>Ga0210053_1004938_pt1 | contig 10209 bp, 4 predicted proteins | sample CryGeymeta201512_FD_185467 | JGI IMG/M metagenome (GOLD analysis project Ga0210053, IMG submission 185467) | Groundwater microbial communities from Crystal Geyser aquifers in Utah, USA - Crystal Geyser metaG 2015-12 (SPAdes) (version 2) | ecosystem: Environmental > Aquatic > Deep subsurface >... | reverse complement strand
GTTGCTGGCCAAAATCGGTTAATCGGTGATCAGTTTTCCTTTGGTCAGCATATCCTGGATAATCTGCTGATCGGTCATGGTGCCGGCACCTAGATCGATGTTCTGCAAAGTTATGGTCTGGTCATCGAACGAACTACTGTAGCCGCTGTCAAAATTTCCCTGACTGCTGACATGGACAATCGTATCGCTGCCCGATTTCTCGAAATGCAGATAATCATCCAGATTGCCGCTGAGCTGGTCTTCGCCCTGGAGCAGGTCGCGCAGGTCGAGAATATCTCCACCGGATGCCGCAGGTTGCGGGTCAAAGTCTGTCACTGTATCTGTGGCGGGTGTTCCCGCTGTGCCCCTATCGGCCAATTCCCAGCGGAACACATCCACGCCGATGCCGCCGGTCAGGGTATCGTTACCGGCACCGCCGACCAGGAAGTCATCATCAGCGCCACCATCTAAAGTGTCGGCCCCTAGTCCACCTTTAAGAATATCGTTACCGGTTCCGCCGCGAACGATGTCGTTGCCCGCCTCGCCCATGAGATAGTCGTTACTCTCATCGCCATCTATGGTGTCGTTGCCATCACCTCCATAAACCTGGTCGCGACCCTGGCCCGCCGATATAACGTCATCGCCGGTTCCACCCTGAATAATGTCATCGCCCTGATCGCCGAAAAGGGTGTCGTTACCACTTCCACCATCAATAATGTCGTTGCCAGGAAGATAAGCATCGCCTGCAGGGATGCTGTCGCCATAGATGGTGTCATCCCCGCTGCCTCCGTTAAGCTGGTCATTACCACCGCCACCATAGAGGGTATCACTTCGATCATAACCGAAGAGAATATCATTGCCTGTAGCAGTGACGTTGGTATCCGAATCACCATATATGGTGCTGGATCCTGAGTCTCTTCCCCTGATCGCCTGATCGCCAATCCCGGCAACGTAAGTCTTATTGCCGACATCGTTTTTATCCCAGGACGAAGGGGTTGTGATCGGGGTCCAGATTGGATCAGGATCGATAGCGGGGTTCGGCAAGCGCGACTTAACAAACAGGTTGGCCGAACTGGTATCGCCATCAGCATCCGTCAGGGTATAGGTGAAGAGTTCCCCGATGGGGCGATAATCGATAGAGCGGACAAAATAATCGCTGCTGTCTGTGGGGTCATTCGCCGCTTGGGGTAAAGCAGTAAACACCAGATATTGAAATGGGATGGTATTTCCCGAGGCATCAAGCAATTCGACCAGCGAGTCTCCGACGTCGGTTGAGACATAGGCAATCGAACTTATGTCAATGACACCTTCACCAACCTTGACCCCGTCTGCCCCAAATGCTTCCCACTTGCCAATCTCCCCAGTCAATTCATCAAGGAAGATGTTGGAAACGCGAGTTTTTGCGCTGATAACTTCGATACCAAAATCAACCACCAAAGCCTCAGATTGGTCGGTTTTGGAGTCATGATTGATCTGCTGCTCAGCAGGCATTCCGTTCTGGGTGCCGTCAACACCAATACCCTTCTCAGATGTGTAGTCGATGGCGCCATTTGCGCCAGAAAGATCGAGTTTTCCCGTACCATCGGTGTAGCTGGCTCCGAAGGAGAAAGCACTTAAACTGACTTTGTCCCACAAGCCATTCATCGTTGTTGGGGACAATGATCCAACGCTGTAAAGTGAGCCACCATAAGCGTCGTCCGTAATAGTGAAGGTATAATTTCCGTCTTCATAAATCTTCAGCACGCTGCCACCGGTATCGAATGTCAAATAATTCCCTCCGGCATCATTTCCATCCGGCGCAGAAAAGTTTTTGGTGGTTCCTCGCCAGCTGACATTTGTGAGCGATGTCGGACCATCTGCGCTTAGATAATCGGCGACCATATTGGCACCCGGGCTGTTATCTGGGTCTGTTCCGGTAAGAATATTTCCGGTAGTAACCGTCTGTGCGGCACTGTATCCATAAGCGTCCAGAACCGTATCAAGATCAGAATTTGCCACTGGGACATCATCGACAATACGAATATTCAAGATGCCATTACCGGTATCACCATCAGTGTCTGTTACTGAAATCGGAATGCCATCTAACAGGTCGCTCGCTCCGTGAGTTAATGCACCCTTAAGCGTATAGGTGTAGTCGAGTTTTCCTGTTAATTCATTAAATCCTGTCAGTTGCAGATTCCCTTCTCCCGTATCAATAGTGACAGGTGTCGTGGCCAACGCCAGCAATTCAGCATTCGTGAAGGTAACTCCTCCCACCACAAGGGTAGCGACACCATCCGGAGCATTGACTGTAAAGAAATTTGAGACTGTTTCTGTTGTATCTCCAGCCGATGTCAGACCATGTTCATAAACAACATCATCTCCCGCCCCGGTCGGATCATTGTCGGTGATAACAATTGTTGCGGGATCGTTGGCGGCATTGACGGTGAGGGAGAGGGTTGCGACATCGGTGGTTGTTCCGTCGGTGACGGTGTAGGTGAAGCTGTCGGCCCCGTTGAAGTTGGCGGCCGGGGTGTAGGAGTAGCTGCCATCGGCGGCGATGGTGATGGATCCGCCGGCGGTGGTCGCAAAAGTCCCGACACTGCTGGCATCGACTTGGAGGCTGTCCCCGTCGAGGTCGGTGTCGTTGGCTAAGAGGCCACTGGCGGCATCGACGGTGAGAACGACATCCTCGGTGGTGGTGCCGTTATCATCCACCGCGATCGGGGGATCGTTGGCGGCATTGACGGTGAGGGAGAGGGTTGCGACATCGGTGGTTGTTCCGTCGGTGACGGTGTAGGTGAAGCTGTCGGCCCCGTTGAAGTTGGCGGCCGGGGTGTAGGAGTAGCTGCCATCGGCGGCGATGGTGATGGATCCGCCGGCGGTGGTCGCAAAAGTCCCGACACTGCTGGCATCGACTTGGAGGCTGTCCCCGTCGAGGTCGGTGTCGTTGGCTAAGAGGCCACTGGCGGCATCGACGGTGAGAACGACATCCTCGGTGGTGGTGCCGTTATCATCCACCGCGATCGGGGGATCGTTGGCGGCATTGACATCATCGACAATTGTTCCAATCCCTTGGCCATCGGCAATGGTCGCATTGACCGGAGAGCTGAGAACAACAGAAAACGACTCGGTGCTTTCAACCAGTGAGTCATCGATGATTGGAACGCTGATGGTTCGGCTGGTTTCTCCGGGGGCGAAGGTTAAGGAACCTGTCAATGGTTGATAATCACTGCCACTGAACGCGGTATTGTCGGAAGTTGAATAATCCACGCTGACGGAAGTAGAGCTGGGACTATTTAGAGAGACGGTGAAGGTTGCTGTTCCGGCTGACTCGTCAACGGTTACGTCACTGATGCTAATTTGTGAAAAATCATTATCTATGATGCTTGTTGTGACACTGCTATTGGCTGCATCGACCTGCAAAACTTCAAAATTCCCGCCACTTGCACCAACAATCTGGATCGTGAAGCTTTCTGCACCTTCAACGAAGCTGTCGTTGATCGTCGGAATAGAGAAAGTAGAGGTTGTGCTTCCTGCCGGAATGGTAACCTGGGTTACGCCCTGAAAATCAGTTCCGTTTATCGCGGTTCCTGAGTAGCTGAGGGTTACTGCAACATCAGACAGAGGGGGGTGGTCAAGAGTGAGAGTGTAGTTTTGGGCGAGGGCACCTTCGGCCACTGACGATGGCCCATCAATTCGCAACAGCGTGACATCACTGTCATCGGAAATAGAGGTCGGTACCGACGGCCCAAGCTCAACAACTTCAAATCCTCCGCCGCTGAAGCTGGTGATAGCGGCTGAGATGGTTTCACCTGTTTCTGCATAAACATCGTCGGAAACGGTTAAATTCACACTTCCGCTGGTTTCACCGTCGGGAATGGTTATGCTCAAACCGTTATCCAGCGTGACGGTCATGTCACCGCGGGTCGGGTTGCTGGCGGTGACGGTGTAGGTGATGATTCCTTCTTCCAGCGCGTCGCTATCGGCGCTGAGGGTCAGGGTGGTGACATCGCGGTCGTCGCTAATCGCGGTGGTGGCGGTGTCGTTGATGTCCAGGGCTTCAAAGCCGCCGCCGCTGGTGCTGATGACGGTGGCGGTGAGGGTTTCGCCTTCTTCGGCGTAAACATCGTCGGGGACGGTGTAACTGGTGCTGCCGCTGGTTTCGCCGTCGGCGATGGTGATGATGACACCGTTGTCGAGGGTGACGGTCATTTCGCCGCGCGTCGGGTTGCTGAGGGTCGCGGTGTAAGTGATCGTCCCTTCTTCGATGGCATTGGCGGAGGCGTCGAGAGTCAGTGTGGTGACATCGCTGTCATCATGAATGTTGGTGGTGACGGGTGATCCGAGTTCGACGGCTTCGAAGCCGCCGCCGCTGAAGCCGGTTAAGGCGGCGCTGAGGGTTTCGCCTTCTTCGGCATACACGTCATCGGGAACCGTCAGGGTGACACTGCCCTGGGTTTCTCCATCGGCGATGGTGACCGACAAGCCGTTGTCGAGGGTGACGGTCATATCACCGCGGGTCGGGTTGCTGGCGGTGACGGTGTAGGTGATGATTCCTTCTTCCAGCGCGTCGCTATCGGCGCTGAGGGTCAGGGTGGTGACATCGCGGTCGTCGCTGATGGCGGTGACAGTGCCGCCACCAAGCAGCACCGAATCGAAACCGCCACCGGCGGTGGTGATAATTGCGCTTTCGGTCACTTCACCGGTTTCCGCGTAGACGTCATCGGGGATCTGGTAGAGCCCGGTGCCACTGGTGTCGCCTGCTGCAATCAGAATGACTGTGCCATTGTTCAGGGTCAGTCGCATGTCTTCCAGGGCCGGTCTGCTGAGGGTGGCGGTATAGGTGATAAAGTCGTCTTCAACGGCGGTCTCGGCGGTGGTGAGGCTGACTGTCACAACGGCACTGCCCAGCGTGCCCGACTCAGACAGGGGGGGCGGTTCCGGGCCGGACAGCTCGGCCTGGGTCAGAGCGGGATCGGTCAGTTCGACAATTCTCATCAGACGAACAAAACTGTTGCCTTCTTCATTGCCCCCGCCTGCGGCTGGTGCCTCCAGATCAAGATCAATGTCTTGTCCCTGGTCGAGGGCTTGAATGATCTTGTCGATGGTGTCTGGTGCGACGGAGCCTTCCTCTTCTGTCGGGGCGGAAAAGTTGGCTAGTTCACGGGTAATGGCCAGGGTTTGATCCTGGGTCAATTCAAGAAAAGTCCCATCACCAAAGTCCAGCTCGACCTGTCCACCGGGAGCTGTGATGATCACCTCACCTTCATTGAGGCTGTCGCCGGGGCGGAGTTCTCTGAGTCTCCCATCTGAAGTACGAACCCAGGCTTGGCCGATAACGGCGACAACGGTTGCAATGGCTTGAGCTGAGGGCATGGTGAAATCCTTTCAAGCAGAGGGCTTGTGGCTAAATATTTTTCCAGTTTCGGCGAAGATAGCAGCTTGATGTCCATAAAAAAATTGGACGAAAGTACAATGCCGGGCAGAAGGTCAGGCGGAATGGGAGGACATCAAAAGAATCAACTGAAGCCGATCGCGCACGCCCAGTTTCTGGAAAATTGAGCTGAGGTGAGCTTTAACTGTACGTTCGGTGATATCGAGGGAGGTTGAAATCTCTTTGTTGGAGGCCCCCGCCTGAATCTGCAGGGCGACATCCCGCTCTCTGGCAGAGAGTTTGTCCAGAATTTCAGGACCATGTATTTTTTCTGTGGCGGGTGCCGCACGGACAATGGTTTCGGTCAGATGGTTGAGCAGGTCGTTTCCGATCCAGAGCCCGCCATTGGTAACGACGGTGACGATTCTGCGGAACAAGTCCGGGGTGCTGAGGGCATGGCAATAGCCGCCGGCACCGGCGGAAAGAGCCAAAAGGGCCTCCTGGCGTGTTGGAATACAGGACATCACGACGATTTGAAGATGCTCAGATTGATGGAGAAACCGGGCAATGGTTGCTTCCAGGGATATTTTCAAACAGTCGGCATGAATCCAGACCACAGCGGGGGGCGTCAGGTATTTTTCCAGTTGATCGGGTGCGGATAGAATCCTGCCCTGGGGGAAAGCCTGCTGCCAGCGTAGTAACTGGTTGGCGCGAGAGGACAGGCATAACTGCTGGGGGCTCATCTTTCCCTCAAGGCGTTGGTCTTGGCACGCAGAATGGGTTTCAGCAGATAGCTGAGCAACGTTTTTTCACCGGTAATGATGTCGACCTGGGCCATCATGCCTGGAATGATCGGCAGGTTTTCGCCAAGATTGGGCTTCAGGGTTCTGACCCGGATCAGGTAAAAGGCATTGCCCTTTTCGTCAATTGTGGTGTCGCCGCCAATTTTTTCAACCCGAGCCTCAAGGCTGCCGTAAATGGCGTAATCGTACGCAGTAAAGCGCACCTGCGCTTTCTGGTCGGGGCGCAAAAACGCAATATCCTTGGGATTGATCCGCACTTCAAGTTCGAGGGTGTCGTCGAGGGGGATAATTTCAACGATATCCTTGCCGGGTTGAACCACGCCGCCGATGGTGTTGACCAGCAGTTTTTTAATCGTGCCGCGGACCGGTGACTTGACTTCCGCGTGCTTGACCCGGTCGGCGAGTGCCAGTTTTTCTTCCGTCAGACCACTGAGGGTTGCCAGGGTTTCGGATAATTCGCGTCGGATCCGGTTGCCGAAGGTAAGATCAACTTCCTGTATTTTGCGTTCGGCTTCGTTCATGGATGATCTGATGCGTTCAATCTGGGCCAGAACCTGGTTGCGCTCTCCGCGGATGGTGCTGAGTTCTCGTTCAAGTCGCAGCAGCTCAACTTCGGAAACGGCTCCTGATTGGAACAGAGGCCGGGTGACTTGCAGTTCCTTTTCGGTGAGGACAAGCCTCTCTTCCAACTGTTTCAGGTTGGCCTGACCTTCGCGTAACTCTTCGCCGCGTTGCTGCAGCTGCTGCTGGGCAATGGCAATTGACGCCCTGATCTCCTGTTGACTGGAAAGGTAGAGGGTTTTTTCCCGCTCCAGAATCTCAGGAGCCTCGCCGGCAATCTCCGGTGGCGCAACAAAATCGCGATTCTCGCTGAGGGCCTTCAGACGCTCCGCTTTAGCGAGCAGCGCCAGGTACTGGGCCCGGTTTTCACGCAGGGACGAGACAAAGCGGGTCGGATCGATCTGAACCAGAATCTGCCCTGGTTCAACAATGTCTCCTTCCTGGACGAAGATGTCCGATACCAGCCCCCCGTCAAAGGTTTGGACAATTTGCACCTGGCGTGACGGAATAACGCGTCCTTCGCCACGGGTCACTTCCTCAAGGTTGGCAAAGCCGGACCAGACGAGAATGCTCAAAATGAAAATCGCGCCGGTGTGCAAGAGGGCTCGCGCTTTAAGGGGTTCCTGGTCATGGCGCGCCCAGGCAACGTCCTGTGCCCAGTTGTCAGGGCGGCGCACATCCGCAGGCAGCAAGCGGTCAAGCAGTTTGTCGAGGATTTTCGGGCTCATGAGGATTTGCCGATCCGGCCCTGACGAAGCGCCTCAATCACCTGCTGTTTGGGACCGTCGGCTACCACCTTGCCCGCATCCATGACGATGATACGATCCACCAGATTCAGTAAGGAGGTGCGGTGCGTGACCACCACCATGGTTTTCGTCAGGGCAAGATTCTGCAATTCCTGTTTGACGTGCTCCTCGCTGCTGTGATCCATCGAACCGGTTGGTTCGTCCAGCAGAAAGACAGTGGGTTTTTTTATGGCGGCCCGGGCCAGGGCAACCCCCTGGCGTTGTCCGCCGGATAAAGATTCGCCGCGCTCGCCGACGCGCATGTCAAAGCCTTGCGGGTGGGAATTGACATAATCGAGCAGGGATCCGACTTTTGCTGCAGCCAGAATTTCGCGATCATCCGCGTGGGGGAAGCCCATGACCAGGTTGTCGCGCAGGGTGCCGTAAAACAGGGTAATGTCTTGTGACACATAGCCGAAGCTGCGGCGCACTTCGGCCGGATCCAGCTGACGAAGATCAATCTCATCCAGGTGAATGCTGCCCCCGGTGGGCTGGTAAAGGCCCAGCATCAGTTTCAGCAGGGTCGATTTTCCCGACCCGACCCGGCCGAGGATCGCGACATGTTCCCCCGGATTGATACGCAGGGAGACCCCGCGCAGTGCCTCGATCTCCTGCCCGGGATATTGAAAGGAAACGTTCTTGAATTCAATCAGGCCATCAAAGGTTTGACGCGTAATAAAGCTTGAGTCCACCGGGCGTTCGAGGGGCTGAGCCAGAATGTCATTCAGAGATTTGAAAGCCGTGGTTGAATGGTGGTACTGAGTCAGCAGGCCGGCCACCTGGCTGATGGGGGCCATGGCGCGCGAGGAAAGCATGGAGCAGGCGATCAGCCCGCCCATGGTCAGCTGGTGGTCGGCGATCAGGTAAACCCCGATAACAATGATTGTGACGTTAACGGCCTGAGTGGTCCATTGAGCGAGGTTCAAAGTTGAGGTTGATAACAGGCGCAAGCGATTGGAAATCTGGGCCAGGTACAGGACGCTTGACTCCCATTTGCTCTGCATGGTGCCCTCGTTGCCGAGGGTTTTCAGCGTTTCCAGTCCAACCAGGCTCTCAATCAGGGTCGCGTTGCGCTGGGCCGATGCCCGGTAGGTCAGTTCAGAGAGTTCGTGCATTTTGGTTTGAACCACCAGTGCGCCGATGACGACCACCAGCATGCCGATCATGATGGGCAGCGTCAGTTGCCAGCCGATCAGGCCGATGACAACCAGAAACAGCAATGAAAAGGGCAGATCGATAAAGGCGGTGACCGTCGCCGAGGTAATAAAATCGCGCACGGTTTCAAAGGAGCGCAGATTGGAGGCGAATGAGCCCGCAGAAAGGGGTCGATATTCCATCCGCGTGCCCAGAACCCGCTCCATAATAAAGGACGAAAGTTTAACATCGACCCGCTTGCTGGCCAGATCCAGAAAATAACTGCGCATGATCCGCAGCAGCATGTCGCCGAGCAAAATGATCACGACCCCTGAGGCCAGAACCCAGAGGGTATCAATCGCCTGATTCGGCACCACCCGATCATAAACGTTACGGGTGAAAAGGGGCAAAGCCAGAGCAAAAAGGCTGATCAGAAAAGCTGCAAGCAATACGTCGCGGTAGAGGGGTTTGTTTTCTCCGAGCACACTCCAGAACCAGTGACGATATCTGGCTTTGCCGACGGTTGGGTTGCGGGCGTCGAAGCGGAATTTCGGTTGCAGGTAAATGGCATGGCCGGTGTACGCCTTATTCAGCTCATCCAGCGACAGTTCGCGACAGGCTTCCCCCAGTTCCGGATAGATTATTTGGGCCTGCTGCTGTGGGAAATCAATGCCGATCAGCAGACAGGCCTGCTGGTTTTTCAGCAGCAAAATCGCCGGGAAAAGATGCTGGTTGAGGTTGGCGATGGGTTTCTTGACCACGCGGGAGACAAGGTGTCCGCGTTCGGCAGCGCGGGAGAAAAGCGCGGGACTTAAACGATTTTTCTCCAGGGGCAGTCCTGCCAGTGCCGCTTCACGCGTCAGATTCCCGCCGTGAGCGCGCACCACGATCAGCAGTGCTTCAAGAAGCGAATCGAAGCTTTCATCGGGCTGAGGCGAATCCAGCAGGAAAGACTCACCGGTTGAAAGCTGAGGCTGTTCAGGAACCTGGGTCATGGGCACAGTACCATTGTGTATTCCCTCGCATTCCGCAGTTGAAGGCAGAGCGAAGTGAAGAATTTTCCAATAAAGATAGCTCATTCTAGAGTGGAGTAAAGCGTATTCCGTGGTTTTTTCTTGTTTATCCGGTTATTTGTTGCCTTCAGCCGCTGGCGAAGAATCAGAAAGAAGACCCTGGCTGGGTCAGAAATTCCAGTTCTTCCGGCGTCGAAGGCCGGCCAAGAATTTTATTGCGGTGTGGAAAACGCCCGAAACGTTCAATAATTTCAAAATGTCGAACCGCATAATCGAGGAATCCGGCCGTATGCTGGTGCAGTTCTACAGGGGCGTTTTGGTGGAGGTGGTGAAACAGGGCCACTGATTTTTTCTGATCGTCCAGGGATTCTGAGTGCTCAAAGGGCAGGTAGAGAAAAACCTTTTCAACCCGATTCAGATCGGCCGCTTCATTAATGAGCAGAGACTGTGCGTGTGTCCGTGCGAGGGGGTCTGCGGCAAAGCTGCGCGGATCGTCGCGAAAAAGATTCCGGCTGAACTGGTCGAGTAACAGAATAACCGCAAGTTGCTCAAGGGGAGCCAGAAGAGGAAAGTCAAAA
>Ga0210053_1004936_pt1 | contig 10211 bp, 6 predicted proteins | sample CryGeymeta201512_FD_185467 | JGI IMG/M metagenome (GOLD analysis project Ga0210053, IMG submission 185467) | Groundwater microbial communities from Crystal Geyser aquifers in Utah, USA - Crystal Geyser metaG 2015-12 (SPAdes) (version 2) | ecosystem: Environmental > Aquatic > Deep subsurface >... | reverse complement strand
CCTCGCGCGACAAATTAAGCCTGAATTCTACGCCGCCTGCCGGCGATGCGGCCGATGCAGCCAGGTACAATTCACTCCGGAAATCCAAACGTTATTGAATGGTCTGGTCCTGATTTCCCGCTTCTTATATCATTATTACCAATAAAAGACCGGCCGGCTTTTACTCTCCCCGAGTCTTTTGCGCCCCAAAAATGACGCCGGGCAGGGCGCTGTCATGCTCGCCATGGCTTTGCTGTGGACGCCTCATCCGCGCACCACAATCTGTAACCTGCTGCGCAACCCGGACATCGCTTCCGGCTGGGGGCAATGGGTGCATGCCATCGACATCCGGCGCAATGATGCGGAACCCGAACGCAGGTTTTGCCGGGCGGCGAAACACCCGCCAAGTCCGGCAGCGCAGAAAGCAGGCGTTTCATCTGGATGGCGCAACCCCCGCCGCATGGGGCAACTGCGCCCGGTCACGGTGTATCGTCTGGCATTGCAAGGCACCGTGGAAGAACACATCGCCGGTCTGCGCAGCGATAAACGCGCATTGGCCGAAAGTATTCCGGGCGAAGGTGATGCGGTGAATATTCCTTCAACCGAAGCATTGAGTTCCCTGATCCGGGGCGAGTGATGATGCCGGGCCGGGATCGGCCATAAGGTACAATTCCCCGCCGCATTATTTTCACCCCGTCCGTGTTCCCTTGGAGTCGATACAATGAAGCGCATTATTACCCTGGTTGTTTTTCTGCTTACCCCGTTTCTGGCGCACGCATCCGTCGACGGCGTGCGGCTCGACCTGACCGGACAGTGGGTCGGCTTCGCCGCGCTTATCCTGTTTTTTGTGGCCTATCTGGCGGTGATGGCGGAAGAGTTCACCCATCTGCGCAAATCCAAACCGGTGATGCTGGCCGCCGGCGTCATCTGGGGGCTGATTGCCTGGTACTACCAGCAGCACCAGATTCCGCATGTGGTTGAAGCCGCGCTGCGCCACAATCTGGAGGAATACGCCGAACTGATGCTGTTCCTGATCGTGGCGATGACCTACATCAACGCGATGGACGAGCGCAACGTGTTCGAGGCGCTGCGTTCCTGGCTGATCCGCAGGGGCTTCGGTTACCGCACCCTGTTCTGGGTCACCGGAGTGCTGGCGTTCTTTATTTCCGCCGTCGCCGACAATCTGACCACCGCCTTGCTGATGGGCGCGGTGGTGACGGCGGTGGGCAAGGACAACCCGAAGTTCGTGGTGTTGGCTTTGATCAACGTGGTGGTCGCCGCCAATGCGGGCGGCGCGTTCTCGCCGTTCGGCGATATCACCACGCTGATGGTGTGGCAGAAGAACATTATGGCCAGCAACGGCCCGATCGACTTCTGGACTTTTTTCCACCTGTTCCTGCCATCGCTGGTGAACTGGATTATTCCGGCTATCGTGATGCACCTGTTTCTGCCCAATGCCAAACCGGAGGGGGGCGGCAAGATGATCGAGATGAAGCGCGGCGCGCTGGTGATTGCCGGTCTTTTTCTGTGCACCATCGCGCTGGCGGTCAGCTTCCACAGCATGCTCGAACTGCCGCCCGTGATCGGTATGCTGACCGGCATGGCACTGCTCAAGTTCTATGCCTTTTTTCTGCGCAGAGCCACCAGCGGCCGCGCGCAAAAGGAAGTCGGCGAGATTGGCAGTCCGGCGGCGTTCGACATTTATCGTGAAGTGGCGCGCAGCGAATGGGACACCCTGTTTTTCTTCTACGGCGTGGTGATGTGCGTCGGCGGCCTCGGTTTCATCGGTTATCTGGGGCTGGTTTCGCAAGTGATCTACGGCGATTGGGGGGCGACCAATGCCAATATCGCCATCGGCGTGATCTCGGCGGTGGTGGACAACATCCCGGTGATGTTCGCGGTGCTCACCATGCAGCCGGATATGTCCATCGGCCAGTGGCTGCTGGTCACCCTGACCGCCGGGGTCGGCGGTTCCCTGTTGTCGATTGGCTCGGCGGCAGGGGTGGCGCTGATGGGGCAGGCGCGCGGGGTCTATACCTTTTTTGCCCACCTCAAATGGATGCCGGTCATCGCGCTCGGTTACGCCGGCAGCATCGCCACCCATCTGGCGTTCAACCATTCACTGTTCTGATGGCGGCATGGCGTAACAGTGTGCTGGTGCTGGCGCTGTGCGTGGCGCAACCGGCGTTTGCCAGCGGCAGTAAAGTCGTGCTGCAAGCGCCGAAAGCGGTACGCGCCCTGCTGGATGAGCATTTCGTGCTGCCCGATACAGTGCTGCGCGAAGACAGCGAGCGCGCCGCTTTCATGCGCCGCGCCCGGCGCGAGATCCCCGAGTTGCTGGCGACCGAGGGATTTTTTTCCGCCACCGTCAAATTATCCAAAATCACCCGCGCGGGCGTGCTGGAGGTCGAGGTTGACAGCGGGCCGCGCACGCGGGTCAGCGCGGTCGAGATCGAATTGCGCGGCGATCTGCAAAGCGATCCCGCGCGCGCCGAAGCCCTGCGCGCAAGCTGGCTGTTGCCGCCCGGCAAGGCGTTTCGCGCGGCGGATTGGGAGCGCGCCAAAACCGAATTGCTGGCGCAGCTCGCACGCGAGGATTTTGCCGCGGCCCGGCTGGTCAGCAGCGACGCGGAAGTGGATGTCGCTGCGGCCGGCGCGCGCCTGCGGGTGGTGCTCGATTCCGGCCCGCGCTTCGTGTTCGGTGAATTACAGATCGGCGGTTTGCAACGCTACGATCCCAAACTGGTCCGGCACCGCGCCACCTTCAAGCAGGGCGCCCCCTATCGGCGCGCCCTGCTGCTGGAATACCAGGCCGCCCTGCAAAAACTGCCGCAATTCAGCTCGGTCGTGATGCGCCTCGATACGGCAAGCGCGGTGCCCGCCGCAGACGGTCGTTTGCAGGCGCCGGTCAGCGTGCAAATTGTCGAGGCGCAATCGCGAAAATTGTCGTTCGGTATCGGTTACAGCACCAACAACGGGGTGCGCAACGAAGTCAATTACCAGAGTTACAACTTTCTCGACCGCGCGTGGATCCTGAACGGAGCGGTCAGTGCCGAGCACAATCGGCAAAATCTGACTGTGGGGTTGAATACGCCGCCCAACGCCGCCGGCTACGGTCTGGCCTGGCGCGCCGGGGTGGAAAAGAGCCGGGTGCAGGGGTTGCGCACGCGGCGCGACAAACTCGGGGTCACCCGCAGCCGCAGCACGGGCAAGATCGAGATTGGCACCAGTCTCGACTGGCAACAGGAACAGCGCCGCCCGCGCGGCGGCATTCCCGAAACCGACCAGGCGCTGGTGCTCGACTGGCACTGGCACCGGCGCGCGGTGAATGATCCACTGGCGCCCAGCGACGGCGCCTTGACCGAATTCCGTGTCGGCGGAACCAGCAAAGCCATCGTGTCGGACCGCGACTTTGTGCGCAGCTACGGGCGCCATCAGTCGTGGTTTTCCCTGACCGGGAACGATGTGCTCAGTCTGCGCGCCGAAGCGGGTTATACCGCTGCCAAAACCCGCCTCGGCATTCCGCAGGAATATCTGTTCCGCGTCGGCGGCACCCAGACCGTGCGCGGTTTCGCTTTCCAGAGCCTCGGTTTTGTCGAAGGCAACGCGGTGGTCGGCGGGCGCGTGATGAGCACGTTCAGCGCGGAAGCCACGCATTGGTTCGGCAACTGGGGAGTGGCGGCTTTCACCGATGCGGGCGGTGCGGCGGATACCTTGTCCGCGCTGAAACTGTTCACCGCCTACGGCTTTGGCCCGCGCTGGAAAAGCCCGGTCGGGCCGCTGGCGCTGGATTGGGCGCGCGGCGAGGGCGAGCCCGGCCCGCGCCTGCATTTCGCCATCGCGGTGGCCTTCTGATGGCGTTCGCCCGGCCCCGCCTGCGTGCCGACCTGCTGGCCGTGCTGGCGATATTCGCATTGCTTGCCGGCGCGGGTGGTTGGCTGCTGGGCAGCAACGGCGGCTTGCGCTGGATCACTTCGGTGGCGCAGGCACAAAGCGGGGGGATGCTGGAAATCAGCGGGGCCGAGGGCGCGCTGTTCGACGCCTTCGGCCTGCAACGCCTGGTGGTGCGCGGCAAGGGCTGGCGGATCGAACTGGATGCATTGCGCGCGGAATGGCATCCGCTATCTCTGTTGCGCGGTGAATTGAAGGTGACGGCGTTGTCGGCACGCCAGTTGGATCTGTTGACCGTGCCTGGCGATCCCCATGCAAGCACTCCCGCGGCGATGCCCGCCACCTTGCGCCTGCCGCTCGCGCTGACGCTGGACGAGGTGCGGCTTGGCACGCTGCGCTGGTTCAAGCGAGAGGATGAGCCTCCCGTGCAGGTCGCTCGCGACCTGCACGGTGCCTACCGCGGGGATCAAAAAGGCCATCATCTGCGCGACCTGCGGGTCCGGTTCGATCAGGGGACGCTGCAGGGCGAGGCGCGCATCGGCGCGGACGCGCCGTATCCGGTGCAGGCCACCGTGGCCGCGCGCGGCGATTTGCCCTTGCCCGACCGGCCGGTCGAAATGAACGCGCGCGCCGAAGTGAGCGGCGATTTGGCGCGGCTGGAAGTGTATGCCGCCGCGGCGGCCGCCGGGACGCAAATCAACGCCAGCACCCATTTGAATTTAACCGCGCCGATGCCGCTGGGCGACACGCACATCGCGTTTGGCAATCTTGATTTGCGCGGCTGGCTGGCTGCCGCCCCCGCCACCGAATTGAGCGGCAGCCTCGATCTGTCCGGCACCGAAGACGGCGCGGTGCAGGGCAGTTTTCAATTTGCCAATGCGCGCCCGACGCCGCTTGATGCGGACGGCGTGCCGCTCACCCGGGCGCGTGCGCAGTTGCGCGTGAGCGACGCGGGGAAATGGCAGTTGCGCGCGCTGGAGCTGGGATTGTTGCGCGGCGGCCTGCTGCGCGGCGAAGCAAACGGGCAGGGGCGGCAGGCGGATGCGCGCGTGCAAGTGCATAATTTTGATCCGTCGATTTTGGATCGTCGCGCCCCGACCTTGAGTTTGCAGGGCGAGATGGCGCTGGACGCCGCAGCGAAACAGCAAAAAATCCGCTTCGCCCTGCACGACACGCAATGGAATCTTGCCGCCGAACTGCTGAAACGGGGGATGCAGCTGGATGTCGCGCAATTGCGCGTGCAGCACGGCAACACCGTGCTGGGCGGCAGCGGGCAGATACAACTTGACGCGCAGCGTCCCTTTCATCTGGATACGCGCCTGCAACATCTCAACCTGGCCGAATTCATCGCCGTACCGCCGACCGAACTGAATGCGGGGCTGGTGATCGACGGCACCCTGTTGCCGCAACCGGCCGGACTGCTCGATTTCGTGTTCTTCGACAGCCGCTTTGGCGGTTACCCCTTTGACGGCGATGCCCGTCTGCGCGTGTTGCCGGGGCCGCGCGCGCAGGGCGACCTGAATGCGCGGCTGGGAGCCAACACGCTGGCCTTGAATCTGCACTACGGCATGACAGCGGAAGACTCGCTCGACTTCGTGCTGGAGGCGCCGCGCCTGGAGCAGTTGGGCAACGGCATGGGCGGCAGCGTGTCCGGACAGATGACGCTGCGCGGCAGCGCGGAGGCGCCGCTGGCCGGTTTCGTGCTTAACGCCAGCCGTCTCCAATTGCCCAATGGCTTCAGCATGGAAGCGCTGGCGGCAGGCGGCACGCTGGAGGGACAGCAAATCAAGCTGCATTTGAATGCCGAGTTGGTGCGTGACGGCGGCACATTTTCCCTGCCGCAAATTCAACTTGATCTCGATGGCACACCCGCCCGCCATACGCTGCATGCCGAAGCCAGTCTGGCTCGCTCGGCGCAGGCGCTGGGCGATTTCAACCTCGCCGCCAGCGGCGGCTGGGCACGCACCGATACCTCCTGGCGCTGGCAGGGCGTGCTCGATGCGCTCGCCGCGCGCGGCGTGTTGCCGCTGCAATTGCAGGCGCCCGCGGCGCTGGTGGTCGCGCCCGAAGAAGTCAATCTGGGTACCGCCCGTTTTGCCCTGGCGGGCGGTCGGGTAGCTCTGCACGAAACGCGCTGGACCCCGCAGGACTGGCACAGCGCGGGCAGTATGGGCAACATCGGCGTGCGCATCGCCGAAGCGGGGGTTACCCCGGAAATGATGCACGCGCTGGACACCCTGAGGTTTGGCGGGGATTGGGACATCAGCGGCGGCACGGATTGGCGCGGCACTTTGGGCTTGCGGCGCGAGAGCGGCGACTGGGTGGTGAATGCGGCCAACGGGCAGCACCTGGGCTTGCGCGATGTGCGCCTGGATGTGCAGGCGGCGGCACAGCAACTCGATGTAAAACTGCAGGCCAGCGGCGACCCGCTTGGCGACATCGCGTTGCAACTGGCCCTGCCCTACAGCAACCGCGACGGCTTGCCCTGGGTTGCGCCGGACGCGCCATTGCGCGGACAGATCAAACTGAATGCTCCCGATCTGGCCTGGCTGGGACCGCTGTTCGACGGCAATCTGCACAGCGGCGGCAGTCTGCACCTTGAAGCCGGGTTGCTCGGCACGCGCGACGCACCGCGCCTGCAGGGGAATGCGCGCGGCAACAACTTGCGCGTGGCCTTGCTCGATCAGGGCGTCACCCTGGATCAGGGCGAGCTGGCGGTGCGCTTCGAGCCGCAGGCGGTGGTGATTGATCGTTTCGATTTTGTCGCGCCGTATTTGCGCAAACCCAAAGACCCGCTATTGAGCGGATATCGCCTGCCGCGCCAGGCCGGGCATTTGAGCGCGACCGGCCATCTATCGCTGCTCGACGATGCGGCGCAACTGTCGGTGCAGGCGGAAGGCCTGCCGCTGGCGCAGCGTGCCGACCGCTGGCTGCTGGTGTCGGGTCGGGCGCAGGCAACCAATGCGGGCAGGACGATTTTTGTCAGCGGCGAAATAGCTGCCGATGCGGGGCTGATAACCCACTTGCCGACCAACCGGCCGCGCTTGGCTGACGATGTGCGGCTGGTCGGCCAGGCGCCGCCGGAAGCGTCGGCGTTTTCCCGCGTGCTTGGGTTCAATCTTGAGTTGGGTGAGCATTTTTACCTGCGCGCGATGGGGTTGGAATCGCGCTTGAGCGGCGGGCTTGCAATCAGCGGCGCGGCGGACGAACCGTTGCAGGCAAGCGGCACGATTGCCACCGAAAATGGCATCATCGAAGTCTATGGCCAGCGTCTGGAAGTTGAGCGCGGCATGATCAACTTCCAGGGGCCGCTGGATGATCCCGGCCTGAACATTCTCGCCCTGCGCAAAGGCTTGGCCGTGGAAGCCGGGGTCGAAGTCAGCGGCACCGCGCGTCATCCGGTGACCCGGCTGGTCTCCACTCCAGATGTGCCGGACGCGGAAAAACTCTCCTGGATTGCCCTTGGACGCTTGCCCGAAAGCGGTGGTGTGGATGCTTCATTATTGCTGGCGGCGGCAGGCGGTGCGATTGGCGGCTCCTCCGGCAGCTCGATAGGGCGCACCATCGGTGTGGACGAACTTTCGCTGCACCAGATCGAGACTGCCGACGCGCAACAAAGCCAGGCGGTCACCGTCGGCAAGCGCCTTTCCTCGCGCGCCTATCTCAGCTACGAACAGGATTTGGCCAACAGCGGCGGCTTCGCCAAATTCAGCTACACCCTGACCCCGCGCCTCACCGTGGTCACCCGTACCGGCACCGGCATCAATGCCGGGGTCTCGGACGCAATCGACCTGTTCTACTCCTTCCGTTTTTACTGAGAACTGTTCGCGGTCTTGCCCGATCCGGATTTATTTGTTCTAATGCCGAATCAATTAAATAATCGCTTAACAATTTAAATATATCATGATGAAACCGCAGCAGGTGGTCACGGCACTGGCAGCGCTGGCGCAGCCGACACGGCTGGCGATTCATCGCCTGTTGGTGAAGGCCGGCCCGCAGGGCATGGCGGCCGGGCAGATTGCCGCCAGACTCAAAATGTCGCCCGCCGCGATGTCGTTCCATTTCAAGACATTGAGCCATGCCGGGTTGCTTGAAAGCCGGCAGGAAGGGCGCTTTGTCTATTACGCGGTGAACTTTACGGTGATGAATGCCATGACTGATTATTTGACCGAAAATTGCTGTGGCGGCGCGGATTGCGGCACTGGCGCAAAAAAATGTTGATACAAAAGGAGAAGCGGGTGAGCGATAAAATTTATAACGTTTTGATTTTGTGCACCGGCAATTCGGCGCGCAGCGTGCTTGGCGAAGTGCTGTTCAATGCCTTGGGCAAGGGAAAATTCAAAGCGTACAGCGCGGGCAGCAAGCCGGCAGGCCAGATCAATCCCGGCGCACTGGCATGGCTGCGCGCCAATGATTACAGCGTGGAGGGATTGCGCAGCAAGAGCTGGGACGAGTTCGCCGCACCCGGTGCACCCGCCTTTGATTTCGTGTTCACCGTGTGCGACAACGCGGCAGGGGAAGTCTGCCCTGTCTGGTATGGCGCGCCGATTACCGCGCACTGGGGCATTCCCGACCCGGCACATGTCGAGGGAGACGAGGCGCGCCGCGTCGCCTTCGAGAAAGCGGCGGCGCAACTGACGCGGCGCATCGGGCTGTTTTTGAGTCTGCCCATCGACAAGCTTGATGCGGCAGTGCTGAAGGCAAAACTGGCCGAAATCGGACGGATTCAGGATTAAGGAGACCATGATGAAAAAACTGCAAGTATTCGACCCCGCCCTGTGCTGCAGCACCGGCGTATGCGGCACCGAAGTGGATCAGGCGCTGGTGGATTTCAGCGCCGATGCGGACTGGCTGAAACAGGCGGGCGCGCGGGTCGAGCGCTTTAATCTGGCGCAGCAGCCGCCGGCTTTCGCGCAAAACGAAACAGTGAAAAATTTCCTCCACGAGCAGGGTGAAAAAGCCCTGCCGCTGATCCTGCTTGACGGCGCAATCATGTTGTCGGGGCGCTATCCGATGCGGCAGGAGTTGGCGCAATGGCTGGGCATCGCGCTGACGGCAACCGCACCCGCTGCTGCCAAGAGTGCGTGTTGCGGCGATGCGAAGTCGGGCGGCAAGTGTTGCTGATGTTTTCATCACCGGGGAATCTCTCATGAATTTTCTCGACCGCGCACCGCGCTTTCTGTTCTTCACCGGCAAGGGCGGTGTGGGCAAGACCTCGATTGCCTGTGCCACGTCCGTGCAACTGGCCGAAGCGGGCGAGCGCGTGCTGCTGGTCAGTACCGATCCGGCCTCCAATGTTGGCCAGGTCTTCGGTACCGCCATCGGCAATCAGATCACCGCGATTTCCGCCGTGCCCAATCTGGCCGCGCTGGAAATCGACCCGCAGGCGGCGGCCCAGGCCTATCGCGACCATATCGTCGGGCCGGTGCGCGGCGTGTTGCCCGATTCCGTAGTGAAGAGCATCGAAGAGCAACTGTCCGGCGCGTGTACCACCGAAATCGCCGCCTTCGATGAATTCACCGCGTTGCTGACCGATACGGCGCTGACCCGAGACTATGACCACATCGTGTTCGACACCGCGCCGACCGGACACACCATCCGCCTGTTGCAACTGCCCGGTGCGTGGAGCGGCTTTCTGGAAGCGGGCAAGGGCGATGCGTCGTGTCTGGGGCCACTGGCCGGTCTGGAAAAACAGCGTGCGCAATACAAGGCCGCCGTCGAGGCGTTGGCCGATGGTCAGCGCACCCGCCTGATCCTGGTTGCGCGCGCACAGCAGGCCACCCTGAACGAAGTGGCGCGCACGCATGAAGAACTGGCGGCCATCGGCTTGAAGCAACAGCATCTGGTCATCAACGGCGTGCTGCCGCCAATCGAAGCGACGGATGACCCGCTGGCCGCGGCGATTCACCGGCGCGAACGGGCCGCGCTCGCCGCACTTCCCGAGAACCTGCAGGCGCTGCCGCGCGACCTGGTCATGCTCAAGCCGTTCAATCTGGTCGGGCTGGAAGCGTTGCGCCATTTATTGATCGAGATGCCGCCGCTGACTGCTGACCACGCGTTGCCCGCGCCGGAACTCGATGCGCCTTGTCTCGCCGATCTGGTGGACGACATCGCCCCGGCGGGACATGGCCTGGTCATGCTGATGGGCAAGGGCGGCGTCGGCAAAACCACGCTCGCCGCCGCCATCGCGGTGGAACTGGCGCGGCGCGGCCTGCCGGTGCACCTCACCACCTCTGATCCGGCCGCGCACCTGAGCGAAACCCTGAGCGGCACACTGGACAATCTGGAAGTGAGCCGCATCGATCCGCAGGCGGAAACCGAGCGCTATCGGCGCCATGTGC
>Ga0210053_1004925_pt1 | contig 10228 bp, 9 predicted proteins | sample CryGeymeta201512_FD_185467 | JGI IMG/M metagenome (GOLD analysis project Ga0210053, IMG submission 185467) | Groundwater microbial communities from Crystal Geyser aquifers in Utah, USA - Crystal Geyser metaG 2015-12 (SPAdes) (version 2) | ecosystem: Environmental > Aquatic > Deep subsurface >... | reverse complement strand
AAAACAGGTTCAAAAACTTATGGAATTTATTGATGTGAAATTAAACAAAAAGGTCGGGCTAAAAAGAGCTAAAGAGTCTCTAGTTAACTGTCAATTATGTTCAGTGGCTTGAACACGGACGCTCTCGGCGTTTTGCTCGATGATTTAATGAAATAAAAAATATGTTTAAACTTTTTTTAAAAATATTTAAAACTCCCAGCAATATAATCCCCTTACAAAACAAGGACTCTGATCAGGCAGGTATCGTGGCTGTCGGGAAAAAAATAGAAAATAAAGTAAAAAAATTGTTTCGTGGATCTTTGACGATTCGACAAATTGATGCCGGCTCTGACAATGCCTGCGAACAAGAATTGGTCGCTTTGTCTAATTCATTTTATGATATTGAGCGATTTGGAATTCATTTTGTGGCTTCGCCACGGCACGCTGATATGCTTTTGGTGACTGGGCCGGTAACGCGCAATATGGCGGAAGCAGTCAAGCGAGCATACGAAGCAACGCCTGAACCAAAAATTGTCGTGGCAGTGGGAGATGATGCTATTGACGGAGGGATTTTTAAAGACTCTTATGCAGTTTTAGGAGGAGTTGATTCTGTCTTGTCGGTAAATTATCAAATTCCCGGCAATCCGCCGACGCCCAAAAAAATCTTGTTTTCCCTGCTGAATATTCTTGAAAATTTAGATAAAAAGCCAGTTATATTAAAATAATATGTTAGAAATTATCACATCACCGATAAGTTTTTTTATTTTGCTCTCGCTGTTTTTTGTCGGCGCGATTGGTTCTTTATTGCTAAGAAAAGATGACGATTCGGCAAATATCTGGAGTAATTTTTTTGCCATCGCCGGTTCTTTGTGGGGGTTACTTTTCTCTGTGGCAACAATTATTTCCGAACACACCGCAGCTTTTTTGGTTAATGGTTCTCCTTTCCCTTTGCTTTCTTTCTCTTTCAATATTGATTTATTGTCCGCCTTTTTCATTTTTATTATTTCTTTAATAGCACTTTTCTGTTCCATATATGCAGTCGGTTATGTTAGACATTATTATCAAAAATATAATATTGGCGCCTTGGGATTTTTTTATAATTTTTTCATTCTAGGTATACTTTTAGTTTTAACAGCATCCAATGGAATTTTCTTTTTGATCGGCTGGGAAATTATGTCAGTGGCTTCATTTTTTATGGTTATTTATGATCGCGATGATCAAGAAAATGTAAAAGCCGGATTTTTATATTTAGTTATGACTTATATCGGTACCGCTTTTATTGTGGTGGCTTTTTTATTACTTTATAAGTTCATCGGTTCTTTCGACTTTGTGACCATCAAGAGTGGCGTTGCCTTGCTTCCTATTGGAGCAAAAAATATTATCTTTTTAGCCGCTTTGATTGGCTTTGGCGTCAAGGCAGGTATTATTCCTTTGCATATTTGGCTACCAGCCGCTCATCCAGCGGCGCCTTCACATATTTCGGCGTTAATGTCCGGGGTAATGATTAAGACGGGAATTTTTATGATGATGAGATTATTTTTGGATATTCTTCAGCCAATTCCAATTTGGTGGGGTATTGTTGTTTTGATTATTGGGATAATCTCTTCTTTATTAGGTGTTTTATATGCGCTGACGGAACATGATATCAAAAGATTATTGGCTTATCATAGTATTGAAAATATCGGTATTATCCTGCTTGGCCTTGGTAGCGCGCTTATTTTTTCGTCATTAAGTATGCCGGCGTTAGCGTTCTTGAGTTTAGTGGCGGCTCTTTTCCATACCTTAAATCATGCTATTTTTAAGTCTTTGCTTTTTTTAGGAGCCGGATCGGTTATCAATCAAATGCATACGCGTAATATGGAAGAATACGGCGGACTGATTAAATATATGCCGCAAACGGCTTTCTTTTTCTTGATTGGTTCAATGGCAATATCTGCTTTGCCACCATTTAATGGATTTTTTAGCGAATGGCTGACGTTTCAATCCTTATTTCAAGGAATTGCAATTTTGGATTCTTCAATGAGATGGTTATTTATATTGGCTGTTGGAGCGTTGGCCTTTACTGGTGGTTTGGCATTGGCTTGTTTTGTTAAAGCTTTTGGATCGATATTCTTGGCTCGCCCAAGAAGCACGGAAGTGACTCACGCCAAAGAATCGCCACGATCAATGTTGATTGGTATGGGCGCTTTGGCAATGCTATCGTTTTTGTTTGGAATTTTTTCCAGTCAGACAGTGTCTTTGTTGGAAAAAATAGGGCGAAGCTTTGACGTGCTTCAAAAAATTCCAGAAACTATTTTAGTGTCCAATAGTCAAGGTTTGATGATAGAAAATAGTTTTTCTTCTGTCTCCGGTTTGACCTTTTTATTGTCTTTGGTTGGCGCTTTGATAGTTGTTGCTATTATAATTGATTTAATAATCAATAGAAGTCAAAAAATAAAAATCGGCGCTACTTGGGATTGCGGAACTGACTTAAATCCACGTATGGAAATTACTTCGACTGGTTTTGCTCGTTCTATTGTTGTTATTTTTAAGGGCATACTAAAACCAAGTATCCAGCATACGATTGATTATAGTGATTCTGAATCAAGATACTTACCAAGAACTAGAACAGTATCATTGGGAGTGGGTGATGTTTATAAGTCTTATTTTTATCAACCTATATTGACAATGATTACCAGCTTGTCGATGCGAGTAAAAAATATCCAAAGTGGTAATACTAATATTTATGTTTTATATATTTTAATAGCATTGCTTGTTTCTTTATTTTCAATATTATAAGTTTTATGACAATTATAATTTTGGAAATTCAAATCATCCTAACTCCGCTTGTGTCGCCACTCTGTGCTGGTGTTATTAATAAAATAAAAGCCAGACTGCAAAATAGAAAAGGGGCGAGTATTTTTCAACCATATCGCGATCTCTGGAAGCTTTTACACAAGGATGAAATAATTAGTCGAGATGCTTCTTGGATTTTTCGTATTGCTCCTTTTATTGTTTTTTCAATTACCTTATTGATAGGAGCAAGTATTCCTCTTTTTACTTCTTTTTTGACCAATACTTTGACCGGCGATATGTTGCTTATCGTTTATGCATTGGCTATTGGCACTTTTTTTCTGGCGTTGGGAGGATTGGATATTGGCAGTGCTTTTGGTGGATTTGGCTCTAGTCGTGAGATGACTTTGTCTGCTTTGGCTGAAGGTGGTTTTATTTTTTCACTTTTAACGATTGCTTTGATAAATGGAACAACTAATATTTTTGCTATTGCTAACGCTGATATATTTTTACACGGAAAATATTTGTTTCCGACACTTCTGGCGTTTGGCGGTTTCTTGGTGGTGCTATTGGCTGAAACGGCCAGATTCCCCTATGATAATCCTGCTACTCATTTGGAATTGACGATGATTCATGAGGCGATGATTTTGGAATATTCCGGCAAAAAATTAGCCTTGATGGAGTGGGCGTCTTTTAATAAGCTGTTCATTTTTTTAGCTTTGTGGGTAAATTTATTTTTTCCAATTGGCTTAGCTTACACCCCGGGCGTAATCACAATTAGCATGGGGATTATTATTTTTATGATAAAAATATTTTTAGGCGTCTTGCTTATTGCTTTACTGGAATCAAGTATGGCTAAGTTTCGTTTTTTTCGTTTACCGGACCTTTTGTTAATTTCTTTTATTCTTAATGCTATTGCTATTGGTCTCATTCGTTAATTATGAATCAGATATTTTTACAATTTTTGCTCGGAATAATGTTTTTGACGATTGTTTTTCTACATCTTTCCAAGAAAAATTTTTCGGCGTCAATCGCCTATGGTATTCAATCTCTGGTTATTGTATTATTTTTTTTGAATTCTTTTTTTGAAACAAATAATTTAGCTATTCTTTTGGTTGTTTTCCTGATGTTGATTGTAAAGGTTATTTTAGCGCCATTATTTTTTATTCGTTTGATAAAGAAAAATGCCTTGGCTTTTTCCGTTAGCACCTATCTTAATACGCCATTAACGATTATTAGCATTGCTATTCTAACCTTCATTGCTCATTATCAAAAATTTTCCCCGTTAACCAGCATTGTTCCGGCCAATCAAGATTCGCTTTCTTTAGCGCTTTCCGCTATGTTTCTTTCACTATTCTTAATCATTAATCGCAAGGGCGCTCTTTCGCAAATTTTGGGTGTGCTGTCTTTGGAAAATAGTATTGTCGCTTTTGTTATTTTTGCCGGGCTGGAGCAGAATCCGGCATTGCAAATCGGGATTATGTTTAATATAGGAATTTGGATTTTGATTGCAACTATATTTATGTCAATGATTTTAAAGCACTTTGGAACGCTCAATGTATCTTCTATGAATAATTTAAAAGGTTAAAGTTATGGAAATTTTGTTTATATTTACAACTATTATAATTACAATCGCAATAAGCATTTTTGTTAAGCGAAGAAGCGTTATTGAATTTTTTTCTGTCTTAACTGCCTTGGTGGTTTTGTTTGAGTCTGGCGCAATTGCCTTGAAGGTCTCAAGCGTTGGCAATTATACTCCTTTTGGTTTATTTTCTGTTGATTCATTGGCGGTGATTATTTTGCTTGTGATTAGTTTTATAAATCTAACAGTTGCAATTTATTCAATAGCTTATTTGCGTCAAGAAACGGCTAAAAATATTATCGGTTTTACTCGGGTGCGGCAATATTTCACTTTGTTAAATACTTTTTTATTGGCTATGATTTTAGCGATTGGCGCTAATAATCCTATTCTTGCTTGGATTTCTGTTGAAGCGACAACATTGTCCACGGCTTTCTTAATTAGTTTTTATAATAAGCCCTCAGCTATTGAAGGGGCTTGGAAATATTTAATTATCAATTCAGTCGGTTTGTTGTTAGGTTTTTTTGGAACGATGTTGTATTTTACCGCGGTTAAATTTCCGGATGAGAGTGGGCTTATTGATTGGCAGTTGCTATTAAATAGTGCCTCACAATTAAATCCGGTGGTTGCCAAGATTGCTTTTGTTTTTGTTTTAGTCGGCTATGGAACCAAAGTCGGTCTGGCTCCTATGCACACGTGGAAGCCAGATGCTTATAGTAAAGCGCCTAATCCAATCGGTGCACTGTTGTCAGGCGCGCTGTTGCCGATTGCCTTTATGATTATTTTGAAATTCAAGAGAATAACCGATGCGGCTGTTGGTCAAGGTTTTAGTCAACATTTATTAATCGTGTTTGGATTATTATCTATTGTTATTGCCGCACTAATAATGTTTAATGCTCTAAATTATAAAAGATTATTAGCTTATTCGAGTATTGAGAATGCCGGAGTGATGGCTCTGGGCTTTGGATTTGGTGGCATGGGCGCTTTGGCGGCTATTTTGCACTTAATTTATCATTCACTAGTAAAGGGGGCTATGTTTTTTTCTTCTGGTAATTTATTGTTGAAATATAGTTCAGCAAGAATTGCCAATATTAAAGGGGCGACAAATGTCGCTCCGATTACCAGTACACTTTTTATTGTGGGCTTTTTGGTTGTGACGGGAGTGCCTCCATTCGGAATATTCTTAACTAAGATGCAAATTCTTTCTGCTGGCATCGAGAGCTATCCGCTCATTAGCATTATTGCTTTATTTTTTACACTCCTTGTTTTTGTGGGTTTTTTGAAGCACACATTGGCAATGTTTTTCGGAGAAAAACCGAAAGGCATCGAAGTCGGTGAAAATAATATTTGGTTGATTCTTCCACCAATATTATTGTTGACTAGTATTATTATTTTAAGTTTCTATATCCCGTCATTTTTATCTGCTTTAATAAATGATGCATCTGTAATTTATAAATAATATGATTAAGGAAAAAATTAGGTCTTATATCCATGCGAACGCAAAGGTCGATTGGCATGATAATATTGCTTCTTTTGCGGTGCCTGCTTCGGAGATAGTCGCGGTGGTTAGCGAGTTGTATGCTAATAAAAATCTTTCGCTCAAGCTTATTACCGCCACCGACGAAAGAACGGAAAATGATTGTTTTAAAGTTTGGTATGTCTTTGCTTATCCCAAAGAAAATGTATTTATTGTTCCTTTTCTTGAATTGAAAAACATTACCGAATTTCCTTCTCTTTCTAATGTTGTTCATAGTGCTTGGAGCTATGAAAAGAAAATTAAGACTTTTTTTGGTCTAAATCCAATTGGACATCTAGATACGCGACCTATTATTTTGCATGAAAATTGGCCAGTTGATGTTTATCCATTGCGAAAAGATTTTGCCTGGAATGCGCATCCTCAAGAGGCGCAAGGAACATATCAATTTCAAAAAACAGAAGGCGAGGGAATATACGAGATACCTGTCGGACCAATTCATGCCGGCATCATTGAGCCGGGACATTTTCGCTTTAGCGTTGCCGGAGAAAGTATCGTCTATCTTGAATCGCGCCTTGGTTATACGCACAAGGGCAGTGAAAAATTATTTGAAACACTTTCTATCGGTGACAAAATAAATTTATCAGAAAAAATTTCCGGTGATAGTTCATTTAGTCATTCACTAGCCTTTTGTCAGACATTGGAAAAATTAAACAACACTGTTGTGCCGGCGCGGGCGCGATATTTGCGGGTTATTTATGCTGAGTTGGAACGACTGGCTAACCATTTTGGCGATATCGGGGCAATTATGATGGATACTGGCTTTAATTTTGGCGGAGCCCAAGGCTCTCGGTTGCGAGAAATGCTTATGCAAATAAACGAAAGACTTACCAGCAGCAGATTCTTGCGAGGTGTAAATACAATCGGTGGAGTTACGAAAGATATTGCTGATTCAGAAAAAAATAAGTTAAGGGTGGAATTAAAGGATATAAGCCAAGATTTTGCTGAAGTTATGCAAGTGGCTGAGAATAGCACCTCGCTTTTAAATCGTCTCAAGGGCACGGGCATACTTTCATTAGCGACTGCTCAAATACATGATGCAACCGGAGTTGTCGGAAAGGCTGTTGGTATAACAAAAGATGCGCGCATTGATTATCTATATGCAGCCTATGGTGAACTTTCTCTTGGTGAAATCATCACCGAGTTAGAAGGAGACGTTTATGCGCGATTCCATGTTCGAGTTAAAGAAGTGTATGAGTCAATTAAGATTATAGTAGACGCGTTGGAAAAATTACCAAAAGGAGATATCAATATTCAAAATAAAAAAATTGTTTTTACAAAAAATACTTTTTCAATAAGCATAGTTGAGGGTTGGCGAGGAGAAATTGTTTATTTTGTCACTACCGATGCAAACGGAAATATTAGTCGGGTTGTTCCTCGTGATCCTTCGTTTATTAATTGGGCAGTATTGGGAGAGGCTGGTATTAATAATGTTGTTCCTGATTTTCCTTTGATTAATAAAAGTTTTAATTTGTCGTATTCCGGTAATGATTTATAATTAGAACAAAGAAATTGTCTTTTCCATCCCGCCGAAAAGTTTTGGGGGCGAAGTCCAAGTGGGCGGGCAAAAAGGGGGGGGAATTCCGCTTTTCCTTTGCGAAATCAAATTGTGGACAGCCCCGCGCCACCTGCCTGAATACTTGGAAGGCAGAACACGCCAGATTTCCAAGTTTGAACCGAAGTGTTTGCAAGGCTTTTTGAGCCTTGTGACGGGTTCGGAGGTTCTATCTTGGAGACTTGCAAGTCCATAAGAACATCAAAGACTGGCGTCCACAACGGCGTCAGTTTTTGATTTCTGACGATAAAACCCTCAAAACAAAGCTTCATCAATGTACGCTTTTGATGCAACCCGCTGGTCTGGAATACTCTGTCTGCGTGATCAGTGAAGTCCAACAGCTCATTGAACTTTTGAACGAACTTGTCCGACTTTCCCTCGAGCTCTCCTAACCGATTCTGATGCATCTCCTTCTCCCTTAAAAGCTCGTCCTGAATCTTTATAAAGACATCTGCGTCTATGATGCGTTTTGAACGATCCATAACGATATTGCGGATCTGTTGTTGAAGCCTTATAAGCTATTGTTTGAGACTTTTTCTCTTTTTATCCTCCTGATCCAAACGCTATTTGGCGAAATATTGAAAATAAGAACCAAGCACCTTTTTGAAATTATCTGGCACTTGATGAGAGATTTCGGCGACGGCAATCCTTAAACAACCGTGTATTAGTAGTCTATGCTCAATGCTATTATACCCTAAAATCAAGTAGCATTAAAACGCTTGACAAAACCGTTGATATTTGCTATACCGACATGAAGTTAAATGTTCTTTTAAAAAGGCTGCGTGTAGTAATTTTGTGAGGTTAGTGTATTGGATATAAGTGGTTTTTGTATCCAGCACGCTCGCCTCACAAAGAGGCAAGGCGCTGACCGGAGCGACTCCGGGAATTCAAAAAAGAAGGAGGATGACGATGAAAACATCGATCACCAACACCAGCATCACCAAAGGACAGAAAAAGCAGTACTTCAGGTTCGTCGAGGGTGCCGCCGAACGTGCGTTCAAGGAAACGGGTCTCTACAAGGACGGGCTTCAGAAGCTCATCGAAAACGGCGACAAATTCCAGGCAATGATCATGACGGCCGTCCGTAAACTCTCCGTAAGCAATCAGTTCGTAGACGAGGAAACAGAATCCAACTACGGCTACTTCTCCGGCTACAAGCCCAAGGGAATCACCGAGCAGACCAACCGGTTGCGCGAGTTGTTCCCCTGGATTGGCTACGCCGATGAGAAGCTGGCCGAGCAGTGTCTTCCCCCAAATGCCGAAGGATGGTTCGCCATTCCGAGGTGGGAGAAGATCGCCCCGACATACGGCGAAGCCGTGCAGAAGATGCTCGACCTGATCAAGCAGACCCAAAACGGTGTGTTCTACAATTATCGTGAAGGTCAGCTCGGTCCGCAGTATCTCCGTCAGTCGCAAAAGTCGTCCAAGGCGTTCCAGAAGCTCGGTGACGAGCAGAAAGAACACGACATTCTCGTCGTTTCGGCTCAGTTCGGTCTCCGTCACAGGGGCCGTTCGATTCGCCGGACACGCAAAGTCATGAACGCCAACGAGTTCGGTCTCGGGGCTTTCGCCATCGGGATCATGATCATGACGCATCCGGAACGGATCCAGCACTATGACGATCTCTGGATCAACTGTTCCGGGGACGAGTTCTCTCCGGATGCCCGGGGCGACTTCTCGTGGTCTCCGTACTTCTGGTTCTGCGACGGCGAGGTCGGGTTCCGAACGAGATGGGTCAATGATGCCAGCGGTAGCTGTGGTTCGGCTTTCGGTCTTGTCTCACAGTAGCGATCCTTGAGTGATTGAATTCTTGGGTCTTTTGACTCATTGTCATTTGATCCTTGAATTTCCGCCGAAGACGGTCGCTACAAAATTCCAAAGGGGTTATCCACAGCAATGCGGATAACCCCTTCTTCATTTTCTGGAAATAAATTCGTTCTGGTAAATGAACCACCCCGCGCCAAGAGCGCGGGAAAAAGGATAGTTTTATTTTGCCCGCCTGCCAAATCCGAGTCGCGCAAAGCGCGGCGAGGGCAGAATTCCGTTCGAGCTATTTTAAGAATACACCGCCAATTTTCACTTTTTGTGAAATCATAAGAATTAACCTCGTCCCGCAGAGGCGGGACAGAACTAATCTTTTTTCTTTCGCTTTCAGCGAAATGTTGAGCGTATTTTTCGGCTTAGTTGGCAAGAAAGGCAATGGCAAGTTCGAACCGATTACTACTTTTTCTGCTCTTTCTCTATTTTTTGAACATCCTCAAAGTAAGTCCATAGAAAACTGATCCACATACAATACCCCCAAACCCTTAAGGGTTTTGGGGGTATTTGGTTGTAGGGATACGTGCCAAATTACTGCGCGAGCTTTGACTGGATCACCGACTTCAATGTTTCATAGGCAACGGCACCGGAAACCAGCTGACCATTCACAAAGGTTGCGGGTGTACCGCGCACGCCGGCTGCTTGTCCATCTGCCGTTTGCTGCTGCACGAGATTTGCGTATTTACCGGAGTCAAGACAGGTGGCAAACGTTGCGGTGTCCAACCCTAAATCACCGGCAACCTGCTTCCATGTTGCAACACTCATGTTACTCGCCGCATCCGCCTCAAATATCTTATCATGCATTTCCCAAAACTTCCCTTGTTCAGATGCGCACTCGGTAGCTTCCGCGGCTTTTTGCGCTTCTGGGTGAATGGACGTCAACGGAAAATGACGATAGACGAGACGCACGTCATTCGGGTATTCCTGCAATGCTTGCTCTACACTGGGAAGAAAACGCAGACAAAACGGACATTCAAAATCGGAATACTCA
>Ga0210053_1004898_pt1 | contig 10269 bp, 9 predicted proteins | sample CryGeymeta201512_FD_185467 | JGI IMG/M metagenome (GOLD analysis project Ga0210053, IMG submission 185467) | Groundwater microbial communities from Crystal Geyser aquifers in Utah, USA - Crystal Geyser metaG 2015-12 (SPAdes) (version 2) | ecosystem: Environmental > Aquatic > Deep subsurface >... | reverse complement strand
CCCGCCCGTCGATGGAGACCGAGATCCCCCGCTCCAGTTCGGGGCGCAGGCCGGGATAGTCCCGGCCCAGCCCGTCAAGCAATTCACGCAGATTTCCCGCCTCGATCTCGACCTCGCGTTGTCCCTCCGCCCCGTCGGCGAGAGACCCCCAAAGTCGCACGCGGACCATCAGCCCCCGGCCTGAATCGCCGCCAGCACCCTAGGCGGCGACATCGGCAGCTGCGTCAGCCGAACGCCAGCCGCCGCGGATACGGCGTTGCAGACGGCTGCCAAGGGCGGCACGATCGAGGTCTCGCCCACCCCGCGCACCCCATAAGGATGGCCGGGATTGGGAATCTCCAAGATCACCGTGTCGATCATCGGCAGGTCAGAGGCGACGGGTATCCGGTAATCGAGGAAACCGGGATTTTGCAGGATCCCGTCCTTGTCATGGATGTATTCCTCGTTCAGCGCCCAGCCGATGCCCTGCACCGCACCGCCCTGAAACTGACCTTCGACATAGGACGGATGCACCGCCTTGCCCGCATCCTGGAACACCGTGTAGCGCAAGATCTTTGTCGCGCCGGTCTCGGGATCCACTTCGACATCCACCATATGCGTGGCGAAACTCACGCCCGCGCCTTCGGCCATCACCTCGCAATGCCCCGCGACCGGTCCGCCGGTGTTGCTGGCGATCGCAGCAATCTCCTTGAGCGTCATCGGCGGGAACTTCCCGGCATTGGGGCCCGCCGGACAGGCCGCGCCGTCCACCCATTCCACGGCCTCTGCGTCGATGCCCCAGATCATCGCCGCGCGTTTGCACATCTCGCGCTTGGCCGCACGCGCCGCCTCGATCGTCGCCAGCCCTACGGCAAAGGTCACGCGGCTGCCATCGGTCACGTCATTCTGCCCCAGCGATCCGGTATCGGCGATGATCGTGCGCACCTGATCGTAGGGGATCCCCAGTTCCTCGGCCGCCATCATCGTCATCGAGGCGCGCGAGCCACCGATATCGGGATTGCCCTCCGACACCGTGACCGTGCCATCGGGCGTCACGTTGAGGCTGACGCAGGTATCACCGCCAAAGTTGAACCAGAACCCGCAGGCCACGCCGCGCCCCTGATTCTTGCCCAAGGGGGCCGTCCAGTGCGGATGCGCCTTCGCGGCCTTCAGCGTCGCCTTGAGGCCGATCGCGGGATAGGTCGGCCCATAGGAGGCCAGCGTGCCCTCGTCCGCCCCGTTCATGAGACGCACCTCGAGCGGATCAAGATCGAATCCCTTGGCCAACTCGTCGATCGCACTTTCCACCGCATAGGCCGCCATCGGCGCCCCCGGCGCACGATAGGCAGCGGCCTTGGGCCGGTTGGTAACGACATCCCAGCCTACGGTTTTCACATTCTCCAGATCATAGGGGGCAAAGGCCGACATCGACCCCATATCGACCGGCGAGCCCGGATAGGCCCCGCCCTGATAGCGCAACTCGGCAAAGGCGGCGGTGATCCTGCCATCCTTCTTCATCCCGATCTTCACATCGATCGAGGTCGAGGACGTTGGCCCCGTCGCGCGCAGAACCTCGGAGCGGCTCATCACCAGCTTGACCGGACGGCCCGCCTTCTTCGACAGCATGAGGGCCACCGGTTCGAGGAAAACCGTCGTCTTGCCGCCAAAGCCGCCTCCGATCTCGCTGGCCGTCACCCGCAACTGCCCCTGTTCCAGCCCGAGGATGGCCGCGCAGGTGTTGCGCACCATGTAATGCCCCTGCGTGCAGACCCAGAGATCGCCCTTGCCGTCCGGCCCCATCGTCGCCAGACAGGCATGTGGCTCGATATAGCCCTGATGGGTGGCGGCGGTGCGATAGGTCCGGCTCAGCACCCGGTCGGCCTGCTTGAGCCCCGCCTCGATATCACCATGCCCGAATTCGACGCGCGACATCACATTGCCCGACATGCCGTGCGGCACCGTCTCCTGCTGCCGGCCCTCATGCAGCAGCGGGGCACCGGGCTGCATCGCCGCATCGACATCCGTCACGCTTGCCAGCACCTCGTAGTCGACCTCGATCAGCCGCAGCGCCTTGCGCGCCACCGCCGCTGACACCGCCGCGACCGCCGCCACCGCATGTCCGTCATAGAGCGCCTTGGCGCCGGCCATGCAGTTGTCCAGAATGTCGGCCACATGGTCCGGCGCATCGCCAAAGTCGGCGCGCGTCACCACCGCCTTGACGCCCGCAAGCGCCTCGGCCTTCGAAGTGTCGATCCCGATGATCCGCGCATGGGCATGCGGCGAGCGCAGAATTCGCCCAGTCAGCATCCCCGGCGCCACGACATCCGCGCCAAAGCGCGCCCGCCCCGTCACCTTGTCGATCCCGTCCGGCCGGTCGGGCCGCGTGCCGACCACCTTGAACACCCGTGTCTTGCTGCTTTGATCCAATGCCATCACGAAGCCCTCCGCAGATCCGCCGCCGTTTCCATAACGGCGCGAATGATCTTGTCATATCCGGTGCAGCGGCAGAGATTGCCCGCCAACCAATAGCGCACCTCCTCCTCACTCGGGTCCGGGTTGTGCTCCAGCAGCGACTTGGCCGCCATTAGGATGCCCGGTGTGCAGATGCCACATTGCAGCGCCGCCTTCTCGATGAATTTTTGTTGCAAAGGGTGCAACCGGTCGCCATTGGCCATGCCCTCGATAGTGGAAACCTCGCGCCCCTCGGCCTCGGCCCCCAGCATCAGGCAGGAACAGACGAGACGGCCATCGACCAGCACCGAACAGGCGCCGCAATCGCCGGTGCCGCAGCCCTCCTTGGTGCCGGTCAGGCCCAACCGGTCGCGCAACACATCGAGCAGCGTCTCCTCGGCCTCGCACAGAAATTCCGTCGCATCACCATTGATGCGCGTCGTCACATGAATTTGAGTCATGCCTTTGCTCCTTTTGCGCGCGATTGCGCGATCACCGCCGCGCGCCGGGCCAGAACGCCCGACACATGGCGGCGGAAATCGACCGTGCCGCGTTTGTCATCAATCGGCGTCGCTGCGGCGGAACAGGCCGCCGCCAGATCCGCAAGCGCCGCGTCGTCCAGGGCCCGGCCCAGGATCGCTTCTGCCGCCGCAGCGACAACGATCACCTTTGGTCCGACCGCACCCAGAGCCACCCGCGCCGCCATCACCTTGCCCTCCGGATCAAGGCGCAGCGCCACGCCACAGCCGACCACGGCAATATCCATCTCGGTGCGCGGGATGAACCGCAGATAGGCATCCCCTGAGCGCGCCTCACGCGCCGGCAGAAAGATCGAGGCGATGAACTCCCCCGGCGCCAGCGTCGTCTTGCCCGGCGATTTGGGAATCTCGATCACCGGCACGTCGCGCGCGCCCTTTGGTCCGACGATCCGCACCACCGCACCCGCCACCACCATCGCCGGCACAGAATCGGCCGCAGGTGAGGCATTGCACAGATTACCCGCCAGCGTGGCGCGTCCCTGCACCTGCGTCGAGCCGATCAGCCCCGCCGCCTCGACCACGCCCGGCCAGTCGGCGCAGAGCCCGGCATGTTCGCCCATCTCGGCCCCCGAGACGGCAGCGCCAATACGCCAGCCGCCATTTTCGGCAATAATCGCCTTCATCCCGGCGATTCGCTTGATGTCAACAATCACCTCCGGCTCGATCATCTCGGCGCGCAGCTTGACCAGCAGGTCGGTCCCGCCCGCCAGCACATGCGCCCCGGTCTCTGCCACCAGAAGCGCCACTGCCGCGTCAATACTTTGAGGTGCTTCATATCGCATTCAGTTCGTCCTTTTCCTTTCACCGGGGCCGTTTCCGCCTCTGGCAGAGTCGACCCCCTCCTTGCCCAGACTATCTCGCAACGCGCGACAATACGCAAACCGGTTGACGACACCTGCATGAACTTCCGCGCCAGCAGAGGCAACCCAGGCCAGGTTCCTCCCGCCGGAAATGCCATATCCGCGCGCCATACCGGTGCCAAAGCTGCCTTAATTCTCGGTCAAGCTCTGTTTTGCATATTCTGGTTTCCGATTCCGAGAACGCAAGGTTAGACATGCAGCGCGCCCCTCACCAACCGCCTCTATGCCGCTCGGCTTCGCCTCGCCATGCGCTCCTCTTCGAATTGATCCGTCAACGCGGCCTCGCACAGTCGGTCAGTCAGCGCCTCGCCAGTGCCCCCGAACGGCACCCTGCGGATCTGTTGTATCTCGCCACGCTCGCGGCCCGATCCCTCAGCGCTCGGGATCAGCCCCCTGCCCGGTGGTGAATTCAGCCGCGAAAACCGGTGGCGACCACGAATTTCTCCGAACTGTCTGACCGCGACGCGGGCGGCTTGACATTGGCAACCTTGTCAAACCGCTGTTTCAAGAGTTTCTGCAATTCTCCCTCTGCGCCTCCGGCCAACACCTTGGAGACAAAGGTGCCACCGACCTCCAGCACGTCGAATGCCAGATGCGCCGCCGCTTCGCAGAGTGCGATGATCCGCAAATGATCGGTCTGTTGATGTCCCGAACTCGATGCCGCCATGTCCGACATCACCACATCGGCCTTGCCTCCCAGCCAGGACTTCACCTGTTCGTCGGCATCATCTTCCATGAAATCCAGCTGATGGATCTCGCACCCTGCGATGGGTTCCACCGCCTGCAAATCGACCCCCAGAATACGTCCCTGCGCCTTGCCCTTGCGCTCAGCCAGGGCATTGACCCGCGGCACCGCCACCTGACACCAGCCCCCCGGCGCACAGCCCAGATCGACCACCCGCGCCCCCGGCACCAGAAAGCGGAACTTGTCATCCAGTTCCATGATCTTGTAGGCAGCGCGCCCGCGATAGCCCTCGATCTGCGCCCGCTTGACATAGGGATCATTAAGCTGGCGCTGCAACCAGCGGGTCGAGGAGGATTTACGCCCGCGCGCCGTCTTGACCTTGACGGTCAGATCGCGCTGCCCGCGTCCCGAGGTGTTCTTGCCATCCGGTCCCTTGGCCATCACGCCTCTCCATCCGTCAGCACACCATCCGCCGCCATCTGGGCATAGAGCATCCCCTCGCGCAGGCCCCGGTCCGCCACCGACAACCGATCCGTTGGCCAGCAACGCAGCAACGCTTGCAGGATCGCGGCCCCCGACATGATCAGCGCATGGCGGTCCTCGCCAATGCGTGGATCTCGTCTGCGCCCGGCGGGACCAAGTGCCAGATAGGATCGAATCACCCGATCGATCTCGTCGCTGGTCATCGTCAGGCCATCCACCTTGTTGCGGTCGTAACGGCGCAATCCCAGATGGCTGGCCGCAACCGTCGTCACCGTGCCGCTGGTCCCCACGATCTGAAACCCCTCGCGCTTCTGTTCGTCCTTGTAGGGTGCGAATTCCGCCAGATTCTCTTCAAAGAACCAACTCATCAAGGCAAACCGCGCGGTGTCATCGCCGACATCGCAGAACTGGTCGCGTAATGTCGCAACCCCCAGCGGCACGCTGATCCAATCCACCACCTTGGCCGCAGGCAACCCTTCCTCGCAGGTGTGAAAGCCCAGATGCATCCGCATGATCGCCCGCCGCCTCGCGTGATGGGGCACCGCCGTCAGGTCGATCCAAACCAGTTCTGTCGAACCGCCACCAATATCCACCACCAGCAACTGATCGGTTTTCGGGTTGACCAGCGGCGCACAGGACACCACCGCCAGTTGCGCCTCTTCCTGTGGTGCGATGATGTCAAGGCGCAGACCCGTCTCGCGTTCGACCCGCTTCATGAAAGCTGCACCGTTGCTGGCGCGCCGACAGGCCTCTGTCGCCACCAGTCGCATCCGCTCGACCCCGTGCCGCCTGAGCTTCTGCTTGCACACCCACAAGGCCTGAATCGTCCGATAGATGGCCGCGCGTGACAGTTGGCCTGATCCCTCAAGACCGGCCCCCAGTTGTACGGATTTGGAAAAACTGTCCATGACCTTGAACTGACTGCCCATCGGTTGGGCAATCAGCATCCGGCAGCTGTTTGTTCCCAGATCCAGTGCCGCATATAGCGGCCTCTGATCCGGCAGGCTCAGTGCGGGGCTCTCAACCGGTTTCGGGAACGCGCCCGCACTTTCGGGACGCTTGGGCGCCATAACAACACGCCCTCCATTTCAAGTTGAGCAAAGGATAATGCGATTGCGGGTGCCGCGCAAGCATTGCGACGGCTCGATAACGTTGATGAAAAATTTTCGCATCCCCTGATGTCGCCATCTCCGCCGTCCTCGGCTAAGCTGCACAGGTCGCAGGACGCTCCCGTTCTGTCGAAATCGAACCCTTGCCAAGCGCGCGCCTGCATTACGTAGAAGCCACGACGGAAAAAGGAATCATTCATGGTTGACGTCACCATCGTCTACTGGCGGGACATTCCGGCCCAGATTATCGTCGGCAAGGGCCGTCGCGGCAGCAAGGTTCAGTTGCCAGAACGGTTCGAGCAGGCCATCGACCGCGCGGCGATGAAAACCGGCGCCGCCGGAACCGACGCCTATCTTGCCGAATGGCGCAAGGCCGATCCCTATTCCGTGGAAGGCGAGCCCGATGCCGTCGCCCAATCCGAGGCGACCCGGATCGACGTCGTGTATGATCAGGAGCGCATCAAGGCCTTGATCGCGAATGATGGCTGGGCATGAATGCGCCCCGGATCGCTATGGGAGGCCGCGATGGCACTGTTGAACTTTAGAAAACGCGAGAAATTCACCCCCGCCAATGGCCAGATCGAGGCCCTGCTTGAGGGTTATTCCATCGAGGTGATGCCGCGCACCGCCGAAAAAGTCGAGAATTTCCGCGATCTGCTGCCTGCGGGCACCCGCGTCTATATCGCCCATATCGAGGGCACGCCGATTGAGGAGATGGTCTCCACCGCCGCCCGTCTGGCGCGCGACGGCTATCCCGTCATGCCGCATTTTCCGGCCCGCATCATCAAGGATCGCGCCACCCTGCAAGACTGGATCGGACGCTATCAGGGTGAGGCCGGTGTCGATCAGGCGCTCCTGCTGGCCGGCGGCGTCTCCCAGCCCTATGGCGATTTCGAAAGCGCTATCCAACTGCTCGAATCCGGTGAATTCGACCGCGCCGGTTTCAAGCGCCTTCACGTCGCGGGCCATCCCGAGGGCAATCGCGATATCGACCCCGACGGCAGCATGAAGAACGTCGAAGAAGCGCTTCGCTGGAAACAGAAATTCTCGGAAACGACAGATGCGGAAATGGCGCTTGCCACACAATTCGCCTTCGAGGCCAAGCCGATCATCCAATGGGCCGACGGGCTCAAGTCGGCCGGCATCACCCTGCCCATCCATATCGGCATCGCCGGTCCCGCCAAGCTCCAGACGCTGATCAAGTTCGCCATCGCCTGCGGCGTCGGCCCCTCGCTCAAGGTGCTGCAAAAACGCGCGATGGACGTGACCAAGCTGCTCTTGCCCTACGAGCCGACCGAGGTTTTGGCAGAGCTGGCCGCGCACAAGGCTGCCACTCCCGGTTTCAACATCGAGCACGTGCATTTCTTCCCGCTCGGCGGGATCAAGACCAATGCCGAATGGGCCATCGCCAATGGCGGCCCCAAAGCCGCCCCCGCAAACGCATCCTGAAGGATCTCCCATGACCCGCACCATCGTCGAGAGCAAAACGAAAACCGCCATCATCGGCTTTGACCAGCCGTTCTGCGTCATCGGCGAGCGGATCAATCCCACGGGGCGCAAGAAACTCGCGGCCGAGCTTGAGGCGGGGAACTTCTCGACCGTCGAATCCGATGCCCTGGCACAGGCCGCCGCCGGGGCGACGGTGCTCGATATCAACGCGGGCGTGGTCTACAACTCCAACCCCAACCCGAACGAGACAGAGCCGCCCCTGATGACGAAAATGATCGAGCTGGTTCAGGGCCTTGTGGACCTACCGCTCTGCATCGACTCGTCTGTTCCGGCGGCGCTTGAGGCGGGGCTCAAGGCCGCGCAGGGCCGCCCGCTGCTCAATTCCGTGACCGGCGAGGAAGAGCGGCTCGAATACGTCCTGCCGCTGGTCAAGAAATACAATGTGCCCGTGGTCGCCATCTCGAACGACGATAGCGGCATTTCCGAGGATCCCGATGTCCGCTTCGCCGTGGCGAAAAAGATCGTCCAGCGGGCCGCTGATTTCGGCATCCCCGCGCATGACATCGTGGTCGATCCTCTCGTCATGCCGGTCGGCGCGATGGCCACCGCTGGCCTTCAGGTCTTTACCCTCGTGCGCCGGTTGCGCGAGGAACTGGGCGTCAACACCACCTGCGGTGCGTCAAACATCTCGTTCGGCCTGCCCAACCGGCACGGCATCAATAACGCTTTCCTGCCGATGGCAATGGGGGCCGGCATGACCTCCGCCATCATGAACCCGATCGCCCTGCCCGTGAAACAGGCCGAGATCGCGGCAAAAAAGGCCGAGGTCGCCGCCACCGGCCTGATCCTGCCCGACGACATGGACGATGAGACCTTCTGCCAGATCTTTGGCCTCGGCAGCACCAAGGCCCGCCCGGGCAAGGAAATGGAGGCGATCATGGCCGCCAATTTCCTGACCAACAACGATCCCCACGGCGGCAACTGGATCAAGTTCAACAAGGCCCCGCCCAAACCCGGCGACGAGGTCCGCACCGGCGGGCGCGCTGGCTCCCGCAGCCGTCGCAGGGCGTAAATCCCCGCGGCGATTGCCGCCCCAGACCCCGTGACCCGTTGAACATAGTCAAAAGCCCCGCTCAAAGGCGGGGCTTTTGTTCGTGTCGAGCGGACCGAGCGTGCGACCGGCCTTTGGCTGACGCTGCTGCATACAGCGTCAGCCTCGCACTTCAGTCCGGTAACGCGATATGGTCAAAGAACACCGTCAGAATTTCGGCAGGCTCACCGAAATATTCGACAAAGGCCGCATTGAATCTATCCGACCGAAACGCCAGGCTGAGAGCCCGGTCTACGGCCAGCCGGAAATCCTCATCGCCGCGGGACAGGGCAAACGCCGCAGGTTCATGGGTGAAGTAACGCGGCAACACCTTCAGGTTGTCCCCGTCATTCGCCACCGCCAACACCGTCGCCACATCGCCAAAGAACACATCAGCCGTCCTTTCGGCAACGTGCTGGATGGCTTCGGCACTGTCGGGCACGGCAAGAACCCGTGACGACAGATGAAGCGTCCCGATCCGCTCTTCCAGCCAAGCGGCGGCAGAGGATCCCTCGATAACGGCAAACGTCTTTTCATTGATGAATGTCCGGGCTGGCGCACCCCGCCAGATCGGTCGGGTTGCGGCCTCCTGATCCGTAAGCATGGCAACCAGGGCGCGTGACGTGTCCGAAGTGACCAATCCGCCGATACCGTTCGGAAAGATAGGGATCGAAAAGGACACCTCCGCCCTGTTGGACAGGGTCAAAGGCACGGCACCGCAGAAGAGATCGACCTGCCCGGACGTCACCGCAGAAAGCCGATCCGCTGTTTTCACCGGGACCCAGTCGACTTTCAGGTCGGTCAAGCTCAACTGTTCCCTGACCTGATCCGCCACGATCTCGCACAGCCGCACGGCATAGCCTGCCGGGGCGCCTGTTTCGCCGGCATAGGAAAACGGGCGGGCGTCCGCTTCATAGCCTAGCGTGATCGTGCCTGCCGTCTGGATCCGCTCCAGCGTCTGCGCCGCGGCGGGTGCGGACAGGCCCAGCATGACCATCAAGGCAGCAACCAGACGGGCGGGGGTCCAAGTGCAAGACGATACGAGAGTCATGATGCATGCTCCTTTGTTTTTCAGGTCGAGACGGCTGCTGTCAGGGGCGCTCATGCTGCACCGCCTTTCTTGGCCGCCACCGAAATGAAGCGTGGCGAGATGAACGCCCAGATGATGAACGCAAGCATCATGGCGATCATGCCGCCAAACACCGCTTCCATCCCCGAGGAATAGATCGCGTAAGCACTGTAGAGCATCCCGATGGTCGAGACGAACAGGTTCATCCTGTATTTCGCCTGCGGCACGCCTGCGGTTTTCATCATCACGGCCAAAGCGGACAGCGCCATGATGTAGGGAATGACGTTTGTCACGACCGAAAGGTTCACCAGCGCGGAAAACTGTTCGTTCAGCGTGGGCGAAATGGTCGAAAAGGCCAGCCCCGTCTGCACGACGCCCAGGACAATCATACCCGTGACCGGCGCGCCCATGGCGTTCATCTTGGAGAAGACGGCCGGAAACATGCCTTCGTCCGATGCGGTCTTGGCCGTAGTGGCAATCGTGAACTGCCACCCCAAGAGCGATCCGACACAGGCGATCACGGCAAGGCCCATGATAATCTGGCCAATGGCCGGG
>Ga0210053_1004894_pt1 | contig 10275 bp, 8 predicted proteins | sample CryGeymeta201512_FD_185467 | JGI IMG/M metagenome (GOLD analysis project Ga0210053, IMG submission 185467) | Groundwater microbial communities from Crystal Geyser aquifers in Utah, USA - Crystal Geyser metaG 2015-12 (SPAdes) (version 2) | ecosystem: Environmental > Aquatic > Deep subsurface >... | reverse complement strand
ATTGGAAACATTGGACGAAGTCTTTCTCGATAGAGCCTGAATATTTTCCTTTTTCTCAAATAAAGCCTTCTTTCATCTAAAAGTGAAATTGGCGGCCGGCTGTAAACCTTGGTAATTGTTTCTCCCATCGGGAAGGGAGCATTGAGATGCTCAGTAACATAATGACCCAAAAAAGCTAAACCTAATCTCAGATTTCCTTTAAACCAAATTTCCTTTTTACCTAACCAAATCCATCTAATTGAGGTCTGATAAGGAGGTTTGGAAATTTTTTTCTCCACTCCGGTAATTATTTCCTTTTCTCCCGGAGTTAATCTTAATTCCGGGGCAATCAATTCAAATGGCGCCGGTTTTTCTTCTTCTGGCGCTTTTCCGGTAATTAAAATTTCGGCGGCCTCTTGCCAGACTGGTTTTGCCTTTGTTGTTTCCGGACGCTTGGCTAATTTTTCTTTTAATGCCTCCCCTTCTTTCCAAAAGGGCTCAGCATATTTTTCGGAAATGGGAGTAGCCTGAATTTGAATCCAGAATTGTTCCCCTGGTCTTACTTTAGCCATCCCCTCTAAAAGCATTGCCACCGGGTCAACTCTTTTTTCCTCTTCCTTCTCAGCTTCGGTTTCAAACTCTTTATAGGTCTTAATTGGATAGGGATCAGGTTTAAATAACCTGTAATCTGTTGCCCAAAGATCCCAGTCTTTATTAGGAAGGTCTTGAGGAACATATCTTGTATAATCTTCGGCTATTGTAATTTCCGCTTCTGGATATTGTGAGTAAATACAGGATTCAAGGGTGTCCCGGCGATAATCTGGAATTCTAATATAAAAATGAACTTCTCCACCAATGGAAACCGTTTCTAAGGAAAGACCCATAATTATTTTTCCATCCCACCATTTTTCCCAAAAATTGGGCGGGTCGTAAAAGCCCTGCCAAAGACCAGAAAAAACATTTTCCATCGCTCTAATTGGCTTTAAGCTTTCCTCTGGAATTTTGATTCCAAGGAGAATCAGCCTTTGTTTTTTCAGGAATAACTCCATTCGCCAAAAAAGCCAAAAATAACGGGCTGGCTTCCATAAAATAAAGGGGGCAGGCAACCACCACCACTGAGAAATAAGTTGCCAAAGTATTTTATAAATTGGCAGAACTCCCCCAAAATTAAGAGTTTTTAAAAAAAGTGAAATTTCTGGCGGCATAAAATGCTATATTTCTCTTACCCCGTAGTGAAATTTTGACTGCCTTCGGCATTTTAATGTTTTGCTTTGCAAAACATTTGTCAAATTTATACTACGGGGCTTACTATATATTTTCCTTGAATGTCTCTTTCGAAATATTTTTTATTACTCAAATTTAGAAAAACCGTGTTTTCTTTAACCAATCTTTGCTTTAAAACCTTCTCTAAAATTTCTTCTTTGGTCAAGGGCCCCCCTTCTGTTAAGACTTTTGAAATTACATCTTTTACCTCGCCAGGGTAATATCCCCATTCAGACAGGGCATAAATTCCTCGGCCAATTAAAACAAATCGAGGGTCTCTGATTAGTTCATTATGAACAGTCTGAACTAAACTCCCCTCGATAAGTTTAGCCACCTCAGTAAAATGAAGAGGTTTCTCAGTTTTTTTAAAAACTAAATAGGCTTTATCTTTTATTCCTCTTGGGTTTATTTCTGGCCAATCTTTTAAACCAAAATTTCCTTCTGAATCTTTTTGAATTTTTTTTGAAATCTCTAAATAAGAAGTAAAAACCGACTTTTCCAAGGGGTTAAAGGAGCTAAGCTCCTTTAGGGTAAGGGGTTTTCCAATTTTTTTTAGTTTGTCATAAATTAGGGCAATAACTTTTTGAGCCTTTGACAAGGAGTTTTGATTGATGGTCCATAAGGAATAAAACTCGTCAGATTCGCCAACTCTTTTAAAATTTGGCCCTAAGGTCAATAAAAAGTAAATCTGACTTTCCCATTTTTCACTGCCCAACTTTGAAAGCAAAATATCTTCTTTCTTCAAATTTCCGAAAAGCTGTAGTTCCTGAGTAAAGTATTGAAAAATTTTTTGAATTTTCTCTAATTTGGGTTCTATCCTCAAAAATCCATCCTTCTCGATTTGGCGAACCCTCTCCCGGCAAATACCAAAGCTTTTACCAATTGCTTCTAAGGTCTCCCTTGCGGGGTACTCACTAGAGGTGGGTCGTTCTAAACCAAAGCGTCTTAAAATTACCTCCTTTGTCCTTGGAGGCAAGTCCTCAATTAAATCTGAACAAATTCTAGAATAATTAAAATTCATAATTATATTTTATATTATTCAAACATTTTTAAAGCTCTTTGTCAAGCTAATGAACCCCTTTTTCGCCATTTCAGCCACAAAAGTAATAAGGGCGGGGCTAAGAATAAAGAAGTTAAAGTCCCTATAATAATTCCGATAATCAAAGTTAAAGAAAAGTATTTTAAGGTTTCTCCGCCGAGAAATAAAATAGAAAACAAAACAAAAAGGGTGCAAGAACCTGTACTTAAGGAACGCGTCAGGATTTGGTTTAAACTTTGGTTAAGAATAGTTTCGAAATTTTCTTGCCTGCTTCTTAAAAGGTTTTCCCTCACCCTATCAAAAACAATAACTTTATCATTTATGGTATAACCCAGAATTGTTAATAAAGCCGTGACAATTGGGATATTAAATTGAACATTATAAAATCTTCCTAAAAGAGTAAAGACACCTATGGGTATCAAAACATCAAAAGTTAGGGTGATAATCGAAATTGCCCCGTATTGCCAACTGGAAATCGGCCGGGAGACTTTTCTAAAGGAAATAGCAATATAGATTAAGAGAGCTACCAAAGAAATGAGAATCAAAATTATTGTTTTTTGTCTTAACTCTTTGCCAATGACAGGACCTATGTTTTCAAAACGCTTTTCTTCTATTTTTGAAATCTCTCCCAGTTTTGAATTAATTTGCTGATGCATGCTTTCGTCAATCTCTTTCATTCGGATAATGACTCCCTTCTCTCCGGTAGGCTGAATGACCAAATCTCCTAAATTTAAATCTTTTAACTTTTCCTGGATTACCTGATTTTCCGGTCTTATCTCAAAATCAACTTCTAAAATACTGCCTCCAGTAAAATCAATTCCCGGTTTTAAACCAAAATAAAAAATTGAGAATAAACTTGCCGAAAATAAAATCCCAAAAAAGATAGGATAAATTATTTTGTATTTTAGAAAATTAATTTTCATAATCACCAAAGCCATTTTATCCTTTCAAATTTAGTTCTGGCAAAAACTTTGAGAAAATTATTGGTAATAACAATGGCAGTAAACATGCCAATCAAGTTACCAATCACCAACGTTAAAGCAAATCCCTGGACAAAACTTGTTCCAAAACCAAACAAAATCAAGCCAACTAAAATAGTTGTCAGGTTGCCGTCGCGAATTGCCGGCCAAGCGCGTCTAAAACCTTCCTCTAAAGCAGCTAAATAATCTTTGCCTATTTTTAATTCTTCTCTAAATCTCGAAAAAATTAAAATATTGGCATCAACCGCCATACCCATGGAGAGAAGAAATCCAGCAATACCGGCCAAGGTTAAGGTTACCGGAATTAATTTAAATAAAGAAAGCAGGAGAACAACATAAATTATTAGAGAGAAGGAAGCAAGAAAACCGGGAATCCTGTAAAAAATAATCATAAAAACTAAAATAGCTAAAAACCCAAAAGCCCCCGCTTTCAGAGATTCTTCCAAAGATATCTTTCCCAAAGTAGGTCCCACAGTTTGCTGAGAAATCAATTTAATGGGAACTGGCAGGGCTCCAGCATTTAAATTTCTGACTAAGTCTTTTGCTTCTTCAATTGTAAATTGACCAGTGATTTGGGCTTTGCCGCCAGAAATTTTCTCTTGAACAACTGGAGCGGATATTGGAATTTGGTCAATATAAATTGCCAAAATTTTTCCAACATTCTTTTCAGTCAATTCTTCAAAAATTTTTGCACCTTCTTCATTAAATTCTAAGTGCACCAGGGGTCTATTAGTGGTCTGGTCAAAACCGAGCTCGGAGCGCTTTAAATATTTTCCAGTTAAAATAGTTGCTTTGAAAGGGTCCTCAATTTGGCCCTCCTGAGTTTCAATTACTTCTCTATTTTTCTCTAAAATCTCATTATAATTCTCTTTTTGTTCTCTAAATTCCAGATAAGGTGTTTGACCAATCATTTTAATTGCTTCGCCAGGATCTTTGATTCCGGCTAATTCCACAACTAATCTTTCGCCCTGAACTTGAACCATCGGTTCTCTTACCCCAAAAAGATTAACCCTTCTTTCAATAACGTCTCTTAACCCTTCCATTGAGGAAGAATAATCCTCTTTGGCAATATTAGATAAATCTGCTTCATAAATCAGATGGGTTCCGCCTTGCAAATCTAATCCCAGTTTAAAGGGTTTTTCAGGCAGTCGGAGAAAGCTGACGCCCCTGGCGCCCACCCAATCAGCTGATTGATTCCAGTATTCCAGAAAGTAAGTTAAATTAGCCAGAAAGAAGGCTAAAATTAAAATAAAAATAGTGATTAAATAAACTTTCTTTTTTGGCATATTTAGTTATTTTATCACATTTAAAAGCCAGCTAAAAGGGAAGAAATAATTCCAACTAAAAATATTCCATCAAAAACTCCGGCTCCGCCAATGGAGACAAATCCGCCAAATTTTTGGACCTTCTTTAAATTCAAAATATCAGCTCCAATTAAAGTTCCCAGGACGCCTGAGATAAAAGCACAAGGAGCAGCAAATTCAGAAGTCAAAATTAAGGCGAAAATAGCCGAAAAAATTGGTGGAATAAAAGTTGGTAAAGAAACCCCGCCCTTTCCGCGAAAGGGCGGGGTAATTCTGGCTAAAAATTTAGAAATAAAAATCATTAAAATTGTGGCAATTAAAATTGGCTGAAGAGAAAAACCGGCTCGCCAAACCAAAAATAAAAAATAAAAAGAAAGTAAAATAGGAATTACTGCTCCCCCTAAATTGATAGCTATACCCTGGATTTGGGTTTTTGGTGTCTGAAATAACCCGAAAAATCTTGACTCTATTTTATAAACTAACTTCTTTTTAGTTAGCGGAATATTAATAGCCGAGCCAATGAGAATTAAAAAAAGTAAAAATATGGTTATTTCGGGTGAAATCCCTAATTTTTCAAAGCCAAGGGTAACAACATGAAAATAACCCAAAATGAACAAAATGGGCAAAAATAAAATAAAAGCTAAAAATATTAGACAACCTATTGGAAAGAAAAACATAAACCCTACGAAATACGAATTATTACGAATATACGAATAATGGAGCGAGGCAACAAGTCCTCAAAGTAAATTTCGCAGGCCTGTTAGCATGGTTCCGCCGAAGGCGGATAACAGGCCGAGAACTTAGGTTGTCCCGACACGCTGGGTCGGGAACAGCCGGTACTTTGAGACTTCGTTGCCGAGCGACTATCCAAATTTTGGATAGCAACATTTTTTGTATTTCATCGGCTTTCCAGTTTGAGGATTAATTTTGCCGCAGGGGCAGGGATCGTTTCTGCCAACTTTTCTCTGCAGCCCGGCGACATAGTGAGAAGAAGAACTAACCTGAGCTTTTTGAACTGGGGCAAGAGACACTCTTAGAATGGTATTGGCAACTGTTGATTCCAATGTTTCAAGCAATTTTCGAAACATTTTGTGACCTTCATTTTTATACTCCACCAAAGGATCCTGCTGACCATAAGCTCTTAATCTAACTGAATCCCTTAAATATTCCATATTTTCCAAATGCTCCAACCATAACATATCTAAGGTTCTTAAACTAATAAATTTAGCTGCCTGATCAAAATTTTCTCCCAGTTCTTTTATTTTTTCTTCGAGTGCCTTTTTTTCTTCCGGACTTTTCATCCAATCTTTAATCTTTGATCTTAAATCTTTAATCTCTAATAATTCCCTTCTCTTTTTGTAAATGACTTCTCGATGTTTATTCATTACGTCGTCGTATTCTAAAACATGCTTTCTTAAATCGAAATTCAGACCTTCAATTTTTGACTGGGCTTCTTCAATTGCCCTAGAAATAAGATTAGCTTCAATCGGCTGATCTTCGGGAATTTTTAATGCTCCCATTAACGACTTTATTCTCTCTCCGCCAAAAATTCGCATTAAATCGTCTTCCAGAGAAACAAAAAATTGGCTGGAGCCAGGATCTCCTTGTCTTCCTGACCTTCCTCTTAGTTGATTATCAATTCTCCTCGCCTCGTGTCTTTCCGTGCCAATGACGTGAAAACCACTAAGTTCAATAACTTTTTTTGCCTCTTCTGGGTTTTGAGGATTACCTCCCAAAATTATATCCACTCCCCTACCAGCCATATTGGTGGCAATAGTTACCTGACTCAATTTTCCTGCCTGGGCAAGAATTTGGCCTTCTTTTTCATGGTGCTTAGCATTTAAAATTTGATGGGGAATTCCTTCTCTATCTAATAATTTTCCTAAATATTCATTTTTTTCAATTGAGGTGGTGCCGACTAAAACCGGTTGACCGATTTTATGTCTTTCTTTTATTTCTCTAACTAAAGCCTGAAATTTTCCGTCAATGGTTTTATAAACTCGGTCAGGAAGTTCTTGGCGAATCATTGGCTTATTAGTTGGAACGCAAATTACTTCCAATCCATAAACCTTATCAAATTCCTCAGCTGAGGTGGCGGCGGTGCCAGTCATCCCGGCTAATTTTTTGTAAAGGCGGAAATAATTTTGAAAAGTAATTGAAGCTAAGGTTATTGACTCTGGTAAAACCTGAACCCCTTCTTTTGCCTCAATTGCCTGATGTAAACCTCCTGACCAACGACGACCCGGCATTAATCTGCCGGTGAATTCGTCAACAATGATAACCTGACCATCTTTGACCACATAATCTCGGTCTCTTTTGAAAAGAGTTTCAGCTTTCAATGATTGCTCTAAGTGATGGAGATATTTTATTCCTCTTTCTTCATAAATATTTCCCATTCCTAAAATTTTTTCAATTTTATTTATCCCATTTTCGGTCAAAGTTACCGCTCTCATTTTCTCATCAATTTCGTAATCGGTTTTTGGATCTAGTCTCGGAATAATTCTGGCAAATTCCTGATACCATTTTGAAGATTCGGTATCTGGAGCCGAAATGATTAAAGGGGTTCTGGCTTCATCAATTAAAATTGAATCAACTTCATCAATAATGGCATAATGAAATCCCCTCTGCGATTTCTGAGATAAATCATAAACCATATTATCTCTTAAATAATCAAAGCCGAATTCATTATTTGTTCCATAAGTAATATCAGCTAAATAAGCTTCTAATCTCTGGCAGGGTCTTAAAAAATCTTCGACCACATAAAAAGAGCCTAGCTCATCTCTCATTTTTTCTTTTCCCTCGGGGGGTTTTTTGTAATCTGGGTCATATAAAAAAGATTGTTCGTGATTCAGGCAACCAACAGTTAATCCTAAAGCGTGGTAGATTTGTCCCATCCAGACAGTATCCCTTCTGGCTAAATAATCATTGACTGTCACTAAGTGGCATCCCTTTTCTTCTAAAGCATTTAGATATAAAGGCAAAGTAGCAGCCAATGTTTTTCCTTCTCCTGTTTTCATCTCAGCAATTTTCCCTTGATGTAAAACTAGTCCGCCAATTAGCTGGACATCAAAATGCCTCTGATGAAGTGTTCTTTTGGCAGATTCTCTAACTAGAGCAAAAGCTTCGGGTAAAATATCATTGAGAGTTTCGCCTTTTCTTAACCTTTCTTTAAATTCTCCAGTTTTCTCTTTTAATCTCTCATTAGAAAAACCCTCGAATTCCTTTTCGAGTGAATTTATTTTATCAACCAAGGACTGAATCTTCTTTAAATATTTCTCATTGGCATCCCCTAAAATTTTATTTAAAATTCCCATAATTTATAAATTATACAATAAAATTTCAATTTTTTCAACCTCGTTAGAAATAAATTTCTAAACGGAATTGAAATTAAAAACCCCTTTGCAGGAGTTAAAAATACGGCTGTTGAGGTTTGCCTCAACACCTTAAATATTTTGGCAAAACTGCTGAGGAAAAGTGAATTTCTGGAGAGTAATATTTGGTTTGGAGGTTGAGTTTTTTGTATTTCTTTTTTATCTCTTCAAAAGTAACTTTATCAAAATCAATCTTCTTTGAACCAAAAGAAAAAGTGTGTTCATCAAAGGGAAAACAGCCAACATGGGCTTTATGAATTTTAAAAAATGTAAAAGCTTTTTTTATTTTTTTTCTAGCTTTTTTGGCAAATTTTTCTCGAAAATAAGCGGTCTGGAAAGCGGCAACTCCGTTTTCTTTTAGGGCCCGAGAAATATCTTTGTAAAATCCGATTTTCCAAAGAACCTTTGAGGAACCACACGGGTCTGTTAAGTCATTAATTATTATATCAAAAAAATTATTATATTTTTTAACAAAATTCAACCCATCTTCATTGAATATTTTTAATCTTCTATCGTTAAAAGCACCATTAGAAAGAGAAGGTAAATACTTCTTTGAAATTTCAATCACTTTTTTATCAATATCAACTAAAAAAATGGTCTCGACCGGATGTTTTACCACTTCACGTAGCGCACCGCCATCTCCCCCACCAATTATTAAAACTCTTTCTGGTTTTGGGTGATAAAAAAAGGCTGGATGGGTCAGCATTTCATGGTAGACAAATTCATGTTTTGTTGAAAGTTGAACTAGCCCATCTAAAACTAAAATCTTACCAAATTCTTTTGTATCAAAAATCTCAATCTTCTGAACCTGGCTTTTTCCAGAATAGATTTCTTTCAATATAATAACCCCAAAAGTAAAAGAGGTTTGCTCCTTTGGAATAAAATCTTCAAAAAACCAAGTTTGGGTGGTGGGTGGGTGGCGACCAAAAAGAAGTTTCTTTTTCATCCTATTTTCCCTCTCGTTATTTTTTGAATCTCAACCTTTTTAGGTTTAAATTTCTTTTTTAAATAATCGATGGCTTTATAGGGTATAGCTTTTTCGCCGCAGGTGAAGATATCGACAGCAACATAATTTATTTCCGGCCATGAATGGATTGCGATGTGAGATTCAGCCAATAAAACAACCCCAGTTATTCCCTGAGGTTGAAATTTATGAATAGTTACTTCTAAAGGAGTATTATCGGCTTTTTTTGCTGCCAAAATCAAAATCTTATCAATTTCCTTTGGGTCCTCAATAATTTTTCCTCCCCAAAATTCGGCAATTAAGTGAATTCCGGCATATTTTATTTTTTTGTCCCTGACCCATTGAATGGATCTCTTTGTTTTCTTTGTCATATTTTTAGTTAATCGCTTACCGAGCCCCGCCCTTCCCTTTCTTTTAGAAAGGGCGGGGCGAAGGTGAAGAGGAGAACGAAGTTCTCTTCGCCCACCATAGAGAAGTTCTGAACTTCTCCCAGCTAATCCCGAAATATTTTTCGGGAAAAAACAAAGAGTGAAAAAAGCGATTAACGAATTAAAACTCGATTTTTAATTTTTTTCGCTTTGAAAAATTTTTTGGTGAAATTGGTAGCCATTTTCTCATCAAATAATTTACAAGAAAAAATATCAATGAAGGCTTGGTTCCAGAGTTCTGAAAAGTGACCAGAAACTAAACTCGATTCTATCAACTGGACTAAAGAGAAACCAGCAGTAAGATCTTTTCCAAAACCAAATCTTTCACAAATTGGTTTACCATATTTTTTCATTTTTATCAAATTACAAATTTTGTTTGAATATTCCAAAATTTTTTTCTTTGACCGAATAATTTTCGGGTCACATTCAAAGAGATCCAAAATTAATTCTTTTCCATAAATTTTTTTCACCCCGTTAGAAATTTGGTTTGTTTCATGTATCACAATAATTTATTTTATTAACCCCATTAGTTTTAGAATTTCTAACGGGGTTCATATTCCTTCTTCTCTTATCCTCCCTTTCCGGTAAAAAGGGGCCAAGGGAAATAATTTTGATTCTTTTTTTAAAACTCTGGTTCCTCTTTTAGTTTTTGCAGTCAACTTTTCTTTATATTCTTTTAATTCTCTTTGCAATTCATCTTTTACCTCATTTATTGCTAATTTCAAATTTTCTCTTTGGGCTGTTGACCTTATACTTTTCTTGGGAAAATTTAACTGACACTCTGCCCAAAAAAATGGTCCTTTTTTGTGGTGCAAGGTTTCCTTTCTAATTTCTATCCAGGCCTCGACTCTTGGTCCCGCCCCTTTTTTGTTAAAAATTTTAGAATCAGCATCAGTATACTTTTTAATTTGCGATCCAGTAGATGAGTTAATTTTTTGTGCGGGGAA
>Ga0210053_1004882_pt1 | contig 10292 bp, 7 predicted proteins | sample CryGeymeta201512_FD_185467 | JGI IMG/M metagenome (GOLD analysis project Ga0210053, IMG submission 185467) | Groundwater microbial communities from Crystal Geyser aquifers in Utah, USA - Crystal Geyser metaG 2015-12 (SPAdes) (version 2) | ecosystem: Environmental > Aquatic > Deep subsurface >... | reverse complement strand
AACCCTCTCGTTTGGGGATCAAAACAGTAGCCTGTTGGTCACAACGCCAGAACGCGATAACTACAAATATGTCGTTATGCCGATGCGTATTTAAGTTGTTCCACGTGAAACATACAGAAAGCAGAATAAGTAAATGAGCGACAACTACGACGAAACAAGCATCCAACAACTTGAAGGGTTGGAAGCGGTGCGCAAGCGTCCGGGTATGTACATCGGCGATACTTCTGATGGCACAGGTTTGCATCACATGGTGTTTGAGGTTGTGGATAACGCCATCGATGAATCTTTGGCTGGGCATTGTGACGACATTAAAGTCATTATCCACGGCGACAACTCTATTTCTGTTTCTGATAACGGGCGGGGTATTCCGATCGGCATTAAGTTCGACGATAAACATGAGCCCAAACGCTCTGCTGCTGAAATTGTGATGACGGTGTTGCACGCTGGGGGAAAATTTAATCAAAACAGTTACAAAGTATCAGGCGGGCTGCATGGGGTTGGTGTGAGCTGTGTTAATGGGTTGTCAGAATGGCTGAAGCTAACCACTTATCGTAATGGCAAGAAGTATGGTCTGGAATTTGTGCGTGGCGCATTGAAAGACAGGTTGATCGAGAAACAAAAAGGAGTGGAAGTTTCGCCTATTCCAACACTGGGGGAAAGCAATAAGCGAGGTACTGAAGTTCATTTCCTGGCAGACCATGAAATCTTTGGGCAAGTTGAGTTTCACTACGAGATACTGGCTAAACGTCTGCGTGAACTTTCATTTTTGAATAATGGGGTCAAGATCGAATTAGTTGACCAGCGCACCGGCAAGAGCGAGAACTTTGCGCATTCTGGGGGTGTACGGGGCTTTGTTGAGTACATGAATAAGAGCAAGACTGTCCTGCATCCCAAACCTTTTTTTGCCACGGGTGAAAAAGACGGTGTTGTGGTGGATGTGTCGATGCAGTGGAATGATAGTTATTCCGAGGTTGTCCAATGTTTTACAAACAACATTCCCCAACGGGATGGCGGAACTCACCTGACCGGCATGCGGATGGCGATGACTCGGGTCATCAATAAATACATTGAAGAGCACGAATTCGCAAAAAAAGCCAAAGTGGACACCACGGGCGACGATATGCGTGAAGGCTTGACTTGCGTGCTTTCTGTAAAAGTGCCAGAGCCAAAATTCTCTTCTCAAACAAAGGATAAGCTTGTATCGAGTGAGGTTCAGCCGGCTGTGCAAGAGGTTGTCGCGCAAAAGCTAACTGATTATCTACTGGAAAATCCAATTGATGCCAAGATCATCTGCAGCAAAATTGTCGATGCAGCTCGTGCGCGGGATGCAGCACGCAAAGCGCGCGAACTAACCCGCCGCAAGGGAATATTGGACGGCATCGGCTTGCCGGGAAAACTGGCGGATTGTCAGGAAAAAGACCCCGCTTTATCCGAGTTGTACCTGGTCGAGGGAGATTCTGCAGGCGGATCTGCCAAACAAGGGCGTGACCGCAAGTTTCAAGCCATTCTGCCCCTCAAAGGCAAGATATTGAATGTGGAGAAAGCTCGTTTTGAAAAGCTCATCGCCTCTCAGGAGATTGCCACTCTGATTACCGTATTGGGTACCGGTATCGGCAAAGAGGAATATAACGCGGACAAGCTACGCTATCACCGCATCATCATCATGACCGACGCGGACGTGGATGGTGCGCACATCCGCACCCTGTTGCTCACCTTCTTCTATCGGCAGATGCCTGAACTGGTCGAGCGCGGCCACATCTACATCGCCCAGCCGCCGCTGTACAAGATCAAGCAGGGCCGCGATGAACGCTACCTGAAGGATGAGCACGAGCTGAAGAACTACATGCTCGGTTCTGCATTGAAGGATGCCTCGTTCTACCCCGCCCTTGATGCCGCCCCACTCCAAGGTGAAGCGCTGGGTGAGATCGCCAGGCAATATTTTCTGGCTGAGGCCGTCATTGATCGCCTGTCGCACTTCATCGCGCCCGAAGCCAGCCACGCCCTGCTCGTTCTGCCTGCCTTGTCTCTGGATGATGTAGCGACAGCGAAGAACAGCGCCAGATTACTGCAAGACGCCTGTGGTGGTGTCATCAAGGCTGATGTGGAGGAAGATGAGCACGGAGAGTTGCGCTTGCGCCTGGAAAAAATATTCCATGGAAACTACTCTTTGAGTTACCTGGATAAAGAATTTCTGCAAAGCGGAGACTATGCGCAAATCCGGCGCACTGCCGATGCATTGAACGGCCTGATCTCACCTACCGCCTATGCCATGCGCGGCGAGCAGAAACGAGGCGTCAACAGCTTCAAACAAGCCATCGAATGGCTGCTGGAAGAGGCCAAGAAAGGTGTTGCCATTCAGCGTTACAAAGGCTTGGGCGAGATGAACCCGAGCCAATTATGGGAAACCACGATGGATGTGAAGAACCGCATTCTGCTGCGCGTGCGTATTGAAGACGCGATAGGTGCCGACGAGGTGTTCACTACATTAATGGGTGATGTGGTTGAGCCGCGCCGGGCATTCATTGAGAAGAATGCGTTGGGTGTGAAGAACCTGGATGTGTAGCGTTCTAGGTTTCCATAAGAGAAGAAATCGCTTACTTTGATATTCAGAACGCCGCCCATTTAAATTAAAAAACCAATCAGGCAACTTTTTTCGTTGGTTTTTTGGCTGTTGGTTTATTTGTTGGCGCTTTAGTTGCGGCCTTTTTCGGCATTGACTTGGCCACCGCTTTTGCTTTGGTCGTCTTCGCCTTGACGGCAGGTTTTCTTGTTGTCTTTGATTTTCCCGTACCGCCCTTTGCTGCTTTTGCGGAGATCAGCTCCAGTGCTTCTTCCAGCGTCACGGTTTCGGGTGATACGTCTTTGGGCAAGGTGGCATTCACCTTGCCGTGGCGGGCGTAGGGGCCGTAGCGGCCGCTGCAGATCTCGATGGGTGCCTTGTCATCCGGATGTTCACCCAGTGTGCGCAATACCGCGTTGCCGCCTGTTTTGGCTTGCGCCAGAAGTTCCACTGCGCGATCCAGTCTGATATCGAAAATACTGTCGCTACGCGGGATGGATTTGAATTTGCCGTCGTGGCCGATATAGGGGCCGAAACGGCCAATATTGACGAAAACTTTCTTCCCGGATTCAGGATGTGCCCCGAGTTCGCGTGGTAGCGACAATAATTTCAGCGCACCAGCAAGGTCGGCTTGCTCAACGGGCATTTCCTTCGGCCAGGAAACGCGTTTCGGTTTGGCTTTCTCACCTTCAATGACCTCGCCCAGTTGCACGTAGTGGCCGTAAGGCCCTTTCAGCAATAACACGGCTTGTTGGGTCTCGGGATAAGTGCCCAGTTCAATTCTGGCAGCAGGGTCGTCCTGCGACTCGCCGCTGAGGCTGCGTTTGTATTTGCACTCCGGGTAATTGGTACAGCTGATAAAGCTGCCGTAGCGGCTGAGTTTTTTGGCGAGTGGCTTGCCACAATCCGGGCAGGCTTCGTCGATCAATTCCACTGGACGGTCGATATTGGTTTTCTCCTTGATGAGACCGGAGAAGCTTTGCCAGAATTCATCCAGCACCGGAATCCAGTCGCGCTTGCCTTCGGATATTTCATCCAACTCGTCTTCCAGGTTTGCAGTGAAGCCGTAGTCAACATAGCGCGTGAAGTGCTCGGTGAGGAACTTGATGACCACGCGCCCGACGTCGGTGGGCATGAAGCGCTTCTTGTCGAGCGTAGCGTATTCCCTGGCCTGCAGGGTGGAGATGATGGCGGCGTAGGTGGAAGGGCGACCGATGCCGTATTCTTCCAGCGTTTTGACCAAGCTGGCTTCAGAGTAGCGCGGCGGTGGCTGGGTGAAGTGCTGTTCGCCGTAAAGTTTATCCACGGGGAGCACATCGCCTTCGGCCAGGGGCGGCAACTTGGCGCTATCTTCTTCCTCAGCGTCGTCCACATCTTCCATATATACACCGATGAACCCCGGAAACACCAAAGTCTGGCCGGAGGCGCGGAACAAGGTGTCGTCGCTGCTCAAACGGATGTCCACACTGACGGTGTCGAATCGGGCTGGCGCCATCTGACAGGCGAGCGTGCGCTTCCAAATCATCTCGTACAGACGCATCTGGTCGATATTCAGATGGGCGCGCAGACTGTCCGGAGTGCGCAGGATGGAGGTCGGGCGTATCGCTTCGTGCGCCTCCTGTGCGTTCTTGGATTTGCTCTTATAGACGGGTTGTTTGCTTGGCAAATAGTCGGCGGCGAAATTATCGCGAATGTAATTCCGAATCTCAGCCACGGCTTCGTTGGCAAGATTCACCGAGTCGGTTCGCATATAAGAGATCAGGCCGATCGTTTGGCCACCGATGTCCACCCCCTCATACAGAGACTGTGCAGTACGCATGGTTCGCTCGGAGGTCAAGCCTAGTTTGCGCACAGCTTCCTGCTGCAAGGTGGAAGTGGTGAAGGGTGCGGCGGGGCTGCGCTGGCGTGCTTTCTTCTCGACGCGAACGACCTTTGGCGGCAGTTTTGCGTCATTCAGCTTGGCGTGAAGAGCGTCAAATTCTGCCTGGCTGCCAATGCTGAGTTGCTCCAGCTTTTTGCCCTGGAATTGGAACAGTTTGGCCGTAAACGGAACGCTGTGCTTATGGCTATCCAGATGCACCGACCAGTATTCCTGGGTCTTGAATTTTTCGATTTCCAGTTCACGCTCGACGATGAGGCGCAATGCCGGGCTCTGTACGCGGCCGGCGGAAAGGCCGGGGCGGATCTTGCGCCACAGCAGGGGTGACAGATTGAAACCGACCAAATAATCCAGTGCACGACGGGCCTGTTGTGCATTCACCAGGGGCATGGCGATCTCGCGCGGGTGAGCAACGGCTTGTTGTACGGCTGACTGGGTGATCTCGTAGAAAACCACGCGTTTCATGGTTTTCCCTTTGAGTGCGCGCTTACCTTTCAACATCTCTGAGATGTGCCAGGCAATAGCCTCCCCTTCTCTGTCAGGGTCGGGTGCCAGCAAGATGGTGTCGGCTGCAGCTGCGGCTTTGGCAATCGCATCGAAGTGTTTGGCATTGCGCGCGATGGTCTCGTAATTCATCGCATAGTTGTTATCCACATCGACCGCACCGTTTTTCGGGACGAGGTCGCGCACATGGCCATATGAAGCCAGCACTTCGAAGTCTTTGCCCAAATATTTTTTCAGCGTCTTGGCCTTGGCGGGCGACTCGACGATTAGCAGATTTTTTGGCATGGGGTTAGTGAACGTGTGTGGCGTCGGAGGGAGTGAGCAGATCTTCGATCAGCAGGGGATCAAGATCGTCGTGCTGATTCCACAGTACCATCAACGCAATCAGCTTGACCTTGTCCAGCGCGAGCTTATCCCGGCCCAGCGCAACAACACGGTCGATGATCATCTCGCGCTCGATGGGGCTGATAATTTTGTTATGTTCCCAAAATGCAATGAAGCGCAAGCCATCCTCGCTGATCCGTGCGTTCTCAAAATCGGTATAGCAGCGCAGCCCGCTGCGGTTGATGCGATCCGGGTAGGTGGCGGCGGATAATTCCCGCAAGCCGGATAACCAAGCCAAGGCCAGATGAATGTCATCTTCTTCAAACCCAGCGGCACTGAGCTTGGCGGAAAGCCGGTCTTTTTCCGGATAACTGCCGGCATCGAAGTAACTCTCGAACAAAAAAATTAAAATATCGAACATAGGAAAAGAGTCAGGTGATACGTTGATAGCGACCGCCGGGCAAGGGAGCAATTGCCCCTTCCAGCTCCAGTCGCAACAGGATGGCGGATAGCTCGGCTACCGTCAAGCCACTGCGCTGGGAAAGGGTCTCGGTATCAACAGGGTCGAAACCAAGATGGTCAAATAGAGGATGTTCCGTAGATGGATCTGCAGCAATGGGCTGGTGGTGGTAACCCAGCTCTTCAAGGATGTCCTGTGCACTCTCAACCAGCTTAGCGCCCTGCTTGATCAAGCTGTGGCAGCCTTTTGACTGGGGCGAATGGATGGAGCCCGGGATCGCGAAAACATCGCGGCCTTGTTCCAGTGCCATGCGCGCCGTGATGAGAGAGCCGCTTTGCAGACTGGCCTCCACGACCAAACAGCCCAAGCTCAAACCGCTGATGATGCGGTTGCGCCGCGGGAAATTGGCCGGCAACGGTGGCGTGCCTAATGGAAACTCGGAAACGATGCAGCCATGTTGGGCGAGCTGGTGTGCCAGCTCACGGTTGGAGGCGGGATACACTTTGTCTAAGCCGGTGCCAACCACGGCGACGCTGGCGCCCATTGCTTGCAGGCCACCACGGTGAGCGGCGGCATCGATACCTTGAGCAAGACCGCTGATGACGCACAATCCGGCCTCGGAAGCAGATTTGGCGAAAGCTTCGGCGTTACGCAGCCCTTGTGTGGTGGCGTTTCGACTGCCGACAATTGCCAATGATGCGGTATTGAGCAGGTCGAGGCGACCTTTGACATACAACAAAAGCGGCGGATCGGGGATGTTTAGCAGAGCCTGCGGGTAGTCTGCGTCAGCAACGGTGAGGATGCGGTTAAGCGGATCGTCCAGCCAGTTTGCAGTTGTTGCGATGACAGTCTCATCCACGCCTTCGGCAATCGCCCGCGCCACCGGCTGTCTGACGTACTGGTTGAGCGTGGAATGGGGTTGTTGCAACACGGCAGTGGGGGAGCCGAAGACCTGTAGCAGCTTGCGCTGCCCCTCGCTGCCCAATCCGGGGGTGAGAATGAACTTGAGCCAATCCCTCAAGTTGGATTCAAGCGCCATTTATTCGGGATTGCGTGCACTGTCCAGTAATTGCACAGGCAGCTTCGTTTCAAGCACGAGTGCGTAGGAAACTTTATTGAACACCCTGAACACCATGACCAGGCCATAACGCATGTCGGGTAGCGTGACGTTTGGCGCGAACCAGCCTTTGGCTTTGAGTACCTCGCCCTTTTGGTACAGTGCCAGCACATGGCCGGTTTCCACCCCATCGCGTCGCCCTTTGTTCAGGGTGATAACGGAGTATTGCCCGCCCTGTTGCACGCCACCGTAGATGGAGATGACTTTAGAGGTGATCTTGTTTTCCGGAGCGCGAGGAGCAAAATCGGAAGAATATCCGGAGGAGGCTTGGGCAAAGTAGTCACCCTTGTTGATTTCCAGGATGGCGTTGGTGATGCGGAGTGTGCTCGGATCACCGAATTTTTCGACTACCCCTTCGCCAAGGTACAGAACTTCCTGACCTAACACTTCATCAGTATCGGGGTCGACAAATTCGACGTTGGGGCGATAAACCTGCCACTGCGTTCCCTTGTCCGTCGGGAGATTTTTCGCATAAGCCAAATCGTTTGCGGAAATCAGGGTACGCTGCTCGTAAGTACCAACCAGTTTTGGGGCGGCCGCGAGCTCTTCGTCCTCGACTACCAGCGGGCGGCGCAGGAAAGGCGCGATCACATTGAGCGGAATAGCGGGAATGGCCTCTGAATTTTTTGCCACAACCCGGACTCTGGGTTCGAGTTTAACCAAGTCGGAAGGCGTTATCGGTTGTGGGGCTGCGATGGGTTCATTGACCGAAAGCTGGCCGGTACGTCGATCAAGGTAGACCACATCACCCGGATAGATCCAGTGGGGATCTTTGATGGCTTCCTTGTTCAAACCCCAGATTTCCGGCCACTTCCAGGGGTCGCTGAAGAATCGGGCAGAAATATCCCAAAGCGTATCCCCCTTCACCACGACATAGCGATCCGGGGCATCTTCGCGGACTTGCAACACGTCGGCGGCAGCGAGGATAGGCAACAGAAGGCAAATCAGCGATATAATCTTGCGCATGGAAAACCCCAGCAAAGTAATGAAATGCGGTGCAAAGTTTGTGCACCGGTTTAAATTCTGCATCTAGTCTATTCAGTTGGCAAGCATTTATGGCGCTGCTCCCGATTCTCCAATACCCCGATCCACGATTGCACAAGGTCGCCAAACCGGTCGCCATGGTGACGGACGAAACGCGCCGTTTGATTCGGAATATGGCGGAAACCATGTATGCCGCACCCGGTATCGGTCTCGCTGCAACCCAGGTCGACGTGCACGAACGCATCATCGTCATGGATGTTTCGGAGACGCACAACGACCTCAAGGTGTTCATCAATCCTGAATTGGTCGACCAGAGCGGAGAAGAAGAAGGGGAAGAAGGATGCCTGTCGGTACCGGGGATTTATGAAAAGGTCAGGCGTGCGGAGCAGGTAACGGTGCGAGCCCTGAATGAACGGGGCGAGCCGTTCACCTTGGAAGCCGAAGGCTTGCTGGCGGTCTGCATCCAGCATGAAATGGACCATCTGCGGGGGCGCGTGTTTGTCGAACTCCTTTCTCATCTCAAACAAACCCGTATCCGTGCCAAGCTGAAGAAGCAGCGGCGCGAAACGCTGTAGCCGCAGAATCGTGAAGATCATCTTTGCCGGTACGCCGCAGTTTGCCGCCAGTGCCTTGTCTGCCCTGCTGGAAACGGAACATCAGATCGTGGCGGTGCTGACCCAGCCAGATCGACCCTCCGGGCGCGGCATGCAACTGACTGCCAGTCCGGTAAAACAACTGGCCCTGCAGCATGCCATTCCGGTATGGCAACCCGAAACCCTCAAGGCCGAGGCCGTCCGGCACGCATTACACGAATTGCGGGCCGACGTGATGATCGTTGCAGCCTACGGGCTGATTCTGCCATCAGCGGTATTGCAACTCCCCCGTTTGGGTTGCCTCAACATCCATGCTTCGTTATTGCCACGCTGGCGCGGCGCGGCGCCGATCCAGCGCGCAATCCTGGCCGGAGACAGTGAAACCGGGATCACTATCATGCAAATGGATGCCGGCCTGGATACGGGCGACATATTGTTGCAAAAACACTGCGCCATTACGGCTGAAGACACGACGCTATCCCTGCATGACAAGTTGGCCGAATTGGGTGCGGAGAGCATCGTCGAAGCCCTGCAACGGCTGACAGAGGGAAAACTGCATCCGCAAAAACAGAACGAAAGCCTGACTTGCTATGCGGCCAAAATCAACAAGTCAGAAGCGCGGATAGACTGGAGCCGCCCCGCCAGCGAGGTGGCGCGAAGAGTGCGTGCCTATAATCCTTTTCCGGCCGCGCATACCGAACTGAATGGGACGCCAATCAAAATTTGGCGGGCTCACCCTGCGGCGAAATCAGGCGTGCCAGGTACGGTGCTGGCGGTTGGCAAGACAGGTGTGGAAGTGGCGTGCGGCGAGGGATCGCTGGTGCTGGAGATATTGCAAAAACCGGGCGGAAGGGCCATGCCTGCCGCACAATTCATGCAGGGTTTTCCAATCACGGCGGGCGACCGCCTTGGCGCGAGTCCGGCGTGAAGATCATCCAGACAGAGGCAGCCCGACTGGTCGGGCACGTCATGGACGGCGGCAATCTCGATCAGGCGTTGCAGGCGAGTCTGCGCGCGCATCCCGAGTTCACCGCACAGCAACGCGGCGCGCTTCAGGATTTGAGCTATGGCACGGTGCGCTACTTTGGACGGTTGCAGTTTTTTCTTGACCGCCTGCTCAACCGCGCCGTGCGCGACCCCCTGCTGGCACATCTGATGCTGGTGGCGCTGTACCAACTTGAATTCAGCAAAAGCGCCGAGCATGTCATCGTTGATCAGGCGGTGCGCGCCGCCAAGCGGCGCAACGCAGCGACCGGCACACTGGTCAACGCGGTACTGCGCAATTTTCTGCGCCAGCGTCCCGCATTGCGGCAAGAGGCGGATGCCGATCCGGCCAGCCGCTATGCCTATCCGCGCTGGTGGATCAGCTTGCTGCAAACACAGTATGGAGAAAAGGCCGACGCGATTCTGGCGGCCGGCAATCTGCATCCGCCGATGACGCTGCGCGTCAATGCGCGGCATTGCTCGGCCACGACTTACCAGGCGCTACTGGCGGACGCAAACATGGCGGCAAAAAGAGTTGATCCAGACGCATTGATCCTGGCCCAACCCGTACCGGTCGAGCGTTTGCCCAAATTTGCCGAAGGATGGGTTTCGGTGCAGGACGCGGGCGCGCAATATGCTGCGGCGTTGTTGGACGCGATAGCGGGGATGCGCGTACTGGATGCCTGTGCAGCGCCGGGCGGGAAAACCGCGCATTTGCTGGAGCGTACGGATATCGAGCTGGTGGCGGTTGACAAGGATGAGGTGCGCCTGCAACGGGTGCTGCAGAACATGCAGCGTCTTGGGCTGAAGGCCGAGCTGGTGTGCGGCGATGCCGCCGACCCGAACACGTGGTGGGACGGCCGGCCCTTCCAGCGCATCCTCGCGGA
>Ga0210053_1004881_pt1 | contig 10293 bp, 11 predicted proteins | sample CryGeymeta201512_FD_185467 | JGI IMG/M metagenome (GOLD analysis project Ga0210053, IMG submission 185467) | Groundwater microbial communities from Crystal Geyser aquifers in Utah, USA - Crystal Geyser metaG 2015-12 (SPAdes) (version 2) | ecosystem: Environmental > Aquatic > Deep subsurface >... | reverse complement strand
TCTGTGTGTATCAGTGTGTGAAGCCGCGTAGCGGCTGAACGACCGAAGCCCTCGTCAATGTCAGCGATAACTATAATCGTTCTAAGGTGAATTACAGTTGCTTTAGTAAAATTCGGCTATATGCTGGAACATCTGGAGTATCCGAAACTACTATGGTATAATACGTCCATAGAAATATGGCGGACATATCAAGTAAAAATGTTATCGGCGCAGACAACCAGCAGGAAAGGCTTAAAATCGTTTACTGGATTACTGGTTTTACGGATGGAGAAGGATGTTTTTCTATTGCTGTAATAAAAAACAAGACAACAAAATTTGGAAAGCAAATTTTCCCAGAATTTGTTGTTACGCAAGGAGCAAAAAGCTTAACAGCATTAGAAAAAATAAAAAATTTCTTTGGTTGTGGAAATATCTTTATAAATAAGCGGTATGATAATCATAATGAGAATCTATATCGTTATTGCGTACGTTCGTTAGGCGAGTTAAACGTAAAGATACTCCCCTTCTTTAGAAAATATCCACTTCAAACGTATAAACAGAAAGATTTCTTAATCTTCGAAAAAGTTGTGAAAATGATGATTAAGAAAAAACATCTGACTGAAAAAGGCAGAAAAGAAGTTCTTGCTATTATTAGTGAGATGAATCGAAGAAAAAAGCGATTTTAAGAATCCCCAGAGACTATATGCCGAACTCCGACGATAGGTCGGAGAAGATATAGTCCGAACTCTATGGCGACATAGAGACCGTAGCACATAAAATTTATGTGCTCGGCGACAGCATTGTCGTAACAATTTTGAGCGCAATTCCTTTTCAGGTAAGAGAACTTGCCTCTTTTCGCCGCGAGGCGAATTGCAAAAGTCGGCTTATAACGGTGAAATCTTTGTGTTATAATTGACATATGGACAATACCGTGGGAAGTCTCCGCCAGCTGGCGGATGACCCCGTAACGACTGAGGTAAAAAACCGAAATGGCATTAAATCATTAAGCCATTACACGCCGACCTCTTTATCGAAGGAAATACGAAATATACCAGAGTACATAACTGGATATGTTGATGGTGAAGGATGTTTTACTGTTACATTCAATCAAAAAACAAAAGCATTATTAGGGTGGGAATTAAAACCGAGCTTTTCGGTGAGTCAGAACGAAGACCGACGTCAAGTTCTGGACATCATACGAGAATATTTCGGTTGCGGATATATCCGCCGCGATTATGCTGATAAGACAGTAAAATTTGAAGTAAGAGATCATAATGATCTAATGACTAAAATTATTCCTCACTTTGAAAGATTTCCTCTCCTTTCGTCAAAACAAAAGGATTTCGAGCTGTTCAAGAAAATATGCAAGATGGTTGACTTAAAACTTCATCTTAAAAGAGAAGAATTTATCAAGATTATTCAACTTGCATATCAAATGAACAGTTCTGGAAAAAGAAGACGAACTCAAGAGGAAATTATTAACTCCCTTCGATAAAGACGAAGATATAGTCTGATACTTATCGTAAGATAAGAAAACACTAAAAGAAGTTCTGAAGCGCACGAAAGGCGTAACGACTGGGGGACTGTCTCAACGAGGAGCTCGGTGAAAATGCGATTCCCGTGAAGACGCGGGATACCTGCAGCGGGACGAAAAGACCCCGGGAGCTTTACTGCAGCTTGATATTGATTTTAGGGTTTTGATGCGTAGCGTAATGGGGAGGCTTTGAAGCTTCGCTTTCGGGCGGAGTGGAGCCGACAATGAAACACCCATCTTTAAAATTTTAAAGTCTAACCTGAGTGGCAAAAACATTCGGGAACAGTGTCTGGTGGGCAGTTTTTCTGGGGCGGAATCCTCATAAAGAGTAACTGAGGAGTCTATTAAGGTCGGCTTAGGCCGGATGGAAATCGGCCTGGACGTGTAAAGGCAAAAGCCGGCTTAACTGCGAGACTTACAAGTCGAGCAGGTGCGAAAGCAGAGCTTAGTGACCTGACAATTCTTTATAGAAAGATTGAAGACAACGGATAAAAGTTACCCCGGGGATAGAGCCTGAAATAAGGCTTTGTTGTCCTCCCTCGGCGCAAGCTGAGGATATAATAGCGGTTTATAACGGTGAACTTAGAATGGTCTTTCCCGAAAGGGTCTGCCTGACAGCAGACAGGGTTTTAAATTCTAAGAATACCGTGGGAAGTTAAGAGGGTTAAATTAAAAAAATGAATTTAACCAAAAAACAAAAATCAGCGATTATCGGAATGGTTCTTGGCGACGGCTACCTTCAAAAAACTGGCAGCCGAAACGCTCGGTTAAGATTAGAACATAGAGCCGATCATTATGATTATCTGGTTTGGAAAACGAAAATTTTACCGCAATTTTTTCAAGGCAAGCCAAAAATATTACATAGTTATGTTAGGCACCAGTCTAATGCGTCGCCATATTTAGGAAAAATTCGCGCATTATTCTACCCTAACAACAAAAAAATTATTCCTCGAAATTTGGAAGGCTTGCTTCGTGATAATATTGGTTTTGTTATCTGGTACTATGATGATGGTTATTACTATCAAAGAGATCATTGTTTCTATCTATATTTAGGAAAGATAACCAAAGAAGAAGCAAGAATTGCCAGTAATGTTGTTTGGAATAATTTTCATCTTTCTAATTCGGTTTTGGATAAAAAAAGTAAAGGTTTTGCTCTTTATTTTTCTCCTACCGAAAGAGAGAAAATTAAAAAAATAGTCGAAAAATATTATGTGCCTGTAATGGCATATAAAATTCCTTCTTAACCCTGTAACGACTTATTCGCGATTTGCGAATAGAGCTCCGGTTTTAATTGGAGCTAATACACCGCTCCCCGACCGCGGTCGGGGTAAAGATATAGTCTAATACATTAAAAGTATTGAACAGGCTGGTGTGGTCCGAGAGTCCATATCGACGACCACGCTCGGCACCTCGATAGAATAGCCGATTGTCGAGGTAAAATTCGGCTCATAACGGTGAAAGCCATATATTAAACCCAGCAAAAATGAATTATAATTTATATATGGTCAATACCGTGGGAAGTCTTAAAGTAATCAATAAATACTGGCAGAAAAAGTGGATAGAAATAAAAAATTCTTTATCTTTAACTAATGAACAAAGATCGGTTATCGTCGGTTCTATTTTAGGAGATGGTACACTCCGTTTAGGAGAACGCGCCATCAATGTTAATCTGAAAATAGAACACGGCTTAGCCCAACAAGAGTATGTGTTATGGAAATACAATATTCTTCGACCTTGGGTGTTTACTGAACCAAAAATTAGTTATAGATATCGAGAAAATGGAGAAAGGTATGTTAAATCTTTATGGTTTAGAACCATCCGTCATCCGCTTCTTACTGGTTTTTATGAACTATTTTATAAAAACGGTAAGAAAATTATTCCTCTGGATATAGATCAATATCTTGATAGTCTCGGTATGGCAGTTTGGGTTATGGACGATGGAAGTTTAAATCAAAACAAGATTGATATTAGTACTTATTCATTCATTGAATTAGAAATAAACTTATTACTGCGAGTGTTAGATAAAAAATTCGGTTTAAATGGTAATTATTATCGGGATAGAGATAAGGGTTATAGAATGTATTTCAACGTTAAAGAAACGGAAAAATTAGTTGAAATTATTAAGCCCTATATTATTGATTCAATGAAGTATAAAATTACTTTAAAACCCCGTAACGACTGATGTCCGACGAGTAGTCGGACTGAGATAGAAAATTTTATTTTCTATCAGACGCCGAACCGTAGCGCATAAATCATTATGTGCTCGGATGGTATAGTCTACATCAATAGTAATATTGAGAAAAAGTGGTCGGCTCGCCCTAGCGCGGGGCTGGAGAAGGTCCCAAGCGTTTGGCTGTTCGCCAATTAAAAGGGCACGCGAGCTGGGTTCAGACCGTCGTGAGACAGGTTGGTCTCTATCTGCTGCAGGCGTTGACGCTTGAGGGAAGTTGTCCTTTGTACGAGAGGATCAGGATGAACGAACCTCTGGTCTACCGGCTTTGCCACCAGGTGAAGCGCCGGGTAGCTATGTTCGGCAGGGATAAGCGCTGAAAGCATCTAAGCGCGAAGCCCCTCCCAAGATTAGGCGTCTTAGACTCGTGGAAGACTACCACGTTGATAGACTTTAGGTGTAAGGCCAGCAATGGTTTTAGCCAAGAAGTACTAATAAGTCAAAATTGTTTCTAAATCCCTGTCTGCCGACAGGCAGGCTTACGGGATTTGAGAATTTGGATAATTATTAGCCGGTGATTTACTTAGGTGTGAACCACTCCTTCCCATTTCGAACAGGATAGTGAAAGCATCTAAGCTCGATGATACTATTTGTTTCGGCAGATGGGAAAGTAGAGTTCGCCGGCTTTTTATTTTTGCAAAATTTCAATTTTTTAAGTATTATTATTTTAACGATGAATAAGCGTTTGGTAAAACAAATTCTTTACGGCGCTGGTTATTTGGCGGTTTTATTTTTAATTGTTTTTCTTGTTTACCTTATTTGGTTAAAGCCAGCACCGACCTGTTTCGACAACAAGCAGAATCAGGGCGAAACAGGTATTGATTGCGGCGGACCCTGTCCTCCTTGTGAAATAAAAACCTTGGTTCCCCTTGAATCCTCCTGGATAAAATATTTTTCCAGCGATAGCCAAACCATCATCGCAGCCGAGATTAAAAATTCTAATCTCAACTGGGGGGCTAATTCTTTTTCTTATACTTTTGACGTTTACGGGGAAAATGGAATTAAAATCAAAAGTTTCACAAAAAATTCATTTATTTACGGCGGAGAAATAAAATACCTCATTGAACCGATTGAAGTCGATTCCAAAAACATCGCCGACGTCAAAATTTCTTTTTCCAACATCAATTGGAAATCAGCCGAAGAATTTCCCAGACCAATAATTCAATTAAGAGAAGTGAAGACCGAATCGGCAATTCAAGACAGTGGCGGAGTGACTGTCGGCGGATTTATCACCAACAACAATGCTTTTCCGTTATCAAGGGCAAGAATTATCGGATTTTTGTTAAATCAAAACAACGTTCAAATCAGCGCCTCAAAAACCGAGCTGGAAAACATTCCTGCCTTTGAGGAAAAATCTTTTAAAATTAACTTCCCGAAAAACATTTCTTTAATCACGGCTCCGGCTCAAACGACTCCTCTTTATAACTTCACGCGCGATTTAACCATTGGCTCAAAAGGAGAAGATGTCAAAAAATTGCAGGAGTTCTTGAAAAGCGAAGGATTTTTTGAACGTGAAACAACCAATTATTTCGGCTCTGTTACTAAAAATGCTTTAATTCAATATCAGAAGAAGATAAACATATCCCCTGCCTCCGGCATCTTGAACTCTAAAACCAGAAATTATATTAATTCTTTAAAACCGACAACTCCCATTACCCCTAAAATTAACTTAACTGAAATTGACCCCTCTAAAACAAAAATCTATGTTGAAGCGCTTCGATAAGCCCTACGACCCAAAAGAAGTTGAAGATAAAATTTACCGGCTTTGGGAAAAGTCCGGTTATTTTAACCCGGATAAGTTGCCTGACAAAAAGGGTAAAACTTTTTCTATTGTAGTGCCGCCGCCCAATGTCACCGGCTCTCTCCACCTGGGGCACGCGCTAAACGCCACCATTCAAGATATTTTGATTCGCAAAAAAAGAATGGAGGGTTATAAAACTCTTTGGTTACCCGGCACCGACCACGCGGGCATTGCCACTCAAAACGTCGTTGAAAAAGATTTAAAAAAACAAGGCATTAGCCGCCATGATTTGGGTAGAGAAAAATTAATTGAAAAAATTTGGGAATGGAAAGAAAAATACGGCTATATTATTTTAGACCAATTTAAAAAACTCGGCTGTTCGATGGATTGGTCGCGTACGCGATTTACCATGGATTCCGATTATCAGGAAGCGGTAAAAGAAACGTTTTTGCATTATCATAAAAAGGGCTGGATTTATCAGGCAGAACGCGTGATTAATTGGTGCATCCGCTGCGGCACTTCCCTTTCCGATTTGGAAGTCGAACTCAAAGATACTAAAAGCAAACTTTGGTTTATTAAATATTCCCCCGATATTACCGTTGCTACCACCAGACCAGAAACAATGCTCGGCGACACGGCCGTGGCGGTACATCCCAACGATAAACGATATAAAAATTTAATTGGGGAAAAAGTTATTTTACCGATTCAAAACAGAAAAATTGCCATTATCGCCGATAAAAGAGTTGACCCAAAATTCGGCACCGGCGCGATTAAGGTGACACCTGCTCACAGTTTTACTGATTTTGAAATTGGCCAGGAACATAATCTTGAGATTATCAAAGTAATCGGTCAAGACGGCAAAATGAGCGAGCAAGCGGGTAAAAATTTTGAAGGATTAACTGTTCTTCAGGCGCGGGAAAAAGTTGTCCAAGGGTTAGAGAAACAAGGCTTGATCAAAAAAGTTGAAGATTATAATAATTACGTTGGCCATTGCTACCGTTGCGGCACGGTCATTGAACCGATTCCAAGTTTACAATGGTTTTTGAAAATGAATGAGCTGGCAAACACGGCAATTCAAGCAGTAAAATCCGGCAAGGTTAAATTTCATCCCAAGCGCTGGGAAAAAATTTATTTTAACTGGCTGAATAACATAAAGGACTGGTGCATCTCCCGCCAAATTTGGTGGGGACATAGGCTTCCTGTTTATAAAAATTTAGAAATTTACGTCGGGGACAACCCTCCTAAAGATTATATACAAATCCCCGACGTGCTTGATACTTGGTTTTCTTCTGCTCTCTGGCCATTTGCGACTCTCGGCTGGCCAAAGCGAACGGCTGACCTTAAAGAATTTTACCCTACTCAAATTCTTGTAACGGCCCGCGACATTATCAATCTCTGGGTCGCTCGGATGATCTTTTCGGGATTGAAATTTACCAAAAAAGAACCTTTCAAGGATGTAATAATTCATGCCACAATTTTAACCAAAGAAGGAAAAAGAATGTCTAAATCATTAGGCACTGGTGTTGACCCAATGGATCTAATCTCCCGCTATGGTGCTGATGCCGTTCGCTTCGGATTAATTTGGCAAGCCATGGGCAATCAGGATATTCGTTGGTCAGAGGAACACGTTGTCGCCGGACAGAAGTTTTGTAATAAAATATGGAATTCAGCCCGTTTCGCCCTGCTCCAAATTCTAAATTCTATCATTACGAAGCAAATCCCCAGGGGGTCGTTCCAAATTTCAAAAACGATAAAGCCGAAAACAACCGCCGATAAAAAAATTTTAAATCAATTGACTAAAATTAAAAAATCAACTGAAAAAGATTTGGACAATTACAGATTTGGTCAGGCGCTCCATAAGCTTTATGAATTTTTCTGGCATAATTTCTGCGATAAATATATTGAAATCAGCAAAAAACAGATGGCCGACGATAAATTGCAAAAAAATACGCAAGAAATTCTAATTTACATTCTATTAAGCTCTCTAAAACTTCTTCATCCTTTTATGCCATTTATTACTGAAGAAATCTATCAACAATTACCGATAAAAAATAAAAAAATGTTAATGATAGAAAAATGGTAGCGCTACGATTAAGGTTTATGGTTTAAGGCCTAGGGTTTAAGAATTATGGAAAAAGAAGAAGTAAAATATTATCTAATCCTCTCTACCGACTTAAAATATATTTCAGAAAAAGAAAAGATTTATTTATTGGATATTGCGCATGAAATCGGTCGATTGATAAACGGACTCGTTCGAAATCTTAAACCTTAATCTTAAACCTTAATCTTAAACCTTATGCCTTATATCTTTATTTTTCTCGGTCTTCTTCCTTCTTTTGCTTGGCTAATTTTCTTTCTCAAAGAAGATGTTCATCCTGAGCCGAAAAAAATGATTAGCCGGGTTTTTATGGCCGGCGCCTTAATCACTTTTGTCGCCGTCGGTCTTCAATTTTTGCTTAGAAATATTCTTCAATCCTTTCAAATCAATGAGTACCATCTTGTTTCTTTTTCGTTTTTTGGGTTTATTGAAGAAACGCTTAAATTTTTGGCCGCTTATTTAGTTGTTAGAAAAAGCCCGTTTTTTGACGAACCGATTGACGCCATGATTTATATGATTACCGCTGCTTTAGGATTTGCTATGGTAGAAAATATCGCTATAATGTTTAATATAAAAATTTTGTCTGAGGCCTTTAGCATAATTACTCTTCGCTTTGTTGGCGCCACTTTGCTTCACGCTTTAAGTTCGGGATTGGTTGGTTACTACTGGGCCAAAGGCATTATTTCAAATCGTACGAAATTGTTGGTCTTCAAAGGCATTGTCTTTGCCACCCTCTTGCATATGGTTTTCAATTATCTTATACTGTCTTTTAAAGAAACCTTGATTTACCCGACAATATTTTTAATTATCGTGGCTTTACTTATTTTTTGGGATTTCGAAAAAATAAAATCAACGAATAACGAATCTGTCCGAATAAACGAATAAGCGAATTTTTTGAAATTAATATATTCGTTTATTCGTAAATTCGTAGTTTATTCGCTATTCGTTGATAGAGCGAAGCGATGGATAAAGATACAAAAAATTTTTTTGAAAAACTGGCCGGGATTAATAATGGCAATGAAGAGCCAATGCCAATGTCAACCCAAAATTCAAAACAAAACATAGAAGAAAAGCTGGACGAAAAAGAATCATTGGGTGAAATTTTTGAAGAAGCTGAAGGAGAACTGGCGGTTGACGTCTATCAGACACCAAGTGCTTTTATTATTGAATCAACCATTGCCGGCGTTAATCCTGAAGACATTGATATCTCCCTTTCTCCCGACTCAATAACTATCAAAGGCAAACGCGAGAAAGAAGAAAGGATAAAAACCGAAAACTACATTCACCAAGAATGCTATTGGGGAAGATTTTCCCGAACCATTATCTTACCTCAGGAAATTGACCCGGATAAAGTTCAGGCGTCAATCAAAAACGGCGTTTTGAAAATTACCCTACCGAAACTCAATAAAACCAAAACCAAAAAAATAAAAGTAAAGTTTGAATAAAAGCAAGATAATCATCCTACTTTTTGTTTATTTAAAAAAATAATAAGGAGGTGAGGCCGATGGAATCCAGAATAGAGGTGATATTAAGAGATGGGAGGCGTGTTTCAATAAAAAATATGTCCGCGGAAACTCTCCAAGCTTTTATGGAATGGCCTGAGCAAAAAGATGCGGTTTTATGGGCTCAAACGACAGAGCAACACGACCTTGAAATAAAAATCGGCGACATTCAGGAGGTTATTGGCGAAATATCCATTTAAAAGATGCGCTATCCAAATTAGGAAGCGCATCTTATATTTGTGCTGTATTCTTGAATTAGTTCGAACGCATTTCGCCCAGCCCTTTTCGCAAAAAGAGCTGGGCGAGGAAAACCCCCCGCGAAATTCTGAAAATGCGGCGGAGCCGCGCCGATGACAATTTTAAGTTTTTCTTTTGGCGGCAAATTCTTTGAAAAAATAAGAGAGAGGCTATTGGAAAGATGTTGAGAAGCTTAAATTCATGGATTCTTCGTTGAAATTGCAATGGTAAGTGTTTCGAGCATTTGATTTAATATATTCATCGCTTTCGATTGGTCAAATTCCGTGGCGGTGCCGGCTGGATAATTAACGATATTGCCGGTATGAATAGTCTGCACAGCTTCAAAACAGCGTCCATCAACCAAGGCACGATAAATCTTTGAATCGTAGACGCTACCCGCAGCAAAATCTTGAAAGGTACCGGTATAAAATATTCTTCCATTAATTAGTTGAGTGTCAGAAAGCTCTGCATTGGCGCCGAGAAGGACCATATGGCTGGGTTTTTTGTAACAATTATCTAGTGACGGTTTATCGGTTCCTATAGAAATGGTAAGATATGTGCCACCATAATTTGTTCTCGGTGTCTGGAATGCATCTTCGGGAAAAGCCAGCTGTACCGCAGGGTTGCCGATTAAACCGCCAGAGGCGCTATCACCTCGCAAAACGTCAAAATCTCTCGGATAGCGCAGTTTATAGCTGAAATTTTCTCCGGTAGTCTTTGAATAGTAATTATCCTCCCATGTTTTCCATTCGTTTGGGGCATAACTTATCTCCGGTGTACACGCAGTGTCTACAGATGTTATTACCTGTTTCGTTTTTGTAGCAGACACATAAAGAAGCAATCCCAAAAGAAAAATTACAACGATGATAAATATTTTATTAATTTTAGTTTGATTCATATGATTAAATTTTTTTCTTTTCCCCGAGCGAAATCGCCAACTGATTTTTTCGCCCAAAATTCAATATAAATTGG
>Ga0210053_1004880_pt1 | contig 10295 bp, 12 predicted proteins | sample CryGeymeta201512_FD_185467 | JGI IMG/M metagenome (GOLD analysis project Ga0210053, IMG submission 185467) | Groundwater microbial communities from Crystal Geyser aquifers in Utah, USA - Crystal Geyser metaG 2015-12 (SPAdes) (version 2) | ecosystem: Environmental > Aquatic > Deep subsurface >... | reverse complement strand
TCTTCCCCGTGGCCCCGAACGAATCCGCCGGATGCAGGAGCAAAGAAGATAAGACCATTCCGTATAACAGCAAAAACCAAACCTGTTTCATTTTCAGTCCGCCGCACGGTTTTTGAATTCCGGAACCTGACGACCGCCGATATAGACTGCATCAACCTTAAGGGATTCATTCAGAATGACCAGATCCGCCTCCCCTCCGGCAAAGAGCCTCCCTCGGATATCCGAGAGTCCCAGAAGCTGAGCAGGGTTCAACGTGGCCATTCGCGCCGCGTCCACGAGAGAGATCCCGGCCCTCTGGACCGATAGGCGCAGGGCCTCCGCCATGGAGAGAAGGCTCCCCGCAAGATTCCCTTCCTGATTCAGCGCCTTCTCTCCCCGGATCTCCACCCTCTGTCCGGCGAGCATGCATGACCCGCTCTGCAGGCCTGAAAGCGGAGCGGCATCCGTCACAAGGATCATCTTGTCCCTCCCCTTGAGCCGGTAAACCATCTCCACTGCGGCCTCATGCAGGTGATGCCCGTCCACCACCACTTCCACGCTGATTTCCGGATCAAGGAGCGCAGATAGCGCGCACCCGGGCGCCCTGTGGTGAAACCCCCGCATGGCATTGAAGAGATGCGTGGCGTGTCGTATCCCGATGTGGAAGGCGGCCGCGGCCTGCTCGTATGTCGCATCCGAGTGCCCCAGGCATGGAATGATCCCGAATTCCTTGGCCTCCCGGATCAGAGCCATGCCGCCGTCGAGTTCCGGCGCCAAGGTCATGAGGCGGAGGGCTCCTCCTGACGCCTCAAAAAATTCCCGGATCAGACCGGACCTTGGAAGGAGAAGAGAACCTGCATCAAAAGCCCCTCTCCTTTTCGGATTTAAAAAGGGGCCTTCCAGGTGAAGTCCGATGATCTCCGGCAACGGACTTTCATCATCCGTATTTTGCGGATAGCCCTTCCCAAGAAGGGCAAGATTCGTCCTGATTTTCGGAAGACTCTCCGGACAGAGGGTGGGAAGCATCGCTGTGGTCCCTTGCGAGGCATGAAAGCGCGCCGCTCCGGCCAGGCCTTCGGCATCGGAAAAATCATATCCCCCGCCGCCGTGCAGGTGGATGTCGATGAACCCGGGCGTAAGGATCTTCCCTGTGCATTCGATCACCTCGGCCCCGTCCGGCACCCGGATGTCGGAGGACCGGCCCAGGGACTGGATCCCCCGGCCGGCCACAATCAGCGTCCCGTCCGGAATCTCTTTTTCCGGGGTGATGATCCTTCCATGCGTGAATGCGCGGATGGTCTTAGTTTTTTTGTCCATCTCAGAACGTGTTTCTCCGTTTATACATTCAATTTTCTCACTCCCTTTCCAGATTCCTCAATAATCTCAGGTAATCTTTCTGGCTTTCATAAACCATGCAGGAGATGAGATGGATAAAAGGTTGGTTATTCCCTTTGTTGCTCTCCTTTAACGTCTCCATATAATCACTTCTCAATACCGGCGGAATGACGGTTACTGGATAACCTTCCTGCAGTAATGCAAGATTCATGACAAGCCTTGCCGTCCTTCCATTGCCGTCAATAAAGGGATGAATGTTTGCAATCCGAATATGCAGGAGAGAGGCAAACTCCACCGGATGGTGTTTTTCCCTTAGCTTAGGAATCTCCGAGTCCAATTTTTTCATTAAGGTTTTAATCTCTCCGGGAGACGGAAGGTCAACCTGGGCGCCTGTAATAATGACCGGTTCTCTTCTGTACCTGCCTGCGTTCTTGGAATCAATTCGGTAATAAAAAATTCTGTGGAGTTTCAATATTGCACTCTCGGTTATTTCTTTTTTTTTCGCCAGCATGTAAAGCAAATCAAAGGCCTCGCTGTGTCCAACGGCCTCGTAGTGATCTTTCAGGGGCTTGCCGCCTATGGTTATTCCGTTTTCTATAACGACCTTTGTCTCGGATTCGGTAAGCGAATTCCCTTCAATGGCATTACTGGAATAGACAAGACCAATTCTGTAATATTCCTTCAACTGCTTCAAGGCATTGCGCTTCAGCGGTCTGTATTGGTTGATCTCTTTTTGAAGGTCATCAACTTGTGCAATCCTGTTCTCATATTTCATGGATGCCCCCTTGTGCTCGATTCAAAACCCAGCACTTTCAAACTTGTAGGCTCAACATATCATAAAATAAAGGATTTATAAAGCATTCCCGGATTTTATAAGGATGGAAGATAGAATCGGATTTCGCTTTCAATGGCCATGATGACAGCCCGTGTCTTATTTTTTTTGCATTGACAGTCTTTTTCAGCGTTTCAAGAAGGTCGTTCGGTAATGTCATTCTTGTCCGTTTCACAAGTCACTACAACCGATTGATGGCCTGGCGCTAAGCGTCCGAGCCATCGCCGGAGCTAAGTGGCGCGGCGGTGAAGAGGCGACAGCCGACTCAGCCGTCTGCTCGAGAGCTTGGTTATGTGCTGTTATGGCAACGAAGGATAAAAAACAACATAACCAAAGTAATCTCGAACCATGAACAAATCGATTTCATTGTATTTCGATTTGATAGTTCTTAATTCCCGCAAATAACTGTCCTGTTGCATGAGAGTCGACGGGCCTAATCTGCGGTTATACAATACGAGCATAGTCAAATCACAATTGAAATGTTCCCGAGTGTTCTTTAATTGCTTCAGTACTCTCTGTTTTTTGTCCTCTATTTTTATTATAGCGTTATTCAGAAACATATTGCCCCACCAGTAAGGGATGTGTGAGTTTCCCATGACCTTGCCAGGAACTGGCTTCGGATTGTTTTCCATACGTATAGTCTTAACCTCGATACCCAATAGTTTTCCGCCTTTCTTGGCAAGGAGGTCTGCAGAAGGAATACGTTTCCCATTAGACTTGATGAATCTGCCTAGCTTCTCGATACCTATGAATCCGTTTTCATGCAGGGCAACAACAATCAATGGTTCTGCAAGCAAATCATGTATTTTCTCTGGGTCATATCTGATAAGTCCAGACCTCGTTGCCCTCGGAGTCAATTGTTGCAATATTCGGGGGGCCAAAATTCTCTAATATGTCATTTTGTGACGTTATTCCTTTTTTTATAGTCAGTTGAACGTTTCCATGGGTAAATGGAGATGGCTTTGTATCAAGAGGTTGAGTTGTTGCACAACCAACACACAGGATTATGCCAATAAGAACAATTAACATTCTTCTCATACCATTTCTCCTTTTTAAAAATATAACATATAGCGTTTTATCCGTAGTGCCGAGAGGCATTGCGGATAAAACGTGTTGGACTGTACCGCCTTCGAATAATCGTTAAGTATTCATTTATCAAGTTCTATGGGATTTGTAAAGGGAATTGTGGGGGCGGATCACAGGAGAATCACCTATGAGGAGGGGAAGTTTTCGGTCGTCGAGGAAGGATGAGGCGATCCCGGGCTTCTCTGACGGGCAAGAAGGGAATTTGGATACGGTTTTCGCCGCTCGATTGCGTGGGTCCGGTGTCAGGCCCGCACATTTCACAAACTCAACCCCCTGTTCACACCGCACCGAACGTGGCGCCGCCACCCACTCCGAAGGTTCTGCTATCGAAGAGGAGAGGGCGGAAAACGACTATCAAAATATTGGCCGTCATCGGAAGTTGCTGACCCACGGGTAAATGCTCCCGGTGAACCGGGGAGAACTGAATTCTTCTTGAACATATCTATTCCCTGATGTATATTCTTCGTAGATTGGCAGCCCCTTAAAGAAAGGGGTTCATTTGAAGGAGACCCATGAAATTTGATGTCCTTGGCCCCATTGCGAATATTGAGGTCATCGCATCAGGTCCGGGTATTCGGATGCTCTCCTATCTTCGGAAGGCTTATGGCCGAGGCCGATGGCGCAAGTTGAAAGGCTTGGCCACCGTTCGGTTGCCGAACGGCGCCCTGCGTCGGGTGGAATTGCATTGGTACGAGGCGCATGGCATCGGCAGGAGAGACATGAAAATCAAGCGCTATTTGGAGGACTGATGAAAACGCCGACCAAGCCGTTTGCACTGTGCATCAATAACGCCGACTACGAGGCATCACTCATCCTCGGCAAAGTCTATCGGATTATGCCTGATGCCAAAGCCGCAAAGGATGATCTTGTGCGCATCGTGGATGAAAGTGGTGAGGACTACCTCTACCACAAGAGCCATTTTGTCTTTGTGGACTTTCCTGAAGCCGTGAAGAAAAAAATTCTCGCTCTGGCCAACGCCGGTTAATCCGGCCCCGGAAGTGTCTCCGTGGCGATAAAATAGTTGAGTCTGTCATCTCCATGCCGGATATCATCCGCTTCACGTTCGAACTCCATATGGCCCGCCATCTTCTTCAACTTTTCCAGTTTATTCCTTCGGATCTCACCCTCAATGGCCATGATCACAGCCCGGGTTTTGTTTTTCGCTTTTACAGTCTTTTTCAGCATTTCAAGAAGGTCATTCGGTAATGTAACTGTCGTCCGTTTCATCATTCACCGTATGAATGTCAAACTTTTATTTAAAATACGCCGCCGACATGCATATATCAAGTTCATATTTGTGGATCATCTCCAAAAGAGTGGGTGAAAACATCAGGGGTCAAGGGGTCAAGGATTCCAGGGGTCAAGTGAGGTGCTCAAATACTACAATGAATGCGCCCTGACTCCACGACAAGATTTATCGTGTCGCCTGCCTTGAATCTATTGTTCAATAGCTCGTTCGTAAGAAGCTCCACGATTAGCCTTTGAATCACTCGGTCCATCTCTCGGGCGCCAAACGTTTCGTTATAACCCTTCTCAATCAGGACATCGTAGACCTCGTCCGAGACCTCCAAAGAAAGGTCTCTCCCCGAGAGCCTACCCCTAATCGCATTTAGAAACTTATCTATTACGAGTCTTATCTGCTCCTTGCCCAATGGACGGAACACGACAATCCGGTCAATCCGGTTGATCAGCTCCCGACGAAACGTCTGCCCCAGAGTTCGGTACAAATCCTCCGTATCTTTTTGTTGATCTTTCTGTGCCTTATCCGCTTGGACAAAACCGACATTCTTCTGGCTTATTTGTGAAAAGCCGGCGATATTCGATGTCATAATAATAATGGCATTGGTGAAATCCACTTTCCTCCCTTTCGAATCTCTTAATCTTCCTTCATCAAAAATCTGTAAGAAAAGATTGCTGATGTCCGGGTGGGCCTTCTCAATCTCATCAAAAAGAATCACAGAATAAGGCTGAGTCCTCACTGCCCCTGTCAATTGCCCTTCCTGTTCGTAACCCACATACCCTGGAGGGGCGCCGATCAGTTTCGATACACTGTGCGCCTCCATGTATTCGGACATGTCGTAGCGGATCATCCGCCGCTCATCGTCAAAGAGAAATTCGGCAAGGGACTTCGCCAGTTCCGTTTTCCCAGTGCCCGTAGGCCCGAGAAAAAGAAAGACCCCCACCGGCCGATTCGGATTGGCCAAACCCGCCTTGGCCGCCCTTATGGCATTAGCCACAGACTGAATCGCTTCATCTTGACCAATCACTCTCTTGCGAAGGATCTCCTCCATCCGGAAAAGCCGCGACGTTTCCCCCTCCGTCAGTTTATTCACGGGTATACCGGTCCATTTCGATACCACACTTGCAATATCCTCCACGCCCACTTCCATGACTTTATCCTCTTCCGTCTGCCCGTGGAAACTCAAGGTCTTGAGTCTTTGCCTGGAGAAAGCATCGTCAATCAGATCGATCGCCTTGTCCGGAAGTCTCCTGTCCGGAATGTAACGGATGGACAGGTCCACCGCCGCCCGAAGGGCTTCATCACTGATCTTAGCCTTATAATGAGCTTCATAAGTCCTTTGGAGCCCTTGCACAATCTGGAGAGCATCTTCTCTTGAAGGCTCCTCAATAAGGACAGGTTGAAACCGTCTCTCCAAGGCGGCGTCTTTCTCGATATACCTTCGGTACTCATCAATAGTTGTTGCGCCGATACACCGGAGATCCCCCCTGGCCAGTGCCGGCTTAAGGATGTTCGACGCATCGAGAGAACCCTCTGCCTTCCCTGCACCTACGATCGTGTGCATCTCATCAATGAACAGAATCACATCCTTATTCTTGCTCGCCTCGTCAATGACTTTTTGCACCCGCTCCTCGAAATCGCCTCGGTAGCGTGTCCCTGCAACCAATCCGGCAAGCCCCACCTCGATAACCCTGAGTCCTTGCAACTCTTCGGGGATATCGTCCCTCACAAGCCTCAACGCCAATCCCTCCACCACCGCCGTCTTTCCCACACCGGCCTCCCCGATAAGGACAGGATTGTTTTTCTTCTTCCTTGTAATGATCTGGGCGATCTGCTTGATCTCCTCCTTGCGTCCAATGACTGGATCAATCTTGCCCTGGCGCGCCAGCATTGTAAGATTTCGTCCGATCCTATTTAGCAAGGGTGTTTTTTGAGCCGACGGAAAGAGTTTCAGCTCCTCTGATACCCTTTGGATACGTTCCTCAATAGCCGGTATGATTTTTGCCATGTCGATCTTCTTGTCTTTGAGTAGCCGGACAGCGACTCCGTCCCCACTGAGAAGCAAGGCCAGCAGAAGATGAATAGGCTCCACCATTGCGAGCCGACAGGTTGTGGCAATTCCCTCTGCACACTTGGATATCTGCTGCACCCGGGGGGTAAGAATGATCTCCTTCCCCCAGACCGGTTCTTGACCTATGCCCGGACCCATGCAGGCACGCAGTTCACGCCGAATCAGTGGATCAATCCCGAATTCCTGGAATACCTCGTTGACCTCAGGGTCAGAAACCTTGCAAAGTCCAATGAAAAGATGTTCGGTCCCAATGTAATAGTGATTGAAGAACCTGGATTCCCCAACCGCCACCTCCAGGACATTTTGGGCACTTGGCGATATGTTCCCGAAAATCACGGTTTTCTCCTCCAGAATAGGACGGCTATTATGCAACGCCTATCGTCAGTCTCATCTCAGAAGCACCCACCCTAAAAATGGATTCCACGTGCAGTTCCACCTTCGCTTCCACTTTTTCCCCCATCAAATAAGTCCCATTGGTGCTGCCCAGATCCTCAAGCCAGAATTTCTTATCCTTAGAGCTGATCCGTGCATGAGAGCGGGAAACAAGTGAGTCCAAAGGGAGTAGAATATCCTTGTGCTGATCTCTCCCGATCTCAACAACCTTTTTTTCAATCTTAAACCTTGTCCCATCCATGGGACCGCTCAGAACTTCCAAAATCAATTTGTCAAATCCCTTCTCACTTTCCGAAGCAGATCGTAATGACATCTCAGAATTCATTTACTCCCCCCCTTCGCTTTGCTCTAACCCTTCATCATTACTCTTCCAGCGAGCACTTATATTTAGAACCACCACAGTAATTCTGAAGAAACATTTATCTTTGCCCTTTGAGCTGCCGGATCACGTCCTTCACCATCTCCAGATGCCCGGCATACTGCGGCGGGGCGCACCGGATAAAATTCTCATACTCCCGGATCGCCTCATCCACAAGCCCCTTCTTTTTAAGCGCAATCCCTAGGTTGTTGTGGGCACCGGCATAATCCGGGTTGATCCGGATCGCATCCCTGTACTCCCGGATCGCCTCATCCACAAGCCCCTTGGCTTCAAGCTCAACCCCCAGGTTGCTGTGGGCACCGGCATAATCCTGGTTGATCCGGATTGCCTCCCTGTACTCCCGGATCGCCTCATCCACAAGGCCCTTGGTTTTAAGCACGACCCCCAGGTTGTAGTGTTCGAGGGCCTCATCCGGGTTGATCCGGATTGCCTCCCTGTACTCCCGGATCGCTTCATCCAGAAGGCCCTTGGCTTGAAACGCATTCCCCAGGTTGTTGTAGGCCAAGGCATCATCCGGGTTGATCCGGAGCGCCTCCCTGTACTTCCGGATCGCTTCATCCACAAGGCCCTTGGCTTTAAGCGCAACCCCCAGGTTGCTGTGGGCAAGGGCATGATCCGGATTGATCCGGAGCGCCTCCCTGTACTCCCGGATCGCTTCATCAGGAAAGTCCTTGGCTTGAAACGCATTCCCCAGGTTGCTGTGGGCAGCGGCATTATCCGGGTTAATCCGGAGCGCCTCCCTGTACTCCCGGATCGCCTGCTCGTACAGTCCCATGGTGGCGAGCGAGGCCCCTTTGTTCACGCGCTCCCAGACCTCAAGTTCCGTGAGTTCAGGAGGGGACGGCGGTTCTTCCCCGGTCTTCCGCGTCACCTCCGAGCGGTAAAGCCTCTCAAGATCTTCCCGAAGCTCCCCAAAGCCCGCATACCGGACACCCCGATCCTTGGCCAGGCACCTTCGGATCACTGGAAAAGATACAGAATCCAGGACCGGAACCGGAGCGCTCCCATGGGCGCTCCTCCAGCCGGCCATGGATCGGGCCGTAAAAGGGAGCCTTCCACCACTCGCCATCTGGTAGAGCACGATCCCGAAACTGTAGATGTCGCTCCGTACATCCGTATCCCCCTCAAACTGCTCCGGCGCCATCCAGGGAGGCGTCCCGGCGATGACCTTGCCCCGTGAATTCTTGATAAACGTCAGCCCATGCCCGTCTTCGCCTCCTGAGGCCCCGATGGCCTCATCCGGCCCGGCTCCGTCCCACAGCCCGCTCAGGCCGAAGTCCGCAATCTTCACGGTCCCGTCTTGCGCGATCAGGATGTTGTCCGGCTTGATGTCCCGGTGAGGTGTAACCCCCTTGGAGCAGGCGTACTCCATGCCCCGACAGAACTGGATCGCCCAGGTCAGGGCCTGCTTCAGGGAAACCGGGGCTCCGAGATGATGGGTCAGGGTGTTTCTCCCCTGATCATCGGGCGCGATGAATTCGCTGGCTACGAAGAGCCGGTAGTCAAGCTCCTGCACCCAACGGGCTTTCAAAATGTAAGGGTGACTCTCCAGGTGCACCCAGGCCAGGGCCTCCTTCTTGAAGTTATCCTTGGCTTCCTTGGAGGAAAGATACTTGTCCTGAAAGGTCTTGAGGGCGAGGACTTCTTGCCCTTCATGGTCGTAGCAGACATAGACCACGCCCATGCCGGATTCCCCTTCGCCTCCCAGGATCCGGTGGATCTCATATCTGCCACCGGTCCGGTCACCGATGTGATAAGGCTCACCCTGAGCCTTGCCCCCGGTCTGCCTGGCTTCATCCATGCCCTGATCTCTTGTCATATTGCTCCCGGATATCCAGATCCATGCTCACTCTCCCACAACTCGGCAGCCAGCACTACCGTTTTGGGTCAGACCGTTTGGATCCCAAAGCCTTGTGCAATTATTGCCTCAATGTCGATCTAAGATATGGTTTTAAACTAAGCGATTTGCCACCTCGCGCATACATTACATAGTTGCTATCTGTGTCCACAGATACCACCTTTATTCCTTCGTGCTGATAATCCTGATATGTACCAGGGTCGGAATAGATATCTTTAATAATTCCGATTGGGGTGAGATAATATGTTTCTTGATCACCGCAAATCCACAACTCGAAATCTGCTGTCAATGTGTTTGGATTAATGTTGAACTTGTATTTTGATGGCGAACCTTGGTTTGTTGAGCAGAAGCGAACGTGAATAATGCTTTGTCCAATTCTTATTTTCGCCCTGGCAGAAGGAACCCATTTTTGCGAGCCAGCAATCCTTGAGTAAACCTGTCTCTTGATTTCATCGCTCATTTTATGTTCCTTTGCATAACATATAGCTTTTTATTCGTAGTGCCGGAGGCATTTCGGATAAAACTTCTTAGACTGAACCGCTCAGTTTTCAGGTATATTTTTATCAAGATCTATGGGGATTGTAAATATAATTCTTTTGATGAAGAGGCCATCGGGATCAAATAGGGGTCATTGTTCCTCTACCAAGAGCACCAAACCCCGCACAAGAGCGCGGTTGTACTCTGGAAGAGTGACTTCGGGCAGACTCAGTGACTGTTGCAAGTCTGTAAGTAGTAGGCAAAAACATTCCGATAACGAGGCACATAAAATCTTGGTAAAAAATCATATTTCACCCCCTATGAAGTGTAATCAGATTTTTCACGGATCACCTTCAGAAAATCCGCGCCATAGCGTTCAAGCTTGACTGCACCCACCCCATTGATGGCCAGCAGCGCCTCCTCGTCCGCAGGACGGTAAGCAGCCATCTCCACCAGGGCGGCGTCGCCGAAGATCACATAAGGCGGCACCCTGGCCTCATCGGCCAGCCGCTTCCGCAGCACCCGCAGCGCCTGGAAGAGGTCCTCATCATAATCCAGGCCCTCAAGTCTCTTTCCGGCCGGTTTCTTTTCGGGCCGGATCTTCACTCTCGGCCTGGCCAGGGTCAGCGACTGTTCGCCCCGTAA
>Ga0210053_1004869_pt1 | contig 10316 bp, 9 predicted proteins | sample CryGeymeta201512_FD_185467 | JGI IMG/M metagenome (GOLD analysis project Ga0210053, IMG submission 185467) | Groundwater microbial communities from Crystal Geyser aquifers in Utah, USA - Crystal Geyser metaG 2015-12 (SPAdes) (version 2) | ecosystem: Environmental > Aquatic > Deep subsurface >... | reverse complement strand
ATGCCTGCATGCTCAACGATGATGGCAAGTTCATCGACGATTGCATCATCTACCGCACCGGACCGAACAGCTACATGGTGGTGCACGGATCGGGTCAGGGTCACGAACAGCTGACCATGGCGGCCATGGGGCGCGATGTCGACATCCGGTTTGACGACAATCTGCACGACATTTCCCTGCAGGGACCGCTCGCGGTCGATTTCCTGCAAAAGCAGGATGTGCCCGGTATCCGCGATCTGCCCTATTTCGCGCATATGCAGACGATGCTCTGGGGCAAGCCGGTCATGATTTCGCGCACTGGCTATACCGGTGAACGCGGCTACGAGATCTTCTGCCGCGGGCAGGATGCGGGCGAGATCTGGGACACGCTGGTCGAAAAAGGCGCGCCGATGGGGATCATCCCGACACGCTTTACCACGCTCGACTGGCTGCGCACCGAGAGCTACCTGCTGTTCTTTCCCTTCGACAATTCCGACATGTATCCGTTCGAGAACGAGAAACATGGCGATTCGCTGTGGGAACTGGGCCTCGATTTCACCGTCTCGCCGGGCAAGACCGGCTTTCGCGGATCCGAGGAACATTACCGCCTCAAGGGCAAGGAGCGGTTCAAGATCTACGGCGTCAAGCTCGACGGCACCGAGCCCGCCAAGGAAGGCTCGCCGCTGATCAAGGACGGCAAACAGGTTGGCATCGTGACGATCGGGATGTATTCCTCGCTCAACAAGCACAATGTCGGGATCGCCCGGATGCCGGTGGACTGTGCCGTCGATGGCACGAAAATGACCGTCAGAAGCAATGGCAAGGACATTCCCTGCATCGCCCATTCCCTGCCCTTCTACGACCCGGAGAAAAAGCGCCGCACCGCCAAAGGCTGAGGCCGGAGGCGCGGCATCCCTCAGGGTCAAACCCGGAAGACATCCATGCCTGAGTTCACCTTTCCTCCGTCGATCAAGAGCCGCCCGGTCTATGGCACCCTCGCGCCAAGACCGGGCAAGGCGCATCTGATGATCGCTGACGCCGAAGGCGCCGAAGCCCTGCTTGGGCTGGCCGTCGCGGATCCGACGCTTTTTGCCAAGGCCCATATCATCTACATCCCCAAGCACACGGGTGAGACCCTTGTCGAACGCCTGCGGGCCGCAGCCCCCGAGATCCTGCATCTCAGCCCGTCTTATCCCGCTTGCGTGCCGCGTCTGCGCCGGATCCTGTCGGACGCGCATATGGGGCTTCAGGTCTATCTCGCGGGCACAGAGGGGCTGATCGGACAGGCGATGCTCGAGGCAACCAATGCGGGCATCCCGCATAGCGCGATCCAGACCGAACATCGCGGATCGGTCGCGCGGCGGATGCAATGCGTGCATTGCAAGGGCATCACCGAGGATGTGATGACCGATCCCTTCGTCTGTTCGCATTGCGGGCTGACGCTCTTCGTGCGCGATCACTACTCGCGCCGTCTCGCTGCCTTTCAGGGGGTGTGCATCGACGCCGAAGACCCCGGCAACATTCCTGCCCCGGTGGAGCTGTACAAATGAGCGCTGGAACCGAAAAGATCGACATCATCGTCTCTGACATCGTCAAGGTGAACGATCTCGTGACGCGTTCGAGTTTCGACGCGCCGATGGTGGTCTTCTGCCCACCTTTTCCGGCGGCGCGCATACGGTCGTCGAGATGAAGGATGGCGAGATCACGCGCCTCAACCCCTATTCGCTGATGTCCGACCCGATGGACCAGACCGCCTATACCATTTCCGTGCGCCGCGATGACGCGGGCCGGGGCGGATCGCTCTTCATGCATCACAAGGTGAAAAAAGGCGACCGGATGGTGATCAGCTATCCCGTCAACCTCTTTTCGCTCGACCTGCGGGCGCGCAAGCATCTGATGCTGGCCGGGGGCATCGGCATCACGCCCTTTCTGGCGCAGATCAAGCAACTGGCGCGCAGCAACGGAAAGTTCGAATTGCACTATGCCTGCCGCACGCCTGCGCTCGGATCCTATGTCGACGAGCTGACCGCGGCCTATCCCAATGCCGTCCATGTCTATTTCGACGACCAACAGCAGGTGATCGACCTCGACCATCTGCTCGACGGCCAGCCGCTTGGCACGCATGTCTATGTCTGCGGCCCCAAAGGCATGATCGAATGGGTGCGCAAGACCGCAGCCGCCTTGGGCTGGCCGCGCGAGGCAATCCATTACGAGGAATTTCTCGTCCCGCAATCGGGCAAGCCGTTCGAGGTCTATCTCAAGCGGTCTGGCCTGCGGATCCGGGTCGGCGAGCATGAAAGCCTGCTTGAGGCGATCGAGCGCGCCGGGGTCGAAGCGCCCTATCTCTGCCGCGGCGGCGCCTGCGGGCAATGCGAGACCGATGTGATCGAATATGAGGGCGAGTTCGTGCATCGCGATCATTGGCTCGAACCGGCAGAGCGCGCCAGTGGCCGCAAGATCATGCCCTGCGTGAGCCGTTTCGAGGGCCGCACACTTGTGCTCGACCGCTAGGACAGGAGAGACAGATGACTATCCAGTTCAACGATGAAACCTTTCGTGGCGACTACACCTTTCGCAATTCACCCTGGGCCATCAAGCGCTTTCCCTTTCCGTTTCACGAAGACAGCTACATGTATTCGGTGAACATGGAGCGCCACAGGGGCGGGCCCAAGGGATCTGTCTATGAAAAGCGCTTTGATGTCGACGAGCATTATCTGTCCGAAATGAAGGACCGCGCGCTGGTGCTCGCCGAAGACCCGCTGCGCTGTCAGTCGCTGCCGCATATGGCGCTTGCAGGCTGGGATCTGCTCGAACTCATCATGGTGTCCAAGTCCGAGGATTACCCGGAGCTTTTCGACTTGCATCGCAACGGCAACTCCTGGCGGTGGGTGAACCGCCCGATGGGCATTGATCACAGCTTCACCTTTCTTGACGAGGCCACCCTGCCCTATGGGCCGATGGAATACATCACCCGCCAGACCCAAGGCGATTTCGCGGTGCTCGATCAGCGCGACGACAACCTGTGGATGGATGCCGGCATGGTCACGACACAGGCGGACTGGAGCCTTGATTTCGACATCGGCATGAATTTCTTCGAGTGGCACGCGCCGGTGCCGCTTGCGCATGAACTGAACGTCTTCAAGCGGGCGCTCAAATTCCTGCTCAATGTTCAGCAGGGCAGCCCGGCGCGGCGTCTCAACTGGACGATGACGGTCAACCCTCTGCTCGACACCAGCCCCGAGAATTATCCCAAATGGGGCATCCAGAAGACCGAACTCACCCCCGGGAATGTCGGGGCCAAACAGCATCTCCGGGTTGAATTGCAGACGTTTTTCCGGCTGCCGCGCTCAAATGCCCTGGTCTTTCCGATCCGCTGCTACCTGATCGCCCTGCAGGATGTGGTGAGCGTGCCGAAATGGGGCCGCCGCCTGCACCGGGTGATCCGCGACCTGCCGGTGGAACTTGCAACCTACAAGGGATTTATCCGCAACCGACCGCTGATCGTCTCTTATCTCTCGCAATTCGATGACGGCCTGCCTACCTCTGACGGCATCTGGCCTGACCTGGAGAGCGAACCGCCGCTGCAAAAGGCCTAGGTGTTCTGTGGGTAGCAGATGATGGACAGATACCGCGCGGGCAGCTTGCGCAAAACCTCCGGGCCATGCGGCGCATCCGCGTCAAAAAACAGCGTATCCCCCGGCTTGAGCGGATAGAGATTGTCGGAATGGCGATAATCCACCTCTCCCTCAAGCATGTAGATGGTCTCGATCCCGCCATGCTGAAAGGTCGGAAAGATGTCCGATTCCGTGGTCAGCGTGATGAGGTAGGGCTCCACCATCACGCCGCTGGCATTGGCCCCGATGTGACCCAGAAGATCGTATTGATGCCCCGCGCGGGTGCCTTCGCGCCTGATCTCGACGCCTTGCCCCGCCTTGGTATGCATCGCGCCACGATGCTCCTCGAAACGGCGAAAGAACGCGGTGATCGGAACGCTCATCGCATGGGCCAGCGTTTGCAACGTGGTCAGCGACGGCGACGTGTTGCCATTTTCGATCTTCGACAGCATCCCGATCGACAGGCCCGTGAGCCCAGCCAGATCCGCCACCGTGATCCCCTGCTGACGCCGAAAGGCGCGCACTTCGCGCCCGATGGCAACTTCAAGGACTTTCTCGCGCTCATCGCGAACCTTGTGAGGGTCTTGTTTCAGTGGGGCCACAGCGTCTTTCCGGGTCAGTATGGTCATTGCTTTTGTCAACCGTTGGTCTCCCTTCAGGGTAAAGTCGATCAGATGTCAAGCTCACGAGGACTTGAGCACCCGACAATGGTCAGGCTGCCGCGTGCCAGAATATTCATGGAAGTATAATAATGCGACCTGAAAATAAAAACATACATCTTGGCTTTCTGATCTTCCCGGGATTTCCGATGGCTTGCCTGACCTCGATGATCGAGCCCCTGCGCGCGGCCAATGAGATCTCTGACACTCAGATCTTTTCCTGGACGCTGATTTCGGAAACCGGTGCGCCCGTCGAGGCCAGCGCCAAGGTTGCCTTCTTCCCCTCTGTCGGGCTGGCAACCGCGCCGGAGATGGATTTCGTTTTCCTGCTCAGCCCGCCGATGGGCCGCTTTGTCGATTCTCGCCATGGCAACGCCACCCTGCGGGCCTTGGCGCGACACGGCACCGTGTTGGGCGGGATCAGCGGCGGGGTCTTTCCGCTCGCGCGAGCCGGATTGCTGGATGGCCATGTCTGCTCTGTCCATTGGTGCTATGATGCGGCCTTTCGCGACGAATTTCCGCAGATCACCGCCACCGATCAGGTGATCATGCGCGACCGCCGGATTTACACGGCGTCGGGATCGGGGGCGGCGTTCGATCTTGCCCTTCTCTTGATCGAACAAGAGTTGGGGGCCGGCATCATGACCGAGGTTGCCTGCTGGTTCCAGCACCCGATGGTGCGAGCCGAAGATGTGCGCCAACGCGTGCCGGTTGTTTCCGCAGCTGTGACCGGGGACATGCTGCCCGATCCGGTGGCGCGGGCGGTCGCCATCCTGACTGAAAACATCGAAGAACCGGTATCGATGGTCGAAGTTGCCGACCGGGTGGGCATCTCGCCGCGGCAGTTGGAACGCCACTTCAAACGCACCACCGGAAAGAGCCCGTCGCTCTATTATCGCGGCTTGCGCATGGCCGCAGCGCGCCAGTTGGTGATGTATTCAAACCGAGCAATGGGCGATATAGCCTTGGCCTGCGGCTATGCCAACGCCGCCTCTCTGAACCAGTATTATCGCCAGACCTATGGCCTCTCGCCCGCCGAGGACCGGCGCAAGATCAATATGTTCCGGGTGCGCGACAACGCGCCCGTGCCCTCGATCTGACGCCTCAGGGCACCGCGCGCATCGCGGTCAGGATCGCATGATGCAGCGAGCCCGCCGCGGAACGACCCCCGATCACCGAGACCGAGGCCCCCGCGCTGCGGAAGACCACGAAACAGCCCATATGCTCGATCGCGGTGCGGCTGGCCGATCCGCTGCCCATCCGCGACAGATCAAGGTTGCAGAGCCGTTCCAGAACCGCGTTCAGACCTTCGCCCACCAGATCGAACCGGCACCAGCCATCCCCTTGATCGGTCACGCTCGCATTCTTGCCGACCACCGCCTTGACCTCGCCAGCGAGGTCTTGGTGGCCCGTGTAGGACGCCTCGATCATCCACTGCTCCGGCCCGGTCCAGAAGGCGCCGAACGCGCCCCCCGCCACGGCGTGGCCCGGTCCGGGCAAGGTGGCGCCGAGAAACGCCGTCAGCGCCGCATGGCAGGCGTCCTCCTGTCCGGGACGCGCCGCAACCGAGGCCAGCGCCCAGTCCGGCACTTCGGTCAGCGTCAGCGCGCCCACCCGATCCTGCCGCGCCACGTCGGACCCCAGCGGGGTGATTGCAATCAGGTCATGCACGAAGCCGTTCCCCCTCTGGATCTATGAAATGAGGGCTGACCACCTCGACCTCGACATTGAGCCCGGTCAGCGGGCTTACCGCCTCGATCACCTCGCCGATGCGCGCCGCCCCGTTCCGGAGCAGGGCCAGACCGATCGAATACCCGAGATTGGGCGAATAGGCGGCAGAGGTGATATACCCCTGATCGTTGGCGGCATTGGCAACCGTGCCCCGGATCATCAGATGCGCGCCCGCCAGAACTTGCTGCGAAGGGTCCACGGGCCGCAAGCCGACCAGCACCAACCCATCCGGCGCGGTCAGCCCCTCGCGCTCTGACAGGACCGCACCGATGCTATCCTTGGCCCTTGACATCATCTGCGCCATGCCAAGATTGCGCGCCGTGGTCGTGCCGTTGAGCTCGTTGCCTGCCGCATGCCCCTTTTCGATCCGCATCACGCCCAACGCCTCTGTGCCGTAGGCCACCACATCGAATTCGGCGCCCGCCGCCATCAGCCGCCGGATCATGGCATCGCCATAGCGCGTCGGCACCGCGATCTCATAGGCCAACTCGCCCGAGAACGATATGCGAAAGAGCCGCGCCCGCAATCCGCCGCACACCGTGATCTCGCCACAGGCCATGTAGGGAAAGGCCGCGTTCGACAGGTCATGCTCTGGATCCACCACCTTTTGCAACAGCCGGCGCGCATTCGGCCCGGCGACCGAAAACTGCGCCCAGGATTCAGTGGTCGAAATCAACTGCACATCCATGTCCGGCCACAGGCATTGCCGCGCAAATTCCATGTGGCGATAGACGCTGACGGCGTTGGCGGTGGTCGTGGTCACGACGAAATGATCCTGAGCCAGCCGCGCGGCAGTGCCATCATCCATCGCGATCCCGTCCTCGCGCAACATGAGGCCATAGCGAACCTTGCCCACCGCCAGCTTGGCAAAGCCGTTGGCATAGATCCGGTTTAGGAAGGCCGCCGCATCCGATCCCTGCACGTCGATCTTGCCCAGCGTGGTCACATCGCAGATGCCGACGCTGCGCCGCGTCGCCAGAACCTCGCGGTCAACGCTCTCGCGCCAATGCGTCTCGCCCGGTTTCGGAAACCACTGCGCGCGCAACCACATGCCGGTCTCGACAAAGACCGCCCCCTGTTCTTCGGCCCATCTGTGGCTCGGCGACTTGCGCACCGGTCGGAACTCCTTGCCACGCGCGCGCCCCGCCAGCACCCCCAGGGCCACCGGCGTATAGGGCGGGCGAAAGATCGTGGTGCCGGTCTCGGCAATCGTCTGCCCGGTCAGTTCGGCCATGACCGCAAGCCCGCCCAGATTGGAAGTCTTGCCCTGATCGGTTGCCATGCCAAGCGTCGTGTAGCGCTTGAGATGCTCGACCGAACGGAAATTCTCCTGATGCGCCAGTTTCACATCCTTGACCGTCACATCGTTCTGCTGATCGAGCCAGGCCCGCCCCTTGCCGCCCGAAACATGCCAGAAGGGCGTGATCGCGACGGGCGCATCCTCGGTCTCGGGCGGCCGCGCTGCGCGGGCGCTGATCCCCAGATCGCCAAGCGCCGCGACGGCGGCCGCTGACCCGGAGGACAGCGTCTCTGCGGTGCTGAAAAGACCCGCCGCCGCCCCGGCAACGCGCAATCCCACCGGCCCGTCCGGGCCGGGCACGAAGGCCGCGATATCCTCGCGCCACACGGGGCGACCCCGCTGATGACAGGTGAGATGCACATTGGGATTCCAGCCGCCCGACACACCGAGCGCACCACAATCGATGCGCCGGATCTCGCCCGAGGCAAGCCGCACCTCGACCCGGCTCAGGCCCAGCCTGCCCGCGCTGCCGATGACTTGCGCCCCGGCAATGAGTTCGTATTCGCCGCGTGCGATTGCCCGCGCGCGGGTATCCACCACCGCCGCCACATGCACGCCCTTCGCGATCAGATCGACGGCGCTGCGGTGCGCATCATCGTTATTGCCAAAAATCACCACGTCGCGCGCAGGCGCCGCCGCCCAGCGATTGACATAGGCGCGCAAGGCGCCCGCCAGCAGGATGCCCGGCCGGTCATTGTTGGCGAATGCGATCGGTCGTTCGATCGCGCCCGCACAGAGCAGCGCCCGCTTTGAGGTGATCCGCCAGAGGATCTGGCGCGGCTTGCCCTCGGGCGGCACCGCGAGATGATCGCTCACGCGCTCGACCGCCCCGTAGATGCCGTGGTCAAAGGCGCCGATGACGGTGGTGCGCAGCATGACGCGCACATTGGGCAAATCCGTCAGTTCCGCCAGCACCGCCGCCGCCCAGGCGCTGCCAGATTGCGTCCCGACAGCGATGGTCTCGGCATTGAGCCGTCCGCCCGGCAGGTAATCCTCGTCCGCGAGAATGACCCGCGCGCCTGCGCGCCCCGCCGTCAGCGCCGCCGAAAGGCCCGCCGGCCCGGCCCCGATGACCAGCAGATCGCAATGCATGAAACCCTTGTCGTAGCTGTCCGGGTCCGGCTCCAGCGAGATCGAGCCAAGCCCCGCCGCGCGCCGGATGATCGGCTCGTAGAGCTTTTCCCAGAAGGCGGCGGGCCACATGAAAGTCTTGTAGTAGAATCCGGCGGTGAAAAACGCGCTGAACCTGTCATTGATCGCCATCGCATCAAAGGCCAGCGACGGCCAGCGGTTCTGGCTTTTCGCTTCCAGCCCGTCAAACAGTTCTGCGGTGGTGGCGCGGGTATTGGGCTCTTGTCGCGCGCCGGTGCGCAACTCGACCAGCGCATTGGGCTCTTCGCTGCCCGCCGACAATACGCCGCGCGGGCGGTGATATTTGAACGAGCGCCCCATCAGCCGCACGCCATTAGCCAGAAGCGCCGAGGCCAGCGTATCGCCGCCATGACCCCGATAGCGCTTGCCATCGAAGGTAAAGCTCAGGGTCTGCGACCGGTCGATCAGCCCACCGCTCAGACGGTTCACTTGCGTCATTTGCCCCGTCCCCTTGCGCGGGCCACGTCGCGGGCCAGCTCGACCTTGGTGATCTCATGCGTCAGCGTATCGCGCGTGACCACCAGCCAGCTTCGGTCGCCCTGCTCGTGAAACCACAATTCACGATGTTTCCCCGCCGGATTGTCACGCAGATAGAGATACTCATAGAACTGACGGGCTGCGTCCTCCGCCTGTCCGTCGGGCCGCTCGATCAGCGCGGCATCGCCCAGATAGGTGAATTCCTGCGCATCGCGCGGCCCCAGTAGCGGATGATTGATGATCATGTGCCCGATCCCTCAATGCAGGTTGGGCTGCGCGCCCACGCCCTTTTCGTCGATCATCCGACCCCTTTCGAACCGATCGAAACGATAGGCGGTCGCCACCGGATGCGGCGCGTCGCGCGCCAGAAGATGCGCAAAGCACCAGCCCGAAGCGGGCGTCGCCTTGAACCCGCCATAGCACCAGCCGCCGTTGAAATAGAGCCCCCCGATATGCGTGCGGTCGATGATCGGCGAGCCATCCATCGACATGTCCATGATCCCGCCCCACATCCGCAGCAGTCGCACCCGCCCCAGCCCGGGGAACAGCGCCATGCCGCCCTCGGCCACATCCTCGACCACCGGCAGGTTGCCGCGCTGCGCATAGGAATTGTAGCCGTCGATATCGCCGCCAAAGACCAGCCCGCCCTTGTCCGACTGGCTGCAATAGAAATGCCCGGCGCCAAAAGTGATGACCCCCGGCAGCACCGGCTTCAGCCCTTCCGAGACAAAGGCCTGAAGCACATGGCTCTCGATCGGCAGGCGCATGCCCGCCTTGGCCATCAGCCGCCCCGAGGATCCCGCCACGGCACAGCCGACCTTTTTCGCGGCAATGAAACCGCGACTGGTCTCGACACCCTTGCAAACGCCGCTCTCGATGCGAAAGCCCGTGACTTCGCAATTCTGGATGATATCGACCCCGCGCTGATCGGCGCCGCGCGCATAGCCCCAGGCCACCGCGTCATGGCGCACGGTGCCGCCGCGATGCTGCGCCAGCCCGCCCTTGATCGGAAACCGCGCATCGTTGAAGTTGAGGAACGGATAGCGCTTGCGGATCTGCTCGACGCTGAGCAGTTCGGCATCCGCGCCATTCAGGATCATCGCATTGCCGCGCCGGGTGAAGGCATCGCGCTGCGCATCGGTGTGGATGAGGTTCAAGATGCCGCGCTGGCTGACCATGGCGTTATAGTTGAAATCCTGCTCCAGCCCTTCCCAGAGCTTGAGCGAGAATTCATAGAACGGTTCATTTCCATCAAGCAGGTAATTCGAGCGGATGATGGTGGTGTTGCGCCCCACATTGCCGCCACCGATCCAGCCCTTTTCCAGCACCGCGATCCGTTTGCCGCCGAATTCCTTGGCAAGGTAATAGGCGGTGGCCAGTCCATGCCCGCCGCCGCCGATGATG
>Ga0210053_1004845_pt1 | contig 10352 bp, 8 predicted proteins | sample CryGeymeta201512_FD_185467 | JGI IMG/M metagenome (GOLD analysis project Ga0210053, IMG submission 185467) | Groundwater microbial communities from Crystal Geyser aquifers in Utah, USA - Crystal Geyser metaG 2015-12 (SPAdes) (version 2) | ecosystem: Environmental > Aquatic > Deep subsurface >... | reverse complement strand
GAACGCAAACTGAAAGAAGATGCGCAAACGATGGAGCAGGAATATGTGGCTGAAGTCGCGGGCGAATTGTCTCCCGAGGGACTGAAACTGCTCAATCACGGCCTCAAATTCAATGGCAAACCCCTAGCCCCCTGCAAAGTAAGCTGGCAGAACGAAACCCGGCTGCGCTTTGCGCTGAAGGGGGTCATGCCGGGACAGATCGCGCACGCCTGCCAGGCTGTCGGGCTACAAGTGCTGTCGCTGAAACGCCTCCGTATCGGGCGCATCTCCATGGGCAAATTACAACCCGGGCAATGGCGTTATCTGATGCCGCACGAGCGGTTTTAGTTGCGCCCCCGCACACCGCCATGCGTCCAAAAAAATCAATCAATTACCTTGCCGGCTACCCGCCCACGCGGGTGTCGCAAATCCGCCAGTTAATCGCACAAGACCAACTGGCCGAGCGACTGCTGCTCAAATACCCGCTGGCACACGAGACGCGCACTGACCGCGCACTTTACGACTATGTGCTGGCAACCAAAGACCAGTATTTGCGCAACACGGGGGGATTGAGCCGCGTCGCCTTCGACAGCAAGCTGCACGTCATGCGCAACGCGCTGGGGCTGCACACGCGCATCTCGCGCGTACAGGGCAGCAAACTCAAGACCCGCCGCGAAATCCTGATCGGGGCTGCACACGCGCATCTCGCGCGTACAGGGCAGCAAACTCAAGACCCGCCGCGAAATCCTGGTCGCGACTGTGTTCAAGGAAATGCCGCCCGAATTTCTGCGCATGATCGTGGTTCACGAACTCGCGCACCTCAAGGAAGGCGAGCATAACAAAGCCTTCTATCAACTCTGCTGCCATATCGAACCCGCTTATCACCAACTGGAATTCGACCTGCGCGCCTACCTTACCCATCTCGACGCGACCGGGCAGCCGCTGTGGTCAAGCCTCCCCCTTAAAGCACCCGTACTTTAACCGTCTTGCCCTTGACCTTGCCGGCCGATAATTTGCGTTCCGCTGCGCGCGCGATGTCCCGGTTCACGGCAACGTAAGTAGAAAACTCGGTGACGTTGATTTTGCCAACCTGTTCGCGGGTAAAACCGGCCTCCCCCGTGAGTGCGCCCAACACGTCACCCGCGCGGATTTTCTCACGCCGGCCACCAAGTATCTGTAGCGTCACCATGGGCGGCACCAGCGGCGCAGCGTTGTCGTTTTGCAGCGCGCCCAGTTCTTGCCACTCCGGCACGACCCCCATCATCTTGGCGATGCTCACGATGCGATGGCGGTCGGTAGGGGCAACCAGACTGAGCGCCCAGCCGTTTTCATCGGCGCGACCGGTACGACCGATGCGGTGGATATGCACTTCCGGGTCGGGGGTCACGTCCACATTGATGACCGCTTCGAGTTGCGCGATGTCCAAACCCCGCGCCGCCACATCGGTTGCCACCAGCACCGAACAACTGCGATTGGCAAACTGGATCAGCACCTGATCGCGTTCGCGCTGTTCCATGTCGCCATTCAGCGTCAGCGCTTGTATGCCCTGTGCGTGCAGCACTTCCAGCAAGGATCGGCATTGCTGTTTGGTATTGCAGAAGGCCAGCGTGCTGACCGGGCGATAGTGTTTGAGCAATAGCGCGACCGCCTGCAAGCGGTTTTCCTTTGTCACCTCATAGAATCGCTGGCGAATTTTGCTCTCTTCATGCTGCTCGACCAGTTTCACTTCCTGGGGATTGCGCATGAATTGGCGCGCCAGGCGAATGATGCCATCGGGATAAGTCGCGGAGAACATCAGCGTCTGGCGTTCTGGCGGGCAATGTTTGGCGACAAACGCGATGTCGTCGTAAAAACCCATATCCAGCATACGGTCGGCTTCGTCCAGCACCAGCGTTTCGAGTGCCTTAAGATTCAGGCTGCCGCGCTCGATATGGTCCATGATGCGACCGGGCGTGCCGACCACGATGTGCGCGCCGTGTTCCAGACTGGCAATCTGCGGGCGCATGGTCTGGCCGCCGCACAGCGTCAAGATTTTAATGTTGTCGGCAGAACGCGCCAGACGGCGCATTTCCTGCGTCACTTGATCGGCCAGCTCGCGTGTCGGACAAATCACCATGGCTTGCACCGCGAAGCAGCGCGGGTTCAACTTGGTGAGCAAGGGCAGCGCGAATGCCGCCGTTTTGCCGCTGCCGGTCTTGGCTTGTGCAATCAGGTCATGCCAGGCCAGCGTAATCGGCAAGCTGGCTTGCTGTATCGGTGTCATCGCAACATAACCTAACTGCTGCAAAGTGAGCTGCATACCGGACGAGAGCGGCAATTCGTTGAAAGAACGCCCGGCAAATGCGGGCGAAGAGGGAGGCTGGATAATAGAGGTCATGCGCGATTATCCCAGCTTGCTGCAGAACACGCCCGTAAAAATTTTCAGGGCTGTTCCGGTGACCCTCTTTCTGTTGCAAATTGGCGCAGCGGATGCGGTATCATTACGCGGCGCAGTGCCACCGTAAATTTCCCGAGTGCCAACCGACAAGTATGAAAGTCATCGAGCCACCCAAAATGACTGGCAAGAAATGATCGGTCACGAGATTGTCGGCGTGGCGGAAGAGCACTACGCACTGCTGTTTTTTGCCGACATCATGCACGACGGCACCCTCTCCACCCATGCCAATCTACCCGCTGAACTGCTGCATAAAAACAACGCGCCGGTGTTTGTCTTAAACGTAGATCGGGATTCATCCCGACAAGATGTCGGGTTAAAACCCGACCTACGAACAAACGTGTACGAACTCGGCAACAAGGAAGGCTACCGCCGCTTCTGGGCGATTTATCACAAACCGCCCAAAGCCGAATACCGCGACTACCTGCTGGAACGCCGCGACAGTTTGATTCCGCTGGATGAACGCAGCTTCAAAGGCGCTTACTACACGCCACTCGCGGTGGTGGATAAAGCCTACGACAAGCTATGGCCGAGACACTGGGTAAAAACTGGCAAAGGGAATATATCGTTTGGGATATGTGCTGCGGCGTGGGCAATCTGGAAGTCAAACACAGTAATCCGCGCAATATCTACCTGTCCACACTGGATCAAGCCGACGTGGACGTAATGAAAGCCACCAAAACCTGCGTCGCCGCACAACGGTTTCAATATGATTATTTGAATGACGACGTTAAATCCCCCCCAGCCCCCCTTTTTCAAAGGGGGGAGCCAACCCAACGCCCCCTTGGCAAAAGGGGGAGGAGCGAAGCGGAGGGGGATTTAACCTGAACTTTGCATAAATTTGCATCGGTGCGATTTTCAAAAGTGTAGTGCCATTTTTTGATTTTCAGGCGAAGCTCCCCCAACCCCCACTGGCGGGGTAAAGCGTGAGTCAGTTGTCGGAAAGGGTGGGTGGCATGGTCTCGTGAGCCAAACATGCCGGGTCATGGAGAGGCTCGCATGGCGGGTGGCCGGGCAAAGTCGTTGACAGACCTGTGCCCGTATTGATTTGCCAGCCCGTTCTGCCCACTCAACAATCCTGGCAATAAATCACGACCCACGTTAATATCATATCCAGCCATCGCTTCTTCTCCTTTGGTTTGTGAAACGTCTTTGTTAACGTCAATGTACCAAACCGGAGCGGTGGCTGCCCACCCATTATTTACAGCAGTTTACGGACTTAATCCCACCACAAGCACTGGCCACAAAAGCATAAGCCATAAGAAGAACACACCTCCGGTACTTATGCACACTTTCTGCGCCCTTGCTATATCTATAAATTAACGTCGATAATCTCCTGTGAACTTCCGAAATTGGCACACAGTTGCAATAGCGCCTTTCAATCATCCTGCAACAAGCGACCATTCATTGCCAACTGCATCAGCTCACCTATGACGGTCCGGTTAGGCCAAAAACCAGAAGATCAAAGAAGCGTTCAAAAATAGAAAACGGCGACTAAGCCATCAAGCCTAATCGCCGTTATAAATTAAAACCACATCAAAAAACAACCACGTTCAAGACTTTATTGTTTCGAGCTTTCTCGTCATTCAAGACTTTATTGTTCTATTCAAGACTTTATTGTCACGAAACAGTAATGGGCTTACCAACCCGATTCACGTTCCGCCGTGGCGCTGATTTTATGGATGGTCAGGTCTGCACCGTTGAACTCTTCTTCAGGGTCAAGGCGGATGCCGATCAGTTTCTTGACCAGCCCGTATACCAGATAGCCGCCCGCGAAGGCGACCACCACGCCTAGCAGCGTACCTAGCAGTTGCGACATGAAGCTCACGTTGCCAACACCGCCCAAAGCCTTGAGACCGAAAATTCCGGCGGCAATGCCTCCCCAGGCACCGCACAGTCCGTGCAACGGCCAGACACCGAGCACATCGTCTATTTTCCAACGGTTCTGGGTCAGAATGAACATTTTCACGAACATCGCGCCTGCCACTGCACCGACGAATAATGCACCAATCGGGTGCATCAGGTCAGAACCCGCGCACACGGCAACCAGTCCGGCCAGCGGGCCGTTGTACGCGAAGCCAGGGTCGTTCTTGCCCATCCACAATGCGGCAAGTGTGCCGCCCACCATTGCCATCAATGAATTGACCGCGACCAATCCGCTGATGCCGCTGATGGTTTGTGCCGACATCACATTGAAGCCGAACCAGCCGACGGTCAGTATCCATGCGCCTAAAGCAAGGAACGGGATGCTGGAGGGGGGGTGCGCCGCAATGCGCCCTTCCTTGGTGTATCGTCCTCGCCTTGCGCCCAGCAGCAGCACGGCAGCCAGCGCGATCCAGCCGCCAAATGCATGCACCACCACCGAACCGGCAAAGTCATGAAATTCGGCACCGAAACTGGCCTTGAGCCAGTCTTGCACACCAAAGCGGTGATTCCATGCGATGCCCTCAAAGAAGGGATAAACGAAACCAACCAGCATAAAGGTCGCCGCCAGTTGCGGATTGAATCTGGCGCGCTCGGCGATGCCGCCCGAAACGATGGCGGGGATGGCAGCGGCAAAAGTCAGCAAGAAGAAAAACTTGACTAGCTCATAACCACTTTTCTGTGCGAGTTGATCTGCGCCATTAAAGAAATTCACGCCATAAGCGATGACATAACCGATAAAAAAGTAGGCGATCGTGGATATAGCGAAGTCGGCGAGGATTTTGACCAGCGCATTAACTTGATTCTTCTTGCGCACTGTGCCGAGCTCCAGAAAAGCAAAGCCCGCGTGCATCGCCAGCACCATAATCGCGCCAAGCAAAATAAATAACACGTCATTACTGGTTTGCATATCTGCCATAGTGTTTCCCAAACGGTGAGTATTTTATAAACCAAAGATAAAGCAAAAAACGTGCCAAATTGACAAGCAATTGATTTATTTGAGATATGTAACCAGCCCCAGTTTGAGACAAAATAAAAAATCACCAAATTGGTGCGGATTACAGAAGCGGGAAACTATTTTGCACCAATATGATGCATATCAGACCTGCCATTCCTTGAGATATTTTTCCAGCCAAAACAGACCGACGATAGTCTTGCTTTCATTGATCTTGCCCTGCTGTATCCATGCTATACCCTCGTCCAGCGACAGCTCGAACACTTCCAGGAACTCGCCTTCGTCAAGATTACGCTGCTGTTTGGTCAGTCCGCGCGCCAGATAGTATTCTATGCGCTCGTCGGCATAGCCTATGCACGGCCAGGTGGTGGTGAGATGTATCCATTCATTCGCCACATAACCGGTTTCCTCCAGTAATTCGCGCTGTCCGGTCAGTAAACTATCCTCACCGTGATCAATTTTTCCGGCGGGAATCTCCAGAAACTCGCGTTGTGCCGGATAACGATATTGCCGTTCCATGATCAGATTACCGTTATCCAGCATAGCCAGCACGGCGACTGCCCCGGGGTGAACAATGTATTCGCGGCTGGCCTCTGCACCATCCGGCAAACGCACCCTGTCCCGACGCACTTTCATAAAGCTGCCTTGGTACATGACCGCCCCGTCTATCAGGGTTTCCTGCAAATCCATACCGTCTTTCATTAAACTTTTATCCCAGTCAAGGAAATTTCAAAATTGTGCGCATCAAGATGCGTCAAACTGCCAATTGATCGTGCCGGAATTTTCTGAAAAAATTCTCATTTTGCCTGCATCCATCCTGAGCAATGTCTCTCTTATCTGAGCCGGTTGCATTGCGGCAAGCCCCGCTACTCCGCTGACCGAACACATGGTGCGCACACTGGTCTGTCCAACAATGTGATCTATCACGCAACTGACCCCCTCGGTGGCCACTATCCGCTCATGAACTGCAACCTTCAGCTCATCTTCTGCTTGTTTGACGGTGGTTTCGAGTACTTCCAGCGCAGGCAGCAGCTTGGCGGATTGCGCAAAAGGTTGGGCATGTTTCTCGACGAGCTTTCGCCAATTTACAGCCTGATCGGGAGTGATTTTGATCGTACCGCTCTTGATTCGTTCTGCAAGAACCAGAAATTTGGCGAATTCGCTATCTGACTTGAGCAGATCCAACTGCTGCGTTTTATCGCCAATTTGGCTGCGTGCCTCGGCGATGTCATTTTGTAACTTGCTGATAAGCTGATCGAAGCGCGACAGGTCGGGAATCAGCAAAGTGACCAGATTTTCATTACCCCTGTGTTCATCCGAAGTATGGATATGAATTTTTTTGGCCACGACCATACAGCCCTCAAGGGTTCCTGCCTCGATTTCATCGGCGACGATCTCGCAGCTTACTGCATGTTCAACCCGTACACATTTGCCAATAAGCGTACTGCTCTCGCAAAAATTCGCCATCACCTCGCCATCACCGCTACGCACCAGAGAGCGTGAAACGTGGCTGGCCATCTCAATATCACCCGATAGCGTTTCCGCCACCCCGCCCGAAAGGTTCTTTTTGAGATGGATATTGCCCCCCTCCGAAATTACCCGACCAAACACGTCGGAGAGGAAAGTCATGTTGCGACCCTTGACAACACGTCCCTCCTGCACCTCACCGTGTTCGACAAACTCATCCACATTGAGCACCAAATCACCGGTTGTCTTGACGCTTATGCCCCCTTTATTCTCGATTTTCTCGGTTACGGACACCTGGTTGGACTTGGGATCCAGCGTCAAAAACCCGTCCAGCGTTGCCACGATGTACTCACCGTCTTCGCACACCTCAACCTTGGTACCCACCGAAGTGAGCGCATACAAATCCAGATCCTTGGGCAGTGCGGGCTCGATGAGGTCTCCTCCCACGGTGCGCCCCTGTCTGCCCAGCACACGCGGAAGCTTTTTCAATAGGCGCGCGCCCTTTGCCATCTGGGGAAAACGATTCTTGAACTGGCTGAGGTCGGCTTTGCCGTTTGCGAGTATTTTCGGAGAATTGTCACGATGTAAATCAGGCGAGGCTTCCTTGATTTCCGCATCGCGTCCGGCGGTCGGATCAAGCTGGCGCGCAATCGTTCTGCGCATCGAAGTAGCGCCCCCTATGGCCTCACGAATCGCCAATTCATCCAGCCCGAATTTCACACCCTTAAGCCAGATGGCAGCAAAGAATTCATCAAAATTCAGCGTAGCGGGAACATCTTCGGTCTTATCCACATAGTCAATAATGGGTGTCAAACCAGTGTCATCAGGTTCGCCATACACGGGTTCCTGATGCGTCACTTCCATCGTGACAGGCTCAAACAGGTATTCCACACGCTTGCCGTTTTCCAGCACTTTGACCGCGCGATATAGTTTCTTACGAAGTTCAGGAAAAGGCACGATATCCGAAGCTATCCTGAGTTCCTTTGAGGAGCTTTTGAAAAAAGCCAAGGCATCTGCGTCGTATAGCAGTTTTTGCACTAACTCGAAATTCATACCGGCAAAACGCTCACCGCAGGCATGCATTCTGTCCACAAACGCAACAAAATCATCGGCTAATTGCAGGTGCTCGATCAGCACAATTACACCGTCAGCCTGTTTGACGACAAAATTGGGGGTCAAAAAAACTGTGACTGACTCATCTTGAAGTGGTTGGCGTGCTTCAGTCATGTTCTCATCCTCACTCGATTAGGCCGCCCGTAAAAAAACAAGCTCCCGCACATGGCGGGAGCATCGTTTTCAGTCAGTTCCCGTTCAAGGTAATAGCAGCGACTGTTGAACCGAGACCGCACATATTGACATCAAAGCACCTGGCATCAACCCCAGGAACAGCACACCAAGACCATTCAAGGTAATCAAAAGCCCAGTGTCTGAACTGACAACAATCGGCACATGACTTTCAGGCGCATCAAAATACATCAATTTAATAATACGCAAATAATAGAAAGCGCCTATCAGGGAGAACATCACCGCCACCACCGCCAGCCATACATGACCCGTCTGAATAATGGCATGAAGCACCGAAAACTTTGCGTAGAAACCTATCGTGGGAGGGATACCTGCCATGGATAACATCAGCAACATCATCATGAAAGCAAGCCAAGGGCTGCGTTGATTCAAGCCTTTAAAGTCATCCAGGGTATCTGCCTCAAAACCGGCACGCGACAAGATCATAATCATGCCGAATGCGCCGAGCGACATCATCACATATGCCACAGCATAGAACATGGAAGCGCCATATCCCTCGATTCCACCGCTGATAAGCCCCAGTAGCAAAAAACCCATATGAGTAATGGTGGAATAAGCCAACATCCGCTTGATATTGGTTTGTGCAATCGCTGACAAATTACCCAGCGCCATGGAGGCGATGGACAGGATGATTAACATGCCGGTCCAATCCTGCGAAAGCCCCTGCAAACCTTCCACAAGAATACGCGCAACAAAAGCAAAGGCTGCCAGCTTGGGCACGGAACCTATCATCATGGTCATTGCCGTCGGTGCACCATGATAAACGTCAGGAACCCACATATGGAAAGGCACCACGCCAAGTTTGAAGGCTAGCCCGGAAACGATAAACACCAGACCGAAGGCCAGCAGGGATTTATTCTGCACCCCGTTGCTGATGGCATCAGAAATTGCGCCCAGCTCAAGCGAGCCGGTTGCGCCGTACAACATGGACATGCCATACAACAGCAAACCTGATGCCAGTGCGCCCAACACAAAGTATTTCATCGCAGCTTCAGTCGCAACGGCAGAATCACGTTGCAACGCAACCATTGCATACAGGCTTAGTGAGAGGAGCTCCAGACCAAGGTACAGTGTCAGGAAGTGGTTGGCAGAAATCATCACGTTCATGCCGAGCAGCGCGAACAATGCCAATGACATGAACTCACCGGTAAACATACCGCGCGCCATCAAATACTGTCGCGAATAGACCAGCACCATCGAAACGCCCAGATAACTCATTAGTTTTAATACGTCAGACATCATATCGGCAACGTACATGTTGTTGAACGCATAAACCACACCGGGCTCGTGCGCAACAATGGTGATAATCGAGCAGCCCAGCAAAGTTATCTGTACCAGCAGATAGGTGAACAGTTTGCTGCTTTTCGTCAGCATGAGATCCGCGATCAAGATAAAGCAGACCATCACCAGCAAGAAAATTTCCGAACTGGCGGGTATCAAATTAGCTAACAAATTCATATTCACCTCAAAAGCAGTCTTTAAGTATTTAGACGATGGTCAGCGGTCACAGTCAGTTGAACTGGCGACCACTGATTATATTTATAACGGCAACTTGGAATGGGCAACATGCACCAGCAAATCATTCACGGAGGCATGTAACACATCGCTTAACGGCAATGGGTAAAGCCCCATTCCCAGCACAATGACAGCCAAAATCGTCATGATCAGAATTTCGCGTGCATTCACGTCGGTAAGTTCCTCAACATGCTTGTTGGTAACCTCGCCGAACATGACACGTTTGTATAACCACAAGGTATAGGCCGCTCCGAAAATCAATGTCGTGCCTGCCGCAAATGCGTACCAGAAGTTGACTTTGATCGTTCCCATCAACACCATGAATTCGCCAACAAATGCGCTGGTTCCCGGCAAACCGCTGTTGGCCATCGCGAACAACATAAAGAAGGCAGCGAATATAGGCATCTTTTTGACTACACCGCCGTAATCCGCAATCTGCCTGGAGTGCATCCGGTCATAGAGCACGCCAATACCCAGGAACAGCGCACCCGCAACAAAGCCGTGTGACAGCATTTGTAACAAAGCTCCTTCCAAGCCATAAGCATTGAAAATAAAAATCCCCAGTGTGACAAAACCCATATGCGAAATAGAGGAGTAAGCCACCAGTTTTTTCATGTCGCTTTGCATCAAAGCAACCAACCCGATATAGACCACTGCGATGAGTGACAGTGCGATCATCAACCCAGCCAGCTTATGACTCGCATCCGGCGTGATAGGCAAAACAAAACGCAGGAAACCGTAAGCGCCAACCTTGAGCATAATCGCCGCCAGGAT
>Ga0210053_1004843_pt1 | contig 10356 bp, 11 predicted proteins | sample CryGeymeta201512_FD_185467 | JGI IMG/M metagenome (GOLD analysis project Ga0210053, IMG submission 185467) | Groundwater microbial communities from Crystal Geyser aquifers in Utah, USA - Crystal Geyser metaG 2015-12 (SPAdes) (version 2) | ecosystem: Environmental > Aquatic > Deep subsurface >... | reverse complement strand
AAAGTAAGCGCATCATAATGCTGCTGCCTCCTGTACCGCACACCCGTTGTTAAGCGTCCAGCTAATTACATTGCGAATACCGACTGTACCTGTTGGTATGGCGGTAGCGGTGTAAGCGCCAGTTGTCAAGGTTAACGTGTTGTTTACAGCACTATAAGAAGCCTGGGTTTGATACCACCATAGCCCAGTATAGTTTTGTGCCATGTAGCCCGTTACTGTGGCATTGCCGCTGGGTAAAAAATAGAGTGTTAAAGGGTAATAACTAGAATTACAACCTCCACCGTGGCACTGTGCACCAGCGGAAATAGTGATCGTTGCTTTCGCCATTGTCGCGCCAGAACAGCCAAACACCACATCGAACATAGCGTAAGGCGTGACGGTCACAGTCGTTCCCCATTTTCTTTTGGTTGTACGGCCAACTTTAACTGTGATATAGCCAGTTTTAGTTATTGTCCGTGAACCTATTCCTGTTGCACTGCCCGCTACATCGCAATAGTTCGTCGGAGTAACAATAGGAATAACTGTTTTATTGCAATTTTGAGTTTGATAATCAGTGATCGTTTTTTTGCACTGGTAATCCGTATGGGCATTTACCGCTATCGTGCGACCTATTGAGCACGTCGAACTACTTGCGGTGGAAACGTCATTACACACCTCAATACCAAAAGTGGGTGGAGTGGTGGTAGCCTTGGTTGTGCAGCCTGTGAATGAGCCAACAGCACCAGGATCAACAAAGCCAAGCGATGACGCTGCCAAAGTGGATGCGTTGTTCTGGATAGCTCTCGATGTAACCATCATCGGATTGCTCGACGAAATCGCAAATTGTGGCCTGATGGTTGGCTGGTTCGCCATGTAGTTAATCGCATCACAGTTCTGTTGCTTGAAGGCATCTGGATTGGTCGCCCCCGTCTGGCAAGCGGTAATTTTGCCAGCACCCGCCGTAAACGTATCGCCATTCCCCCCCCCAAACAAAGCCGACTCTGGTGCTGTGTTGGTGTAACTATAATAATTTGGGTTAAAACTATTAACGGTGCTTTGTATTGTTCCATTTACGACACCGTTAGCCGCACCAGCAACAGATCCATTTGCAAGCGTCTGTGCATCAGAAAACGCTTTTTTAACAGCGGCATCTTGTGCCGCTTGTTGTGCAGGCGTAAGCGCGGCGGCCAACGACAGGTATGGAATACCAGCCAGAAACAGGCCAATCAGTATGGATTTCCTCAATCAAGCCCCCGTGCGAGTTTGCTACTAAATAGATGAGCGGTAGCCGCCCATTGCGGCGAGGTGCGCTCAATGTAATCCAGTGCGTAGTCTTGACTGACATCGCCCGTGACTTTCACATAACGCTCCGCCTGCGCGCAGCCGTTATCGAGTTGATTGGCAGCGTCGGATTGAGAGATCACCAGTGCGGGTACTTGATTAACTTTGAACTGGGTAAACGCGGGTGGGTGGACGACTGCCTCAACACGATGCTTTCCCAATAGATCAGCAATGCGCTTCGACATGTCGGTAAGTTTATCGCCAGTGAACCCACGGAAAATTAGCCGCGCGCCCGTCCTTTCCGACTGCTCCACGATGCGTATCAAACTTTCGCGCGGCATTGAAAATGACACAAACACCATCAGTTCAGGCGCGACAGGTGGCTGGTTTGCAATGGGCGACTGGCTGAATTGTTTAGCCATATCCGCAGGATTCACTTTTGCTGCCGGTTGTGGCAAGTTGTCGAGCCTGGGTGCAGGGGCGCGATATTGATTAACGACACGCTCAGTAACCTCTTTGAGTATTCTGTTTGAGCGTTCCATATCTGTTTCTGCGCCAACTTGTTGCACCAGTAAAATAAGTGTCAAAGAAAGTAGGGCGCGCGAGGCAAGGTTTCTCATCAAAATGCCCCCTGGCAGCAATCGCGTTTTCTAAAAATCATGTAGGCAAAATCCTCACCCACCATAGGAATCTCCTTACCTGCACCCCATAACATCGTGCTTCGGCCTAACGGCTGACAGCATCTACCGTTGATTTTGTTTTGCGCGACAGGGAAGTGCATCTGGTACTTGTAGTTGGTCTTGTCCATGAGCAATTGAGGGTAGTAACCGCACATGCCGTTATCCCCAGATGCCGCAGACATCAAGCCCTCGCGGTGCATCTTGGCGATCAGGCGCGACACGATCAGGCTGGATGCCTGTACCCCCCCGATATGCGAAGCAACATGCCCATTTAACGGATACATCGAACCTTGGCATCCCGCACACCAAAACAGTGTGTTACTGCCAAATCCAACCGATGACATCACACAGTCCGCGCCACAGGCTAGTCGAGAAACAAGGTTGCCAAATAAAAACGAATCCGGGTTGATGATGCTGGTCATTTCGTCGTCGTTCCACAGCGGGTCTAGCTCAGTGAGATAGGCTACATCAAAAATGTTTTTTTCTAGGCACGGGCTATCAACGATTAAATCGAGCAAGGCAAAAATTGGATCAATATACCAATGGGCTTGGTAAAAAGAACTTGTGTCGGTATGATCTTTGGTCTCTTGTGTGCCGTGCGGCGCGTTGAAGCCAGGATTCATATCCACCCCGCCAAGTGTCGTCATGCAGAAGGGTTTGCGCACCACATCAACGTGTCGGATTGGCTCCCAAAAACTAATTTTTATCCCAGGGTTGATGCCACATAAACAGAGGGGCGAACCACCCGTACTTGGCGTGTCCTCTTGCCCAAGCGAAATAGGTAGCGATAGCGCGCCGCCACCCAATCGGATAGGGAAAGCGCAGCTCCAGCAAATATCGGTAATCAGATTCGGAAACCGCCCATGGCAATCCAGCGACGCATTAGCCGTGCCAGTGCAAGCCAACAACAGCCAAGCAAACCCTATTTTAGTAACGTAGCTCATCTATCCTCAACCTCTTTCCTTCTTGCCTCACGATGGCGGGTACTTGGGTGATAGCAAAACGCCTGGTCAGTTTGCCACCCTGGTCAAAATAAACCGACATTTTCCATTTGCGCATGAGATCAAGCGGCTCACCCGCTACCAGCACCAACTTGACGGGGCGATCAGAGGCGGCAGTGATTTTTTTGCTAAATTCCAACTGCTTGGCATCGCGCCCATCCACGAATAACAGATATTTGTTCCAGCCGATGTAATCCAGTGGATTGATGCGCGTACCACGGGGATAAAGGATTCTGCCAGTCGCGTCGGTAATGTCCTTGTCTGTCACCATCGAGGGGTCATAGTAGCGGGTGTTGGCGTTGGCAGTCGCTTTAATGCCAGGGATGGGCTTGGGGTGTTCTATGCCATCAATGACACGATTTTTGTAGTCGTTCTGGAATTTGGCGAGTTCGCCAGTTTTTTCCATGTGCTTTAACTTGTGCTGTATTACCGCTATCAAGTCGCGCTCGGTGATGTCATAGGTTTTGCCAACCACACCAAGGTCTTCTGCTGTGCTAATCACAGGCAAAATCAGCAACGCCGCCAAGAACGAGTATTTTTTCGTTCTAGTCATTATCGCCACACTTGAGCCAAACGATATTTACCGCAGTCTCTCCAGCCCCGATTGCAGCCAGATTGGGTGCAATTCTCACCATAGTATTTACAACACCCAGATAATTTTCTCCTTCCGCTGCCAACCAAGGAATAGTTGGGCAATTGGCAAACCATATGTTTTCACAACACCCAATCTCTATTTCGATTCTATTTTTTTTCATATAAACCACCATTTTTAATGAGAGTGCCACACCGATTAACTGCCACCGATACAACTGGCGCAACCGATGCGGGCGATGCGAATTGCAGATTGATCATTTCTGGTGTTGGTTTTGACCGCTTTACTTTGACAGCTCTGACCTTGCGCAATGTAGCTTTTGTTGCCGCCACCGTTTCAACGGCATTGTCTGGTATGTTTGGGAGGGGGACTGTTTTTAACTCAGGTTGTAGGGATGGGTTTTTCCCCTGGAACAACTCGCTGACTTCGCTGGTAAATTTAACCGACAAAAAATTCCCATCAGCAAAATCCATTCTGCCCACCTTGGCGGTATCAGAGGCAACTTCCATCCAGCCGTTTTCAAATAATCCATCAAGTATTTGTTTGCCAGTGAAGCCATACCCCTTGAAACTATCTGGCCATTTGCAATACACATGATGATTGATGTCGCGTGTAATTAGGGTTGCCGCGTCCTTGCGACCCTCCGCGAGGTCGGACAAAAACACCTTTAGCAGCTCGCCAGTAGCCCCAGATAGAGTTGCAATTGTCAATTTGGCAGGCTGGGTATCCACAGAGGACTGCGGTTGTTCGGCGGGTTGCGCAGTGGAAGGCTGAACCTCAGATTGTTCGACCATAACGGCCTTGGCAACAAGCGGGGAGGGCGGTTGCATTTCTACGGCAACACTCACATCTTTTTCCTGTGCAGCCCCAGAAGGGGTCGTTTGATCGCATAAATTGATTTGCAATTGTGCGGTGTTGGCCGCCTTATGTTTGCCGCTATTAGTCAATACGGATGTCTCATTCGCATTCGCATCCTCGTCCTTCTTGTCAACCACGCTACCATCTATGCTGGCAATAGGAATTGAGCCTAATAGCGCTTGGTCGCGTAAACGAATACATTGAAGTCTTAGGTCTGGGATTTTCGCGGTAAGCACATCTGGAGCAACAAAAAAAAATGGACTTCCTTTTTCTTCGCGTACCAGTGCGATGCCGCGTTCCGCCATCATATCGAGGATGCCGTCTACGGATTTTGGTAAGCCAGGGATATTTTCTTCGCGCACGCGCTGCGCCATTTCATCGCCAGCCTTTGGCCAAACCAAATAAGTATGGTTTTTTACGCACCACACCCTTGCGCCGGGCTCGTTGATTCGCCACACACCTTCACGAAGCAAGTTGCGCATAATGTCGCTCAGATAACGCTCGATAGGCACACCAATCTCGTAGCCTGCCATCGCTACCCCCATAGATTTAAGGTCGCGCTCAACACTAACCTGATCCGACTTGACGATGTTCTCGTAGATTTGGTTTTTAGCACCCGGCGTATTGGTTAGCGATTCAGATAGCCATTGCATAACATCCGTGCTGCCTTCGCTAATCCAGTCGCGCGACTCTTTACTAACCACGCCATTGAACAGCGTGGCGGCGATACTGGTATGGGATTTCCCTCTTCCTTCGTTCCAATGAATGAAGTAGTTGTTTAGCTTGTTCTGGGTTGCCCAATCATAAAGCCCGCAAATATAAGGATGCCATTTGATTTCGCCAGAGCGATCCGTCACCGTAAAATCAGTAACAACCTTGCCAAGATCATGGCAGATACCCGCAAAAAATATAGCCACCCTCCAACGAGGCTCGATCAGGCGGCGTTGCTGTGGCGTAACAATGCCACGAATTAGCTTTCCATCGGCAGCCTGCAACGAATACAGTCCCACCTCCAAAGAATGACATAACAGCCCGCCCGCCCCGCGATGATGGTGCGATTGCGATGCGGGCAGTAATTGATACATATTGGCCAAGCGCGTAATTGCTGGATAGTAGTGCGTATCCAGCAATTCCTTGTTAGCGATAATCTCGCCTATTCTGCGAATTAGCTCGCTTTGCGTCTCAAGCAAGGTTTCCGGGGGGTAAACGGGCAATCCCTCCATAAAAGGAGGGTATCGCGGAATTTTTTGCAAATCCTCAATCCGTTTTTGCTTGACTGCTTTCGCTACATTAGCGTTTACCAATACCAATGGTGATAACAAGCCAAATCTGCGAAGAATCCGATCGGTGAAGGTAGTCATGACTAAAACAATGGGAACGCTCTGCCGATAATCCAACTGCTTGGCACTAAACCAATGGCAGCATAGCGCGAGTCAAAACTTTTCAAGTGATCCGCTTTAAGATAATAGTGTCCAGCGGGAATATGACCGTTATAACCCAGTTCCTGAATAGGGTTGCCTTGAGTTGTCAAGGTTCGCGCCTCCCCCATGAACTTGCCGTTTACATAATACTTGCGGTCTTTAGAGGTTATCATGTCACCAGACACGCCCTCGCACCGCTTAATCATCTGAGTACCCTTGAAGTAGATGAAGTCATTCCCGTAGGATATTGCAACATACTCACCACGCTTGGGCAGCACGCCTTTTTGCACAAGGTACAAATGATCAGGTAAGCTAACGCTCAAGTTGACTGATAGTGTAAAGTTCAACGCAAACAACCAGTACGCCATCAAACCCAGTATATATATCAGGTAATAGCGACATAAATGGGTATATAAGGCATCAATTTTCTGGTTTAGCCAGAAAGGGAGTTCAACTAATTTGTATATTCTTTCCATGCGGAAATTCTGCGCGGAAAAGGAAAATCATGTGGCAAATTGCTTAACGATTTTGCTCAGTAGTTTTCCACAGTCAATTGCATTGCAACCTCGCCTCATCAACAAAACGCGTGAACAAACCATCCTCTATCGAGCTGCTAATTTCCAAGCGGTCGCGCGCGCGCGTCATTGCAACATAGAACAAACGTCGTTCGTCCTCTTCGGTGGAATCTGGGTGAGGGATAGTATTGTCCTCTGCGCCCAATATCCAAACATTATCGAATTCAAGCCCCTTGGAAGAGTGCATGGTTAAAAGCGATACGCCACCAGATGTTTTGTCGCCGAATTTTCGCATAATCACATTTAGCCGTTGAGCAACGCTACCATTCAACTTTGATAGCGCGACGGCTAAATCGCCAATCATCTTGCCATTACTATTCAAAGGTGTTTTTTTGGGTAGTTTTCTTTCAATGGAATCTCTGAGCCAGCCTGCGGCCGCATAGATAGCCAAAGTCACTTGTCCGTTCTTTGCTTGACCAAGCCAATCTATACGACCTTTTTTCAACCCCACAATAATTTTCCTTGTTCGCTCGTCATTTTCTGAAGTTTGCGACAAAATATAATCCAAGAGTTGCGTACAGTTTTTCTTGCTATCAGTACTATGGTTGAGCAGGTGGGGTTGTATCTTGCATACCGATAACGCGTTAGCCAATCCAGTAAGGTCGTCCCGTTCAATATTCCTTATCAAACCAACAAGGGCGCTACCCACAACACCATCCCATACCGACTTCCCTCCAGAAATAGAGTATGGTATTTGGCTTTTCGCCAATTTTGCCTCTATGGACTCAAGGAGAGTGTTGCTGCGTGCAAGTACCGCCCACCCCGTAGGGTTGCCGCTCATTTCGATTGCATTACAAATTATTTCGGCTTCATGATTTCTATCGGACGCACGATGCAACCCAATTATTCCCGTATTGCCACGGGCGGCATGAATTGCTTTGTTGGCTCGATTTTGATTAAGGCTAATAAGAGCCGATGCGTGAGCAATAATATTGGAAGCACACCTGTAGTTAATAGGGAGCGTGATTTCTTGGCTAGAGAGAGTTTCAGAAACAAGCATCATGCCGCTGTAGCCCATCGCGTGGCGAAACGCATACAGACTTTGGTCGTCATCCCCAACTATGGTCACTTCCACGCCGCTCTTGCCATGTAACATCACCCACTCACACTGCACCGCATCCATATCTTGAGCTTCATCAACCAACAACCAGCGCACCGACAAGGGATGAATTGTTTTTTTTGCCATTCCGCGAGTTGCCAGTAACAAAATATCAGAGAAGTCCATAGAATCCTCCGCAGCCAGCGCATCTTGGTAGGCGGCGTACACATCCTCTATGGCGGAATCGGCAAACAACTTGGGAGACACAGAGGCTTTTGCGCCGTCTATGGCAGAGACAATTTTCTCAAAAGGCAAATCACACTTGTGTTGCAAATAGCAACGACGCAACAATGCCAATCGTTCACCATCTCCTAACAAGCGATTGGTAACCATTCCAGCGCGCCTTAGTTGATTCAGCGCGATAGAATGGAATGTGCCTACCGCCAAGCGATTGGCAACCTCCTTGCCACACGCCTCAAGAATACGCAACTTTAGACTAGCTGCCGCATCCCTTGTGAATGTCACGGCGCACAGTCGGCCTGTTGTGTTCTCTGTCAACAATCGCGCAGCCCTCGCAGACAACACACGCGTCTTCCCAGACCCTGGACAGGCTAATATCGTAGAGTGTCCAACAGACCGAACGGCACGCTCTTGGTGGTGATTTAGTTTTTGCGACACAGCACCAATTTAGGCGGTAACAGTCTCAGAGACCGCCACAATTAGCGTATTTGGAATTTCGATTTCGTCCAAGTCATCGCCTTCTGTTGGCATATCTACTTTGATGACATCAGCCTTTTTTTCTTTGGATTTTGCCAGAGATTTTTCAGTGGACTTGGCATCCGTCGAGGCTGGCGGAGTAGGAATTGTGCGCTTTGCCGCAGCGAATGCGCGGGCAGAGATTTTTTCGATCTCAGAACCCGCCGAAGCAACGACCTTGCGCCACTCGCGCTCATTTTTAGCTTTTTGCTCGTCGCCCATAAACCCGGATAGCCATGCCGCATGTAGTAATCCGATCAAGCTGTCAAACTCTCTAATAAGCTGGAGGTATCTTCCAGATTTAGCACTTGTGATATTAACCGCGATCAAAGATGTGTTGGTATAGGAGACAGAACTCAATTCCATGCCATTATCCTCAGCAACTTTGGTTATACGAGCTGCTTCTTCGCGGATATTAGCCATTGCTACGTTGATCACATGATCCACCGCACCATTAACCTTCATGATTTCGCTTTCATCGTTCAATATAACTGGCAGAACCACGCTAATGCCTCTCAAGGCATAATCGCAGCCCTCGTAATTACTCACCAACAAGGATTGAGCGGGGGTTGAATTCAGCCTGATCTGCTGAACCAGAAAAGGATTGCTAAACTCAGCGGAATTCGTGCGGCGTTTGGCCGCAACCCTTCTTGCGCTTTTGGGTGACTCTGCTTTGGGTTTAACCGTTGTTTTAATTTCTTCGGAAACAGACATTACGACTCCTTTTTAGCGTTTAACAGAGGGTTAAATTCTGCGCGGAAAAGGAAAATCATGTGGGAAACTACTTAACGATTTTGCTCAGTAGTTTTGCAATTTCTACAAAAAATAACAATAAACTTGCTCTTGCAGGAAAGAAACGCTTGTGCTAAGGTTTTGAACATCTTACCCAGATGCGTAATGCTCTGGTTGATAGTGTTAGCCGAACACTCAAAAGAGACGGCAAAATGTAGTTAATCAACCCAAGCGGGGACACTTCCCCGCAAGGGCATGGTGTCCCTTTTTTTGTTGTATATAAAGAAGGAGTTCACCATGTTGCTTGTATTTTTTGCTTGTTGTTTTTCTGGTTACATTCTGAGCCGCCCAGTAGTACGGGCACTCGGCCTCTAGACAATCAACCCATCGGGGACACGTTCCCGCTGGGCATGTTGTCCTTGCTTTAATTTTTATTGAAAGGAGGACACATGCAACATGAACATGCTGTTATCAAATTCAGAAGTGTTATGAAACTATCAATTGAGTTGCCTGATTTTGATTCGCCAGACGGAGTAACACTTAAAACATTGACTGCATACGTTGAAAAACGCGGCAGTCAAAGTGTTGAAGAGTTTGTCAATCTTTGTTTGGCTAATACACTCGGATTTAGACCACCAATTGAAGGCTCAACTGAGCGTTTTCCTGAACTTTCAAGGATCAGAAATTCGCTTAAGCAGCCTTAAGTTAACCAACACCCATTTGCGGGAAGGAGTTCAGCATGAAAATGCAATTCTCCCCGCAAGTCGGGGATGTTTGTTTTTGTCATTTACCTGAAGAGGGTTTTGCAAAACAAGCGAAGTTGCGCCCAGTCATTATTTTGGACGCGGCCATTGAAGATGGAATTCAATATCTAACGGTCGCTAAAGACACAAGTCAAAATATTGACAAGTGTTACTTGGGCGAGTTTGTTGTAACCAGTTCAACAGACCTTCGTGTTTGTGGCTTGGTTAAACCTACAAAATTCCAGTTAAACCGTATAGAAAAACTGCCATTGAGCGATCAATGGTTTGAAGGGAAAATTGGCTCATTGCCAACAACGCTTCATCCAGCATTAGTTAGGGCTGCGCAGGAAACTGGTCTTATCTAACAATCAACCTACCCAACGGGGATACCTATCCCCTTGGGGCATGGTGTCCCCTTTTTTGTTTTTAACAAAAGGAGAACACCATGTTCCTAATCATTATCGCTTGCTGCATCACAGGTTACGCCATCAGTCGCCCAGTTGTTCGGGCACTTGGTTTGTAATCAACCCTATCGGGGACACTTCCCCGATAGGGTCTGTGTCCCTTCTAACTTTCAAGGAGACACAAATGAAGCGCATCGTCAGAGATTTGCCAATAAAAATTTACCACTCCAGTGACGCGATTTCGCACAGTGGCATCGTGCAATTGCTCAAGTCGCCGGAGCACTACAAAAACTAC
>Ga0210053_1004838_pt1 | contig 10370 bp, 15 predicted proteins | sample CryGeymeta201512_FD_185467 | JGI IMG/M metagenome (GOLD analysis project Ga0210053, IMG submission 185467) | Groundwater microbial communities from Crystal Geyser aquifers in Utah, USA - Crystal Geyser metaG 2015-12 (SPAdes) (version 2) | ecosystem: Environmental > Aquatic > Deep subsurface >... | reverse complement strand
TATCTAAAATTAGCAAAAATAATTTTATTTGATTTTTGTCAAATTTGGCTAATCTTAAAAATAATTTTTTGAAAAATTTTTACATTGGCGACACGGCCATAATATTAATTATCCACAGAAGGTAGCTTTGACTCTGCAACAGTACATAATTTGTCTTTAACTTTATTTTATGGTAGAATAGTAATAATGTTAATAACTATTAAATGCGCATAGATTAAAATATTTAATATTTTTAAGTATTATTTTTTATTTATGCATAAAAGAAAGGGGGTGGAATATGAAAAAAAAATTATTGTCAATTGGTATTTTTTTATTAATAATGATGCCAGTTTTGGCGATAGCGGCCTTGCCGGTTTATGCTCAAACTAATGCCTCTAACATATTATGGGGGGGCTTGGAAAATAATATTTCAACTGCCATTGGACTTGGCAACAAAGATCCAAGAGAAGTGGCCGGATCAATCATTAAAGTATTTTTGGGCTTTTTAGGTATTATAGCCGTAGTGATTATATTATTAGGCGGGTTTAAGTGGATGACTGCCGGCGGCAATGAAGACGGCGTGGCTGAAGCCAAAAAATTAATAACAGCCGGCGTTATCGGTTTAATAATTATATTAATGTCATGGGCGCTAGCTTCATTTGTTGTCAATCAATTATATAATGCGACTAGTATATAATGCGACTAGCTAAAATCTTAATAATTAAAGTAGAATTAAGAAAGTATTTCAGTATTATAGCAGTAAAAAATATTTTAAGCTAAAATCGGTTTTAGAAATAAATACAAGGCGGCCTGTTTAAGGAACGGGCCCGCCACTTTGGCTATAAAATACATTCAAATAAATTTATGTTTTATATCCAGAGTGGCGGGGTTGGCTGTTAAATTACGAGAAATAAAATATTCTTTTTTTTAATAATATTAATTACGACTTCAACTGTCATTCCCATAGAGGTTAGCTAATTCATAGACAAAAAAGATGGTTTCGTAGCTCAAAGTAAAAAGTAATTAGAAGTTGAAATTAGTAATTGGAAATTTTTGAATATGCGTGGTTTAGTTGATAAAATCAATAGAAATATTATTACAGCCATTATTTTACTTTTGGCTTTTTTTGTTTTTGCCCCGGCTGTTTTAAACGCCGAACTCACTGACGGCGGTAAGAAGGCCTTAGACGGATTAGATGAAACGGCGACGAAGGGTTATGGTCAGGAAGCTAAAAGTCTTAATAAAGATTTTGCTGTTGAGATCGGTAAAGTAATCGGCGCCATTCTGGCATTTATCGGCGTTTTATTCTTCGGCTTGATGATTTATGGCGGATTTACCTGGATGCTGGCGCGGGGCAATGAACAGGAAATAACCAAGGCCAAAGATTTAATTATCTCCGCTATCATCGGCTTGATTGTTGTTTTATCGGCTTACGCCATTACTTATTATATTGGCAGTGTTTTAACAAAAAGTTCACAAATTGCCCCACTCGGTTCCGGTTAATATTTAAAAGTAAATATGAAGAAATTATTAATTATTATATTAATTATTTTCCCGATTTTATTTTTTAATATAAGTTTTGTTAAAGCTGATACATTTAAACTTTTTAGTGATAGTTTAAATAATACCGCCATAAATAGCGGTTATGAAAACCAAACAGTTGGTCAAGATCCTTTTGTAGATACAATCGCCAAGGTGGTTCAGATGGTTTTAGGTCTTTTAGGGGTGGTATTTTTTGGCCTGACTATTTATGGCGGTTATTTGTGGATGCTGGCGCGGGGCAATGAAGAGGATTTAAAAAAAGCTCAGGAAGTTCTGCGCGGCGCGGTTATCGGGCTTATTATAGTAATTTCCGCCTATGCCGTCAGTTATTACATCATCAGCAAGATAGGCGCGAAAGCCTTAATTCCACAATAATAAATATAAATAACGAAAGTTATGTTTTTTAAATATTTTAAAAGAATATTAATATTAGTGATAATTTTTTTTATTACTGCCAATATTAATGTTTCGGCCGCGAATTTAAAAGATGCTTTTAAATCGCAAGATCCAAATACGGGGCCAAGTATTTTAGATAAAACCGCGCAAGGGTCCGGATTTAATACAGTAGTTACCGCAGATAATATTATTGGAGTAATTATCCAGACCGCTCTATCTTTGTTAGGGGTAATATTTTTAGGCATAATGATTTTTGGCGGCTATTTATGGATGACGGGCCGAGGAAACGAGGAAAGAGTCACGCGAGCGAAAAATTTAATATGGGCGGCCATTATTGGTTTGATAATAGTTGTTTCCGCTTATGCTATCAGTTATTTCATTATTAGTAAGGTCGGCGAGGGAGTGTTGCAGAAATATTAAAATGTTAGACTTATTGCTTGATAAATTAATTTCTTATGAAAAGAGTTTTTAAACAAATAATAATATTAGTCTGCCTGATAGCGGTTTTAATTTTGCCTTATTTTGTTTTTGCCGTTGATACGCCGCCGTTAAAAAAATTAAATGATGTGGCCGGACAGGGAAGGTATGAGCCGCTAACCGCCGGACAAGGAGAAAAAGCCGTGCCGAAAATATTAGCCGGAGTAGTACAGGGATTTTTAGGGTTATTGGGAGTGATATTTTTAATTTTATTAATTTATGGCGGCTATACTTGGATGACGGCCAGAGGGGAAGAAGAAAAGGTGGAGAAAGCCAAAGACACTATCAGGCGGGCGATAATTGGCCTAGCCATAATCGTAGCCGCTTTTTCCATCACTTATTTCGTGTTTGCCAACTTGCCCGGCGGAGTTGGCGGGGGCGGTCCGGGTAGTAGTAGCCCATAATATTAAAATTGGAAATTAAAGTAAAAAAAGCGTATTCAGAAATGAATACGCTTTTGATTTATAAAATAGCCACTGCTACCACTCGGTAGTAAGATACCAGTGGTAATTTTCCTTCATAAAGGAGTACTGTTGCGCTCCCACTGTTAACCTGCCTTGGCTAACCACGCTATCGCCATATTGTATTTTCCAGTAATAAGTCCCGGGAATCAGGTAATAAATTTGCCTGTCTCCTGGTCCTAGATAGAATGCCGCTTTTTCCGGTCCATTTATTATATAATTATATCTACGATATTCACTAAGGTTTGCCACTAGACCTTTGTATCCCAAAGGGGTTTTTTTATCAGCTTGATAACCTACTATAACTGGTTGTTCCTTTAATTTATTAATTGCTAATTGTTTCTCTTGCATATAATATCCTTCTCCTGACCCAAACGGAGTTAATGATCGGCCTTTATTAAGCTGATCTAAATTCATAAATAAAGCACAGCCGGTCAAAAGAATCAGCGGTAAAATCACAATAAGAATAAATATTTTCTTTCTCATAACAAAATCCTCCTTAATAAAGTTTAGATGAGTTTTAAAGGGCGTATTTGTATATTATAAATATCATAAAAACAATAATATGTCAAGGTTGACTGATTAATGGATGTGTGATAGTATTAAAGTAGTTATAAAAGAAAATCCCTATCTTACCCAATTCATTGGGAGGTGGGGTTTTTATTTAACTTAAAAATTTAATAAAATAATAAATTTAGCTAATATTAATGATTATTGTATAAATTAATTCTATGGAAGCTTTAAGGAAGAATCATATAAAAATATTACCGGCTAATTTAGCCAAAAAATTGATTATTATCATAATTTTTATGTTTGTTTTTGATTTTTCTTTGTTTTCTATGCCGGCTTTAGCCAGTGAAATTGAAGATTCATCTAATATTAGTATAGATAATTCTAATCAAATAAATATTAATAATCATTTGCCTGAAAATTCCACTGGAGAGGTAAAAAGCTCTAATTATTATCAGGTAACCGCTTATAATTCAGAAATATACCAAACCGACGACAGCCCTTGCATTACCGCTAATGGTTTTAATGTCTGCGAACATGGTTTGGAAGATACAGTAGCCGCTAATTTTTTGCCGTTTGGGGCCAAAATAAGGATGCCTGATATTTATGGAGATAAAATTTTTATTGTTCGCGACAGAATGAACGCGCGTTATAATAATAAAATTGATATTTGGATGCAGGAAAAACAGGCAGCTAAAAACTTTGGCATAAAAATTATTAAAGTTGAAATTATAGAATAAATTAATAATTAATTTAAAATACCAATAAAAAAGAGCATTTAAAGCTCTTTTTTATTATATATTAATATATCCATCCTTGTTATTTAGATAGATATTTGTTATATTTATTATTGTATATTTAAATATTTTTTATATTAGGGTACTGTCGCCAATTAAATTTTTTTATCTAAAATTAGCAAAAATAATTTTATTTGATTTTTGTCAAATTTGGCTAATCTTAAAAATAATTTTTTGAAAAATTTTTACATTGGCGACACGGCCATTAGTCAATATATAATTTTTATCCTAATTTATGATTTATTAAATAAAATCATTAAGGCATTAGTTGCTTTTCCGTCGATCAATTCTTTATTTGATTTAAGGCCTGATAGCCAAGTGGTAAGGCATGAGTCTGCAAAACTCTTATGCGAGGGTTCGATTCCCTCTCAGGCCTCATTTTAATTTTTTAAAATTAATAATTATTTAAGTCTACTACATTGTGTACTTAAATAATAATATACTAAAATTAATAGATAATAGTTTCACCCTGCGGTTTCTGCCACAGGGAACCGCTTAGGAAGGTTTGGAAACCTTAGGTTTCCAAGTAAATAAAATTATTCCTTAATTCGCCTTGTGCTCTTGGCGCAGGGGAATAAACTATACTGTGGATAAGTATTGTAAATTGGGGATAATTTTTGCTTTAAGTCCACAAATATGTAGACTAAAGTGTGGGAAAATATATTTATTTTAAATTAATAATATATTATTATGCTAAAATTAGCATTTTTATATATTACTAATAATTATTGACTGTTTCAATTATATATGGTATATTTAAAATATAGCTTGTTTTTTAATAATTATTGATATAGAAAAATAATTCTAATAATATTATTAGGAAGATTTTTCTACTTTTTACTGATTTAGATTGGTTAGAGCAGACATAGCCAAAATAAAACAAAAATAAAAAAAAGGTAAGCTCATATTATATAATATAATAAGAACTTTACCATCAATTGGTAGAAAGTAAGCACTTTTAAGTCTGCAGAGCGCATAAACCTTGAGGGTAGGGATTTTCTAATCTATCTCTGGATGGATTCGAAATAAACTCTTAGGGTGCGCCTCAGTCAATAGGCCTACATATTTATATTTATATAAGAAGGGGCCCCGTCTGGGGCGCTTTTAAATTGAAAAAATTTGTCATAATCTTGCTAAATATATATTTTACATATATAATATAATTGAAAAATTATTAATAAAGAATTAAATCAAAGTATTCCTCAGGCTGTCCGAAAATTATTTTTTTTGTCATTCCCGACTTGATCGGGAATCAAGAAAGGTTTAATATCAGACAAATTATGGATTCCCGCTTTCGCAGGGATGACAGTAAAGTGTAGTTTTCGGACAGTCCGGGGTATTCCTTGCAAGGAAGAGTTTGAGAAACCATTGGTTTTTCAAAATAATTAACTACCTTGAGGATACCTCGTAGCTCTGTTGCGGGGTAATTCATTAAAGCCATAGATTGGAAAGAAAAAATAATAATTATATGGATAAAAAAATTATTGCCAAAATTAAAAAGGATTTGCTAGCCAGAAAAAAACAAATAACTGAAGATTTAAAAGCGATTACCTCTAAAGGCGGGCGGGAAAATAACGGCTTACGGACAAAATTCCCGAATATTGGCGATAAAATAGATGAAAATGTATTAGAAATTGACGAATATTCAACTAATATTGCTACCGATAAAGTATTAGAAAGCGCATTACGCGATATTAACGGCGCTTTAGATAGAATAAAAAATAATACTTATGGCATTTGCAAGTATTGCCAAAAAGAAATTGGAGAAAAAAGAATGTTAGCCAGACCGGTAGCCAGCGCTTGCGTTGAGTGTAAAAGCAAGCTGCAGAAATCAGCTTAATCTATTTTACAGAGCTTTGTTTTTAAAACATTATTAAATATGAATTTTAATCATAATAAAAAGATGATAGGACGATGTCTAATTATCATCTTTTTTGTTATTATTGATCGGTTTTTTAAATTTTTAGCTATAAATAATTATTTTTCCAGCTCAGTAAAAATATTTAATGATATTTTTAAATTAAATTTTATCCCTAATTTTAATATTGCCTTCTCTCTGCCGCTTAGAGGTATTTGGCTTAATTTTATTATTTCTTTGATTATTATTCTTTTATTATATTATTGTTTATTTTTAATTAAGAATAAAGATTTAAAAAGCGCCGATTATATATTTTTTATTATTATCGGCGCGATGAGTAATTTATATGATCGGTTAAATTTCGGTTATGTTGTAGATTATTTGGATTTAAAATATTTTACTACTTTTAATATAGCTGATATGATGATTGCGGGAGGAGTGGTAGGAATAATTGTGAAAATTAATATTATTGACAAGATTGACAAGAAAAAGTATATATGATTAGACCGTTGATTAATTAACTGAAAAACCAAAGGTTTTTCACTGGCTTAAAGCCATATTTTGTGCTAAAATTAAGATATAATTCACTAATTTTAAGCGCAAAATATATGTTTAAGCAGTCTAATAAAAATTCATTATTCGGTAATTATTTGTACGAACGGGTTATCCCTAAAGATAATTTTTTAAAGCAATTAAGCGAAGCGATTGATTTCTCATTCATCAATGGCATTTGTTTGGATAAATATGAGAATTACGGCAAAGCCGGCAATCGTCCCTATGAACCGGAAATTTTGTTTAAAATATTATTCCTGTCTTTCCTCTATGATGTTTCTCTAAGAGAAATTGAAGAGCAGATAAACGACCGCCTGTCATTTAAGTGGTTTATGGGATTAGCGGTTGACGATCCGGCGCCAGACCATTCCACTCTGACTGTTTTCCGCGACCGGCTGGAAGAAGAAACATTTCAAGACATATTCAATAATATAGTCAGTCAGGCCAAAGTAAAACAATTAGTGCACGATCGCCTAAAAATTATTGATTCAACCGCTATGCGGGCCAATGTGGATTTATCTCGGCTAGCCAGAAAAAACAGCGGGCGGGATAAAAAAGAAAGCGGAGATGACAAGGATAATTATATCGACAAAACCAGTCCGGACAGTGATGCTCGTTTCGGGCGCAAGTCAAGCCAGAAACAGTTTTACGGCTACAAAAAGCATATTATCATTGACGGCGATTCGGAAATTATCGAGCAGGTCATCACCACGCCCGGCAATATCAAGGATGAACAAATTGTCAAACCGCTCATCGCCGAAGTTGAGATGTCAACCGATTTAAGAAAGAGAACCAAAATACTGGCGGACAAGGGCTATGACACTAACGCCAACCATGAGTTGATTGAAGAATACCAGGGCAAATCATTTATCATTATTAAAAAGAATCGGACGGTAAAAAAACTGAAAAACAGGATGAAAACAATGATCTATCGGCGAACTATTAAAGAGCGGTACAAAATTGAGCGGCGGTTCGCGGATGGCAAAACCAACCACGGACTGGGAAAATGCAAATGGCTCGGTATCTGGAAAACGGCAATCCAAAATTATCTAACGGCGACGGTTCTTAACTGTAAAAGGATCGTGACCTTAATAGCGGCTCAAATTAATAGTTCAGCGTAAATCTATATTTTTAAATGAACAACGGCGATTCAAAACCATTAAATTGCCGCACTGATGCCAGAGCTGAGGACTAAACGGCCTCTAGCGCTTACATCAGGGCAACAAGTTGCCCTTAGAAAGTGTTAATTAATCAACGGTCTAATGATATAAAGTATATATGATATTTTATTTAATTATATTTATTTAAATATTATGAAAGAATCTGGATATACAGGGAAATTATTAGAGGAAGAATTATTTAGCAAACCTGATATTGAAAAATCAGAAGAAGAGCGATGTAATATTTTTAAAGGGATAAAAATTGATTTTAGGCAGTTTTTAAATAAAATTATAAAAAAAATACAGACATATGAAGATCCTTCAGATCCTGAACCTAGATTTTCTAATGATTTACACGCAAAAGTAGCCGAACTACTTGAATTAGAAGATTATAAGAAATTAAGAATATATTCAACAATAGGAACTTATATTGACAGATATTTGGGGACAGATGCGATTTTTGAATATGAGTTTGATAATAATATTATGGTTTTAGCAAGTTTAGATGTTACTATGAACAAACAAAAGGGTGAAAGCCATAAGGCAGATGTAGTTTTTCAATGGCCGAGTAGTGGCTTGGATCCTAAAGAGGATAGAGAAGAATGGCTTAAAAAAATAAATGAAGTAGGAACAAATGTTTTTCAAGTATTAAATTATTATAAAGAAAAAAAATTAAAAGATTTAAATCAAAATATTCCTCGGAGCTCTGCTCCGGGGTATTCCTTGCAAGGAAGAGTTTGAGAAACCATTGGTTTTTCAAAATAATTAATTACCTTGAGGATACCTCGCAACTCTGCTACGGGGTAATTCATTGAAAAAAGGAGAAGATATGTTACCTAATAATATTTCTAAAGAACTTTTTGGTTCCACATTGGAAAGAATAAAGGCGACTAATAATATTGCCAATAAAGATGATCTTAGATTACCTTTCCAAAACAGAGAAACAGTTATTTTTATATTTTGTAAAGGCTGTGGAATGATTTATGAAGCCAACGAAGAGGCGGCCAATAAATTTTTAGAAAAAGGAGAGATAATTAGCAGTTCTTTCGTGAATAAATATATTAAAATCAGTGGTTGTATAGGATGTGATAATAATATTGATGAAATAAAATTAATAAATATATAATAATAACAAAAAGGAAGCTGGCTTAATGTCAGCTTTTTTATTTTATAATTTTTTAACACCCTGCGCTCTTGGCGCAGGTCGTCGTCGGATATGCTAAAATAGGGGTATGCCATACCGAAGCAAAATAAATAAAGGCGATTTGAATTCTCAGGGTGTTTGGAACTGGTATCATAACATTTCCGAGTGCTATTATCATATCCAACTGACGATAAAATATAGAAAATCGTTGTTTAACGAGAAAATGGAAGAAGTGATTTTGGAAAGCATGGCTGGTTTTGAAGAAAGATATGCCGTTGAAGTTACTCATATCGGTTTTGACCAAAATCACGTCCATTTTTTGTTAAGGTTTTTGCTTAAATACTCTGGCGGCCAGGTAATAAGGCTGATAAAAAGTATATCGGCTCAACAAATTTTTGCAAAAGCGCCAGAAGTCAAAAAAGAACTTTGGGGAGGTGAATTTTGGACCGATGGACATTAATTGCGACTATCAGCGGCAGGGGAGGTAAAGCTGTTATAGAAAAGTACATAGAAAACCAGGGTAGGAAAGAAGATGTTAGGCAATTAAGATTATTTGAAATTTAATATTAGACGCCCTGCGTTCTTGACGCAGGGCAGTTCACATAAATTTTTCTTTTAAAGTTTTTATTTGAATTTATAAAAATATTTTTTGAGCATTTAATATTTATTCTATCCACCCATTCAATAATGGTAATGGTATTTTTATTATTTATATATTCTTCTGCGCCAATGGCAATTAAATTTTGAGCTGAACCAATTCGATAAGCATCAATATGAATAAGTTTAGAAAAATACTTATCGGAAGTTTCGTACTGCTTCATAATCACAAATGTCGGACTAGTAACCACCTCAATCACTCCAAGATCACGAGCAATAGTTTGTACCAAAGTAGTTTTACCAGCTCCCAAATCACCAGAGAGAGCCAGGACAACGGCTTTATCCCTGTCTTTTATTTGTAATTGAGTTAAAAGATCAATGCCATAGGCATCAAGCTCTTCCAGAGAATTTATTTTGATTTCGGTTACCTTCATATAAGTTTATTGTACCATTGTCACCAAATTCTGCGAGAATAGAAAAAGACGTGAAAACGCCCTACTGGATCGACTAAAAGGCACCACTTCAACTAACTTTCACCAACTGGTGGATTATTATAAGTTAAGAATGTGGATTGCTGTATTCTCACTCGCAAAGACGCTGACCGTAGTCATTGTGAGGAAGAAGTTCGCAGGCGAGTGACGTGGCAATCCATGAAGACACACAACAGACGGTGTGGATTGCCACGCTGTGGCTCGCAAAGACGGACAAAAACGGATGGTATGGGTTGCCTGTCTGCGCAGACATGTTTTGTGCGACTCGCGAAGAGAAGATGAATAACAGATAAGTTAGTTACTTGGATAAAATCCAATCATTGTTTATATCAATGTTACAATTACCTTATATGAAAAAGTTCGATGACAGTGGCTTACATACTCAAATGTCAGACTTAAGACAGCG
>Ga0210053_1004810_pt1 | contig 10415 bp, 7 predicted proteins | sample CryGeymeta201512_FD_185467 | JGI IMG/M metagenome (GOLD analysis project Ga0210053, IMG submission 185467) | Groundwater microbial communities from Crystal Geyser aquifers in Utah, USA - Crystal Geyser metaG 2015-12 (SPAdes) (version 2) | ecosystem: Environmental > Aquatic > Deep subsurface >... | reverse complement strand
AACATCAAGAATGATGCCGCCCGCTTGGAGCCGGTGGAAAAAATTCTCCAGGATCTGCGCGAGGGTTTCGCCGAAGCGGCGGTGATCAATCGTAAAGCCACACACCAGCCCCAGTTTGTCGCCCCGCAACAAGCTGATGAAGACGCCCCCAGATTTTCGGCATCCTTCTAAAAAAGATTAAGATTTCCCTCCCCTCTTAGAGTAAGAGGGGGCGGGGGGAGTTAGAAATCGCGGGGCAAAAGGCACATAACCCCTCCCAGCCTCCCCTTAACTTAAGGGAGGGGCGAAAAGCATTTACCCCCTCTTAGAGTAAGAGGGGGCCGGGGGGAGTTAGAGCTTTTTTATTTAAGAAAGGGACGCGCAATGGAGTTAGAACTGAAAACATCGGTGCAACATTACCGCGAAATTCTTGAACATGCCCAAAACCTGGAGGCTATTCTTGACCAGGGGGCGGAAGATGCCGATCAGTTACTGGCTTATTGCGAACGTTTGCAGCAGTTGCAGCAGACCGCAGGGCTGTTCGATCATGATTTGCTGGTCTCGATGAGCCGAAACATTGCGCCTTGGCGGGTGCACCCGCTGTTTGATGAACGCTTGCAGTTGCAGCAGCAGATTGTGGAATTGAATGAAATGTTGCTGCCCCGGGTTTACGCCCGCAAAGCCATGCTGGGCGCTGAACTGGAACAACTTAAAAAGGGCAGCCAGGCGGTTTCGGGGTATGGCGCGACTTTTAAAAAAGATAGGCGCGGATCTCATGGACGTGGCTGAAAAAACCTGATTCTGTGCGGGGATTTTTGCTGCAGCTAGCGTTTGCCTTTGGTAAGAAACCGTGGCATGATGTCCGCCTTTTCAACGGCGGGTTTTTTTTTGGCTTTGCCGCGCTTAAAAAGGCCCCTGTCGGCGACTTTTCGTTCTGTACTTTCCATGTCGATTTTTGATCACTTAAAAGAATATCGGGTTATAAAAATATCGCTGCCGCGCATTGGCGGCGATTTTTCTGAAGTTGAGGCGGTGGCGCAGGCGAAGCCACCACTGATTGAGGTTACCTTTTTGCCCAATCAGTTGCTGCCGGAAACCTTGGATACCACAGGTATTTGCCGCATCGGGCTACAGACCCAGCAGGCGACGGTGCTGACTTTGAATGCCGAGATTAAGGCGGTTGTCAATGATGCCCGCTTGCAGTTGCAAGCGCTTGATTCGACCACGCATCAGCAGAAACGGGCCTATTTCCGGGTTGACGCCGACCTGTCGATCACTTATTGGACGATTGATAATGGCGATTCAGAACCCTGTGCCGTGCAGACGGTGGTGAATATCAGTGGTGGCGGGATTCGAATTCCGGTCAGTAAAGAACTGTCTCCTGGACGCAAGGTCGGGATGGAAATTATTCTTGAAACACCGCAGATGCGCGTGATTGAGTGTGTCGGCAAGGTGGTGCGCACCTTCAATCTGGGCGGCACCCTGCAAGCGGCTATGAGTTTTACCGACATTGAGGAAGACGATCAGGATGCCATTGTCGCTTATTGTTTTGCCGAACAGCGGCGTCAGTTGCGCCTGAAGGTGCATATTATGGGCAACGCGGCAACGAGTTGACAGATTTAGAGCTTGTCGCGCCACGGCCCATTAACCGGGGCAAAGGCATAACCCCTCCCAGCCTCCCCTTAATTTAAGGGGAGGAGCTAAAAGCCAAGGCTGCTTTCTCCCCCGCTGAGATTAAGCGGGCCGGGGGGGGCAACGCCCAAAATCAACAAACTTGGCAGTAAAGGGCGGTGACTTTTCAGGTTTCCGCCCTTTGGCGTTTTTTGCCGTAAACTTGCCCTGCGACCGAAAAGCCGGCTATGACAATTGTCAATCCTTTAAGTGCCTCGAATATGGTGGTTCACGTACCTGAACAGGCATCGCGGCCTGATCGGAGTCTGACGGATTTGCGTGTTGATCAGGTGATCCGGGCGACGGTGACCGAGGGGGGCATGGACAAGGCGACGCTGGAGATGCATCAGAAGCAGTTCCCGATTCAGACGGATCAGCCGTTGAAAATGGGGCAGCAGCTTGACTTGCAAGTGCTGACGACTCAGCCGCGTCTGAGCTTCAAGATTTTGTCTTCGCCGCTGGAATCACGCCTGACCGCGCTTTTGCCGCTGCTGGCCAAAACTTACAATTGGAGCAGCCTGTTGCAGCAGCAGGGCGAGCGCCTGCAATCTGCGGCGGTGAGCCAGGCCCTGGATCAGCTGGGCAGCCTGGTGAAGCCGCTGGTCGATATTTCAGCCAAGGATCTCTTTACGGTGATGCGCGGGCTGGAACAGGTGAAGCAGACACTGCCCGCGGTGACGACGTCCAGAGCGGCCTCCCTGAGTCAGGCATTGTCCGTGGTTGTATCGACGCTGAATACCATGGGTGAAGAGCTGGATCTTCCGCAACAGCTAAAACTTCTGGCCCAGCAAATTCGTCAACAGCCTGAGATTCAGGCGGCGTTGACCAGCAAATTGCAGGGGCGCTTGAGCGCGATGCTGCACCTGATGGAATCGACCCCCTCGCCAGCACCCGCTGGTTCTGTTGCTCAACTGCTGGCCAATATGCAGGCGGCGCTGGTTGATCGTGCGGCAATACCCAATGCCCCTGCGCTGCCGCCGACAGTGCAGGAATTTGTCGCACAACTCCATCAGTTGACGCAACAACAATTAAGGCCCCCTGAAGTTCTGGTGGAACTCAAGGGGCTGGTCGCGCAATTATCCGCTACCGCATCCAGCCGCGCCAGCTGGCCGGTTGAGGTGCGGCAATTTGTTGAACAATTCCAGCACAGCGCTCAGACAAGCCTGCCGCCGGAAAATCCAACGGTGGCGCAGCTGATAACCGAATTGCAGACTGCCCTGGCCGCAAGATCTGCCACTTCGGGTTCTGCGCATCTGCCGCTGGCGGTTCGTGAGTTTGTTGCTCAGCTGAAGAGCCTGGGCGCCAAACAAATGACCGACTCCGGCGACCTGCCGGCGGCCGCCAGGGAGCTGATTGCGCGCCTGCAGGCCGGCGCGCCCTATCGCAATATCTGGCCGCTTGAAATTCAGAAATTCGCTCTCCAGCTCAACCAGCTGGAACCGGGCAAGGAGACGGCGACCCCGCGCGCCATTTTTGAGCTGTTGACCGATCTGCGCGCCCAGTTGACCGAGCGCAGCAGCGCAATGCCACCCGCCGCTGCTGCCACCCTCAGCGATCTGGCGGCTCTGCTGAATCGAGTCACCGAGCAGAAGCCTGCTTTGCCCGCCGGTCTGCCGGGGCAGATGCAGGAACTGGCCCGCCAGCTCGAAGGTGTCGGCAGTGAACGCCCCGGCTGGCCCGCCATGCAGCAGCAGGCCGTCGATCAGCTGCTGGCCAGCATACGCCCGTTGTTGGCGGAGCCCGATAGCACGCAACTGGCGGGCAAGTTGGGGGTTTTATCGCAGCTGCTGGGGTTGAACCTGGAAGCCGAATTGCTGCGTGGCCGCACGCGCGAAGCCCTGAGCAGCTTGAAGCTGGCCCTGCTCGACCATGCCCAGAACCTCAACCCGAAAGAACAGGAAGCCTTGCATCGCCTGGAGCTGTTTCAGGTGTGCCGCGCGCGTCTGGCCGACCAGGGCCAGTTGTTTCTGCCTTTGCCCCTGGCTTTTCTGGAAGAAGGTTTTTTGCTGGTGCAACAGGATGACGATGCGGAGCAAAAAAACGCCGCGGATAAGGAATCTGTGCACATGGCCCTTTATCTGCGTCTTTCGGCCCTGGGGAATGTGAAAATTGACATTCTGGCCGAACCCGGGGGGCTGCGTTTGCGTGTGATCGGCGAAGATCAGGAAAAAGTCGATTTTCTTACGTCTCTCAGTGAACGCCTGCGCGGTCAGTTGCAGCAAGTGCCATTGCGCAGCTTGAGTTTCGCCACCGGGGTTGAAACGCCGACTCGCGAGTTGTTGAAAAAACTGGTGCCCGATTCGCAACGGTTCTTTGAGGCGCGGATTTAAAGATGAAAACTCTGTCTCCAGGCCGTGAACGGGCTGTTGCCCTGAGCTACGATCATCTCCCCGGCAGCGCGCCCAAGGTGGTGGCCAGTGGCCAGGGCGAAGTCGCGCAGAAGATTATCGCCCTGGCACGCGAAGCCGGGGTTGAAATTGTGCAGGATGCCGATTTGCTCGAAGTGCTGGCCAAGGTGCCGGTGGGGCAGGAAATTCCCGCCGAATTGTTTCAGGTGGTTGCCGAAATTCTGGCGTTTGTTTATCGCGCCAACAAAGATTACGCCGCCCGTCCGCTGTGCTAACTCGCCCCGCCCTGGCCCGACAAAAAAACTTTACAGCCATAGACCCTTGGTGTATCTTGTTCGGCCTGCGGAGAGGTGACCGAGAGGCCGATGGTGCTCGCCTGGAAAGCGGGTGTAGTGCAAGCTACCGGGGGTTCGAATCCCCCCCTCTCCGCCATTCGTACTTGGCTTCGAAAAAGCGCCCATCTGCGGCGTTGCTTTTGGCTTGCCACAACGACGTACCATTGAGGTACGCCTTATTCGTTGATTTTCTACCCGTAGGGGCAGGTCTCTGTGCCTGCCCGGTTTCAAGGGTCTATTTTCCGCCGTTGGTCTTTGCAATAGTCGTGATATCCTGTAGGGGCACGGCGTGCCGTGCCCGATTGTGTCGCGTCACATAGTTTGCCGGTAGAAGTGACAGCCGGGTCCCGCGCAACGAACTGCTGTGAACCCCGTCAGGCCCGGAAGGGAGCAGCGGCAGCAGTCTGTTTGTGTGCCGCGGGGGTGCCTGGCTGTCACTTGTGCCTGCAAAAAAAACTTAGAAACTTCGAGCTGTTCCAGGTTTTTTCCTCCTCACCCCTTACGCCTCACCCCTCTCATTCAAGGGCCGAGATGACGGCGAGGAATTCTACCCTATGTCTTATATGGTTCTGGCGCGCAAGTGGCGCCCCCAGCAATTTGACGACTTGATCGGCCAGGAGCATGTCAGCCAGACGCTGAAAAATGCGATTAACGCCGATCGGGTTCACCACGCGTTTTTGTTTACCGGCGCGCGTGGGGTTGGCAAAACCTCGGCGGCGCGCATCTTTGCCAAGGCGCTGAACTGCGTTGACGGCCCCACCGTGACCCCCTGCGGGGTTTGCTCTTCCTGTTCTGAAATTACTGCCAGCCGTGGTATCGACGTTTTTGAAATTGATGGCGCGTCCAACACCGGGGTCGATGATATTCGTGAGCTGCGCGAAAATATTCGCTATTTGCCTTCAAGTTCACGTTACAAGCTGTTTATCATCGATGAAGTCCACATGTTGTCGACCAACGCTTTCAATGCGCTGCTCAAGACCCTTGAAGAACCTCCTCCGCACGCTAAATTTATTTTTGCCACCACCGAACCGCACAAAATTCCCATCACCATTCTTTCGCGCTGCCAGCGTTTTGATTTCCGCAAAATTTCGACCGGCAAGGTTGTCGCACGTCTCCATGAGATTGCAACGGCTGAAAACATTGCCATCAGCGATATCGGTTTGACGCTGATTGCCAAAGCAGGCGGCGGCAGCATGCGTGATTCTTTGTCGACCTTCGATCAGGTGATTGCCTTTTGCGGTGAACAGATTGACGACGCGGTGCTGCAAAATTTGCTCGGTATGGTCGACCATCGCCTGCTGGTCAATGTGTTTGAGGCGATTCTGGAAGGGGATGCCGGACGTGGGCTGGGAATTCTGCAACGCGTCGATGAACAGGGAATTTCTTTCCGGCAATTCTGTCAGCAGTTGATTGAGATGGTGCGTGCCATTCTGTTTATTGCGGTGGTCGAAGACCCGGCGGCGCTCCTCGATTTGTCTCCGGCCGAACTCAATGATTTGCGTCAGGTGGCCCAGAATACCGATCTGACACGCTTGCAGTGGATTTTAACCCTGCTGATGCAAACCGAAGCCCAGATTGCTCATGCCAGCTATCCGCGCCTGTGCCTGGAAATCGCCCTGGTGAAGATTGCGCGCTTGCCCCAGGGTGTCGATGTCGGCACTTTGATCCACAAACTCGAATTGCTCGAAAAACGTTTGCCGAAGGCGGGCACACTGCCGCCATCCGCACCCTCGCAGGTTGAAATTTCCCGCCCGACGCCAGCCTCCCCTGCAGCACGACCCGCAGTTGCGTCTGCGCCCCCGGCCGCCCCGGTGGCTGCGCCAGCGCCTCAGCCTGAGCCGGAAATAGCTTCACCACCACCATCACACTCCGCTGCGGCGCAACCCGCATCGTGGGAAGCTTTGGTCAATTTTGTAAACCAGAAGCGTCGCTCCGTGGGTACATTGCTCGAGCATGCCCATCCCCAGAACATGGCGTTGCCGCGCTTGAAAATTGGTTTTCCTGCCGGTTCGTTTAACTTTCAGTTGCTGACTGACAAAAATACGCACAGGTCCCTTGAGGCTTTGGCGAGCGAATTTTTTGGTCAACCGACCACGCTTGAAATTGTTAAACTAAGTGACACCCAGCCGGCCACTCCCAGTTTGGCCGAAGAACAACAACGCCAGAAATTGAGCCGTGAGGAACAGTTGCGCGCCAACGCGACCGAACACCCAATGATTAAAGCCGCAACCCGGATTTTTGACGGCGAAGTTGAAGACATTCGCCCCATTGATAAAGGTTTTACCTGAGAAAGATGCGCAAGGGAGAGTTTTTCTCCCCCGCTTATGATTAAAAGGGGGCCGGGGGGGAGTTAGACCCTTACAATCAAATACTTGCGGCTCTGCGCGAAATGCCCTTGAATGACATGAGTCATTTTTGGGCTCTCAGGTTGCTGAACAGTGACACAAAATAAAACATAAGGAGACAGAAATCCATGGCAAAAGGTCTTGGTAATATCATGAAGCAGGCGCAGCAGATGCAGCAAAAAATCGGGCGCATTCAGCAAGAGCTTGAAGGACGTGAAGTGGAAGCAACCGCCGGTGGCGGCATGGTGACTGCGGTGGTCACAGGGAAAATGCAGCTGATGAGTTTGAAAATAGAAAAGACGGTGGTTGACCCGGAAGACGTGGAAATGTTGCAGGATCTGGTGACTGCGGCGGTGAATGAAGCGCTGAAAAAGAGCCAGGAAATGATGCAGCAGGAAATGGCGAAAGTCACCGGCGGCATGAGCCTGCCGGGGCTGTTCTAAGCCTTGGTGGAGCAGAATTCGCTTCAACTGTTGCCCTGGGGCAGGCGCTGGCTGCACTTTATGTTTGATATTCCTGCGCCGGTCATGCTAGTTTTTGCGCTGGTCAGACCAATGCACCACGAAGCTTTTGGTAAGATTTTAGTTTTTTAGTCTGCCTGAAAAGAATAGAACAATATTTTAAAATGTTGGAATCGGATGTTTTTTCATGCTAGGGTCTCTGCCATCTTTTGCGCGACTGGTTGCTGAGCTTGGTAAGCTGCCGGGGATTGGTCATAAAACCGCCACCCGTCTGGCTTTTTATTTGCTGCGTAGTTCAAGCGCAGAAGTTGAAGCTTTAGCGAGTGCTTTGCTCGAAATGAAACGTAACCTTACTTTTTGCCACACCTGTTTCAATATCAGCGAAGCGGAGTTCTGCAAAATTTGTCTCGACCGGGGGCGCGATGATACCCGGCTGTGTGTTGTCCAAGAACCGCAAGATCTGATGTCGATCGAAAAAAGTCATGGTTTTCAGGGGCGCTATCACGTACTGCACGGTGCCTTGTCGCCCCTTGATGGTATTGGCCCCGACGATTTGAAAATTGCGCAACTGCTGGCGCGTTTACAGCAGGAACCGGTTTCCGAGGTGCTATTGGCGACCAGTTTTACGGTTGAAGGCGAGGCGACGGCCCTCTTCCTGGCGCGGCTGCTCAAGGAGCAGGGGCTGCGCGTCACCCGCCTGGCATTGGGGATTCCCATGGGCAGTGATTTGGAATATATCGATTCAGCAACGGTTCAATTAGCAATTAACAGCCGCCGTGAGCTTTGAACTTTGTTCAGCTCTTTCCTGGTCGAAAGGCCTTTACCGTCAAAAAAGCTTGCTCGCGCAAAGCTGCACAGAAGGGCAAAACTTTTTAAGAGTAAAGGCACAAAGAACCGATTAAACTGGAGAAAAGATAAAAGTTATGGTCTGAATTCACGCCATAAGACCTTGAATTTTCTCTGCGCCTTTGCGGCTCTGCGCGAGGTGCCCGTGGTTCTTAATGGTCATTTTTTACTTCAAGGTTACTGAACAGTTACCTTTTTCTAGAGATTTTGTAGATAGTGTTTCGAAGTGATGTCATAGCACATTCATGTTCCCGTTTACCCCGCAGAGGAGAAAACAGCAATGTCAAAAAAAATGGTTTGTATCGACGGTAACACCGCCGCGGCCCATGTCGCTCATGCAGTGAATGAAGTTATTGCGATCTATCCGATTACGCCCTCGTCGGTTATGGGCGAAATCTCGGACGCCAAGAGTGCGGCGGGACAGAAGAATATCTGGGGGACCATCCCTAAAGTCGTAGAAATGCAGTCCGAAGGTGGTGCTGCCGGTGCTGTGCACGGCTCTTTGCAAGCCGGGGCCATGACCACCACCTTTACGGCCTCCCAGGGTCTGTTGTTGATGATCCCCAATATGTACAAGATTGCCGGCGAGCTGACCTCGACGGTCTTTCACGTTTCAGCGCGAGCCATTGCCGCCCAGGCACTGTCGATTTTTGGCGACCATTCCGACGTTATGGCCTGCCGCCAGACCGGTTGGACCATGTTCTGCTCCAATAGCGTTCAGGAGGTCATGGACTTTGCCCTGATTGCCCAGGCGACGGCCCTTGAGTCGCGCGTACCGGTGTTGCACTTCTTTGATGGCTTCCGCACCTCCCACGAAGTGCAGAAGGTTGAAGAATTGACCTATGATGATATGCGCCACATGATCGACGATGATCTGATGACGGCACATCGTCAGCGCGGGCTGTCGCCGGATCATCCTGAAATGCGTGGCACCGCCCAGAACCCCGATGTCTACTTCCATGGTCGCGAAGTTGCTAATGCTTACTACAAGAAGGTGCCGGGAATCCTCCAGGCGCAGATGGACAAGTTCGCCGAGCGCGTTGGGCGTCAGTACAAGCTGATCGATTATGTTGGTGACCCTAACGCCGAGCGCGTTGTCGCGATGCTGGGTTCCGGCTGTGACGCCATGGAAGAGCTCATCCTTCACCTCAACGCTCAGGGCGAAAAGGTTGGTTTAATCAAGATCCGCCTGTTTTTGCCCTTTCCGACGGAAGAGTTTTGCAAGGTCGTGCCGAAAACGGTTAAAAAAATCACCGTTCTCGATCGTACCAAAGAGCCCGGCTCCATCGGCGAACCGCTTTATCAGGCGGTGCGCACGGCTATCGGTGAGGGGATGGTCGATGGTTACACGTCCTTTGCCGGCTATCCCTCCATTGTCGGCGGCCGCTACGGTCTGGGCTCTTTCGAATTCAACGCCGGAATGTGTAAGGCGGTGCTTGACAACATGCTGCTCGACAAGCCGAAAAACCATTTCATTGTCGGCTTCAAAGACGACATTAACGGCGAAAGCCTCGATTTTGATCCCGACTATCTGGTGCCCTTCGACGGCTATGCGGCCATGTTCTATGGCCTCGGTTCCGACGGCACTGTTGGTGCGAATAAAAACTCGATCAAGATCATTGGTGATTGTACCGATTACAAGGTCCAGGCCTACTTCGTCTACGACTCCAAGAAGGCCGGCAGCCTGACCACCAGTCACCTGCGTTTCGGTAAACAGGCTATCAAGAGTATTTACCTGATTCAACAGGCCGATTTTGTCGCCTGTCATAACTTCTCCTTCCTTGAGAAGTACGACATGCTGCGCAATGCCAAAGAGGGCGCGACCTTCTTGCTTAACGCCCCTTACGGCAAAGATGAAATCTGGGCGCACCTGCCGAAATATGTGCAGCAACAAATTATTGACAAAAAACTCAAATTTTTCGTCATTGACGGCATTCGCCTGGGTGAAAAACTCGGTCTTGGCGCGCGGATCAACGTGATTATGCAGACGGCTTTCTTCAAAATCTCGGCTATTCTGCCCGAAGTCCAGGCGGTTAAGCAGATCAAGGATGCCATTGTTAAATCTTACAGTAAGGCGGGCGAAAAAGTTGTCAATATGAACAAGCAGGCGGTAGATGCCGCCCTTGAAAACATTCAGGAAGTTGCTGTTCCGGCGAGCGCTGATAGCACCATTGAAATGCAGATCGGCAAGTGGGCCGGTACCCCGGAGATGGTGCAGAAGACCCTCGGCAAGATTATTGATGGCCTTGGTCACGAACTGCCCCTGTCGGCCATGCCCGCTGACGGCACCTTCCCAACCGGCACCGCCGCTTACGAAAAGCGTAACATCGCGGTGAATATCCCGGTGTGGGACAAAGAAACCTGTATCCAGTGCGGTATCTGCTCATTTATCTGCCCCCACGCTACCATTCGCATGAAGATTTACGCCGA
>Ga0210053_1004801_pt1 | contig 10436 bp, 11 predicted proteins | sample CryGeymeta201512_FD_185467 | JGI IMG/M metagenome (GOLD analysis project Ga0210053, IMG submission 185467) | Groundwater microbial communities from Crystal Geyser aquifers in Utah, USA - Crystal Geyser metaG 2015-12 (SPAdes) (version 2) | ecosystem: Environmental > Aquatic > Deep subsurface >... | reverse complement strand
CGCTCTCCAATATTGACAACCCTCGGTTTTGTTTTTTCATATTTTTTAGTTAATCTCTGGTAATGAACTGATTTTCTTAAATTGTAAATATGACCAACTGAGATATTAGAAATATTTTTGTACAGAGGATTTCTGTATTCTTTAAACATTCTTCCTAATATTTTTTTGATCATGACTCCATTTGGGAAATCGTGCAATTCGTCAGTTGTTGCCAAAAGCCAGATATCTTTATCTGAATATTTCTTTGGAAATATACGATGATTAGATTTTTCAATGGCAACTCTCCCAGTTTTTCTTTGTTTGGTAATGAGTCTCGTTACCTGAGCTCTTGATAAACCTGTTATTTTTTCAAGGTACTGCTTTATTATTCCTTTATCTTTTTTTCCTAGAATATGATAGTCAAACTTAATAATTGTATCTTCAACCCATTCGTAAATCTCCGTCCTTTTCAATCCTTTAAAGACCAACAATGTTGAGGATTTGAGAAATTTTCTCAACTCCTCTATAGTTTTCAGTGGGGAGTCATTCATGGTAATAGTCATATATCACCATTATGGCTCCTTTTTGTTACAGGCTCAAGTTGTATTTGAAACCGTCCCTACTTTCGGGCTCATCTTGTATTGTACAAGACTGTCCATATATTTTTGTTTCAATATAGTATAAAATTCTATCTATTGGTACAAAATGTTCGTTGACTGATAAAGAAATTGATTTCATTCCAAATTTTTGATATTGATCAATACCACTCCAATCATCCATTAAATAAAAATAAAATGGTATTTTCCAATAAAAAAAAAGTGTTACAAGAAAAACACCAAAAAAAGCAAATAATATCAACATTTAAAAAAATTAATTTAAAATAATTTTTGATTTTGCAATCTCTTCTTTAATTTTTTGTTTAAATAAATAAAAGTTATTGAAAAATTTAGAAAAAACAATCCATTCAGAATAAACATTAAACTAATCTTTCTAAATTATATATATTTAAAAAAAAATTTATCATTTTTTTTACATACTTTAACATTTCCTCGCTGATTCCCGGGTAGACTCCCAGCCAAAAGGCATTGCTCACAGTTAAATAATATTATATTCACGAATCAAGATAATATTTTTATCCTTCAAAGTCTAGTCATAAATAGTCTAATCGTAACCAGACTATTTATTTATTTAATAAATTATTTATAATAATAAGATAATTTTTGGAAAAATCTTCAACAAATTGATTGTCATTGATGAAGTTTTTTAAATCATACGATAATTTTTGAGGAGTGACCACTTTTTTTATTCTTTTCATCAATATTTCTTTTAATTCTTTGTTATTTTTGATTCCAGCAGTTTTCTTTAACATCTTCCAATTGGGTTCTATTCCTTTTTGTAAAAACCAAAAAAGATCGTAAAAATCTCTCCCTTTAATATCAATTTGATCTTCCTTATCTTCAGACTCCTTAAACCAAACTCTAAAAAGTAAAGCGTTAATCTTACCACTCATTAAAGAAGGCAGATCATAGTGATTTACAACGAAATTAAACCCATATTTTGATATTGGAGTCAAAGTATAGTTAGCAAAAGGAATAAGTTCATTTGTAGTTTCAATTTTGACATATAACTTATCACTTTCAGATTCATTTGATAGACCTAAGCTTTTTAGAAAAGGAAACTTTAGATAAAGTCTCATCGTTGCTTGAATCTTTGTTTCTAACTCAGAATAATATTTCATTTTAATTTCTTTTTTTAGATATTCATCTAACTCTCCAAGAATATTCTTACCTAATTTTTTTTCATCATAATCAAAATCTAAGTCTTCAGATAATCTTGGAAGCTCATAGCATATTCTTAGACAAGATCCTCCTTTGAAGACTAAATTTTTCATTTTCTTTTGGTTATACAATAAAGAAAGGACAAGATATTGGATGTATTCTTTAAGGTAATTTCTTATTAAAGATTTGCTATTTCCCTGTAATTTTTTTTCTTGAACGATTATTTTTAAAATTTGCTCAATCATAGTATTTTTGTTTAATCAAACTGATAACTTTCAAGGTTCTTTTATTATTGGCAATAACCGCATATTTTTCTAATTCTAAAAATTCGTTTTTGTTTAAATTTTCCCAGTTAATCCGCAATTCTTCTATTGCCTTTTCAGAAATCAAAGCATTTTTACAGAATCTTAAATATAAATAATCCAAAACCGCTTTTGATTTTTTAGCTACCATGATACTGGCAGAATAAAATTTCACCGATTCATATCCAAAAAAAAGTCGTGGGCTAAGAGAGTAGTAATTAAATTTTCCAAGTTTATTATCGAAAGATTTAGTTTTTTTTGTCGTAACACTGCTTATACCGTAAACTCCTTCAGTTAGAAGATTATATTTGCTCATTATATATTCGCCAGAGATGTAGGAAGGCTCATATATCTTATTTGCTAAATATTCTAAATACAAATCTTTATTTTCTTCTTTTTCAAAACGTGATTTTAAAATATATTTTCCTTTTTTTAAAGGGATAATTAATCCATTTTTTGACCAATATTTAATATTAAAGTTCAATGAATCTTCGTTTTTTTCCCATTGCCTCAACAATTCTTTAGTAAATAACAACAAATTGTTTAGATTATCAAGATTGGCTTTTTTCATATGTTTCTAAATTGGTAGATTAATTCTACTAAATCAGAAACAGATTGTCAATAAATAATTTAATTATTTGAATTTTTTTATGAAAGATTTTCTGGACATATTATTTGAGCTAATTATAATATATTATTAAGATATTTATGAAGAAAATATTTGAAAATGAGTTTTTAGTTTTTATCTTATTGATAATTCTTTTCATTGCTATCCGATCTCTTCATTTTGTTCCCGCTCTCAACTTTTCCTTTGATCAGGGTAATGGGTTTACTCGTATTCTTGAAATGTGGAAAAACAAAGAAATTACGCTCGTTGGCCCCGGAAGCTCGATATCTGCAGATAATAAATTACTGTTACAAGGTAGTATTCTTTATTATTTTACGCTTATCTTTGCCGTTCCCGGAAAATTTGATCCAATCGTATCGTCGTACATATTTATGATTTTTTCGTCATTTGGCATAATCCCGTTATATAGCGGGATGAAAAAATTAGCTAATCAAAAAACGGCTCTTCTGATGGTAGTGCTTTATACATTGTTACCCATGTTTATTGACTATACCCGCTTCTTTTTCGGCCCGAATTTCTTGATTCCACTTTCCACAATCCTGATATATCTTATGGGCCTGCATAAAACAAAACCTAACAGTATTTATTTATTTTTCATATTTGCGTATACAGGAATCCTCATACAATTTCATTACCAGATTGTAATCATTTTATTTATTTTATTTATATATTATTCATTTATAAAACGATTTCGTATTAAATCTATTCTGATAATGATTGGGGGATTCTGCGTCGGTTTTTCTCCGATGATTTTATTTGAACTGAAAAATCAATTTTATAATCTACATGTCATCAGAGATTATTTATTTAGTTCTAAACCCCACAGCGGGGCTCCTTTTCAAATTCTTCCTCATCGATATTTATCGATTAGCATTTTAACTCTTGCCTTGATTAGTAGTTATTTTAAAAAATAATTTCATATTTTTTAATAATAACCGTTGCGATAATTTTAATTATTTTTGATGCTTTTATTTATCTGCCAAAACCTTCACACGGTTTTGGAATGTCACCAAACTGGAATTATTTGATGGAAAAAAAAACTTATGAAATAATAAAAACGCAAAACGTCAAAAACTATAACATCGTCAATCATATCTATGACAACCTCTCCATGGTAATTAAATTTCACCTTAAAAAAGATGGAGTGAAGATGAGCTATGAAGATTATTATCATAATGATTATCTGTATGTGATCAGCAAAAATGCAGATGTTTTCAAAGATCCGGCTTATGAACTTAATACTTTTGTCCCAAATAAATTAGTGAAAAGTTGGAAGTTGAATGAGATTTATAATCTGTATTTGTTTAAAAGAGTGCAAAAGTAGTGGTGTGATTTAATGAATCGTTCCACTACTGAATTTTTAAAAATGACTCAATTATTTCCTTCACATACTCCATCATCTCCTCACTTATCCCCGGCCAGACTCCCAACCAAAAAGCATTATTCATGATTGTACAGTCTTGTCTTCGTGAATTAAAATAATATTTTTATCTTTTGCTATAGTCTTGTTGTCAATAGTCTATTCTAAACCAGACTATTAATGATGAAAATTATTTATTAATTTGAAGAATAGACTATTTTTCCGTATTTTTTTATTTCTCCGATTAATGGATGATATTTCATCAGCATATCTTTTTCCGCAATTGGAATTGCTTCTATTCTATCAGACACTTTCAATGACAGGTGAACTAAAAACATCATTTCTTTATGAGTATCCTTTCCAAAATCTGGAGAAACAACGGCTAAATCAATATCTGAATAATCTTTTTGCTTCCCTTTAGCAAATGAACCAAAGAGAATTACCCTAGATATTTTTATTTGTTCCTTTTGTAATAAATCAACAAAATTATTCACCTCTTTTTTTACTTGCTTACTTTTAAAAACTACGTTTTTCATATTAATGAAATAAAATAATTAAGTAATTCTTTTGTTATTTCAAAATATTTTAATGTGAATTCCTTTGTTGCTTTTTTATATAACTTATCTTTTATAACATCGTATCGAGCTTCTATATGAAATGTAGTCATTTCTTTTAATTCATTAATTTGTACCTCAGTTAACACAATCTTACAATCTGTGGCTAATTTAGCTAATTTATGAATTGGTGGTGGATATTGATCTTTTATTTTAATGTAATTTGCTTTCAAGACTTTTTCTATCGCTATATGGCATAAAAATAAGGCCCACTGATAATGCTTCATGCCTACTAAATCTTTAGCTATTTGAAAGTCTTCTTTAGCGCTTTTTAGCCATGCCTTCTGTAATTCATCTTTCTCCTTTATTTCCATATGCCCATTGTATCAAATATTCTAATATATAACAAAAAAAATTAAAATCTGCGCTTAATCGAATCCATATAGTGTATTTGTCATTACACTTTCTTGACTCGTGTCAATATTAAGAATTTTTCTATTCAAGAATTCTTTAACTTTTTCTTTACATATTTTATCATCTACCAGCTCGCCTAACCCCTGCAAGATATCATGAGGATTAACATTTTCTCTGATAAATGGAATCAAACTTTTTATGTATTCTTTAGCAGTTTTTTTTGTCCTTACTTCAATTATTTTTTCATTAATCTCAAAATTATCCTTAAACATAAAGTAAGCGTCATAAAGGTCGCGATTGACTACTTTTTTTCTGTCAGTTATAGCGCATAACTTATGAGCAAACATACAGCTTTTAGAAAGAGTTGGTATTGTCAACCCATAAAAATCTACATTTACATATGTATCAGGATAATCTCGTTTGCTCATCTCTACCTTAATTTTTTGTTTTCCTTTTTCATAAGAACCTAACCAAAAATATGTGTAGCGCTTATTGTATTCCTCAATTATTAAATAAGTTTTTAAAATTTTAGTTACTTCCTCAGGATTAAAATCATCTCCAATAATATTAAAATCTAAGTCAGTTGAAAAACGATCTAATTTATGAAACATATAAAGACAAGTTCCACCTTTAAAAGTAATTTTTGCCTGAAGATTATTATCTTGATAAATATCTCTTAATATTTTTTTAAAAATTATTTCATGCTGAATTCTATCCAACATAAGTTATTCTATTTTTTTAATTAATAATTTAATATCATTAATCAGTCTCTTATTTTTATAAATTTTTGCCGTTTCTAATAATTTATCTTTATTAATATTGTCTATCCGATCAATATTCATACTTGGCCAAATATATAACGTATCACAGATTGCTCTTTCTTTATCAGCTATCAGATATGACCCTTTATCAACTAAACCTAGTTTATTAAAAAAAATAAAATCCTTTACCTGATGGTATGAATACTCAACTTTTGATATTAAATATTTTTTACTTATCAAAGCAATTGAATAATTTGAAGAATAATATTGAAAATTAATACCATGTATCGATAAAGCCGTATGAAGAGAAATATACGAAAGAGGCTGTAATTTATGAGCTAATTCCAACGGAGAATATTTCTTATTTATCGAATATATTCCTCGGTAAATCCTATTCAATTTATTTTTTCTTAAATAATACTTAACGATTTCCCAAATTTTTGTTTTTTCGGAAATTCCCCAAATAACACTTAAATCCTGCGTGGTAAATACATTTTTATTTGAAATCAATAATTTCTCTATTTTATCCATTTGTCAGTTATAATGTTAGATAAACTACCACTAATGATGACGAAATATCTATTTCTTGTCAAGGGGGATAAATTCTTTTATTTTTTCTTTAACATAATTCATCATTTCTTTTGTTATTCCAGGATATACGCCAAGCCAAAAGGCATTGCTCATTATAAGATCGGCGTTTTTATGATCTCCGATTATTTTAAAGTTCTTTTTTAGGTTGATATAGGCCGGATGACGGAGAAGATTGCCGGAGAAAATATTACGGGTGCCGATTTTATTTTTTTCTAAATATTCGGTCAGTTGATTGCGTGTAAATGGAGCTGTTGGTTTAACGATTATAGGAAATCCAAAATAGCTGACTTCTTCGTTTTTATCGTTTTTCATTAAGATAAAGTACTTTTTATATTGTTTAAAAAAATCATAAAGAATTCCATAGTTTTCCTGTCTTTTTTTAATGAAGTAGGGGAGTTTTTTAAGTTGAGCACATCCTATAGCTGCCTGAAAGTCGGTTGTCTTTAAGTTGTATCCTATCTGTGAATAGATATATTTATGGTCATACCCTTGCGGCAGTTGTCCTAGTTTCCATCCAAACCTTTTACGACAGGTGTTGTCTTTACCGGTATCACACCAACAATCGCGACCCCAATCACGGAACTGGCGGATAGATTTATGAATCAAAGAATTATTGGTGACGACAGCTCCACCTTCACCCATGGTATTATGCAGAAAAATACCTAAAAATCCACCATAAAAATTTTCATTGCCTGGAACAGAAAAATCGTAAACATACTGATCTTTATCATAAGATATTTTCTCAACACTTCTAACCTTTAAGAATGATAAATCACTATTAACCAATTTATAGAGTTTTTTATTTGATTCCAAATATTTAAGTAACCGTTTTTTTGATATTATTTGTTGATCTTTGCTTATATTAATATACTTTCTAAATACTGGAAGTAATGGAATTTGATCAGCAAAATTATTTCTATCTTTGATGTTTTGCTTAACAATTGTTTTATCTCCATATATATAACCACTAAAATTTAATGTGTAGTTTTCATTATTTGAACTTATTGCCCCTTTAATTTTTTTTGAAGTGTGAGCTTTGTTTCTTCTATAAAAAGAGGCACTAATCCCCACTTTTGAAAGTAAATATTGAAAATCATTTAATAAATCTTTAGAGACGCTGGTAACATCAATCCTATTTGTATTATCTTCTAATATTCTTATTGATCCATCACCACTTGTATATCCATAAATAAATGCCTTGACACATTTTTCATCTGTATGGAACATAAACCAAGGAATTCTTTTATTTTTTGCCCCTTTCTCTATTTTAAAAACTTCTCTAAAAACTATTTCGACATTTTTTGATTGAATTTCTACGTTAATTTCATTGTTTCTGCTTTTTCCAACTGATGGAATTATATTAAATTGGCTTTTAGATATGGCAACGACATCTTTAATCAAATCTGTTTCATTTTTATTGAAAGAAAATATAAGACCATTTTGATATGAACCCTCAGCCATATAATATCCAAGTAATCTACATAATTCTTCATTAATAACAATTCTTATAGGTATTTTATTTGATTGAGATATTCCTATAAAAAGGTTTTCTTTATCGAGATCATAATAGTTTAGATATTTTATTGGCAAAGCATTTCTAGATTTATACTGCCACGCATAATCACGATTTTTTATTGATTTTAAATTTTCAACTGAAAAATTTGAAATATAAGTATCTTTATTTTTAAAAAATTTTAGAGTATCAATATATTTAATCAAATAATTAGCAGGGATGTTGTTTGTGGTAACAATAAAATCGTCAACCATTATTTGTCTAGCTTCTTTTGGAACAATGTCCGCTGTTTCTTGATCAATGACAAATACACTATGATCTTCGGTCACTTCCACTGATCTACCATGTTGAGTGGTTATTTTAAACATTTTTTTTGCAGCTCCTAGCTTATGCCTTAATATTGCTGATGGAGTTGACCAACTAACTTTATTATTTTTATCAAATGATAAAACTTTTATTTTTTTTGAGTCATTAATATATGTTTCATATATTTTTTCAATTGGTTCCATATTCCAACTTCCTTTCTCATCTAAATAGGGAATTGGCGTATTAAAAGAACAGCTCATCTGATGAGCTGGATAAAAGCTAAAGGTGGCAATGTCACCAAAAGAACTAACAAGTTTTCCGTCATATTTAGAACCTAAAGCGTCGCAACAATCCTCAATTACCCAAAGATTGTATTTTTTGGCTATTTTCATTATTTTTTTTAAGTTATAGGGTTTTCCCAGAGTATGGGCGACCATGATCAGTTTAGTTTTTTTTGTTATTGCCTTTTCGATCTGATCAACATCAATATTCAAGGTATCAAGCTCTGCGTCAATAAAGATCGGTTTTAAACCATACTGTAGGCCCGGATTGACAGTCGTTGGAAAGGCAACCGAGCAGGTAATAAATTCATCTCCTGCTTTTAATCTTCTATCACCAAATACTGAAGAGGTTAGGGAAGCCAAGGCAACTAAATTTGCGGAAGATCCGGAATTGACCAGCGAAACATAATTTATTTTCAAAAACTTTTTAAATTCCCTTTCAAATTCTTTTGCCCAATTACCTTCGGTCCACCAACCATCTCTAGCGGCCGAAATTGCATTATTTATTTCCTCCTCGTCAAAAACTTTTCCGGAGACGGGGACGTAAGTTTCTCCGGGGATAAATTTATTCATTACCATAATAATAACATTCCGGATGTTTTTTTTCCATCTATTCCACATATTCTCGGCAAAAAAAGCAATTGCATTCCACATATTCTCGGGTTATACTCGATTTATGACTACTTTTATACAAAGAATCAGTATCGAAGAAATAACCAAACACTTGCAGTCAAAAGAAATTACCATGCTTGTTGGACCAAGACAAGCAGGTAAAACTACAATTATGCTTCATATAAAAGAACAATTAGATAAGCGAGGAGAAAAAACCCTTCACCTAAATATTGATAGAGATGATCATCATAAATATTTCAATTCTCAAACTGATTTAGTAAATTATCTAAATTTATATTTTGGTTCAAAAAAAGGGTATCTTTTTATCGATGAAATACAAAGATTAGATAATGCAGGTTTATTTCTTAAAGGTATTTACGATCGTAATCTTCCATATAAAATGATTGTTTCAGGTTCCGGCAGTCTTGAACTAAAGGAAAAAATTCATGAATCACTGGCCGGACGAAAACGGATATTTGAAATCCCCACCATTACTTTTTTTGAATTTATTAACTTTAAGACCAACTATCAGTTTAAAAATAAAATTCATGACTTTTTTAAATTTGACAAATCACTTCCAGAAACATTATTACAAGAATATTTATATTTTGGCGGATATCCAAAAGTAGTTTTGTCTAATACTTTAGAGGAAAAAATAAATATAATAAAAGAAATTTATAATAGCTATGTTGAAAAAGATATTCAAAACCTTATTCATATCGAAAAAACGGAAAATTTTATACACCTCGTTTCTGTTTTATCTTCCCAGATTGGACAATTAGTAAATAGAACTGAGCTAAGTCAAACCTTAAATATTGATCGTGAAACATTAAAAACATACCTTTGGTACTTAGAAAAAACATTTATTATTAATCGAATTAATCCATTTTTTTCAAATATTCGTAAAGAACTTACTAAAATGCCCTTATTTTATTTTACAGATATTGGACTCCGAAATTATAATCGTAACCAATTTGTAACCCCTCCAGATAAGACAGATGGCTTTTTATTTCAAAATTTTATTTATCAACTATTAAAAGAGTCAAAAATGTTTAATAATTCTAAGATTAATTATTGGAGAACAAAAGACGGCGCTGAAGTTGATTTTATCGCTCATTTCGGCAATGATATTATTCCGATTGAAGTAAAGAATAACTCATTAGATAGTATAGAACTAAGTCAATCCATTCACAGCTATATTACACTTTATAAACCAAAAAAATTTTATTTAATTAATAAAAACCTTGAAAAAATCACACATGTAAACGATTGTGAAATAATCGCATTACCTTTTTTTAAACTTCTATAAGGTTGTTTATTTTTTCTTCGTCAAAAACTTTACCTGAAACGGGAACGT
>Ga0210053_1004800_pt1 | contig 10438 bp, 8 predicted proteins | sample CryGeymeta201512_FD_185467 | JGI IMG/M metagenome (GOLD analysis project Ga0210053, IMG submission 185467) | Groundwater microbial communities from Crystal Geyser aquifers in Utah, USA - Crystal Geyser metaG 2015-12 (SPAdes) (version 2) | ecosystem: Environmental > Aquatic > Deep subsurface >... | reverse complement strand
TAATGGTTGCGCAGTTGGCAACCATAATTGAACGGCTACTCGTTATTTTATCACCGACACACGGAAAATTTTTATTTGGCGGACATCTCCCGAAATAAAAACCACTCCCCCATGCGATTTGAGTTTCTTCCGCTGTGGATTTACTCGCAGGGACACATTTGGCGGAGGGTGGTGTACAATCGAACCAGGTTACCAACCTCGAATCAGCGGAGCGCCGACCGATGCGTCTCGAAGAACTGAACTGGATGGACGTGGAAGAATATCTCAAGCACGAGGATCGGCTGATGCTGGTGCTTGGCGCGACCGAGCAGCACGGCTACCTGAGCCTGCTGGCGGATGTCAAGATCCCGCTCGCCCTGGCGGATGCCGCCTCCCAGCAGACCGGCGTGCTGGTCGCGCCGCCGCTGAATTTTGGCTGCTCGCCGTATTTCCTGAAATATCCCGGCACGTTCAGCCTGCGCGTCAGCACGCTGATTGCCGCAGTCGAGGATCTCCTCCGCTCGGCGTATGGACACGGCTTCCGGCGCATCCTGTTGCTGAACGGACACGGCGGTAACAGCCCGGCGCGCGGGCAACTTCACGAAATCATCAACAGCTTACCCGGACTCAGACTGGCCTGGTACGACTGGTGGACCGCCAACAGCGTGCTGGCGGTGGCGGAGAAGCACCAGATCAAACCCTCCCACGCCAACTGGCTGGAGGCTTTCCCGTTTAACATCGTCGGCGAGCTGCCGGACGAGGAGAAGGTTCCGCCGCGCGTGCCGGGGATTATGGACGCGGAAGAGGCCCGCAGGGTGTACGGCGACGGTTCGTTCGGCGGCAGGTACCAGGTCGAGGCAAGCGTTATGGAGGAGGTATTCGCCGCGGCTTTGTTAGACATCCTGCAACTGCTGAAGTTTGAGTAGGCGTGCTTCTCGAGATTGAATCGCTGTGCTTTCAGGTATAATTATGATCTCGGAGGTCGAAATCCATGGATGAGTTTGACTTACTGCCTCGGATTACTATCAATCCCAAAGTTATGGTTGGCAAGCCTGTTATTGCCGGCTCTCGAATACCTGTCGAATTAATTGTCAAAATGCTGTCTCAGGGAGTTTTGGAACAGGAAATCCTGGATGAGTACCCCAAGTTGCAGTTGGAAGACATTCGCGCCGCCCTGGCCTACGCGGCCAGGGCATTAGCGCTCGAAGAAATCGAGCCGATGATCGTAACAGCCTAGGAGTCATGGGTGCGGTTTATTGTAGACGAATCCTCCGGTAAGGCCGTAACCCGATACCTAAAAGGTGCGGGACATGATGTGCTTTACGTAGGCGATATCATACCCCAAGCCGATGACGCGGAGATGTCGAACTTGCCCTGGATGAAAATCGGACATAGTAGCAAATTATGTGCTTGGCTAGTTTCCGCTCACGCCGGATTGCCAAATCCGGCGCAGTAGGCCTGGATTTGGCAATCCAGGCCGAGCAGAGGCAAGATTTCGGGGAGTTGGTATTTCGGGGTGGGTTTGAGCATCATGGCGTTTTGTTGCTGCGTCTCCAAGATGAAAGGCCAAATCACCGGGCACAAGTTGTCGCTTCTGTGTTGAAGGAACATGCCGAACGCCTAGTGGGTAATTTTGCGGTTGCGACGGAAAAAAGCTTTCGTATTCGCGCGAAACCATAAGCGGAATCCTTTCTGGTTTGCCGAAGGGGGCATTCTAACTTTGGCAGAATGGGACTTTACTACTTTAGGCTAACAGGGCAAATATTTCCCTTGACGGAATCCTGACCAAACAGGTATAATTCGCACCGTTGATTGATAATCAGAATCTGCGAAATAAGGCGAGCGCTTGAGACAAAAAGTCTCATGCGCTTGCTTTTGCTTGCCGAGTGCGCGGGAAAAAGTAGGGCGCGTTGGAGCGGAGCATTCGTTGCCGTCTCGCACCGGCGTCCACAGGATCGCTTCGCTGATGCCGCCGGTGTTCGCGGCACGAACGGTGTCACAGGGATTGGCGGTCGTTCGCAGTGCTTACTGGTACCTGCACAAGTGCAGGCATTCGGAAGATGAGGAGACGATATAGTGGAAACTAAGGGGCTTACTTCGCTTCGTATCAGCCTGGCTTCGCCGGAAACCATACGCAGTTGGTCGTATGGTGAAGTACTTAAACCAGAAACCATCAACTATCGTCGCCTGCGGCCTGAGAAGGACGGCCTTTTCTGTGAGGCCATTTTCGGCCCGACGCGCGACTGGCAGTGTTACTGCGGCAAATACAAGAATCCCCGTTACAAGGGCATCACCTGCGACAAATGCGGCGTGGAAGTGACCCGCTCGGCCGTCCGGCGCGAGCGTATGGGACACATCCAACTGGCTACGCCCATTGCCCACATCTGGTACACGCGGCGCATCCCCTCGTACCTGGGCCAGCTGCTCGACATCTCGCGCCGCAACCTGGACCGGGTGCTGTATTTCGCCCAGTACATCGTCTCCTACGTGGACGAGGAGGCCCGCCAGAAGGCCCTCAAACGCCTGGAAGACGAGATTTCTGTTTCGGAACGCGAACAGGCAGCCGAGATCAACGCCAAGATCGCCGAGATCAAAACCTCGCGTGACCATAAGCTCAGCGAACACTCGCAGCGTAAGCACGAGCTGGAACGGCATTATGACGAGTTGATCGCGACCCGGCTGGAACCCATCATTCAGGAAGGTCAGCGCCTCGAAGGCTTGCTCCAGGAGAGCATGGGCAAGCCTCTGAAGGAAACCATTGTTTTCGGCAAGTCAGAGATGGTCATCGCCGAGGCCGGCAAGACGGCCACCGCCTCACACCTCAAGAAGGTGCAGAAAAGTGTCCAGGAACAACTGGAAGGCCTGGAGAACGAGCTGAAAGACCAGAAGCAGCGCGAGCTTGAATCGGTCAAGATGGAAGCTGCCCAGGTCAAGGCCGAAGCGGAGGAGCAAATGAACGCCCTGCGCAACCAATTAGAGGACCAGGCCTCCGCTTTGCAAGACCAGAACGCCCACACGCGTGACGAATTGATGGAACTGCGCCCCTTCACCTTTCTGGGCGAGACCCGCTACCGCGAACTGAAATCTCGCTGGGGACAGGTCTTCCGCGCCGACATGGGCGCCGAGGCCTTTTATGAGATCCTGCACCGCCTCGACCTGGATAAGCTTTCCCAGGAACTGTGGCACGAAGTGCGCACCACCAAGTCCAAGCAGAAGCGCAAGAAAGCCACCACCCGGCTCAAGGTTGTGGAGGCGTTTCGCCGTTCGGGCAACCACCCGGAGTGGATGATCCTGACCGTTCTGCCGGTCATCCCCCCTGACCTGCGCCCGATGGTGCAGTTGGACGGCGGCCGTTTTGCCACCTCCGACCTGAACGACCTGTACCGGCGGGTCATCAACCGCAACAACCGTCTGAAGAGGCTGCTCGAACTCGGCGCGCCGGATGTCATCGTGCGCAACGAGAAGCGCATGCTCCAGGAGGCGGTCGACTCGCTGATTGATAACTCGCAGCGCGGCAAGGCGCTCTCGCGGCGTGGCCGGCGCGAGCTGCGCTCCTTGAGCGATATGCTCAAGGGCAAGAAAGGCCGCTTCCGACGCAACCTGCTCGGCAAGCGCGTAGATTACTCTGGCCGCTCGGTCATCGTGGTCGGCCCGCAACTGAAACTATATCAATGCGGCCTGCCCAAGAGCATGGCGCTGGAGCTGTTCCGCCCGTTCGTCATTGCCCGGCTGGTATCGCACAATTACGCCGCCAATGTCAAGGGCGCGCGGCGCTTTATCGAGCGCAACCGGCCCGAGGTCTGGGAAGTGCTCGAAGAGGTCATCAAGGAGCGGCCAGTGCTCTTGAACCGCGCTCCCACCCTGCACCGCCTGGGCATCCAGGCCTTCGAACCGGTGCTGATCGAGGGTTCGGCCATCCAGCTTCACCCGCTGGTGACCACCGCCTTCAACGCCGACTTCGATGGCGACCAGATGGCCGTCCACGTGCCGCTTTCTGAGAAGGCCGTCCAGGAAGCCCGCCGATTGATGCTGGCTTCCAAGAACTTGCTCAAACCCGCGGACGGCGAACCCATTATCGGCCCCTCGAAAGACATGGTGTTGGGCGTCTATTACCTGACCATGGATCACCACCAGCCACACCAGGGGGACGGGCGCGCCTTCGCAGATATTGACGAGGTTGATCTGGCCTACCAACTGGGACAGGTGGACATTCACACAAAGATCAAGCTGCGGGTCAAGACCTGGTACAGCGACGACGGCACGCGCCTGACCGAGCTGGAAACCCGCATGATTGATACGACGGTCGGCCGCGTGCTCTTCAACCGCGTCCTTCCTGAAGAAGTCCAATTTGTCAACGAGAAATTGGAGAAAGGCGGCGTGAAGGACCTGATCGCGGAGGTCTACGAACTCTGCGGCCAGGAGGTGACCACCAACGTCGCCGATGAGATCAAGCGCATCGGCTTTGAGTACGCTATGCGCTCCGGCACCACCCTCTCGGTAGCCGACATCACCATCCCGCCAGAAAAACAGGATATCATCGCCAATGCCTTGCAGGAAGTGGAATTGGTGCAACGCGACTTCCGCCGCGGCCTGCTGACCGAGCAGGAGCAGAATGAGCACGTTATCCAGATCTGGCAGCAAACGACTGCTGACGTGGCCAAAGCCGTCAGGAACCATCTGGATCCGGATGGCAACCTGGCAACCATGGCCAACTCCGGCGCGACCAAAGGCGGCTATGGCCCCATCTCGCAACTGGCCGGTATGCGCGGCCTGATGGCTGACCCTTCCGGGCGCATCATCCCGTTCCCGATCCGCTCGAATTTCCGCGAGGGCCTGACCGCTCTCGAATACTTCATGTCAACCCACGGCGCTCGCAAGGGCCTGGCCGATACCGCCCTGCGCACCGCGGATGCCGGTTACCTGACCCGCCGTCTGGTGGACATCGCCCAGGATGTTATTATCAACGAGTACGATTGCGCCACGAAAGAGGGCATCTGGATCCGCAAGAAGGATGACATCGCCGGGCAATCCATGTTCGACCGTTTGTATGGACGGCTGGCAGCCGAACGCATCCTCGACCCGAAGACTGGCGAGGTGCTGGCCGAACCAGATGATATGATTGACCACGAACTGGCCCGCAAGGTCGCCAACCTGGGCATCCAGGAGGTTAAAGTGCGCTCGCCGCTGACCTGTGAGCTGACCCACGGCATCTGCGCCAAGTGTTACGGCATTGACCTGGGGCGCGGTTCGATGGTCGAACTCGGCTCGGCGGTCGGCATCGTGGCCGCCCAGTCCATCGGTGAGCCTGGCACGCAACTGACCCTGCGCACGTTCCACACCGGCGGCGTGGCCGCTGGCGGCGACATCACCACCGGTCTACCCCGCGTGGAGGAGCTTTTCGAGGCGCGCAAGCAGCCGAAAGGCGAGGCGGTCGTCTCCGAGATCAAGGGCGTGGTGCGCCTCATCCAGTCAGATAAATATACCGACTTGCGCCTCATCCGGGTGGAACAAAGTGAGATGATCCACGACGAGTACGATGCTCCCGAAGAGTGGACCATCACCGCCAAGGAAGAGGACGAGGTCAAAGCCGGCGAGGTGCTGGCAACCCTCGGCGAGGCGACCGTGACCGCCGCGCACAACGGGCGCGTCCGCATCGAGGCGCGCAAGATCATCGTCTCGTACGAGCAGCGCGAGGAAACCGAATACGAGATCCCGACCACATCCCGCCTGTTGGTAAAGGAAGGTGACCACGTCGAGGCCGGCCAGCCGCTGACGGAAGGCTCGCTCAACCCCCACCGCATCCTGCGCATCCAGGGACGCGAGGCCTGCCAGATGTACCTGCTGACCGAGATCCAGAAGGTGTACCGCAGCCAGGGCCAGAACATCCACGATAAACACTTCGAGGTCATCATCCGCAAGATGATGGCGAAAGTGCAGGTGACCCGCCCCGGCGAGACCAGGTACCTGCCCGGCGACCCCGTGGACCGGTTGGAGATCAAGAAGATCAATGAGCAAATGCTCGGCGAGAGCAAAACGCCAGCGCGCTTCGGGGAGATCCTGCTGGGCGTGACCAAAGCCTCGCTCAGCACCGATTCGTTCCTCTCGGCCTCCTCGTTCCAGCACACCATCAAGGTGCTGGCGGGCGCAGCCATCGGGTCGAGCACCGATCCGCTCTTCGGCTTGAAGGAGAACGTCATCATCGGCAAGCTGATCCCGGCCGGGACGGGCTTCGTCCACGGGCGATTCATCACCCCGGAGAAAGCCACCGAAGCCGGGGCCTCCCAATGGACGGACATCCCAGACGGAGCGTCAACGGATTAGGGTTCTGAAGGGGTTGTTCAAAAAGCCGATAAGAAAATTCACAAAGGCCACCAGATTTGGTGGGGAGCTTTGCGGCCGTGCCTGTTTTCACACCGGCTGCCACCCCCACCCCCGCCCCGGGATTCACCGTTGCCTACCTCGGAATCACGAACTGCGCGCCGCAGTATGCCTTCCGTTTCTCGATCACCAACACTGGAGGCGTCACCTGGGAATCCATCCGCATCGTGGCAACGGACAATACGACAGCCACCTCGACAACCCACATCCTGGATTCCTTCCGGTCTTACAACGGTTGTGTGCTCGAAATGGAGCAGAGCGATCTGATGCCGGGCGAAAGCGGCAATGTAGCCAACGTCAATCCTGGCCAGTTCAATTACGATCCCAGCGGGCACAGCATCACGGCCACCTTCACCCTGTGCACGGCAAACGGTCTCGGCGGAACGTGTCTCTCTCAAACCATCAACTTTACGCCGTGATCGGGACGGGGCGGTCGCAAGGCCGCCCCTTCCTTTTTCCTTGACGCTTCGCCCCTTTCCCCGTAAGATAAACCCAAAATAGAACATCCATTCACCACAAAGGACACAACGGAACACGAAGTTTTTCCTTTGTGACCCTTTGTGTCCTTCGTGGTGTTTCCATGGAGCAATTATGGAACTCGGCCTCGTCCGCAAGATTGACATTGACCACGAGATGCAGCAATCCTATCTCGATTACGCCATGAGCGTCATCGTGGCGCGTGCCCTGCCGGATGCGCGCGACGGCCTCAAACCCGTCCAACGGCGCATCCTGTACGCCATGTACGACATGGGCATCCGCGCCGACAGCCCCTACCGCAAGTCCGCCCGCATCGTTGGCGAGGTGCTCGGCAAATATCACCCGCACGGCGACCAGTCCGTCTATGAAGCCATGGCGCGCATGGCGCAGGATTTTTCCATGCGCACCCTGCTGGTGGATGGACAGGGTAACTTCGGCTCGGTGGACGGCGACCCGCCGGCGGCTATGCGTTACACCGAAGCGCGCCTGGCCGCGCCGGCGCTGGACCTGTTGGCTGACATCGGCAAAAACACCGTTGACTACGCCGACAACTTCGACGGGACGCTCACCGAGCCGACCGTCCTGCCGGCGGCCATCCCCAACCTGCTCGTCAATGGGGCAACCGGCATCGCAGTCGGCATGGCGACCAGTATCCCGCCCCACAACCTGGGCGAGGTGGTTGACGCCCTGGTCTACATGCTCGAGCACTGGGAGAAGATGGACGACATCCCCGTTGCGCGCTTGATGGACTTCATCCAGGGGCCGGATTTCCCCACCGGGGGCGTCATCATCCAACAGAAAGGCGAGGAGGGCATCGAGGCCGCCTATGGGTCGGGGCGTGGCCGGGTCACGATCCAGGCACGCGTCCACATCGAGGAGATGGAGCGCGGCAAGAACCGCATCATCGTCACCGAACTGCCGTACACCGTCAACAAGTCCACCCTGATCGGGCGCATCGCCGACCTGGCGCGCGAGGGCGGTTTGGAAGGCATCACCGACCTGCGGGACGAATCCGACCGCCAGGGCATGCGCATCGTCATCGAGTTGACCAAGAACGTCGAGCCGGAGGCCGTGCTGCGCGAGCTATACAAACGCACGCCGATGCAGAACACTTTCAGCATCATCTTGCTAGCCCTGGTCGTCGGTGAAGACGGACGCGGCGAGCCGCGTATGTTGTCCCTCAAGCAGGCGCTGCGCGTCTACCTGGAGCACCGGCTGACGGTCATCCGCCGCCGCAGCGAACATGACCTGGAACGGGCCCGCGCCCGCGCCCACATCCTGACAGGGCTGCTGGTGGCGCTCAAGAATCTGGACGCGGTCATCGAACTGATCAAGAAATCACCCGACGTGGAGACCGCCCGCGCCCGCCTGATGAAGCGCTTTAAGCTGACCGAGATGCAAGCCAACGCCATCCTGGAGATGCAACTGCGCCGTCTGGCCGCCCTGGAGCGCAAGAAGATCGAGACCGAGTACAAAGAGACGCTGGCGCTCATCAAAGAGTTGGAAGGGCTGCTGAAATCCGCCAGGAAGATGCGCGCTGTCGCTGTCGAGGAGCTGCTCAAGGTCAAGGCCGCTTACGCTGACAAGCGACGTACGCAGATCGTCAGCTTGAGCCGCCGGACGAAAAAAGCCCCGCTGACGACCAGCGAGCTGCTGCCCGAACAGGTGGTCTGGGTGGGCGTGACGAACGCTGGGATTCTGGCGCGCACTCGCGATGATAAGCCGCCGCGTCCGAGCGGTAGCAATGCGCCGAGGCTGTTGGTGCGCGCCGCCTCGACCGATACCCTGGTGCTCGTCTCCGAGCGCGGCGCGGCCGCTGCAGTCGCCGTCCACACCCTGCCCGAAGCCGGGAAACTCTCGGAGGGCGCCCCCTTCTACAAGGTCACGCCGCTCAAGGAAGGCGATAAACTGGCGGCGATGTTTAGCCTGCCAGCCAAAAGGAGCAATCTGCCGGAAGAATCCTGCGAGGAAGGCGATAAACTGGCGGCGATGTTCAGCCTGCCAGCCAAAAGGAGCAATCTGCCGGAAGAGGCCTGCGCGCTGACCGTGACGCGCGGCGGCATGGTCAAAAAGAGCCTGGTCAGCGAGCTGCCCGGCCCCTCGGCGCAGACCTTCACGCTGGTCAAGGTCAACGACCCCAAAACACCTGGGGCAGGCGGCGACAGCCTGGGATGGGTTGGTTTAACGGATGGCAGGAAGCAGATCCTGCTCGCCACGGCGCAGGGGATGAGTATCCGCTTCAGCGAGGAGGAAGTCCGCCCGATGGGGCTGGCGGCGGCGGGCGTCAACGGAATCAAGCTAGGCGTGGGCGACGAGGTGATTGGCTGCCAGATCCTGCCCGCGACGGGCGAGATATTTGTCATTGCCTCGGATGGCAAAGCCAAGCGCGTGGAACAGAAGGATTTCCCGGCGCAGGGACGCTACGGCAAGGGCGTCATCGCCTGGGAATTGCCGCCGAGGGTCACGCTGGCCGGGCTGGCGAGCGGCAAGGGCAACGCGGTCATCACGCTGCACCTGGCAAAAGCCGCGCCCAAGTCCACGCGCCTGGATGCCGCGCCGCTGCGCAAGCGCGCCGCCGTGCGCGGCGAGGCGGTGGTGGAAATGAAGGCTGGGGATGCGGTGGTGGGATTGACGGAGGGATGGGTGCTGGAGAGATACGTTGAAAAGAAGAGTGAGAAGAGAGAAGTAAAAGGTAAGAAGGCGGCGAAGAAGGGAAAGTAAAACGTAATAAACTTAGACCTCCGAGTTCTGTGAGAACTCGGAGGTCTGCTTGACGAGTGCGGGACAGGCAGGTACAATGTGGTTACATAAGGAACCACAATGAGCAGGAGGCAGGCCATGACAATAGAAATCGGCATTCGTGAATTGAAAACCCGCGCCTCGGAAGTGGTGCGGGCGGTGAAGGAACAGCGCGCCCGCTACGTGATCACCCAGCGCGGCAAGCCGGCTGCGCTGATCATCCCGCTGGATGCGGACTACGACCGCGCCAAAGCCGACGAAGTCTGGGCGCGGCTGGAGAAACTGCGCGAGGAGATTGGCAAAGGCTGGCAGAGTGAGAAGAGCGCGGTGGAAATTCTTTCGGAGATGCGCCGATGAGCCAGCCCCTCACCGTGGATGCCAGTGTCTTTGTCAACGCCTTTAGCCCGACGGAAGAAGGCAGCGACCACAGTTGGGCATATCTCAACTCGCTCAAACAAGCAGGCACGCCGATTATCGTGCCTGCTCTGCTTTTGCCGGAAATCGCCGCAGCCATTGCCCGTAAACAAGGCAATCCAGGATTGGGGATCCAACTTGCGCACGAAGTCCGCGATACTCCCACCCTGACACTCATCCCGCTGGACGAATCCCTGGCAGAACAGGCGGTTGAAATTGCAGCGAGATACCGCCTGCGCGGCAGCGACGCGGTCTACGCCGCCGTGGCGCTGCGCTTCGGCGCGGAATTGGTGACGCTCGACCGCGAACAGTTGGAACGGCTGGAGGGGGTGCTATCCGTGAGAGAGCCGTAGAGGGAAGGCGAGACAGGGGGATGGGAAATATAAGAAATCGGGGCCGGCTGGCCCCGATTGATATTACTTCCTTTTTTGCCTTTTCTGGAATTCTTCGA
>Ga0210053_1004789_pt1 | contig 10455 bp, 11 predicted proteins | sample CryGeymeta201512_FD_185467 | JGI IMG/M metagenome (GOLD analysis project Ga0210053, IMG submission 185467) | Groundwater microbial communities from Crystal Geyser aquifers in Utah, USA - Crystal Geyser metaG 2015-12 (SPAdes) (version 2) | ecosystem: Environmental > Aquatic > Deep subsurface >... | reverse complement strand
TATTTTCCTGATTTTAATTTTTATTCTGTTTCTTTTTACCCGTTTTTACAAAATCAGCCTAGTTCCGGGTTCTTTATACTGGGATGAGGCCTCCATCGGTTATAACGCCTACTCGGTTTTAAAAACAGGCAAAGACGAATGGGGGGAATTTTTGCCTTTGCATTTTCGGGCTTTCGGCGAGTTTAAACTGCCCGTTTATATCTATTCGGTGCTGGCGGCAGAATGGGTCTTTGGGTTAACCCAGTTTAGTGTCAGGGCTCCGGCAGTGATCTACGGCGCCATGGCAGTTTTGGGTCTTTATCTTTTGATGCTAAAGGTCAGCAGAAATAAAACAATTGCTCTTGTCAGTTCTTTTTTGTTCAGTATTACACCTTGGTTTTTTATTTTTTCCCGAACCGGTTACGAGGCCACCGCGGGTCTGGCGTTTTTTATTTTTGCTCTGTATTTTTTGATTCAGGCTTTTACCAAGAAATGGCAGCTGGCCCTTTCTGTCTTTTGCTTTATTCTGGCGATGTATAGCTACAACAGTTTTCGGATATTGACGCCTCTGTTTTTGGCCCCCGGCCTTTTTGTTTTTGCCCTTAGAACCAAAAAACGCGGTGTTTATCCTTTACTGATTTCCTTAGCGGTTTTCTTTTTAAGTTTATATCCGATTTATAGGCTTTATGTTCAGGATGTGGGCTTGGTCAGATATCAAACCGTGGTTTCAAGCGAAAGTGTTTTGGCAAATTATCTCTCTCACTTTTCCTATAACTTTTTGTTTAGCGTAGGTGACCCCAATCCCAGAAGCCAGATTCCGGGGACCGGTCAGCTTTATTTGATCGATTTACCGTTTCTGATTTTGGGACTTATTTATATTTTCAAAAAGAAAAGCCTAAAATATTTCACAATTCTAGCGGCGCTTTTGGTCTCCTTTGTACCTGCCGCCATTACCAAAGAATCGCCCCACGCGTTAAGAAGCATTCTGACGGCGCCAGTCTTGGCTGTAATCTCTTCTTTGGGAATTTATTGGCTGGCCGGATTTTTTAAAAAGTATTACCGATTTGTTCTGGCGGGAGTGGTCGGTTTATATCTTGTTTTCTTCGGCGGTTACTTTTGCCGGTTTCTGACCAGCTACAATGAGTCAACTTCAGTTGATTGGCAAGAGCCCTATAAAGAGATTTTTACGAACCAAAAAGGCGGCATGGTTATAGATAAATACGGCCAGCCCTATATTTTCGCCCTTTTTTACACCCGGGCTGATCCTGAAATGTTTCGGGACACCAAGCAGTTAAATCCGGTCTCCGATTGGGGTTTTTCCACAGTGAAGTCTTTTAATAGTTTTGAATTTGTCAAACATGAGTAAGCAAAGCTTGCCGCTGTGCGGTAAAAAACTAACCTATATTTTCCTAGCGTTTATTATTTTGATTTCGGCAGCGGTGAGATTTCACAAATTGGGCAGTTTTCCTTCTGGTTTTACCTGGGATGAAGCGGCGGTTGGCTACAATGCCTACACCATTGTCAACTGGGGTCGGGATGAGTGGGGTAAAACCCTGCCCTTAGTTTTCAAATCCTTTAAGGACGACAAAAATCCGGTTCATATTTACCTGACTGTTCCGTTTATAAAGATCTTCGGCTTGAACGAGGCGGCCACCCGGGCTTCGTCCGCCCTTTTTGGTGTTTTCGGGACGGTGGTCATCTTTTTTCTGGCTTCAATTTTGTTTAAAAGCAAAGGCGTGGGTTTAATTGCCTCTCTTTTTTGGTGTATTTCTCCGTTTGATATCCAATTTTCGCGGTTTAACCACGAACTTAACTTTGCTCTCTTTTTCTTTTTAGCCGGCACCTATTTTTTCTACAAAGCCCTTAAAGACAACAATCGGCTATTCTGGTTAGCCTTTTTGTTTTGGGGAATTGACCTTCTGACTTACCAAAGCGCTAAAGTGGTGACTCCATTTTTGGTGATTTTGCTGACCGCTCTTAATCTTAAAACCCTGCTTAAGTCCAAAAAATATTTCGTTTTTGGGGCCGTAATTTATTTGTTTTTTGTCGGCCTTAATTTTATCAGGCCGGAATTATTGGGGGAAGCCAGATTAAAGCAGAATTCGCTTGGAACCCCGGCTGTTGTCTGGTCCAGGTATTGGGAATATTTTGGGCCTAAATTTTTGTTTGCCTCCGGAGACGAAAATCCCAGACATTCGATTCAAACGGTCGGTACTTTTTACTGGTTGGACTTGCCTTTTTTGCTAATTGGCTTTTTCGGAATTGTTCAAAGACTTTTTGTTAGGAAGGATAAACAAATGCTGTTTTTAATCGCCTGGATGTTTTTAGCCCCTTTGCCGGCGGCGGCCACCAATCTGACTCCTCACGCCCCCAGGGCAATGTTTATGTTAGGCAGCCTGACTCTGGTTTCGGCTTACGGGGCCTATTTGTTGGTAAAAGCGTTTTCGAATAAATATTACCAGGTACTAGTCAGTACTCTGTTGGTTATTGCGTCCGGTTTATTTTTGTCAAAGTACTTGAAAGATTACTTTGGTAAATACGATGAAAGGTACGCCATTGAATGGATTTATGGGATGAAGGATATTGTTACAACTTCCGAAAAACGTGAATTTAATAAAGTCTACATGACCGACAGTATGATGCAGCCATATATCTTTTATCTTTTCTATTTAAAAACGCCGCTACCGGATTTTTTGGCAACCGTTAAATATAACCAAACGAAATCCGCCCCCTCCAATTTGGTTAGCTCTTTCGGAAAATATCGTTTTGTTTGGGAACAGTATCACAGCGTCCCCGATAATGGTGTTCTGTACGCGATCAGGCCAAGTGTTTATGACGGCCTTTTTTATAAAAACAGCTTTAACGTTGTAAAATTGATAAAATATCCTGATAGGTCAGATGCGTTTTATCTTATAACTGCGAACTAAATAAAAGTTTAACGAATGTTTGCGGGTTGAGAGTTAGGAGTTGAGGGTTAAATGAAAATTACGAAATTCGAAGATTTAGAAATTTGGAAGCGGTCTTTGATTGTAACAAGGATTATTTACGACTATTCCGCAAAACCGGTCTTTTCAAGAGATTTTGGACTAAGGGATCAAATAAGAAGGGCGGCAATATCTATAAGTTCGAATATTGTTGAAGGTTTTGAAAAAAGATCCAACAACGAATTTCGCAGGTTTTTACTTATTGCTAAAGGTTCTACTGCGGAAGCCAGGAATCAGTTGTAAATTATTTAGAAAAAAGTAAAAGATGAACACTCAACCCTCAACACGTAACAGAAAAACGGTTAAATTATCTGTCGTACTGGCTACTCGGAATGAAGAAGAAAATCTTGGTCGATGCCTTGAGTCGGTTCAGGGCCTGGCCGATGAAATTGTCGTGGTGGATGAGTACTCAACGGATAAAACCCGTCAGGTGGCCGAAAAATACAAAGCCAAGGTTTATTTGGAGCCGCACCACGATATTTTCCATGTTACCAAGCAAAAGGCTCTTAACTGGGCAACGGGGGACTGGGTTTTGCAGCTGGATGCGGATGAGGTGGTTACCCCCGAACTGGCAAAAGAAATTGAATTAGTAGTCAGAGGTCAGAGGTTAGAGGTTGGCAATGCTAAAAAACAGAAATTATTTCAAAGACATCAAGAGTTAATTGAACAGAGGGATGGCCCGATTGGTAAAAAAACAGGTGAAGTGGTCGGCTATTTTATTCCCCGCCGGAATATGTTTCTAGGAAAAGCCCTGATTCACACCGGGGTTTATCCGGATGGGGTGATTAGACTGGTTAAAAAAGGAAAAGCGAGATTTCCCCAAAAATCGGTTCATGAACAGGTTCAGCTTGACGGTAAGGTTGGTTGGCTCTCCGGAGATTTACTTCACTACGATTCCCCAACCTTAAAACGGTACTTTAATCGGATGAATCGCTATACAGATCTTCAGGCAGAGGAATTAAAAATGCAAGGGGTTTCGAAAAATGCATGGTTCATAATTCAATATTCCTTATTCAAGCCGCTATACATTTTTCTAAATTTATTTGCCAGGCACGGTGGTTTTAAAGACGGCGTCCGTGGCTTTTTGTGGTCCCTTTTTTCCTCCTGGCATTATCCAATTGCATATTTCAAGTATTTAACTGCTAAATCGGCCAGTGCTTCTTAACAAATTTATCCGTGAAGTTTTTGACTTGAGATTCAAGGAAATCTTTTATAACTTGAGGCTCAATATTTTCAGCAAGATATTCGATGTCGTAACTTTCAATATCGCCCCAGTATATCAACTGTTCCAAGAAGAGCTTTTCGGAGAACCCCGCGCCGAATTTTTTCTTTGATACGGCGATCAAATCCTCAAATGAGACATAACTCTTTTTCAGTAAAAAATATAAATCCACACAATCTCTCCACTTGGGCCTTCTCCCGATTGTAAAAGCTTTGTTGGCGGCAATATCTTTTATGTCCAGTAAATTTAAATAATCAGTATTAATGGGCTCAAAAAGCGGTTTATAATCGTTGTAGAAAAAAGTAACATAAACAGATTCCGGAGTTAATAAATTTAATTGGTCTTCGGTATCAAGAAGCCTTAAGGCGCCCTTTCCAAACGCATCTTTCGCTTTTCTCCATAGCGACGGTTCTAATTATGAAACACCTTAAGCCTGTCGCTATTTAGTGATTCTAGGATAAGTTTTGACATAATATCTTTTGTCGATGTCCGCATCCGGTATTTTCAATAAAATCTTTTGGACAAAATTGAACGATCTTTCGTCGTAATCTTTTGAAGGGTGTCGTGTAAAAACATCCTTAATTTTGTCCAGCTTGTAATTATCAAGAAGCCACGTTAAATGATTCCATCCTCCATAGGCCAGAATCTGGTGAATTATGTAGTTTTTATCTTCTTGAAGGTCAAGGTTATTGATATTTCTCGACCACAAAATACCCTGTAGATTTTTCGGTATTTTTGACATAACTTCCCTTTATTTTACCATATTTTTAGGTTATATTTTGAAGGCGTTTTGTTTCCTCTTGACATGTGTCAGAAGTGTGTCATAATTATGACACAATGTCACCACAACTGATTACAATGGAAGATTTTGCCAGTGTTCAGGAGGCTCAAGCCGGTATTACCAGACTTTTTAATAAAGCCAGTGATAAGGGCAAATTTGTTCGTATTATGAGAAATCAAACTCCTCTTGGCGTTCTTATTCCCAATAATCTTTGGGAGTCGTTTGTAGAGGACTTGGAGGCTTTATCCAGCCCAAGTTATTTAAAATCTATCGAGGAAGCCAGAAAGGATAAAAAAAGATATTCTTCGGATGAAGTCGATAAGATTTTGGGTATATAATTAATTCGTGTATTCATACGAATTTACTTCAAGGGCCCTAAGGCAAATTAAGAAGTTAGATAAAAACATCCATAGGAGAGAAATTTACAAATAAAAATGAATCTACGAGAAAAAATAGCAGTAATTACCGGGGGCAGTAAAGGGATCGGCTTGGCGCTGGCCAAAGAATTGGATAAAGAGGGAATGAAATTGGTTTTGGTGGCCAAAAGTCAGGATGGATTAAAAGAGGCGGCGGGGCAGCTTTCCGGTACCGACCACACATATTTCGCCTGCGATTTGAGTGATATTGGGGAGGTAAAAAAACTGGCCCAAAAGATAAAAGAAAACTTTGACCGGATTGACGTTTTGGTAAACGGGGCAGGGATCGGAGTTTATAAACCAATAGAGGAAGTCTCGTTTGAAGAGTGGAAGAGTTCCTTCTCGATCGGAGTTGACGCCCCATTTTTCCTGACTCAAGAACTTCTTTCCCTTTTAAATAAATCGGAAGTTTCTTTGGTGATTAATATCGGGTCCGGTATGGGGGTTATTCCTGCGCCGGGAAGGAGCGCTTACTGCTCGATGAAGTTTGCCTTAAGGGGGATGACCCTGAGCCTGGCCGAAGAATTCAAAAGAGCCAAGCCGCATTTTGTTCTACTGACCTTGGGAAGTGTTTTGACCGGCTTCGGGCCGATGAGCCTAGAAGAAAAAAAGGAAGAGGCGCTTAAGGGTAAAGCCTATCTGACACCGGAGTGGGTGGCCGAAAGGCTGGTCGGAATAATCAAAGAGGGTGGTAGGCAGACAGAATACACTTTTTATCCTTCAGAATACAAAGATGAGTGGGAAGCGGTAAAATAAGAGGTATGCGGGTAGGAATTCATCTTGAGGGGCTTAGGGGAGGCCACAAAATCAGGGGAATCGGCGTTCATACTTCCGAGCTTTTTTCGGCCATAAGCAAACTGAAGAATAAAAATATAAAAGTAGAGGAATACGGTCCACGGAGGAAATATGGCCTGGTTCACTACACAGTTTTTAATCCGTTTGTTATTTCCTTACCGTTTGTTAAACCGGCTAAGAAAGTTGTTTTGACGATCCACGATTTGATTCCCTTAATTTACCCCAAACACTATCCAGGCGGTTTAAGAGGAAACCTGCGCTTTGCCTTAAATAAGTTTTTAATCCGTAAAAATGTTGATTCTATTATTACGATTTCCCAAACTTCAAAAAAAGATATCTGCCGGTTTTTGGGGGTGGCGCCGGAAAGGGTTCATGTAATCTATCTTGCCCCGCGGGAAATTTTCAAAAAGCTGCCAGACAACAGTCAACTAACCGGAGTCAAAAACAAATATCACCTACCGGAAAAGTTTGCGCTTTACGTCGGAGATATCAACTACAACAAAAATATTCCCAATCTGGTCAAGGCCAGCCGGTTGGCCAAACTGCCGCTGGTGATTTGCGGCAAGCAGGCACAGGATATCGAAGATTACGGGATTGATTTAAGCACGCTTGCCGGGCCGAAAGATTATATCCGGTACCTATTTGGCAGACCCCATCCCGAACTGGCCCACTATGAAGAGTTAGCAAACGAGTTTAAAGACGCAAACGTTATCCGTTTGGGTTATGTTTCGGATGAAGACCTGGTGAAAATTTACAATCTGGCTGATGTTTATATTCAACCCTCTTTTTATGAAGGCTTCGGCCTGCCGGTTTTGGAAGCGGTCGCTTGTGACTGTCCGGTGGTGGCGGCAAAAACTCAAGCACTGGTTGAAATTCTGGGCAAAGCGGCAACCTACGTAGACCCTAAAAATCCGGAAAGTATTGCCAGAGGTATGGGAAGTTTGGTAAAAAACAGAAAGCTTCCCCGAAAATATTCTTGGGAGAAGACAGCGGCTGAAACACTGAAAATATATGCGCAGATCTGATTTTGGTTTCATCATCAAATTATTCCTAAGTTGGCGGGGGCTTCTTTTTGCTTTTGCTTTTTTAGCAACTTTGATAATCCCCAATTTCGGTAACCGCTTTCCTTATGCCGATAGAGTTTTAATCACCACCGGCCTGCCTTCCTGGATTTGGGGATTTGGCAATTTTGACGGGGTTCATTATTTAAGATTGGCCCAAAATGGCTATACGGCAGATTACACCCAAGCCTTTTTCCCTTTATATTCCCTTTTCATCCGCCTCTTTAACTTTTTTCCGAAAAATCAGCTTTTAGACCCGCGCTTTTACACCGACCCGTCGTATTTTGCATCAGGAATGATTTTATCAGCCGTCTTTTTTGTGGCGGCTTTGTTTTTTCTGTATAAATTGTTAGTAAAAGAGTACGATCGAAAAATAGCGAAACTTTCTCTTTTACTGCTTCTTTCTTTTCCGACGGCGTTTTATTTCGGCGCCGTCTATTCGGAATCACTGCTTTTGCTTTTGGCTGTTTTAACTTTTTGGTTTGCTAGTCGTGATAAGTTTTTGTCAGCCGGGGTAACGGCCGCTTTGGCTTCGGCGACTAAAATCCAAGGAATCTTGCTCTTTGTTTTTCTAATTGCCGAATTGTTTGAGAAAAAGAAAATTAGCTTAAATAAAATATTGGGAGCGGCGATGGCTCCCTTGGGCCTTGTTTTCTATACGCTTTTTTTAAAAAGAACAACCGGAGATTTTTTTTATTTTCTTGCCTCTCAACCGGCTTTCGGGGCAACCCGCAGCAGCTTTCCTTTCGTTTTATTGCCTCAGGTAATTTACAGGTATGTAAAAATATTTTTGACCGTCAGTTCCACCAGTTTGGCCTTTGCAACCGCCGCTTTGGAATTTTCGATAACCGGCGCTTTAATTGTTATTCTTATCGCCGCCTTTAAAAAGATGAAATTTTCCTATTGGCTTTTTTCGGCCCTGGCCGTACTTTTGCCGACTTTAACCGGAACCCTGTCCTCGATGCCTCGATATAGTCTTTTGGCTTTTATGGTTTTACCCTACCTCGCGGCGAGGTATAAAAAGAAAATCAAATATATTGTGATTGTCCAGTCGGCCCTGCAGATTATTCTGTTATCATTTTTTATCAGAGGTTATTGGGTAGCATGATGAGAAAATTATTAAAGCATCCTTTAATGTCAGGGGGTTTAATTATGGTCGGGGGAAGCATGGGGGTGAATGCAATCAACTACCTTTACCACCTTTTGATGGGGAGGTTGCTGGGACCGGTAGATTACGGGGTTTTGGCCAGTCTTTATTCGATTATCTATCTTCTGGGAATAGTTCCTATTTCGGCCAGTGTGGCTATTGTCAAGTTTATCTCTGCAGCGCGGGATAAAAAAGAAGTTTATTCGATTTACCTGTCGCTTAAAAAACTTGTTTTTTACATTGCCGCTGTTGTTTCGATCGTTCTCTTGGTCAGCTCACCGGTTATTGCCAAGTTTCTCAATATCGCCAATTTTTGGTTGGTTTCTTTACTGGCAGTGGTTAATTTTTTTATTTTGGTGGTTTTGGTTAATCAAGCTACTGCCCAGGGTTTGTTAAAATTTTCCGGGAGCGTGATCCCGAATCTCATTTCGTCGGTGGTGAAGACCTTGGTGGGAATTATTTTAGTTATCTTAGGTTTTTCGGTTTTCGGCGTCGTAGTTGGGGTGGTTTTGGCTTCTGCTTTGGCTTATTTTTATTCGGTTTGGTTTATTGTGAGACATCTTAAAAAAGAAGTGGTGGAACCTTATCGTCTGAACGCATTTTTGCGTTATAGTTTTCCGGTTTTGGTTCAGGCTTTTGCTTTCACCTCGCTTTTTACAGTGGACGTGATTTTGGTAAAACATTTTCTTTCTCCCTTTGAGGCCGGAATCTATGCTGCTTTATCCACCCTAGGAAAAATAATCTTTTTTGCAGCCTCCCCGATTTCGGCCACGATGTTTCCGATTGTTTCCGGTAGAAAATCCCGAGGGGAAGCTTACCAAAAAGTGTTTTTTGCTTCGTTGCTGATTACCCTTTTGATGTCAGCAGGAATCGTGGTCTTTTATTGGCTTTTCCCGAATATCGCGATCGGTGTTCTTTATGGGAAAGCTTATCTTTCGGCCAAACCCGAACTTGTTTGGATGGGTGTATTTATTCTTTTTTATTCTCTTTCTTATCTTTTGGTTAATTTTTCCCTCTCCCTAGGTAAAACGAGAGTGGTTTATTTTCCCCTAGTGGTGGCACTTGCGCAAATTCCGGCTATATGGTTTTTCCACGAAAGTTTATTGCAGGTAATTCAGATATCCTTAACCCTTACGACGACGTTGTTTTTTGTTTTGATGATTTATTTAAGTTACAATCGGTTGGCAAAAATATATGCAAAAGGAAAATAAACTGCTTTCAGTAATCGTACCTGCTTTCAGGCAGGAAAAAACGATAAAGAAAGATTTAGAGAATATTGATGAAACCCTCAAAAAGGGCCTGGGGAGATCCTTAGATTACGAAATAATTTGTGTGGTTGATGGTGAGCTGGATAACACTGCCAAAGAGGCCAAAGGGGTCGAATCTGCAAAAATTAAAGTTTATTCGTATTCAGAAAATAAAGGCAAAGGGTTTGCCGTCAGATACGGTATGGCCAAGGCGAAAGGGGATTTAATTTCTTTTTTGGACGCAGGAATGGACATTTCCCCCAAGGGGATTATGATGCTCATGGCCCATATGAATTGGTATGATGCGGATATTATTATTGGGAGCAAAAAGCATCCGGTTTCGAGGGTTAATTACCCCTGGTTTAGAAAGATTTTAAGCTGGGGCTATCATTTTGGTATCAGGATTCTTTTCAATCTTGATTTAACCGACACCCAGAGCGGTATCAAAATTTTCAAAAGGGAGGTGGTGGAAAAGATTCTGCCGAGACTTCTGGTTAAAACCTATGCCATGGATATTGAAATGCTGGCAGTGGCCAAATACTTAGGGTATGAGAGGATTTATGAAGGGCCGGTTGAGGTTACTTTTAACAAAGTAACGAGCCGGATTAAATGGTCGACTATTTTTGAGATGGCCTGGGATACAGCCGCCGTTTTTTACCGCCTTAAGATTCTTCACTATTATGATGATAAGAACAGAAAAAATTGGCTGTTATGAGAAAGTTTTCTCTACTTGTGTTATTGTTATCGCTGTTTAGTCCAAGTTCTGTTTTGGCGCAAGATAACGAAAGATTTATTACCATAGTTAACCCGGTAAGAATTTCTT
>Ga0210053_1004787_pt1 | contig 10460 bp, 9 predicted proteins | sample CryGeymeta201512_FD_185467 | JGI IMG/M metagenome (GOLD analysis project Ga0210053, IMG submission 185467) | Groundwater microbial communities from Crystal Geyser aquifers in Utah, USA - Crystal Geyser metaG 2015-12 (SPAdes) (version 2) | ecosystem: Environmental > Aquatic > Deep subsurface >... | reverse complement strand
ATCCACTGATAAATATTAATAAAACAAGGAAAAGTAATATTATAAAATTTATTGTTCTCATGTATATAGAAAAATCGGGATGTTTTTATATCTTGCCTTTCATAAAATATTTAAATTGTCCAATATTAGCTTAATTATGTTGGAAATCTAAAATTTCCAGCCTACCAAAATTTCGGAGAAATTTTGCTATGTCCAGAGAAGATGAAATCATAAAAGAGAGGCTAAAAAAAATAGAAGAGCTCAGAAAAGAAAAGATAGATCCCTTTCCGACAAAATTTGATAAGCAAAATAATGCTTTGGAAATTTTTGAGAAATATAAAAAATTAAAGGAAGAGGAGAAAGGAAAGGAAAAAATAATTTTAGCCGGAAGGTTGCTGACAAAAAGAGATCTGGGGAAAATAAATTTTGCTCATATTCAGGATGAAAAAGATAGACTGCAATTATATTTTAGTATAGAAAAATTGGGTCAAAGTGGTATGGAATTCTTTAACCGATTTCTAGACATAGGAGATATTGTGGGAGCGATAGGTGTTGTATTTAAAACGAGAACCAAAGAAACAACAATTAATGTCGAAGAATTCTGTCTTCTTAGTAAGTGTTTGCGTTTACTCCCTGAAAAATTCCATGGTTTAAGAGATCCAGAGATTTTATATAGGCAGAGGTACTTGGACTTATTAACAAATCCAGAAACAAGACGACGTTTTGAAATTAGAACTAGAGTAGTAAAAAACATGAGACTAATTCTTGACTCCTATGATTTTACTGAAGTCGAAACGCCGATTTTACAAACTGAAGCATCTGGAGCTAGCGCAAAACCGTTTATAACACATCATAATGCTTTAGATCTGGACCTTTATTTAAGGCTTGCGCCCGAAACATATCTTAAACGCCTCTTGGTCGGCGGATTAGAGAGAGTCTACGAGATTGGGAGAAATTTTAGAAATGAGGGTATAGACGCATCACATCTTCAAGATTTTACCATGTTAGAATTTTATGCTGCTTATTGGAACGCGAGAAAAAATTTGGCTTTTACAGAAAATCTGATAAAACAGGTAGCTTTAGGGGTTACTGGAAAAACTAAATTTATAGTTGAAGGCAAAGAGGTGGATTTTAGCGGAACCTGGCCAATTAGAACTTATCGGGAGGTAGTTTTGAGACATTCAGGGGTTGATATAGATGAAGCGTCTAGTATTCAGGAGTTAAGAGAGATAATAAAGGAACGTAATATTCCAATCGAGAAAATGGACAGCTTAAATCTTGGGCAACTTATAGATAAATTATATAAAACGACAACAAGGCCTTATCTTATTGATCCCCAGTTTTTGGTTGAATTTCCCACCTCGCTTTCACCACTGGCAAGAGGAATGGATAAAAAACCAGGCTATGTGGACCAATTCCAACTTCTGGTTGGAGGATGGGAAGTCGCAAAAGGATATTCAGAGTTGGTAGACCCAATTGAACAGAGGAAAAGATTGGTTGAACAAGCTACTTTAAGAAGAGAAGGAGATGAAGAAGCGATGCCTTTAGATGAGGACTATATTAAAGCAATGGAGTATGGCATGCCACCGAATTCGGGAGTAGGAATAGGGATAGATAGATTGGTGGTCATTCTTACCGAAACCGAAAATCTGAGAAATATAATATTTTTTCCGTTAACTAGGCCGAAATGAAAATGAAACTGACCGCCAGAAAGAGGGAAGTTCTTAGTTATTTTAGAAATAAGGCGGATCATTATGATGACGTCGACAAGCAGCTTTACTGGAATCTCTCTGATGCGGTTTTATGGAACCTTCTTTATAAGTTGGTTTTAAGTAAGCTCAAAAATAAAAAGATAAAATTGTTAGACGCCGGGGCTGGCACCGGTCGATGGGGAATAAAGATTGCAGAAGAGTTGGGTTGTGAAACTCTTCTTTTTGACATCTCGAAAGAAATGCTGGAAGTTGCAAAAAGAAAGGTCGCAAAAAAGAAGCTCATACATTTGGTGACAATTCAACAGGGAGATATCGAAAAACCAGAATTTCCAGAGGGTTCTCTATATGATTTGGCTATTTTACTTCATAACGTATTAAGTTTTGTAGATAATCCTCAAAAAGCTTTAAAAAACGTAGGAAGAGTTACTAATAAAGGTGGATATGTGGTAGCAATTGTAGCAAACAAATATCATGCCCTCTATTTTAGTAACGTAACCAGTCAGTTTGGGGAGCTTGATAGAGTGATGAAAAGAGGTCAGATTAAGTTTGCAAAAGACTCTCCCCCCATGCATACATTTACACAAAGTTCTTTGTATAAGTTATTAAAAAAGAGTGGCTTTTCATCGGCAAAAATCTACGGTTTTCCTATTACTATCTATCCTAATATGGAAGAAACCACCTTAGCCAAAAATAGCAAGTATATGAAGAAAAATTTGATCCAAAAAGACATCATGAAAAAACTTCTTGAAATTGAGGGCAAGGTTTGTTTGGAAGAGCAAGCCGCTTCAAGAGGCAATATGTTGTTAGCTATTGGAAGAAAATAAAAAATAATATAGTAGCAATAGGAAATATTGTTTCGAACAAATCAGATTATCACCATTTCATATAAGTTCATATAAGTTCCAAAAAATGTGACATAACACGACTTTCTCCTTCACTAATGACGGAAGTGTTTTGCAATCTTCTGCCGCGCTTTCTGGGTAACAACAAACTTCAGCCAATCATAAGAAGGCATTTTTTTAGTCTTGTTGACAACAATCTCTACTACTTGGCCGCTTTTTAATTTATGGTCTAAAGAAACAAGTTTGCCGTCAACTTTGGCACCAGCACAGCTATCACCCAGTTGGCTATGAACTGCATAGGCAAAATCAACTGGCGTTGCTCCGGCAGGCAAATCAAAAACATCACCTTTAGGCGAGAAAACAAAATTGCGATGACTTAAGGCATCAAACTTTAAAGAATCAATAAATTCCCTGGAATCGGTAATTTCTTTCTGCCATTTCATCAATTCTCTAACCCAGGCCATTTTTTGGGTGGGCGCAAAAAATCCAGTTTCAACTTGACTATCTTTAACCCCCTTGGCTTTTTGTTCACTCAAATACCAGTGAGTGGCAATGCCGTTTTCTGCCTGCTCGTGCATTTTTTCAGTCCTGATTTGAATTTCGGTAATCCGGCCAAAACAAAAAACATTAGTGTGAATTGATTGATAACCATTTGGTTTTGGCTGGCTGATAAAATCACGAATGCCAATTGAAGGCACTGGTTTGAAAAATTTATGGATAACCCCCAAAGTGCTGTAACATTCTTCAACTGTCTTGACAATAACTCTTAAAGCTACTAAGTCGTGGATTTTGTTAATATCTCTGTCTATTTCCGGCCGTAAAAGTTTTTGATACAAACTATAAAGATGCTTTTTTCTTCCCTCTACCCGCGCCCGAATATCTTCTTTTGCCAAAATTTTAATAATTTTCCGCTTGACTTTTTTAATGTGCTCGTCTGCTTTTTTAAAATAGGACCGGGAATAATCCTTTAGCCATTGGTACTCTTGAGGATATAAATAGGGGAAAGCCAAATCCTCAAGCTGGCCTTTTATCTCACCAATCCCCAATCTTTCTGCCAAGGGGGCATAAATTTCCAAGGTCTCTTTGGCAATCCGAAGTTGTTTTTCTTTTGGCAAAAATTCCAAAGTCTGCATGTTATGATAACGGTCAGCCAATTTAATTAAAACCACCCGCAAATCATGAGCCATAACGACAATCATTTTTCGTAAATTTTCCACAAAAGTTTCCTCTCGACTACCCCGAAGCTTAAATTCACCAATTTTAGTCACTCCGTCAACCAATTCTTCAACTTGTTCTCCAAATTTTTGTTTCACCTCCTCAAGGGTCTTTCCTCCATCCTCAACCACATCATGCAAAAGTCCGCCAACAATTGAAACAGTGTCAAGCTTCCAATCAGATAATGATTGAGCAACAGAGAGGGGATGTAAGATGTATTCTTCTCCAGAAAGTCTCTTCTGCCCTTGATGAGCCTCAACAGCAAACCGATAGGCTTTATTAATTAAATCAAAATCAGCTTTGGAATTATAGGTTCTTATTTTTACCAGAAGTTCTTTAAATTTTTTTGTGGTCATCCAATTTTGATGTCTTTTAACCTAAGTTGTAATTTTCTGTTGCCATTCCATTCATCAATTTGAAAATTGTAGGCAATATCGATTGGTTTTTCTGGAGAAAGTTGGGAATATAAACTTGCCATTCCAAAAGCAATGGCGTCAAAAGTGACTGGTGAGTGGCGACTGATGATTCGGAGTTTCAAATGTCGCCCTCCGTTGCCGACAGTTTTTGCCTCTACCACTTTCACTTGTCGGCTGGCAAAAACTGGTTGGGGATTACCTTCTCCAAAAGGCGACAACCTTTGGATTTGTTGATAAAGAGTAAAATTTAAATCTTGAGGGTCAATTTCGGTATCAATCTTTAAAACAGGAGCCAGTTTTTCTTTATCCAATTTTTCTTCGGCAATTTTAATCAGACGATTTCTTAAAATTTCGATTTTGCTAGTTTCCACCGTAAATCCAGCCGCCCGGGGATGCCCACCATGAGGTCCTAAGATATCAGCACAAGCACGGATGGCTTCAACAATATTAAATTCTTCAATTGAGCGAGCTGAAGCGCGAGAAAATTCCTTCCCGCGGGCAACAATAATCGCTGGACGATAAAATTCTTCCATCAGCTTCCCTGCCACCAAACCAACTACTCCTTGTTGGAAAGTTTCGTGGGAAACAAAAATTAAATTGCTTTTACCATCTTCTTTCAGCCATAATTCCCGAGCTTGGTTGGTCAGTCTTTTTGTTAAGAGTTGTCTTTCTTGATTTCTCTGTTCCAGAATCTGGGCGAGTGTTACTGCTCTCTCTGAATCTCGTGTACAAATCAGTCTCAAAGACGCCATTGGATCATCCATTCGTCCTGAAGCGTTTAATCTTGGACCGATAACAAACCCAATTTCGTAAGTGCCAATCTTTTCCGGAATTATTCTCGCCATCTTGTAAAGTTCTTTTAGTCCAAGTCTTTTTGTTTTTCTAACATCTGAAAGTCCGCGATAGACAATCGCCCGATTTACTCCCAAAAGCGGCATAACGTCCGAAACTGTTCCGATGGTTGCCAGATCAAGACCAGGCTTACTAAATTTTTTGGCTAAAAACCAAGAAACACCGGCACCAGAAAGTTTGGTGGTATGAACAATGGAATAGGCTTTTGGTTTTTCTTTTCCGGGAGTATGATGGTCAGTAATAATAACATCAATTCCCAGTTTTTTAGCATGTTCTACCTGTTGATTGGCGATAATACCTTGGTCCACGGTTATCACTAGAGTTACCTTGTCCTTAGCAAACTCCTCAAGCCTTTCAACCTTCATTCCATAGCCCTCTTCTCGGGTGGGAATAAATGGCATCACATTTGCTCCCAAACCATGTAACACTTCCCAACTGATTGCTGTGGCGCAAACCCCATCGGTATCGTAATCTCCGTAAACAATGATTTTTTCTTTTTTCTTAATTGCTTTTTTTATCCGTTTAACCGCTTTAGTTATTTGGAGTGGGGAAATTCCTACCTCCTTTGTGGTTAGTTTATAGGGGTCTTTGGGTTTAAGAAATTCTTGCTGTTGTTTTTTTGTTTTCAACCCCCGATTTCCCAAAAGAATTTTTATTATTTCTCCAATTTTGCACTTTGCGCTTTGCACTTTGCGCTTTTTTAATATTTTCCATTTCATTGTGGTAATATTGTATCAGGATGAAGTTTAAGATACCACCGTTCGTTAGTAAAATCCTTAATACTTTTCAAAAAGCAGGTCATGAAATCTATATTGTTGGGGGAGCGGTTCATGATCTTTTAATGAAAAGGGTAGTCACTGATTGGGATTTTACTACCGACGCTACCCCAGAAATCGTCCTGGGTTTATTTCCAGATGGTTTTTATGATAACAAATTTGGAACTGTGGGAATTTCCCATCCATCATTAGAAAAACCTTATGAAATTACCACTTTCAGAAAAGAAATTGGCTATACCGACAGGAGGCATCCAGATAAAATTATCTGGGGAAAAACGATCGAAGAAGATTTGGTTCGCCGGGATTTTACCATCAATGCTATGGCCCTTCGCCCCGCCAAGCGGCGCTCAGGGCAAGCTCTCAATTTCACTTTAATTGATCCCCATGGTGGTCAGAAAGATATTAAAAAGAAACTTATTCGAGCGGTTGGTAATCCAATCAAAAGATTTCAAGAAGACGCCCTGCGGATGTTTCGAGCGGTGAGAATTGCTACTCAACTTGGCTTTACAATTGAAGAAAAAACTTTTCAGGCTATTAAGAACAATATTGATTTAATTGACCATATTAGTGCTGAAAGAATTAGAGATGAATTATTAAAACTTTTATCTTATCCCTATGCCGCTGATGGTTATATGGTTTTACGAAATTCTGGATTGGCCCAAAAAATTCTCCCCGAAGTTGAACAAGGATTTGGTCTTGCCCAAAAAAGTCCAGGACGACATCACCTTTGGGATGTCGGCACTCATAATGTTTTATCGCTTAAATATTGCAAATCTGAGGACCCAATTGTTAAACTAGCAACTCTTATTCACGACGTTGGTAAGCCATTGGTAGTCAAAAAACAAAAAGACGGCACAATTACTTTTTATAATCATGAAGTTTTGGGTGCTTCAATTGCCAGCAATATTGGTCGACGACTCCGTTTATCTAAAAAAGACCAAGAGCGATTGGTAACCCTCGTCCGCTGGCATCAATTTACAGTTGATGAAAGACAAACCGATTCGGCTATAAGAAGATTTATTAGAAATGTTGGTAAAGAAAATTTGCAGGATATCCTTGACCTTCGGGTTGGTGACAGGCTTGGGGGCGGAGCTCGAGAAACTTCTTGGCGACTGGAAAAATTCAAAAAAAGACTGGCGGAAGTTCAAAAGCAACCATTTTCAGTTCGGGATCTTAAAATCAACGGTCATGATGTGATAAAAACTCTCAACATCCATCCCGGACCGCTGGTGGGCAGGATTTTAAATCAATTATTTAAAGAAGTGGTTGAAGACAAAAAGAAAAACGAAAGAAAATATCTTCTTAAAAGAATCAAACAAATCAGCAAATCTCTTGTTTAAATATTTAAACTGGCTTTCGATAAGCTTCAAAAGAGGCGGTCACAGTCGGGTTAACACTTCTTAAAAGTTCAAGAACCTTTGTTCTAATATCCGCTGTTTTGATTACATTATTCACCGCTGCTGTTGAAGCCCAGTTTTCAACTTGACTGGTGACACTTTCCGCTTCTGTTGCCGAAGCGCCGGACTTAATAAGTCCGTTTAGTATCTTGCTGCGGTCAAAAGCCTCCAGCCTCCCATCTTTTTTCTGGACCTGTAAGTCTGCCATTTTTTCACCTCCTTCCTTGCCCTCCGTAGCTTTACGCGAAGGAGGGTCTTTTACCACTTGATTCCATTTTATCAGATTTCAGGAGAAATTTTTTACGAGGGTGTCTGCTCTAATGATTCGAATCATGATAACAGCCAGGCTGTATATCATATATTAATATATGATACATTGGATACTTTGGCTTCGAAATTTTAAGGGCTCAAATCCCTAGGTGGCGAACCTATTCCACCTCCCAGATGTCTAGTCTTACTCAAAAAATCCTTAGGTCTCTACCTAGTCAACACCGGGTGTTGGTTCTTTCTCTGTAATTTTCTTGCCATTTCAATTTTATCATTCCATAAAATTTAAAACAAATTTTGTTATACTTTTCTTATGATTAAAAAGAGGAAAAAAGTTTTGAGGATTTTGGGGGCTTTGGGAATTTTGGGGTTTTTAGGGTCGGTAATTTTAAACATACATCTTTTTCAAAAAACCGAAAAATTAGGTCAAGGGATAAAGGTGCTTGAGGTTTTGGATGGAGATACCATTCTTCTGGATGGAAAGGTGAGGTTAAGACTGCGGCATCTTGATGCCCCTGAATTGGAATTTTGCGGAGGTGAGGAAGCCAAAAATTTATTGGAAGGTCTGGTTAAAGGCAAAAGAGTAGTTTTGGAAGAATATATTTTGGACCAACAAGGCCGACCAATGGCTTTAGTTTATCTGGATAATAAGCTGGTTAATGAAGAAATGCTTAAATCCGGTTGGGCCAGATACCACGCTGACCAAAGTTCAAAAAAAGACCAGTTAAAAGAGGCTGGTCAAAAAGCTAAAGAAGAAAAGAAGGGTATTTACAGCCCCAAATGCTATCAAACAGAAAATCTTGAGAATCCCAAATGCGAGATAAAAGGCAATATCGATAAAGTCACTGACACCAGATTATACTATTATCCCGGCTGCGCCCAATACGAATTTACCATTGTGGAAAAGGATATTGGCGAGGATTGGTTTTGTACAGAAAAAGAGGCACGGGAAGCAGGGTTTGAAAAGGCGAAAACGTGTTACTGAAAAGTAATTAGAAATTAAGTAATTAAGAAATTAAGGGATTTTTGCTTGACAAATTTTGGCTCTAGTGCTATTTTAAGCTCACCACTGCCCAGCAGTGGTTTTTGAATGGAGGTGGCGAGAAGTGAGTCCGGTAAGAATCGAGGCATGCGGAGATATTAACTGTAGCATCAAGGCAGGAGAGCTAACCAATCCAGCAGTAAAAATTGATAAATCTGGCAACGAATACCCTATTGGACCCAACCAGCTTTTTCTCCTCTCAGAAAGAGAGGTTTTAATTATTCGTGACGTTTCAGGCACGGTGACAGTAGAAACAGAAGACCCAGCCGTTACAATTTCTAAAGAAGGGTTCCCTAACCCAAGCGTGAGCCGAAGGGTGGATGCCATTCGAATCCAAGGAGAGGCAGAAGGTTGGATCTTGCCCCAAAAAGGAGAAAGACAAAGCCTTCAAAAACTTTATTTCTGCTCGGCTGGAGATTTAGAAAAAAATCCGATTACTGTCTTGACTGAAAAAGGAGAGATTGTCAAAATTTTTTGGGAAGAAGAATAAAATCCTAGCTTTTTCTTCTCTTCAATTGTTCCCAGACAACCAATAAAGGTGAAGCTGTAAACGTACTGCTGTAAGTTCCAGAAATTGTGCCGATTAAAAGAGCGGCGACAAACCATTTAATTGTTGTTCCACCTAATAAAAGCAAAGCAAATAACATAAAAATAATTGTTAAGGAATTATTCAGTGATCGAGAAAGAGTTTCGGTAATCGCCTTGTTGACAATATCCTCAAAAGGAACACCGGGGAGTAATCGTTGCGATTCTCGGATGCGGTCATAAACTACAACCGTATCATGAACGGAAAAAGAAAGAATGGTTAACATTGCCGTTACAAATAGAGTGTCCGCTTCAACTCCAAGAAAATGTCCCAGCAAAGAAAAACTGCCCAATAAAACAAAACTATCATGAAACATCGCTAAAATGGCGCAGATGCCAAATTTAGCATTTTTAAACTGCCAAGCGACATAAGCCATAATAAAGCTAGCGGCCAAGATAACCGCAACGATAGTTTTAATTAACAATTCCCGTCCTAGAATTGGGCCAACAGTTTCAAAGCGAATTTCTTCCGGCTTTTCTGCAAATTTCTCAGCCATTGCCGCTTTAATCGTTACCACATCGTCTTTGGTAATTGGTCTTGTTCGAATCAAGAAAGTGTTTTCTCCGGAAAATTGAACCGAAGACGCTTCAAGCCCCTTCTCTGTAATAATTTCTTTTACTTGCTGAATACTGATTGCTGGATGCTGAACGCTGAATTTAAGTTCGAGAAGCGTTCCCCCAGTAAAGTCAATTGAGGGTTTAAGACCAAAAAGGACCAAAGAAAAAATTCCCGGGATTAAAACCAGGGCTGATAATCCAAAATACAACCATTTGAATTTCATCCAATTCATCTTGTTTCCTCCTTGGGCGAAAATGTCCGCAAAAGAGTCCGACTAACAACAATTCCCGTGAATAAACTCAAAGCCACTCCTAATCCCAGGGTTAAGGCAAATCCTCTAACCATTCCCGAAACATTCAAAAAATTCCAGCCAAATGGATTAAATAAAATAAAACAAGTGATTAAAGTACAAACATTAGCATCGCGAATTGAATCCCAGGCTCGACCAAAACCCAATTCCATCGCCAGTAATCGAGGCTTGCCAGCCCGAACTTCTTCTTTCATCCGTTCAAAAATCAAGATATTAGCATCAACCGCCATTCCCACTGAAAGAATAAAACCAGCAATTCCTGGTAAAGTTAAAGTGACCGGAATTAATTTATATAAAGCCAGAGTAACTAAACCATAGATAATTAAAGCAATATCAGCAATAATCCCCAATCGTCCATAATAAACAGCCATAAAACCAACAACCATCAGCAAACCAATAAATCCTGCTTGGATACTTTTTTGAATTGACTCTGTTCCCAAGGTCGCCCCAATGTTTCGCTGTTCAATAATTTTTATTGGCACCGGTAAAGCTCCAGCGTTAAGTTGAA
>Ga0210053_1004782_pt1 | contig 10463 bp, 9 predicted proteins | sample CryGeymeta201512_FD_185467 | JGI IMG/M metagenome (GOLD analysis project Ga0210053, IMG submission 185467) | Groundwater microbial communities from Crystal Geyser aquifers in Utah, USA - Crystal Geyser metaG 2015-12 (SPAdes) (version 2) | ecosystem: Environmental > Aquatic > Deep subsurface >... | reverse complement strand
CTCAGCCGCAAGCTGCATGAGCCTGCAAAGCATCCTGCTCGGCATGCTGGTGCAGCCGGCCAGCGGCTACGACCTGAAGCAGGCCTTCGAGCAGCAGCAGGCGCATTATTGGTCGGCCAACCTGGCCCAGATCTACCCGACGCTGAAGCGGATGGAGGCTGAAGGTCTGCTGAACAGCGAGGAACAGCTGTCGGACAAGGGCCCGCCGCGCAAGGTCTATCGCCGCACCGGGCTTGGGCGCGCAGCGCTGGTCGACTGGCTGCAGGGCGGGCCGGAAGTGCATACGGACCGACTGAGCTGGCTGGCCCAGGTGGGTTTTCTGGCCGAACTCGAGCCGGCGGGGCAGGTCGAGTTTCTGGAGCAGCTGCGCGCCGAGTTCCAGCGCCATCGGCAGGAACTGGCCGGCATCGAGGCCCACTGGCGCGAGCAGGATCCTCGATTTCCAGATGCCCTCGAGCCGCCTGATCGTTTCGCCTGGTTCACCTTGCGGCTGGGCTTGAAGAAGTACGCCGCCATTGTCGAGTGGTGCGATGAATGCCTGCGTGGACTGGAAGCGGCGCGGGGTACAGCGGCCGTGCTTGACGGAGTTGATGCATGAACACGACGACCAATCCCGATCCCCGTCCGTCACGCGGGCACGGCATGACCCGCCTCGAGGTGTTCACCGACGCGGCCTTTGCCTTCGCCGCGGCGATGCTGGCGATTTCGATCGACCAGATTCCGGCGACCTATCCCGAGTTGATCGCAGCCTTGAAAGGCGCGCCGGCATTTGCCGCGAGCTTTGCCATCCTGCTGCTGTATTGGCGCGCGCACCAGAAATGGAGCGAGACCTACGGGCTGGAGGATTTCCCGGCGGTCGTGCTGACCGCCCTGCTGATTCTGGCGGTGATGATCTATGTCTATCCGTTGAAGATCATGTTCGGCGCCGCCTTTCATGCCGTATCCGGCGGCTGGTTGCCGTCGGGGTTCGCGCTGGAGACGCAGTACCAGTTCCGGGTCGTGCTGACGATCTACGGGATAGGCTTTGCCGCACTCAGTGGCCTGGTCGCGACGCTGTATCTCTATGCCCGTTCGCAGCGGGCAGCCTTGCAGCTGGATGCACGAGAGTGCTTCCATGCCAGTGCCGAGGGACTGGCATGGAGCATCGTTGCCTCGGTCGGACTTGTATCGACCGCGATGGCGTGGGCCTTGCCCGATGGGCTGGTCCCGCTGGCGGCGTGGATGTATTGCGTGCTGGTTCCGTTTGGCCCGATCGTGGATCAGGTCGAGCGCCGGCTCGCGCAGCGTCGCTTCGGCGCGCAGGGCGCGCAGTCGGCATAATCCGGAACTGGTCTTTTCGGAAACCGATCCATGTCCCGTCCGTCAATCGCTGCTCGCTTCGCGCGCCCCGGCTCTGGATTCGTGTCTGCCGCCCTGCTGCTGGCCGGGTCGATGCTGCCCGCCTTGCTCCCGGCCCAGCCTGCGTTCGAGCAGGGTCGGGTCATCGACCATGCACCGGCGGTGCTGGCCCCGCGCGATCGCATCGAGCCGGAGAACCGGATGGTCGCCGACCGGCTGGAGACCTTGCTGCCGCAGCTGATGGCCGAGACCGGCCTGGACATGTGGCTGGTGATCAACCGCGAATATGCCGAGGACCCGGTCTACTTCACCCTGGTGCCGCAGCCGAGCTTCGCTGCCCGGCGCACCACGATGCTGGTGTTCCATCGCCTCGAAGACGGCCGCGTCGACAAGCTCAGCGTCAACCGCTATCCGCTCGGAGAGCCATACATCGTCGCGTGGTCGGGCGGGGCGCTCGACGAACAATGGCAGGCGCTGGGCGCACTGATCGCCGAGCGCGATCCGGCCTCGATCGGCATCAACGTCTCGCGCCACTGGCCGGTCGCCGACGGCCTGAGCGAGGGTCTGCACCGGCGCCTGCTGGAGGTGCTCCCCGAAGGCTTCGAAGAGCGCCTGGTACCGGCCGAGAACCTCGTCATCCGCTGGCTCGAGACCCGTTCCGAACAGGAGCTCGAGACCTGGCCGCACATCGTCGCGCTGGCCCGCTCGGTGATCGCCGAGGCGTTCTCGTCGAAGGTCATCACCCCAGGTGTGACCACCACCGACGATGTCGCCTGGACCATCCGCGAGCGCTTCGAGTCGCGCGGCCTGCCGATCTGGTTCATGCCCTACGTCAACCTGCAGCGGCCGGGCCAGGAGTGCAACGCCGATTCCCCGTTCTGCGGCGAAACCGGGCTGATCCGGCCGGGCGACGTGCTGCACACCGACGTCGGCATCTGCTACCTGAAGCTGTGCACCGACACCCAGGAAATGGGCTACGTGCTGCGCGCCGGCGAGGGCGAAGTGCCGGCCGAGCTGAAGCGCGCGTTGGCCGAAGGCAACCGCTGGCAGGACCTGCTCACCAAAGAGTTCGTCACCGGTCGGACCGGCAACGAGATCCTCGCCGCCGCCCAGGCCGCGATGCAGGGCCAGCCGTGGGGCTTCAACGTCTACACCCACCCGATCGGCTACTTCGGCCACGCGCCGGGTCCGACCGTCGGCATGTGGGATTTGCCGGCTGCGGTCGAACACACCGGCGACTGGCCGCTCCATCCGAACACCGGCTTCTCGATCGAAGGCAACATCGCCGTGCCGCTGCAGCTGTGGGACGGCCAGCACGTGCAGATCAAACTCGAGCAATCCTCGTACTTCGACGGCGAGCGGATCATCTATCTCGCCGGCCGGCAGACCGAGTGGCATGTGATTCGGTAGGAGCGGATTCGGCGCCGTGGACCTCTCCACGGCGCCGATGTTGTGTCGCTTCGGGATCAGGCGCTGGGCGAGCCCGAGCCGACGGTGACGATGAAGTCCTCCGCATTGTCGGCAGTTTGCGGGTCCTGCAGTTCACCATCCGACACGCTGGAGTGAATATGGAACTGCGCCGAAGTGCCGGGGGAATCGACGTCGAAGCGGATGACCTTCGCAGCGCCGACGGCCAGCCTGGTGAAATCGCATTCCAGCAGCGAAGGGCATTGCCCCGGGCACTGCGATCCCGGCGGCCACGGGACCTGGGCCGAGAACGAGCAGGTGGCCGGAACGGCATCGGGCACCAGCGTATGCGCGCTGGGGTTGTGATAAATGATCGTCACATCGACATGATCTGCCGTGCGCGGTCTGTTGTTGGACACTGTGGTCGTGATCATCGTGCCTTGTGTTGTCGTCACGATCGACAGGTCGGCATCGGCCACCTGCGTGATCGCAGCCTCGAGATCGACGAAAGCGCCGATGTTGCCGGTCGTTGTTCCGCCCTGCGGAATGCCGGTGCGTTGCAGGAACTCTCGCATCTCGCGTGAGCTGAGCGGCGTCAGGCCAAGACTGATCGCACGCTGCTGGGTCAACAGAGCCGCACCGGCGACCATTGGAGTGGCAGAGCTGGTGCCGCCGAATTCTGCTGTGTAGTGACGGTGGATGTCGTCGTCGACTTCAATCAGGTCCCCGAAGCCCGACACAACTACACCCTCACCCCAGCCCTGGGGCCCGACTCGCTGGCCGTAGGACGAAGCTTGTGTGCCCGGCCCGCAAAACTGTGGAAAAGGACCATACAGCAGCCTGTTGTGCTGCAATGTGGCACTGCCAGCACCTACGATGATGGAGCCGGAGTCGCCCCAGCCTTGCCACTCCGCGAAATCACCAGAATCGAGGTTGCGATTGCAGTTCCCTGCTGGCATCAGAATTACGACTCCGGCATCGGTCCCGGTTCGCGTCATCGAATGAAGGAGCGCATCCAGTTCAACCGGGCCTCCGGAGATCTCGGATCCGCGAGTGGGTGATTGGTGTTCCCAGTAAACGATCTGCCCGTTGCCGGCAATCGCCGAGTCGGACAAGGCGTTGCAATAGGCATCTTCAAAGCGCCAGGTGACCGTGGTACCCGATCGTGCTCCAGTTTGATAGATGTAGCCGCTGGCATCATGGGTCATGCCTGTGACACCAAAACCGTTGGCGGGCGCAAGATTCTGTCCGAGCGTTGCGGTGCCGTGATTTACCCAGAGGTTCCAGAAGTTCTCCATTTGGCCGTTCGTATCGCCGGGGATATCGAAAACGAAGCTTTCCGGCGGTAGTGGTTGATCATGGTCAAATTGGTTGTTGCTGAACTCTTCATGTAGTCGATCGTAGGTCAGCGAAACTTCCGAGAGCCGCATACCCGCTCCGGTCAGGCCTTCCGCATGCGCGAATTCAAAATCGGCTCCCGGGTTCGGGCCCCGATAGGAGGCCTGGCTGGGCGCGGGGCCGCTGGAATAGTCGGGCGTTACAGTGGGTGGTGGGGCCATTTCGACTTTACCGATGCCCACGTACTCGACTTCCGGTCGTGCGAGCAGCGCATTGCGGGCTGCGAGAAACGATGTGCCATCAACAGGCTGTGTGAATACGAGCTCATGAAAGCCCTCGAAGTCCGGTTGCATGACGCCGGTCTTTTGCTCAGCCATGGCGATCATGGCATTCAGGTTGGTACAGGCATTGGCGTCAAGACGCTGCGTGAAGGCTGCGCTGTAGCTCTGGGCAAGTGTGGCGACTGGCTTCATGTTCCATGCGGCATCGGATTGCAGGCTTCCGGAGTGTACGCGCGCCTGCGCGGCATCTACGAACTTGACCGAGAGCACGTATTCGGCGCTCGCATCGGAGAGTGCCGTGATATCATCGATGAGCGCTTGGGGGAGTGGCTGGTTCTGTAGCGTCTGTCGCGGAGTCAGCGCCAGGACTTCAGTACTGACTAACAGGAATGCAACAACGGCGAGGCAGTAATGATGAAGGTTCTCGAAGGTTCTAGAAGGTTCTCGAAGGTTCTCGAAGGTGGTTCATTGCTTGCATGATGGTGTCCTCCTACTGCGACGGAGGGCCTGCACGACCGCCGCATCGTGGTTGATGATCATTTTGTTCGCAAGCCCCGCAGTGGATGCTAGTCCAGTCCGGGCGCTCGATCAAGCCCCGCTGTTTCCGCCGGTCATCGACCCGAACGATCTGTTGCCTGCCAATGGCGGTGATGGTCGCGCAGGGTTCGTGGTCAATGGAGCGCTGCCGCGCCAGTTTTTCGGGGTGGCGGTCGCGATGGGTGACTTTACAGGAGATGGTCGCGCAGACTTGTTGTCAGGGTTTGTCCCCAGCGCCCCGCCCGCGATCGCGCCGCCGTCCGGTGTTGCCCTCGTGCTTGGACGAAGCATCGTGCCAATGGGGCCGGATGGTCTCGAAACCGAACCTGTATTTGTGAACGGCAACGCGGCACCCGATCTTCTGCGTTTGGCAATCGAGGATCGGACCTTGTTCCAAGGTTGGCTTGGATGGCGAACTCGCACGCTTGGTGATCTGGATGGCGATGGAATTGATGATTTTGCATTCGTGACTCGGGGCGGTCGCCTCGGTCAATCTGGCGGAATCGTCTTCGTCGTCTATGGAACACCGGAGGTCGGTCCGAATTTTGCAAATTACTTGAATTTGCTCCCGGAATTCGGCGGGACAGGACAGACCGGCTTTATGCTGCGCGGAAATCAGCTTCCCGATTTTCTCGGCAAGGACATCTCGGGTGTCGGCGACATCAATGGCGATGGCTGGAACGATCTCCTGGTCTTGAGCGACCGACAGTCCGAGCCCGATCGCTTGGCCGGCATGGCCTATCTGCTTTACGGCCAGCCCGGAAGAAATATGCCGGCTGAAACGACGCTTGATGAGTTGCTGGCGCAGGACGCTGCGCGGGGCTTTGCGATTCTCGCCCCGGTTCCTGAAGGTCCAACGCCCGGGCAGATGGATAGCCAGTTCCAGGGCGCGCGCCTGGTGCCCGACCTGAACGGCGATGGCCTCGATGACATCGTACTGTGTCGTTCGCGCAGCCAGTTTGCCAACACCCTGTTCAACGGCGAGTGCTACGTGGTGTTCGGTCGGCGCGGTAGCGCCCCGTTTCCGCCGCGGTTCGATCTCGGCGATCTACTGGCGCGCAACGGCGGCGACGGCACGTTGGGATTTGTCATCGTTGGGGATCGGGGGTCGAATCTCGGCAGTCCTGACGCGAATGGCGATCGCAACAGCTTTGGCTTGGACGGGATCGGCGATTTTGACGGAGATGGCTTCAACGATCTGCTGCTGGCGGCGCCGAGCGGCGCGGGCGGTGGCAACGCGTATTTGGTTTTCGGACAGGCTGGTTGGCCAGCCGAAATCGACCTGCGCAAAGGGATTGATCAGGCACGCTTGCTGGCGCGGATCACGCGATTCGAACGCTTCCTCACGCCGCCGCCAGATATTGTCGGCTTCGGTGCTTCGGTCGGCGGTGCAGGTGACCTCAACGATGACGGCTTGCCTGATATCGCGATTATTGCCGAGCCGCCGGGAAGTCAGGATACTGGTGCATGGATTGTTTTCGGTACGCGCAATCCGCCGGAGGACTTCGTGGTCGAGGCGCTGCTGCCCGAGCACGACGGCGACGGCCGTCGCGGCTTCCTGGTGCGCAACTTTGGCGGCCCGTTTGGCATCAAACTCGGGATTGGCCGAAGCATTGCCAGCGGCGATTTCAACGGAGACGGGATCGATGATGTGGCGATTGGTAGTCCGAACGCCGACCCGAGCGGCCTGTCCAACGCCGGCCGTGTCGTAGTGCTCTACGGCCGTGGCCCGATCAGTCGCGAGATTCCGGCGCTGGGCGGGGTGGGGCTATCGGTGCTGGTCGTGTTGCTGCTGGCGGTCGCGGTCCGACGGCTGCGCCGTAGCGAGAATTGAAGCCGGTCGAGCGTCTTCCAGTTTGCCGTTGGGCGTGGATGGCGCTACATTGCAGGCATGAGTCGATCGATCACCATTGGCCAGGTTCCGGACGAGCTCTGCGACGCGCTCAAGGGTCGCGCTTCGCGAGCCGGACAGTCGCTGGACAGGATCTGCTTGACCTGCTGGCCTCGCTTGCGGGCGAGACGGATCCGCGGCGATGGATGGCGGAGCTCCGCGAGCGCAAACGCAGGTTCTCTGCACGAATGGATGCCGCTCGCATTCTCGAATTGCGCGACCGCGTGCGTCGATGAGTCGAGACCTCGAGCGCCTGCAGTGGGATCTGGCGAGGATGCTTGTCCTCGCGATGCTACTGTCGATCTCCATGAGCGCCTCGGCCGAGCCGGATGCGCAGGCCACGACCGTGGTCGTCGTGCGCCATGCCGAGAAGGCCGACGATTCGGATGATCCGCCGCTGAGCGAGGTCGGCAAAGTGCGTGCCGAGGCGCTGGTCGAGGTGCTGGCGCACAGTCCGCCGGATGCGATCTACGCCAGCCAGTACCGGCGCACGCAGGACACGGTGGCGCCGGCCGCGGCGCGGTTCGGGCTGGAACTGCGGATCGATCCGGTCGAGCGGCCGATCGAGGACTGGGCACGGCGCTTTGCCGACCAGCTGATCGCAGCGCATCCCGGTGGGACCGTGCTGATCGCCGGTCACAGCAACACCGTGCCGGCGCTGGTGGCCAAGCTGTGTGCTTGCGAGGTCGCGCCACTACCGGATCACGTGTACGACCGCGTTTACATCCTGCGTTCGTCACCGACTGGCGCAATGCGACTGATCACTGCGCGCTACGGCGAGGCATCATTGCAATTGCCCGATCCGTGAGCTCTGGTCGGCGGGCCGAGGTCGATGGACTCAATCGTCGCCCGGGCCGCGGCCTGGATCCAGCAAATCACGCGGTGGGTGGTTCCGAGAGATCGACATCGGAGACTGCGTGGCAGCAGACCTGGCCCGCTTCATCGAATCGAACCTGGCAATTCCTGACCAGCAGCGCACGCAGCCGTGCGCGCGCGCGCAGCAGCCGGGCCTTGACTGCAGGCAGACTGAGACTGGCCTCGATGGCGTAATCGAACTGGCGGACCCGGTCGAGGTCACAACGCTGGATCACTTCACGGTCGGCGGCACTCAGTTGAGCGAGGTTTCGATGCAGGCACTGCTCGAGCTGGTCGATCACCGCCATCTGTTGGTGCCGGTCCGGTTGCTCATCGTCGAGTGGGGATTCCGGGCGCAGGCGTCGGGCACGATCGACGAGCGCATTGCGCGCCACCCGGAACAACCAGGCGCGCGGATTATCAAGGCGGCAGAATCCGACCCCTGCTTGCATTGCGCTCAGAAAGACATCGTGGAGCAGATCGGCGGCGGTGGCGGGATCGCCCAGCCGTCGCACCAGAAAGCCCTGCAATTCCCCCTCGTGTGCGCGCCACGCACCCAGCACACAGTCGAAACCAGGCACAGACCTTGCTTCTGACTGCGCTTGCATGGCTTTGTCCAGATCCTGATGCATCCTTTCGCTGTCCCGTACGTCTTCGTCAGTGAACGGAAACGAAGGACGAACCCGCAATGCTGCAGATCTTCACAATTCTTGCCGACTGGTTGGCCTACTCGGTCATGGGCCTGGAACCGGCCAGTCGGCTCGGCTCATCCGTACATTTCTTTATCGAGGATACCAGCAAGATTCTGGTGCTGCTCGTGGTGATGATTTACGTCATCGGCTTGGCACGCGCTTCGCTGGATCTTGAGCGGGCGCGCAGTTTTCTGGCCCAGCACCACCGCGGCGCCGGCTATCTGTTTGGTGCAGGATTCGGCGCCGTGACGCCGTTCTGCTCCTGTTCCAGCATTCCGCTGTTTCTCGGCTTTACCAGCGCCGGTATTCCAATCGGAGTGACCATGGCGTTTCTGCTTACCTCACCGGTGATCAACGAAGTAGCCATCGTGCTGTTGTGGAGCCTGCTTGGCTGGAAGTTCACGGTTGCCTACGTGGTTGTCGGCATGACGGTCGGGATTCTCGGTGGCATGCTGCTTGACCGGATGCATGCTGAGCGCTGGCTGCAGGGCTTCGCCGCCCGGGCCTACCTGCAGGCCGATCCGTCGACTGCAGTGGAGCCGCTGCCCGAAACGACCCGCCTGAGCCTGAGCGAACGGCACCAATTCGCCCGGCACGAGGCGGGTGAAATTCTGGGCCGGATCTGGAAATGGGTGTTGATCGGCATCGGCATCGGCGCCGCGCTGCACGGCTTCGTGCCCGAAGGCTGGTTTGCCCGGCAGTTCGGCACCGGCCAGTGGTGGAGCGTGCCGGCCGCAGTGCTGGCCGGTCTGCCGCTGTATTCCAATGCGACCGGTGTGATCCCGGTGTTGGAGAGCCTCCTGAACAAGGGCCTGCCGCTGGGCACGACCCTGGCCTTCTGCATGAGCATTGTCGCGGCCAGCATTCCGGAGTTCACACTGCTCAAGCAGGTGATGCAATGGCGGCTGCTGGCAGTACTTTTTCTCATCCTGCTGACGAGCTTCGTCCTGGTCGGCTGGATCTTCAACGCGATTGCGCCGTGGCTGGCGATCGCATGATGTGGCATGACGAGATATCAACAAGGAGATCGAACATGAAAATCGAAATACTGGGATCGGGTTGCCGCAACTGCGTGCGAACCGCTGAGCGTATCGAGCAGGTGACGAAAGAGCTTGGGATCGAGGCCGACGTGGAGAAGGTGACCGATCCGGAAGTGATGCTGGCCTACCGAATCATGCGCACGCCCGCGGTCGCTATAGACGGCAAGCTGGTGCATTCGGCAGGGGTCCCGGACCACGAGATGATCCGAGGCTGGTTCAGATGAATCGGCTGAAAAAGGTGTTTGGTCTTAGCCCGGTTCAGTCATGACTCGACCTGGTGCGACGCCCCCAGGCGCTGCATCCGCGAGGTTTTGCCCGGTCGCGCATCCTCACCTGCCGTTGTTGACAAGCAGGGCGAGTCCGGCTGCGGTGCGCTCGGTCGCGAAACACCGCGGTTACAAGACCTGGAGCCGTCTCGCGATGGTCGGGCCGTGAATAATCCGGGCTTATGGTTGTTATGATAGTATCGTTAATCGACGATTAACGAAATATGGGGTGCCGGATGCGTGCTGTTGCCGTTGCTTTTGAAGACACCGAAACACACGCGGTGGCCAATGTGGCCAAGGCGCTGGCGCATCCGGCCCGGGTGCGCATCGTGCGATTTCTGCTCTCGCGCGAAAATTGCATCGGCGGCGACATCGTCGAGGAAGTCGGGCTGGCGCAGTCGACCGTCTCCGAGCACCTCAGGATTCTCAAGGCCGCCGGCGTAGTTACCGGCGAGATCGAGCGGCCGCGCATCTGCTATTCACTCAACCCGGCCAGCCTGGCGCCGCTGGCTGCACTGATCGAACAACTGGTCCTGCACGACCCCGGCTGTGCCGGCGGCCGCTGCTGATTGACTGACATTGATCTGCCCAATAGGAGGAAAACTCCATGAACATGCTTGAAATCTACGATCCTGCGATGTGCTGCTCCAGTGGCGTGTGTGGTATCGACAGCGATGCCGAACTGTCCCGCTTCGCCGCCGACCTGAAGCGGCTGGCCGAGGCCGGCGCCGAAGTGCGCCGCTTCAATCTGGCGCGCGAGCCCGAGGCTTTTGTTGCCGCCGCACCGATCCGCAAGTTGCTGGATGAAATCGGCTCGA
>Ga0210053_1004760_pt1 | contig 10490 bp, 14 predicted proteins | sample CryGeymeta201512_FD_185467 | JGI IMG/M metagenome (GOLD analysis project Ga0210053, IMG submission 185467) | Groundwater microbial communities from Crystal Geyser aquifers in Utah, USA - Crystal Geyser metaG 2015-12 (SPAdes) (version 2) | ecosystem: Environmental > Aquatic > Deep subsurface >... | reverse complement strand
AAGCTACTCCCATCACAGCTAGTTGGGTTAGGTCGAGCAAGGACACTACTTGGGGTACTCCTCCTCTTAGAAGGAATACTTGAGGATTAGCTGTACCTGAAGCATTCAGTGGGATGGTAGGAACTGCATAGCTTATGTAGCAATCCACAAGAGAAGATAGGCGCAGGAGATTAGTTCCTGTAATTGGGAAAGAAGAGAATGTACCTGTGCCAAAAGGAAAGACTGTGATTCCTAGAGGACGCACTGCATCTAGCGGAATGAATGCCCCTTCAGGGGTAGAGAGGGGATACCTATTTGCTACTGCCATTGTAATCTCCTAGTAATCTAATTTCTGCTTGTCTACGGGCTACTAACCCAGGAAGTATTCTACCGCCACCTCGCACCCATTTGGCTAATTCAAGCCTTGCCCTTTGCATGTCCCCTGCATTAACAGCACGGCGCAGGGTTGAACCTTTTAGTCGAGTTACACCTAGATTGTAGGAAAAATCGGCGAGGACTGCTAGAGTAGAATAGGAAACTCTAGGACATAAGGACAGCGACTTAGGAAGGTAAGTAGAGAGTAGGGTGGAGTCTAGTAAGGCTAAGGCTCTCTCCTTTGAAATCTTAGGGTCTGATAACTTAACCCTCGTCCCGTCCTCGTAGTAGGTACTTCCTACTCCTATTGTGGGGATTCCAGCGGGGCATAGGTATGGATAAAGCCGTAGCCCTTCAAACTGCAAGCATAACTGCCTTACAATAGGAAGGGCTAGAGAAATGGTATCAGTGGCCACGATACTTCCTCAGAGTTCTATCACAGAAGAAGAAGCCTAGCATCATAGCCAGTATCCCTGCATCTTCTGCTGTCCAGATAGAAGCTATAAAGACCTGCATAGTCGAGTAGTTATCTAAGGCTACCCAGATAGTACAGAACTTTACTAGAGTAAATAGAATCTGCCACCAGTACATCAGCACGGGGCGGACTGAAGCATTTAGAGCATCAACCCAAGCCACGCCACTAGGCTTGCCCTGTGCCTCGATAGCGGCTATATAAGCTGTGGCATCTGCCTCGCTGATAGTAGCTCCTCGGTGAGCCTCGAGAGTTGCCCTAGTCTCTTCCCCTGTTACTTTGGCAAGGTCAAGATTTTGCGCGGCTCTAGCCTTGTCAATCTCTAGTTGCAGTCTAGTCATCTCTAGTTCATGTGCCCTATCCTTTCCTTCAGAGAATAGTTTTAAGACTTCAGGAATAAAGCGAAGGACTCCTCCAAGTCCTCCTCCTAGCAGTGATAATATAGTAAGTAACATGCTAAACTCCTAAGGGATTAGTGTTTGAAGACGGGGAAAGAAGCTAGGAAGAGGGCTCCTATGATTACTGCACCTAGGAAGGCTTTCCAGAAGATATTCTGCGCGGCATCGAAAGCATCCAGCAGTCTATCTAGTCTCTTATGAGCAGCATAATGTTCCTCTGAACTAAGATGAAAAGTATCCTCTTGAGACCCTTTTATAGCGTTCACTATCCTGGCAATCTCTTCTTCTGATAATGGATTCCTGCGGCTCTGTTCTATCATCAAAGCCCCCTATTATGCCGGTAGGCAGTCAGAGAATTCCGGTAGAGTGGTTAGGTAAGCATAGAGCTCCACTTCTGCAATCTTTCCTGCGCCATGCGGGCATTCGTATTCAGCAGAAGCCAGCATATCAACTCCGTTCGCTGCGTCTGTAGATAGAGCATAGACTTCTAGAGTTCCCTTTACTACAACATCTTTAGTAATAGTTACAGGCTCTCCTTGCTTGACATACCTATTAACCACACGAACTTCTGCTAATCGCATGTAGGCTGAAGGGATTTGCGCGGTTGCTGATAGGTTACCTGCGCGGATTACTTGATTGAATGTACCTTTTAGTGCCATGATGTTCCCCTTCTAAGTAGAATAATAAAATAACAAACCAATCAACCAATGCGCCAATTAGTACCATCGTAATAGACAGGAGTTCCAATAGCCCCGCCTCCTGCAACTACTGCACCAAAACTTTGCGTAAGAGCATCTGATACGAAAGCCCTATCTCCTACAACTCCAGCAGGTAGAGTAGCAGCTGTAAAAACACCTGTCCTTACTTTACGAGTGCTAACTACACTACCATCAGCTTCTACTTTAGCGAGCATTACAAGAGGGTCAGATTTATTTCGCCATTCTACGATACTACCTGTTTGCCCAGTCATTCCTACAACTGCCATTGTAGTATCAGAAGCTGAAGTATTATGACTGAAGTTAAAAGCGTCATGGTAAGACCCAGAGTACACATTGCCACCCACCACGAAGGCTTGCACTCTATTGGTAGTGGCATAAGAGACTGGGGCAACGAATCCCATGAGCCAGGCTAAGGAGCCTCCAGAAGCATACTGCATAGAAATTTGCGCTGTAGCTGCTCCTACATTATCTAGCAGAAGCGCAGGGGCGTTAGTTATGGCTCCTCCATCTATCTTTACAGCAGGCAACGTTCCACTCTGTTTCTGTACAAGCAGGACTGTTCTAGCACCATCAACTACAGACAGCGAGTTGACATTAAGGTCAGTAACGCCTCCTGCTGCTGCATAGGCTGCGTCAGCTTGGGTCTTATTGATAGCTTGAGAGCCTGTGCCATTAGCTACAGAGAAGACTTGAGTGGGTGAGCCTGCTAATAGAGCCTTAGCATCTATCATAGGAATAATATCTGCGTCCTGTGACAAAGAGTTAAAGTCTGCGGCTGTAGGGACTTGCCCTGTAAAAAATGTAGCTTTTGCCATTCTTGTCTCCTTAAGCTAAAGAGCTTGTTCCGATAATAAAAGTAGAGCCTATAGCTCCAGTAGTAGGTGGGGGTGGGCTTGAAGTATAACCAGTGATTCTGCCCGACCTGCTTCTACCCCTGTTCATATATCTAGAGAGTCTCATATTAGATACCTATTCCAGAAGTGCAGTAGATTGTCGCAGTTCCTACAGGGCATATGGCAGCCCAATAGTCTACAGGACTTACATTATCCTCGACAGGGAGGAAGGAGAGATTGATAGAAGCTCCTACCGGAATCGGGGTGCAGTTGCCTGCTGCTCCTATTGCTCCAGATACTGCCGGAGGAACAGCTACTACACCCACTGTCCCAGTAGCTACAAAGCATACATTTGGTCCGTCATTATAGAAGACAGCGTTTATCTCACTGGTGCTTCCAGGAAGGAGCCTATTCTGGGACGTCGTAGTAGCAGCAATGGCATTAGTTAAACCGGGAAGAAAGGGATTGATATTAGGCATAATAGTTCCTTTGATTAGACCTGCAATTAAATAACTAAGTCAGCTTGGAACATACGATACTGTTCCATAGCCTGTGAGAGGTGCGCCCTAGCCGAAGATTCATCCCCTACCGTAATAAAGAGGTCCGCGCAGGCTTTGTCTATGACAGCATAAGGGATAATATCTAACATCCAATGGGTAGTATGAACACTCTTATCTAGGAGACTGGGGTAAGTCAAGTAGCCAACTTCTAAAGAAGGGGTCAGAGCAGACAGGGTGTAGGTCATGGAGGTTCCAGCTAGATAATATCTATCAGTCTGTATAACTCCAGAGGGGGTGAATACCTTATCCTCGCCGATTGGAAGAAGGTAGTATCTAACTCCTGTAGGCTTAACATACTTGAACTTCCTAAAGTTCAGCAAGGGGGTGAGAGAGATAGTATCTCCATATAGTGTAGGGGATACAGCTAGGGTAGCTTCTACTAAGTCCGCAGGAAAGTCCCCTTTTATGGAGAAGTAGCTTATAGCCTTGTTTATAGCCAAGGAAGCTGCGGCTTCTTTATCGGGGCGCGCTGTGATTCTAAGAACTTCTGTTAATACCTCAGGGAATATCATAGGGTACTTTCTAGTTTACTCTATCACAGAGTAAACTTCAATGAAATAGGTGGGCATTAGTCTAACCAAAGGAAAGGGAGGAGCAGCCCCACTAATGCCCGAACTCCTGTGTTACTTAGGCAATACCAGAGGTCAGCCCTTCAATCATGCCGCAAGAATAGGGGTTAACCAATTCTACAGCAAGTTCAGACAGAAGGGAACCGCCGATACCATCATTACCAACTTCGAGTACGTATTCTTCAGCTTGAGTATCTCGACCGTCCATATAGGCTAACTTCAGCGCAGGCATATCCATGATAAGCGCAGTGCCTGCTACTCCTAGACCATTCAGAAGGGGATGGTTCATAATCTTCAGCTCGCCTTGATGGAAGCGGAAAGTAGTGAAGTTCATACCGAAGCTGTTAGAGTCTTGAGAGATGAACACTTGCCCTGAAGCTCGTCCAATATCATTGATAACCTGAATAGCTTGGTTGTCGCCGAAGATTACGCGAGTACGAGAGTTAGACATGTCCGAGGAGAAAGCAAAGGCGGGCATAAGCATAGATACAAACTGCTTATAGGTAGTAGTAGCACCTGCTGTCTGGAGGTTAGAAGGAGAATACTGCGCCATAGCATCCATGATACCTTGAGTAGAGTGCACAGGAGAAGCTCCTGTAGTCGTCATACTTGCCTGTCCCCAGATGATAGCAGATTCAATATCTGTGGAGTGGAAGGTTGCGCAGTCTGTACGAGATTCAGCTACATTAGAGTAGCCTTTCTCTGCCAAGGAAGCCCGTGCAGTACCCGTCAGTCCCCAAGCATTACGGAAGATTTGGGTAAAGTTGGCTACGTAGGTAACAGACAATTGCCTAGCTACTGGGCGGGAGCTTCCTTCTGCAAAGGAGGTACCAACCTGAATTAAGCCGTCTGCAATGTTCATAGCCGCTGCTGCTACTCGACCATAAGCACGCTGTACTGTCACTGTAGTAGTACCAGCAGGAATAGCTGTTACCAGTACATTCTCACGAGTACGCAGATTGTGCAAGACCATATTAACAGTCATGCCTACATTGCTACCTACTGTAATAGTAGTTGCCACGTTAGTAGCAGCAGCAGTAGCTGTAGTAGCAATGAAAGCCATTGTCTTGGACAGATAGCCATGAGTAGAAGATACAGCTTTGGACTTTCCAGACTGTGAGGAAAGAGCAAAGAGGGGCGCAGTACCATTAGGGAAGCGTCGCAGCAGGGTAGCTGCAAACGACCGCATGTTTAATTCTGCGGGATTCTGCGAGGTGTTGAAGATGCCATTAAGTAAAGCCATGATATTTCCTTAAAATAGAAGAAGGGAGGGATTAGTTACTCAAATACTTCGCCCAATCCATCTCCATATTAGTCCCTTCTGCTGCTACAGGGGATTTAGATAGGGCTTGGGATAAGTCGGCGATGTATTTTTGCGCGGCTTCTGCTACATCCTTAGGAGAGGCGTCAGGATTAGCAGCTGCGTATTGGGATGCTACTCTATTTAGTTCCTGTCGAACAACAGGGTGACTGTAATTAGGGGCAGTAGAAAGAGCATCAGAAGTAAGTTGCTGCTTTACTCCTTTATCTACTCTACTGGATTCATAGGCTGAGCGTTGTCCGAGGTGGGCTTCCGTCAAGGCTGTTGCATGTTCTAAAGAAGCACTGTAAGCAGTGCGCCCTGCGGCTTGGATTACAGCTATAAGAGCCTTAGAATCTCCAGCGAGGGCTTGCTCCATTAGTGCAGGGTCTACTTTAGCTGTAAAGTCCATACCCTGCGAGACGTCAGATAGTACCTTAGGGTCTAGTTTGAAGCTAGGAGCTTGGACTTCCCCTGTGGTAGCAGCAGTATCGAACATCTTACGGTATACGTCCAGAGGGTTTTCTGGAGTTACTTCCTTTGCAATAGGAGCAGAATGGTCTGATAAGCCTGTGCTAGTCTGCTCCGGTTGGGCTGCTTGGGTAGATTGTGTGGGTGTGGTAGAAGTGACGGGTTTGAAAAAGTCCATAATTGCCATGATATTACTCCTTAGTTGTGGGTACTGCAGTTAAAAGGGTATAGATTACTTGTAGGGTAGCCTGGGTTACTGCATGTGCTACTACTAGAGAATCCTTGTCTATCTTATGCACAGAAGCAGAAAGCAGGTCTTTCGCAGCTTCAGACGCTAAGCCTTGCAAATACTTCCTAAAGGCAGGGGTTTCTAGAATTTTAATCACTATATCCTCCTCGGTCTTACTTAGTTGGATAGGGGGGAAGACTATATCAAGTGCCATTTTATGCTCCTATAGGTGGGATTGCGGGTTGACTTACTGGTTGACTTACCGGCTGTGGTAGGGGACTGTATTCTTCTAATCCTCTTACCCCCATTAGCTGCATAAGGTGCGCAAACATAGCTGGAAGGCTTGTCCCATAGGCTTGCTGTAGGATAGGAGATTGAGAAAGCATCTGAATACCTTGGGCAATGGCATCTGTACTAGCTAATTTGCTCTTAGGAGAATAGCCATCCGCCAATCTAAAGGACAGGACAGTTCTGCGCAGTTCTGCAATGTCTACTCTAACCTCCTTACCTGTTCTTTGGGATACTAGAATAGCATCATCTCCGTACTGTAGGATATTCAGTTTAAGGAGTTCTCGCAGAGGATAGAATACTTGGTACTCTAAGCTAAGGGCAGGAAGACGAAGACGACCTTCAGAGCCTCCCATAGTATCTACCCACTCTTTTACTGACTTGTTGCCTCGCTGGAACTGCCCTTGCTGTGGAGCATTGAGCCCTGACATCTCCTTGCCGAATCCTACCATCTGCATACCAGCTTGTAAGGCATTATCCATTCCATGACTGTCGAAAGGGATTTGATGATAAGCCTCTTTGAGGTTGAACTGCCCATCTAAAGACTTCACTTTGACTGGAATCTTAGCCGATGGAACGGGGGAATTCGCGTCACTGGGAGATATAAGGAGGGGATTATATAAAGCCCTGTCTGCTACAGCTCGTCGTGCAGCGTTCAGGTATATATCGAACAGAGTAGTAGCAGACTGCTGGAAAGGGATACTGGCTTCTGCAATAGACTGGGTTTGGTAGCCTAAGCCATCTTCGAGCGGTTGCCCAAAGAGCACAGGGAGTAGGTCATAGGCAGAAATGATTCTCTTAGCCTGCACCACTACTGTACTATTAACTATGACAAACTTCCATATCTGCACAGTCCTAGGAGAAGGCACGGACATGCCAAAATCTGCAGGGACTATCCGAGCGTATAGAGTAAAGACCTCATAGTTATTAGTTGCTGTACTTAGGTCTGCTGTATTCTCCGAAGCTCTTCCTGTTAGGTAAGTATCCCAGTTCATCCCAGAGATAGGCTTCCTAGAGGAGACATAGTCTGATACTTGTGGGTGCATACGGTAGTAGCCTAACTGTTCGGCTGTAGCATAGGGGTTGGTGGCAGTAGCCTCCTTGACATTGAAGCCTTCTTTATTATCAGATAGACGCTGCAGCTTCCTCTTGAGTTTAGTGCGTGTTAGAATCTCTAAGTGTCCTGCATAGTCGCCTTTAGCGGCTACGTCCCCAGGAGTGACATTGAAGTCCCATACAGTATTATAGGGGTCCCAGCGTTCTATCTTAGAGAAGAAGTTAGCCTTCTTAGAAGTCCGTGTAGTGCCAGGATTTAGTAGCTCATCTGCCGGAGAGTATTGGTCAATAGAAGTCCAGTCACACTCAATAGCAGAGAAGTTGTACTTTACACCGTCTCGTAAGAATAGCAGGAGCTGCCTAGCATATCCTCCTAAAGTCGCATGGTCATCAATTAGGACTTCTAATTGTTCTGCTTGCCGTACAGTCGAAGGATTAGAGACTACAGGAAAGAGAGGAGAGCCAGACAGAAAGACTTCTGCTAGGTAAGCCACCATAGAATCTACCTGTGAAATCACTACAGGAGGGGACGAGGCAGATACATTCATAACTCCTGCAGGTACCACAGAGTCTACACCAGGTACTACAGGAATGCCTGATAGGTCTGTCTTAGTAGATGCCTTGTACCTAGCATAAGCTATGTCAATAGCGTCCATCTTGTTAAGATAGGAAGCGAAGCTGGCATGTTCAGATAGAACCCGTGCCGAATAGTCAAGAATAGCTTGCTGGGTCTTAGCAGAAGGAATTACAAGGGATGTGGTAGGAAGTGCCATTATGTTACTCCTTAGAATCTTCTGTAGGGTCTTCGGGTGAATTCTCGTGTGCTACAAGGTCTTCAGCTGTCTGTGGAAAGATAGAGTCTATCAGCTTAGCTAGAGCCGCGTCTTTTTTAGAGGAAGCGAATCTCCGTAATATCAGTTCTATTTCAGAGGATTCCATAGGTTGAGGCGTCATTATAAATCCTTTCAGAATGGTGCATTATTAGGAACTACTCTAGCCTCTCCTTGCAGTACCTGTCCCATATCAAGGGGGGATACTAGGAGATGCCAATACTCATTTCGTACATCTAAACCATAAGATACAGCATCTAAGAGGTCGTCCCTATTATTAGGCTTACCTATTTTGTATAGAGAGGCTTGCCAGATGAAGGCGCTTCTAGTGCTGGGGTCGAGGAGGTAGTAGCTTCCATTGTATAGCTCTGCAATGAACAGTCTTATTCGTAGCTCTTTACTTCTTCCTTTAGGCTTTAGTGGGACTACTGTTATTCCTTCGATTCCATACTCTCTCAAGTAATGGCTCATCCAGAAGGATAGAGTCTGCTGATAGCCTACATCCTCGATTCCTATTAGAGAGACCCCCCATTTCATTGCTAGGGATAAGGTTTTCCTTATAATCTCTTGAGGGTCTAGAATTCCCTTGACTGTCTCTACTACATAGCCCTTGTTCTCATGCTTAATATGAACTGCTATTACATTATCATCTGAGGTGCTCTTGAAGCCTGCGGGGTCTATTGTTATGAAAGCAGCGTCAGGGACAAGGACTTCTGATACTGGACAGAGAGGTAAAGAAGAAGGAAGGAGTGAAGTTCCTCCAGACTGTGGGTCATTCATTACTTCAGAGAACCAGACATTAGCTAGTCCTAGTTGCTCATCATGCTCATAAGACTCCATCAATTCTGAAAGAGAGAATAATTCCGGCCATAGGGGTTGCCCATTAGATAGAATAGCTCCAGTGATAAGGCTTATCCAGTGAGGATTCTGCTTCAGTCTGTTCAGGATACAGCCTTCTGAATACATGTTCCCTACATAGATAATGAGTCTATCCCCTACAGGAGAGATAGCCTTAAAAATAGAGCCTACCAGTTCTTCTAGCAGGTCTTGGCGCTCCGTAGGGGACTGGTCATTCTTTCTAGTTTGAGCATCATCACAGAAGATTAGGTCAGGACGCTGGAAGCGTAGATTAAGTCCTCGGATACCAGCAGACCATCCTCTAGCTACCATGACTACAGACCTGCCGTGGTACTGGGCTTTCTTAGTATCTGCGGAGTCTATTGCCAATCCTGCTGCCCAATCCCCATAGATACTTACCATATTATCAGAGCAGAGAATATCATGAATGTCTGCCATCAAGGCTTCTGCTAGAGCTGCATTGGAGCATACAATTAGGGCAAAGGATACTTTATCGTAGACTATCATCCAACAGATTAGTATCTTAATGAAGGTAGTCTTTGCGTGTCCGCGCGGAAGTCCTAAGGCAAAGCGTAAGAGTGCTCCTACTTTATCCTCTTCCCTAGTTGTGAGCATCTGCCAGATAGCTACATAGAATAGTGGAAGGGAATAGACTGACACAGTCGGCAAGGCGAGGGCTGCGAAGAAGTTAATATCCGTCATCCCTCTATTATAAGCATCTATTATGCTTAACTGAAGCTCCTCAGTCTCTGCCATAACTTATAAAGTCTTGTTAGACTTAGCAGATAGTAAGGCTGAGAGCGCACTCTTCTGTTTCTGTATTGCTTGGGCTTGGCTCATGATTGAGTCTCCTTATTTCTTTCATAGAATTAAATAGATTACCTACTGCTGAAGCTGGCATAGGAGCTATAGGCATGTCCCCTACTGAAACTATCTCGCCCTGTGTAGTCCTTCCTAGGTAGATATTAGCTATCATTTGCGTAGGAAGAGTGAGGGAAGCGGCGAGGGGCTGCTGTGTTGCTGCTACTGGAGATACTCGTGCCTTCATATTCTCTTGCCTTTCAGCTACTACTCGAAGCGCCGAGGTTATATCTTTTAGCTCCGCTGTTTCTGATAGAGCTGTTACTCTAGCAATCAGCGAGTGTTCAGCTGCTGTATATTTAGCTGAAAGATTGAGTTCTTCTATGTCGCCCTTAGCTACCTCTTCAGTCTTATCTAATAGTACAAGCTGAAATTCTGGCGTTGCCGCGATTTGGGATATTCTGGCAGGGCTTACGCCTACGATTGTTGCGACCTGCGAGGGTTTTAGTCCTTTTGCTAGTAGTCCAGCGATGCGATTTTGCATGATATTGGGGCTTTCTTGGTTGTTCCTTGATGAGGGAATTATAGCGTAGGTTAGGATAAATGCAAAGGAAGTTAGAGCGTAATTTGGGAGGGGGAGAATTAGATTGGAAGGAATTAGATTGGAAGGGATTTGATAGAATAGGATAGGGGAATTTTAGGAAAACTTTAGGAAAATTTACTTGGTAGTATTAAAAGAGACGCTAAATTGG
>Ga0210053_1004725_pt1 | contig 10546 bp, 7 predicted proteins | sample CryGeymeta201512_FD_185467 | JGI IMG/M metagenome (GOLD analysis project Ga0210053, IMG submission 185467) | Groundwater microbial communities from Crystal Geyser aquifers in Utah, USA - Crystal Geyser metaG 2015-12 (SPAdes) (version 2) | ecosystem: Environmental > Aquatic > Deep subsurface >... | reverse complement strand
CGAACTCTTGCCCGCCTGCAACACGGTGATTTTCGACGAAGCGCACCAGTTGCCGGAAACGGCCAGCCTGTTCTTCGGCGAAAATATATCCACTACGCAACTGCTTGATTTAGCTCAAGATACTCGCGTCGAAGCACTGACATCCGCGAAGGATTTTGCGCCTTTACCCCAGGCGTGCGACGAGATGGACAAGGCGGCGCGCGACCTGCGACTGGTGTTCAAGAAGGAAGGCAGGATGCCCGCCAGCGCAACGGATAATTTCCAGGAGTTCGCGCCCGCCCTGAAGATGCTGAACGAAAAAGTTGCCCAACTGGCAGAACGGCTGGAAAAACAGGCAGAACGCAGCGAAGGGCTGGAAAATTGCTGGCAGCGGGCGCAGGCGCTAGTGCTGCAATTAAAGCAATGGCAAGACGGCGATGTGCCTGACAAAGTGCGCTGGCTGGAGGTATTTCACCACTCGCTGCAACTGAACACCACGCCGCTGTCCATCGCGGAAATTTTCGAGAAACAGATCGGTGGCCATGCGCGTGCGTGGATATTCACCTCGGCGACGCTGGCGGTGAAACAGGATTTTTCCCACTATCAGGGCGAGATGGGCTTGCTCAAGGCGCGAACCGCCTGCTGGGATAGCCCGTTCGATTACGAAAAACAAGCCTTGCTGTATGTGCCGACCGGCTTGCCTGAACCGAACAGCGAAGGCTATACCGAGGCGGTCATCCAGGCGGCGCTACCGATGCTGGAAGCCAGCCGTGGCCGCGCCTTTGTGCTGTTCACCAGTCTGCGCGCCATGCAGCGCGCCTTTGAAATTTTACAGGCGGAATTCGACCGGCGCGGCTGGAATTATCCGCTGCTGTTGCAAGGAACGGGGTCGCGCAACGAACTGTTGATGCGCTTCCGCGACCACGGCAACGCGGTGCTGCTGGGCAGCCAGTCGTTCTGGGAAGGGGTGGATGTCAGAGGCGAAGCCCTGTCCCTGGTCATCATAGACAAACTGCCGTTCGCCCCGCCCGACGATCCGGTGCTGGCCGCGCGCATCGCACAAATCACCCAACAGGGGCGCAACGCGTTCATGGAATACCAGTTGCCGCGCACCATCATCACGCTCAAACAGGGCGCGGGACGGCTGATACGCGACGAAACCGACCGGGGCGTGCTGATGATCTGCGACCCGCGCCTGATCACCAAACAATATGGCAAACGCATCTGGCAAAGCCTGCCGCCGATGAAGCGCACCCGCATAGAGGCCGAGGCTGTGGCTTTTTTCGATCAGTCCGTGTCATCGCCGCCCGCCTAAAAAACATAACCTATTGAATAAATTATGTATTTGCAGGTTAAAAAAGCGTAGCGTCCCCACAGATGAAGGCGGATACGCGCAAGCGCTTTATCCTAGAAACGGCATTTGAAGTGTATGTGGGTGCGAATTTATTCGCACATTCAGACAGTTATGTGCGAATAAATTCGCACCCACAAATGCCATTTAACTACATGAAATGGTTGTAAAATTTAAGTTAACTGCTGTTTTTAGGTTTATCCACCCAACCCGGGTAGATTTATTTTGGCAGCACCAACTTTGCCACCAATCCGCCCCCTTCGCGCGCTTCCAACACAAATTCACCACCGTGCAGGCGAGCAGCGCGTTCCACGATAGCCAGCCCCAACCCTGAACCTGCCCACGTCGCCGCGCGCCGCGTCGAGCCGGACAAAGGGTCGCTTGATGCTTTCAAGTTTTCATCGGGAATGCCAGCCCCTTTGTCCAATACCGCCAGCACGAGCTTGTCAGCCTGCTGTGTGAGCTGCACGGTAATGTCGCCACCGCCGTATTTAAGGGCGTTGTCCAGCAGGTTGGCCAGTGCGCGTTTCAACAGCCAGGGACGGACGGCAAACGGCGGTACAGCTTGCAATTCGAGGTTGATGAATTTGGCAGCTGTCGCAAAACTTTGTGCAACCCCACCGACCAGCGCGCCCACATCGGTCAAAACGGCGGCTTCATTTTCATCCAGACGCGCGTAATCCAGGAATTGCCGGATCACCGCGTTCATCTGTGCTACATCCAGTATCAGCCCGCAGCGCAGCGATTCGTCCGCGCAGAGATCGGCGGCGAGCCGCACCCGCGCCAGCGGGGTGCGCAAGTCGTGCGAAATACCCGCCGCCCGAACAGTCGAAGAAATTGAAGCCCTTTTGCCATGGAATTTGCATGCGGCGGATTTAACCATCGAAATGGTGCGCTGAATAGCGTGGGGTTCGTGGAGCGCTTACAGTTAAACACTTTGCTTACCTATTAACCTTAGGCTATGTCATCGTTAGTTGTTGAAATTAAATGTATAATTTGTATTATCTTTAATAATCAATAACTTACGTTTTTATGGTGGCTATCATTGCCTAGTATTCATAAGGCTTGCGTGACCACCACTATTTAACTGTGACATAGCCTAACCTTATTATGCTTTCACGCCTTAAACAGCGTTTCAGTTCGTCAATTATACGGAGCCAAATCATGGAAACCCTTATCAAGTCACTCATTGCCGTCGGCATTTTTGCCTCATTCAGCCTGAACGCCGTGGCCGCTGACGCGCCCCCCCGCAGCAATGCCCTCTAAGCAGAAACGCATAAAAACCATGACACCCGAGCAACGCGCGACCATGCGCAATAATATGCAGGAACACGGGAAGAACATGCCGCCGGAAGAACGTGCCGACCGTCGCCGCGAAATGCACGAACACTTTGAAAAAATGTCGCCGGAAGAACGTAAACAATTCAGACAAGACCTGCACAAAATGGGCGGGATGCCACCACCCGACGCAGCTGAAAAATAGCCCCTCGGTCGCAAGGCAGGATGCAGTTTTTGCTGCGTCCTGCCATCCATGCTGACTCTTCTATTATTCCTCTCTCACCTTGAACCACGCCGCATACAGCGCGGGCAGGAACAGACAGGTGAGCAGCGTAGCGACCACCAGTCCGCCCATGATGGTGACGGCCATCGGCCCCCAGAACACCTGACGGGTGAGCGGAATCATCGCCAGTATCGCCGCCGCTGCGGTCAGCGTGATGGGGCGGAAGCGCCGCACGGTAGAACTGATGATAGCTTCCCAGCGGGTTTTTCCGGCTTCCTCGTCCTGGCGGATTTGGTCCACCAGAATCACCGAATTGCGCATGATCATCCCCGCCAGCGCGATGAAGCCCAGGTTGGCGACGAAGCCGAACGGCACATGAAATATCAAAAGCGAGGCGGTCACGCCTATCAGTCCGAGCGGCGCGGTCAGCAGCACGATGACGGTGCGGCTGATGCTTTGCAACTGCATCATCAGCAGGGTAATCACACCGACCAGCATCAGCGGCATCACCGCCTTGATCGCCGTCTCGCCCTTGGCCGCTTCCTCGACACTGCCGCCCATCTCGACGTGATACCCGGCGGGCAGCCTGGCGCGCAGGGTATCCAGTTGTGTGTTCAACTGACTGGATACGGTGGCGGGCTGGGTCTTGTCACGCATGTCGGCCAGCACAGTCAGCGTCGGCACGCGGTTGCGCCGCCAGATCACGCCTTCTTCCAGCGTAGGCACTAATTTTGCCACCTGCGCCAGCGGGACATGTGCGCCGTTCGCCAGGGCAATATCCAGGTCGGGCAAACGATCCAGTCCGGCCGCTTCGCCGTCTGACGTTTTTTGCCCTCTAAACACGATGTCTATCAACTGGTCGCCCTCGCGGTATTGGGTGAGCGCGATGCCGTTGAGCCAGCCCTGCAAAGCCTGTGCGACCTCGCGGCTGCTTGTCCCCAGCGCGCGCGCCTTGTCCTGATCCACCTCGACGCGCACGCTTTTTACCTTTTCGTTCCAGTCGTAGCTGACATCCTGCAAATGCGGGTTGGCGCGCATCAGTGCGGAAACCTGTTCGGCGATGCCGCGCACCTGCTCGACATCCGCGCCGCTGACGCGAAATTGCACCGGATAGCCGACCGGCGGGCCGTTTTCCAGCCGCGATACATGGGGATGAAGGTGGCTGTAGCCGCCCGTTGCCGAGGTGAAAATCTGCTCCAGCCGGTGTTTCAAGTCCTCACGCGCGGCAAAGTCACGCGTCATGATCACGCACTGGCCAAAATTGTCGCTGAACAATTTAACGTCCAGCGACAAAAAGAAACGCGGCGTACCGTTGCCGATGTAACAAGTAAAGCTACTCACGTTGGCATCCTTGGCCAGCAGTTGCTCGACCCGTTTGACTTCGTGTTCGGTGGCCACAAGCGATGCGCCCTGCGGCAACCATAAATCCACCAGCAATTCCAGTCGGCTGGAAGATGGGAAAAACTGCTTCTGCACCCCCTTGTTGAACGCCACGATGGACAGCACAAACAGCAGCACCGTGGCGATAATTACCTTCCAGCGGTGGCGCAAACACCCGGTCACCGTCGCCCTGAAACGGCGATAGAACGGCGTGTTGTAAATATCTTCACCGTGTTTTTGTGCCAGTGAGACGAGTTTGGCGGGATCGAGCAATTTGTAGCCCAGATACGGCGTAAACACCACCGCCACCAGCCAGGATACGCCCAGCGCGATGGAAACCACGGCGAAAATCGAAAAAGTGTATTCGCTGGCGGCGGACTTGGAAAAGCCCACTGGGGTAAAGGCGGCGGCGGTCACGAGGGTGCCGGTGAGCATCGGGAAAGCGGTCGAGGTATAGGCAAACGTCGCCGCCTTGAAGCGATCCCAGCCCTGTTCCATTTTGACCACCATCATCTCCACCGCGATGATGGCATCATCCACCAGCAGCCCCAGGGCGATCACCAGCGCGCCCAGCGAAATGCGCTGCAAGTCTATGCCAAAAATCTTCATCACAAAGAAGGTAATCGCCAGCACCAGCGGAATGGACAAGGCCACCACCGTGCCGGTACGCCAGCCGAGACTCAGGAAAGACACCGCCAGCACGATCATGATTGCCTCAAACAGCGAAGTCTGGAACAGTGTCACCGACTGTTTGACCACTTCCGGCTGGTCGGCTACCACATGCACGTCCACGCCGACGGGCAGATTCGCCGCGATGGTTTTCATCGCGGCATCGAGATTTTCGCCCAGATGGATGACGTTGCCGCCCTTGTCCATGACCACGCCAAACCCGATGGCGGGTTGTCCGCCAACGCGCATCCTGGGGCTGGGCGGGTCGCTCAGGCCGCGCGTCACCCGGACGATGTCGCCCAACCGCAGGTGCTTGCCGTTCACCCATAAATCGGTATCGCGTATCCGTTCGACGCTGTCGAAGCTACCCGTCACGCGCAGCCACACGCGGTCGCTGGCGGTCTCGACAAAACCGCCCGGCATCACCACGTTTTGCTGTTGCAGTGCCAAACCGATCTGCGCGGGTGTGATGCCCAAACTGGCCAGACGCACGGGTGAGGCTTCCAGATAAATTTTTTCGTCCTGCACGCCGATCAGTTCGACGCTTTTCACGTCCGGCACGCGCTTCAGATCAATGGCAATCTGATCCGCATAACGGCGCAAAGCGGCCAGATCGAAGCCATCGCCGGTCAGCGCGAAAATATGGATCTGCACATCGCCGAATTCCTCGTTGGGGAAAGGCCCCTGCACACCGGACGGCAAGGTATGGCGGATGTCATCCAGTTTCTTGCGCACCTGCCGCCACGCTTCCGGCACTTCCGCCTTGGGGGTGTAATCCTTGAGTACCACAAAAATCATGGATTCGCCGGGTTTGGAAGCCGAACGCAGCGTCTCCACCCAGGGCGTGCCCTGCAATTTCTTTTCCAGCCGCTCGGTCAGCTCATGTTCCACCTCTTGTGCGTCAGCCCCCGGCCAAAGCGTACGCACTGCCATCACCTTGAAAGTGAAATCCGGGTCTTCCGCGCGCCCCAGACTGAAATAGGAAAGCACCCCGGCGACCGTCAGCACGAGCATCAGATACAGCACCATCTGCTGGTGCGTCAGCGCCCAGGCAGATAAATTCGGGCCTTTCATCGCGCGCCACTTCCATTTGTAACCGATTCAATAATAAGGATTTTTTCACCTTCCGACAAACGGTGCACCCCGGCGCTGACGATGCGCTCGCCCGGATGCAAGCCGCCGGTGATGACCGCCCCGGCATCCCGGTAGGCGGCAACCTGGACCTGCCGCAAACTCACGCTGTGATCAGCCGCCACCACCCATACCGCCGTTTGCTTGCCCTGCTGGTAAACAGCGGAAAGCGGGATCAACCATTCCGCCGTTTTCGCCTGTAAACCGGGTTTCATGCCGGGGTTCATGAAGCGCACCCGTGCGCTCATGCCCAGGGCGACTTGTCCGGGTTTAGCGGCGAAGGCCACGCGCGCCGGGTAGGTGCGGCTGAGCGGATCGTTAATGGGTGCCAGTTCGCGCAAATAGCCCGGCAAGGCCGCACCGTCGCCCGCCAGCACCACCACTTCCGCCTTGTCGCCCACTTTGTGTTGCGCAAATTGCGCTTCCGGCAGCGCAATTTCTGCCTCGAGTTCGCCGGTTTGCGCCAGCCGCAGCACCGTTTGTCCGGCGACGACCACTTGTCCTGCTTCCGCCAGCACGGCGGCAACCACCCCATCGCGGTCGGCGCGCAAGGTCGTGTAATCCGACTGGTTGCGCGTCAAACCGGCTTGTGCCGCCGCCGCCTTAAACGCGGTTTCCTTTGCATCCAGCGCAGACTGGCTGACAAAACCCTGGTGATGCAATTCGCGGAAGCGTTTCACCTCCGCCTCCGCCTGTTGAAATTGCGCCTCTGCCGCATTCGCCTGCAAGCCCGCATCGGCGGCATCCAGCCGTGCCAGCGCTTGCCCGGCTTTCACCCGTGCGCCCGCATCCACCCACCGTGCGACGATCTTGCCAGCGACTCGAAAACTCAGATTGGTTTCATGGCGGGCACGTATCTCGCCGCTGTAAACCGGACTGCTGGCCAATGCCTGCCCGCCCACCAACTGCGTCAGCGCGGGGCGTGCCTCTCTGGCAGGCATAGCGGCCTCCTTGTTACAAGCAGAAAGCAGGACAAGCAGCGCGATACAGGACAGGAGAGGTTTCATTGCAAATAAGGATTTCTTGAGAAGGCCTGCAATGTAGTTTTCAAACGGCTGTTTGTCAAACTGACCAGAGGAACAGACGGGAGTGGCGAAACGGCATGATTATGTGCGGAAAAAAGCCGACACTTGATGCTGTCGGCTTTTCTGTTTAAGTGACAAGAAATTAGGGAAGCACTGATTTATTCGTCATTCCGGCGCAAGCCGGAATCCAGCGCATTGATTAAACAAGGTTTTTGCCTTTTCAAAAACGACAAAATCGAATAAATCAGCCTCTTCTTAGAACTTGTAAACAGCACCAATGCTCACAACGTTGGCGTTAGCGTTGGTTTTAACACCCATCGCGGTGCTGGTGGCAACGGCGTAACGATCCCAAACCAAGCGCAGGCCGAGGTTCTGGTTAACGTTGTACTGTGCGCCCAGACCATAGGTCACGCCCGTGCGTGTCGCGCCAAAGTTGCTGGCGGTAAGACCCGCAGTCTTGGTCTTGGCACTGGCAACGCCCAGTTTACCCAACAATTCAAAGCTGTCGGACAAGGGCAGGATACCCACTGCAACCAGGCTCAAAGCGTCGGCTTTAGTGGTGTTGCCAGCCACGTCCGTCGCCTTGCCAAGACCAGTGAACTGAGCTTCAACAGCCAGGTTTTTGTTGTACTGATAACCCGCCAGGCCACCGTAGATAAATTCGGATTTCTTGCTTAGCGCAGCAGCGGAAGGCGAAACGCCTGGCTTGCCGTTACCCAGCGTAACCCCCGCGTAGAAACCTTCATCGGCAGCAAAAGCGGGTGCCGCAACGACAGCGGACAACAGCACAACAGCAGCAATTTTCTTCATGTTCAATCCTCGAAATGATGTTTATCAAAGTTACAGCGGGCGATATGAACAGACGATGCAAAATAAGTCCAACTTGTTCGTCAATTAACCGACTGAACCTTTTTCTCTGTACGCTGACCAAGACCGCAACATGCAGCAAGGCAAAAGCCGAAACGGATAGTAGAATGCACACCGTTTCACTCTTGAAGCACAACTCACTTTCTCTTATCAGCACCCTATGAACAGAAGAACGCTGCCCGAATCCGTCGTCGGCATGAACCGCACATTCACCGTGCATTTTTCAGAACCCAAAGCGGATGACAGAGCCGAAATCGAGCAATTTATCCGTACTGTTTTCTTTCAGGCTTACGGTGCCAAAATCAGCCATTTCATGCCGCGTCTGATGAGTCTGCGCGATCTGGAGGGAAAACTGTTCGCCGCCTGCGGTCTGCGCGATGCGACCCACGAGCGCTTATTTCTGGAAACCTATACCGATCAACCGATCGAACAATTGCTTTCCGCACGGGTGGGCATCCCCGTGCCGCGCAAGGATATTATCGAGATCGGCAATTTTTCGGTCGCCGAGATGGGCATGGCGCGGCTGTTGAACGGCGCGATTTTCGACCAACTCCATGCGACCTCAAAACACTGGGCGGTGTTCACCGGCGTGCAACTATTGCGTAACGCCTTGATTAAATCGGACATTACCCCTGAATTTCTATGTGACGTGGACAAACAACGCCTGCCGCTTGAAGAACAAGCCGACTGGGGGAGCTATTACGAACAAAAGCCCCAAGTCATGGCGATAGAACGCAGCGAAAGCATCACCGAGAAAAAAATGCAACCCGCCCTTATCGCGGCGCTGGCACGGCAATGCGCGCAACAGCCGGATGTGCTGGCCTTGGTCGGCGAAAAACATACTTTCAGTTATGGCGAACTGGGACGCGCCATCGAGCAGATTAGCGCGCTGCTGCACACCTTCCCCGCCCATACGCTGGGGCTGGCGCTGGACAATTCGGCATTGTGGGCCGTGCTTGATCTGGCGGGGCTGGCGAGCCACAAAGTGATCATCCCCCTGCCGTTCTTTTTCTCGGCGGAACAAATCGCACACAGCATTCTTGACGCGGGCATCACCAGCATCCTCACCGACCAGCCCGCTTGGTATGAACAAATCCTGAGCGCCAGCGGCATCGAAACCGAGGCGGTTTGTACACATATCATCGGCGGACGCGAAATTACCGAGCTTCGCCTCGCCAATATCCCCACAAAAGTCTTGCCGGAAGGGACGGTCAAGGTCACCTACACTTCCGGCACGACCGGACATCCCAAGGGGGTGTGCCTGTCTGCCAACGCGCTGTATCAGGTGGCGGAATCCTTGCGCATCGCCACCCATGCCCAGCCGGGCGACCAGCATGTCAGCGTGTTGCCGTTCGCCACTCTGCTGGAAAATCTGGCCGGTATCTATGTGCCGCTGCTGGCGGGGGCGACCTGTCACTTGCAGCCGCTGGCGACGGTGGGGCTGTCCGGTTCGAGCGGCCTGGATGTACAAAAAATGCTCGGTGCGCTCATCAAACGTGACGCGACCAGCACCATTTTGACCCCGCAACTGCTGCACGCCCTCATCGCCGCCCTCGAAGCCGGGCATCCCAAACCCGCGCATCTGCGTTTCGTGGCAATAGGCGGGGCAACGGTTTCCGAGCGGCTCTTGCTGCGCGCCGAAGCGCTCAAACTGCCCGTGTTTGAAGGTTATGGCTTGTCCGAATGTGCGTCGGTGGTCGCCCTCAATACCGAGTCGGCTCACCGCATCGGCAGCGTCGGCCGTCCCCTGCCCCATAACCGTTTGAAATTTGCCGCAGACGGCGAAATTCTGGTGGCGGGTTCAACCCTGCTGGGCTATATCGGCGACGAGCCCGTCAAGGCTGGCGACTACTGGCCGACTGGCGACATCGGTTTTCTGGACGATGAGGGCTATCTGCATCTGTCCGGGCGCAAGAAAAACATTTTCATCACCTCGTTCGGGCGCAACGTCTCACCGGAATGGGTGGAGCGCGAACTGACCCTGTATCCCGCCATTGCCCAGGCGGCGGTGTTCGGCGAAGGTCGCCCGTGGAATACGGCGGTCATCGTGCCGCGCGGCACGACACCGGAAGGGATGGCGGCGGTCAATCTGGCCATAGCAGAAGCCAACCGCTTGTTGCCGGACTATGCTCAGGTAAAATGCTGGTTGCCCGCAAACGCCCCGTTCCTGCCGCAAAACGGCCAGCTCACCGCCAACGGTCGCCTGAAACGCGATGCGATATGGGCGCAATACGCAAGCGAAATTGAAAAATTTTATTGTTAATAATCAAATGCTTATATAAACACAGGGACAACAGATGTGCTGATGTGCTTAAGAATTTATTCGTAGCTGCGGAGAGTTGTGTGCGAATAAATTCGCACCCACAAAAACCATTCAACCGAATGAAATTATTGATAAATTTCGGTTAACTGCCGAATTTAGGATAAAGGAAACCCATGAACGTCTACCAAAAGCTGCTGGCCGAAACCGAAACCGAGCGCAATGAATTGCAGCGCCTGCCCATCATCCAGGCCGCCGCGATGGGCGAAGTCAGCCTCGAAGCCTACGTCGCCTTTTTGACCGAAGCCTATCATCACGTCAAACACACCACGCCGCTGTTGATGAGTTGCGGCGGTCGCCTGCCCGGCAAATACGAATGGCTG
>Ga0210053_1004717_pt1 | contig 10558 bp, 10 predicted proteins | sample CryGeymeta201512_FD_185467 | JGI IMG/M metagenome (GOLD analysis project Ga0210053, IMG submission 185467) | Groundwater microbial communities from Crystal Geyser aquifers in Utah, USA - Crystal Geyser metaG 2015-12 (SPAdes) (version 2) | ecosystem: Environmental > Aquatic > Deep subsurface >... | reverse complement strand
GAGGGAAGCGATCGCGGCTGTGTCCAGCGCGCCCGATTCTTTCAAGGCCTTCACGCTTCCTGCCGTGTCGAGTCCCTGCTCGGCTTTGATTTTGTGACTACGTAAATAGCCCACGCATTGTCCCAGCGCCTGCGGATGGCTGACGGCTTTTTTGATGTCCGCTTTTTTCACGCCTGGGTTTACGATCAAACAATGCCTCACGCGCAATAGATATTCGCCGACGATGTGTAAATTGTTTCGTAGCAACAAATCGTAATTCTGGTGAATACTGCCTGCCAGCGAATTCTCGATTGGGATGATGCCTGCCTCGCACATTCCCGAATTGATCGCGTTGAATACCGCGTCGAACGACTCGCACGAGATGGATTCCGCCTTCTCGAAATACCCAAAAACGGCCTGCTCGGAAAAAGCGCCCGCTTCGCCTTGAAATGCGACTTTCATAAATGCTCCTGGGGAGATGAGAGAATACGCAGGTAACCACGTGCTACCCGACCACGCGACTATTCGACCACGCGACTATCCGACCATTCGACTATCCGACCATTCGACTATTTTCCTGAACCCCGCTTCCACATCTTCATCGGAAGCCGCGATCGTCATGCGGACGAAGCCTTCGCCCTGCGCGCCAAACGCGGAGCCAGGGACGAGTCCCACGCCTGCTTCTTCGAGGAGTCGCTCGCAAATTTCAACGGAGGTCATTTTCAAGGGACGAAAATCGAGGAAGAAATAGAATGCGCCTTGCGGCGGGATGACTAAAACCTTGTCGCTTTTCATTTCGTCCGCCAGGCGCAGGACCAATTCGCGGCGGCGCGCGTATGCGGCGCGCATGTTGACTGTCGCCTCCTGAATCGCGGGATCGGTCAGGGCAAACTCCGCGGCTTTCTGGATGAACGGCGCGACGCAGGTGATCGAGTTTTGTCCCGCTTTCAAGGCGTTTTTGATGACCGCCGCGGGTGCGGCCAGGAAGCCGACCCGCCAGCCGGTCATTGCGTAGGACTTGGAAAGACTGTTCACGATCAATGTCCGTTCTTTGGCGCCTGTGATATCCGCGGCGGAAGTGGGTTTCTCACCGTAATAGAGACTTGCATACACCTCGTCGCTGACAACCCACAGGTTGTGCGCGGCAGCGAAGTCCTGGAGTTTCTGCAAATACTCACGCGTGGGATACGCGCCTGTTGGGTTGGATGGATAATTTAGCACAATGACGCGCGTCTTTGGCGTGAGCGCCTTTTCCCAGGATTCGAAAAACGGGATAAACCCATTCTCGGCAGGCGCAGGGACGCGGACGACATTTCCGCGCAACATGATCGCCATGTTGGAATGTGTCGCCCAGGATGGGTCGGGGACAAGCACATCCTCGCCTGGGTTCAAAATGGATTGCAGGGCGGTGTAATAGGCGTGAATGCCGCCGTGCGTGACCAGTATCTCGGACGCAGGTTCGTAGGAAACGCCTTCGTCGCGGATCAGCTTGGAAGCCACGGCCCGCCTAAGGTCCAGAAAGCCGCGGGAAGGGCCGTAGTGCGTCAAGCCGTCCTGCATGGCGCGCAGGGCGGCGTCCACGATGGAGGGATGTGTCCCAAAATCTGGATCACCCACTTGCAGGCCGATGACCGCACGTCCGCTGGCTTTGAGTTCCAGGATGCGGTCGGCCATCACAACCGTGGCGGATTGATGAATGAGTTCGAATTGTTGATTAAGTTGCATGGCGATACCCGTTTGTAAAATTTCCGCATTATACACCAGTGAGGTGCGCGTCAGTTTTTTTAAACATCCCTGATCATTGAAAGTAGACCTACAGGTCTTGTTGTGCCAAGCTTGTCAGAACATCCTGCGCAACCTGAATTGATCTTCCATAATCTTCAAGCAGAATATGCTCGTTAGGCGTGTGGTCAAGCGCAGAATCCCCAGGACCATACACAACCGCGGGACATTTCCAAACGGGCGCGACGATATTCAAATCGGCGGTTCCCGTTTTATAGACGAAGCGCGGCTCTCCCCCATTCGACCTGATCCCGCTTAAGAAAGCGCGTACCAGCGGAGTGTTTTTCTCGCACCCCCACGCAGGGATCGCGAATCCCGTTGGCTCAATGACCAAGTGACAGTCACCTTGAAGGTGACTGTCACTTATGATCTCTTCCAACTTCCCATACCAATCCTCAGGCAAAACATCCACAGGCAAGCGGACTCCCACCTTCAAGCGCGCCCATTGCTCGAAATCATTCGAGTCCGATTCCATGCCGCGCAACGTGAGCAACAACTTATCGAAGGCTTTTGGTTTGTCCGCGTTGAACGAATCCACATAGGCTTTGATCTTCAACCAGGCTTCCACCGCCGCTTCCGCCGCAGTGACATCCCCGCTCGCCGTGTGCGCCTGTCCGCGCTTGACTGTCACATTCGCCCACGCGCTTCCCTTGTAGCCAAGCGCAATCCGATCCCATTGATTCGGTTCACCGATGATTGCAAAGTCAGGCTTGTATTGCGAAGCGACAAACCGCGCGCCTTCAGAATCCCGCTCCTCCTCCACCGCGCCGATGACCACGAACTGCCAGCCTTCTTTCACACCAACCTTCCCCACCGCGTCCACAAAACACGCCAGCGGACCTTTCGCATCCACTGAGCCTCTGCCGTAAAGCGAGATACTATCTCGCTCTACTTTTATTTCCCCCGGCACCGTGTCAATATGACCCAGCAACACCACCTGCTTTGACCCCTGTCCCATCACACCGACAGCGTTACCCGCCTCGTCAACAAACGCGTCCTCATAGCCCAGTGACTTCATCCGCGTCACCAGCCATTCCACCGCCCCGCGCTCCTGCCCCGATGGGCTGTATTGAGAAACCAAACCAATCAGTGTTTCAAAGTCATTCATCTTTTTGCTCGACCACCAAAACTTCCGTCAATACATCCACAAGATGGTCAATCTGCTCATAAGAAATCACCAGCGGCGGCAACAGACGGATCACAGTCATCCCTGCATTCAAAGCAATGATCTTCTTTTCCTGCAAGATCTTGATATATGGCTTAACCTTTTGCTTCATTTCAATGCCGACCATTAAACCAAGTCCACGTATGTCGCGGATGTTGGGAGATTCGATCTTCTTCAACTTCTCCAACAGATACGCGCCCTTTGCTGCGGCTTGACCGGGCAGGTCTTCACCGAGAATCACATCCAACGCCGCATTTGCCGCCGCGCACGAAAGCGGATTCCCGCCAAACGTCGAGCCGTGGACTCCTGGAGTCAGATTTTTTATCTTCTTTCCGATCAGCACCGCACCCATCGGCACACCACCTGCAATGGATTTTGCACACGTCAACATATCAGGTGTGACACCAAAGTGCTGGATCGCGAACATCCTGCCCGTGCGCCCAAAGCCCGTTTGGATTTCATCCACGATCAGCAGCGCGCCGCGCTCGTCACAGATCCGCCGCGCGGCTTGGATATATTCCGCGCTGGCGGGATACACGCCGCCTTCGCCTTGCACGACTTCCAAGATCACAGCGGCGGTTTCTTCCTTCACCGCTTTATCCAACGCTTCGACATTGTTGTATGCCACATGACTAAACCCAGGCACGAGCGGTTCGAATCCTTCGCGATATTTTTTATTGAACGTTGCCGAGAGCGAGCCATAGGTTCTTCCATGAAACGCCCGCATCGCCGCGACAATATTTTTTCGTCCCGTTGAAATGCGTGCAAACTTGAACGCGGCTTCCACCGATTCAGTCCCTGAGTTGCAGAAGAAAACTCTGTCTAAGCCTGGAACAAGCGCAGTAATTTTTTCCATCAGCATGGCACGCTGGTCATTGGGAAATGACTCAAACAAAGTTATCAGCGTGGACGCCTGCCTGTAGAGCGCCTCCGCAATTTTCGGGTGGGCATGACCGAGATTGGCAACGCCATGTCCCGATGAGCAGTCCAAATATTCCACGCCGTCCGCATCGAACAACGACGCGCCCTGTCCGCGCACGATGACCAGCGGCTGCTTGGCATACACGCCAGCGCCGTGTTGGTTTTCGATTTTGATGATGTCCATGGTAACTCCAAATGCAGAAGTCAGCCAAAGTCAGAATGCGGAATGCAGAGTGCAGAATAAAAAATCTGCATTCATCATTCTGCATTTTGACTTCCGCATTTATTTCTTCGGATGGTTTTTCTTCGACGTATTGATGGACGCGACGAAAATCGCAATCAATTCATCGCTTTCCTTCTGCAAATCTGACAGTCGGCTGGCAGGGACAATTTCCGCCTCCACAAGCAATTCCAGCCAGTATGCAGATTCGTCCAATTCCTGCAAAGATCCTTCCATCTTGTTGACAAAATCCGCGGGTGATTTGGCTCGGCACGCCTCACGATACTGCGCGCCTACCGAAGTTCCGCTCCGCAGAACCTGGTTGCCGATCACCTTTGCCTCGCCGCTTTTTGGCAATTTCTGGTACATGCGAATAATCCGAAGGGCATAAGCCTTTGTGCGGGCGCGCAGGTCAGTGGATTTCTGTGTGGACATGGGAATCTCCTTTGTGAATGTGGAAGTTGGAATGAATTGAATGCAGAAGTCAGAATAAAAATTCTGCATTCTGCATTCATCAATCTGCATTTTACCGTATCACCGTTCCATTTCCTGATAAAGCATTTGATATTGGATTTTGAATTCGCCCGTCCGCAATGATGACGCGACCCACGCCGCCCTTCAAGGCTTCCTCTGCGCCCAAAACTTTTTTCTTCATGCGACCTTGCGCCGCTTCACTCGCCGCCGATAACTGACTCTGCGGCAGTTGCCGAATGAGCGTGGACTCGTCTGGGAAATTCTTCATCAGCCCAGGCACCGCCGTGAGCAAAAGCAAAGTCTCCGCCTTCAACGCGGACGCCACCATCGCCGCCGCGCGATCTGCGTCCACGTTGAGCGCTTCGCCCTTTTCACTGACAGCGACAGGCGCGATCACGGGCAGATAACCCGCGTTGAGCAGCATCATCAACAACTCGCTGTTGACCGCATCAATCTTGCCCGTGTAATCGTCGCGGATGATTTTACGTTTTCCGTTTTCAATACTCTGAATCGAATCCTTGCGCGTGGCTTGTATGAGCTTGCCGTCCAATCCGCACAACCCAAACGCGTTGACTCCCAGCATTTGCAACTGCTCCGTCAACAACGAATTGACCTTGCCATTCACCGCCATCAAAAAGATTTCCAGCGTCTTGCGGTCTGTATACCGTGACGTATACCCCGAAGGCGAAGTGATCATCTTCGGCGGCGTGCCGAGTCCTTCGCCAAGCGCATTCGCTTCGGCAGACCCGCCATGCACAAAGACAAGTCGCTTGCCCTGCTTCAACAATTCGGCGGCGTCCACGCAGATCGCGGAAAAATCCACGCCCTCCGTCCCGCCAAGTTTTACCACTGTGATTGATTGACTCATAATTTCTCCAATGATGAATGCAAAATACAAAGTGCAGAATAAAATTCTGCATTCCGCTTTCTGCCTTCTGCATTTAAATCGGGTGCAACCCCGCAAACTCCAACCCCGCCGTCTCCTCCCACCCCATCATCAAATTCATGCACTGCACCGCCGAACCTGAAGCGCCCTTCATCAAATTATCAATCGCGCACATCGCCACGATATGACCATTGCTCTCGTCCAGTTCAAATCCGAGATCGGCGTAGTTTGAGCCAGCCAGAATTTTCGGCTCAGGGACGCGGTAGATTCCGCGCTGTTCACGCACCACGCGCACGAATGGATTTTCATTCGCCACCGCACGATAGGCTTTCCATAGATCTTTTGTCGCCACACCTGGTTTTACTTTCGCGTGAGCTGTCGCCAACACACCGCGAACTAAATCCACAGCGGTCATGGTGAGCGAAACATCTTTCACGCCCATTTCCTGAATCACCTCCGCCGTGTGACGGTGTCCAAACGCAGAGAACGTCCGAATCACATTCGCGCGTTCCGCGTGGAGCGAACCGGAATTCCCCTCCGCGCCGCCCTCCGATGAACCGACTTTGATTTCAATAAAAATCGGGGAGGATAAGTCCAACAAATTTGCTTTGACCAGCGGCAGCAACGCAAGATTGCTCGCTGTGGCATTGCATCCCACCCCGCTTACATAATTTGCTGTCGCAATTTCCGCGCGATGAAGTTCAGGTAAACCGTACACAAATTTGCCCAGCCACTCAGGCGCGGCATGTTTTTCGCCGTACCACTTCTCGTAGAACGCCGCGTCGCGCAGACGGAAATCCGCTGCCAAATCAATAATCTTCGGCGCAAGTTTGGCATACTCTTCGATGTGATGTTGCGCCTGTCCATGCGGCTGGGCAAGGAAGAGCATATCCACAAGCTCCAGCGCGGCGGGGTCGCTGAATTTCAGTTGAGTCCTCTTCCGCAGATTCGGGTGGACTTGATACACGTACTCGCCCAAATGCGAGCGCGAAGTCACCTGTTTCACATCCACGCGCGGATGGGACAAAAGCAGTCTCAGCGCCTCCCCGCCGCCGTAACCTGAGCCGCCAATGATGGATACTGTGGTCATAAATTCTCCTCAAATAAATGCAGAATGATGAATGCAGAGTGCAGAATAAAATTCCGCATTCCTCATTCTGCATTCTGCATTTTAGACTTTGACGCCGACACCACAAACTCAACGATTTCGCCCGCGATGTCAATCCCGCTCAACGGCTGCATGGTGTGGAACTCCATCGTGTGATTGATCTCATTGACGATCAATCCACGTTCAGGATGCTCGACCAGGTCAATCGCCAGCACACCTCCGCCCACGGACTTTGCCGCGCGTAAAGATAATTCTTCGATCTCAGGCGTGAGCGGACACAACTCACCCTCCCCGCCGCGCGCCGTGTTCGTGATCCAATGCTCGGACTTGCGATACATGGCGGTCAACACGCGCTCGCCGATAACCACCACGCGAATATCACGCCCTGGTTTCTCTATAAATTCTTGAACATAGAAAACAGAATGTTGCGCTGACCCAAGCGTGGCTTTATGTTCCAGCACTGCCTCCGCCGCGTCGCGATCATTGATCTTCGCCAGCAACCGCCCCCACGACCCAACAACAGGCTTCAACACCACAGGGTAGCCAAATGCTTCAATCGCTTCCAACGCGGCCTCGGGTGTGAACGCGGTGGCATTGTGCGGTTGCGGGACTCCATCACGCGCGAGCGCCGCGCTGGTCATCAACTTGTCGCCGCAAATCTCCGCCACCGAGGCAGTATTCACCGTCGGCACACCGAACGCATTCAACAACCGCAGCGCGTACAATCCGCTGTTGTAACTGATGCTGCGCTCCAACACCGCGTCATATCCCTGCCACGGCTTCGGGTCATTCAAATCGAAATGGATCGCGCGGTCATCCAATCGGTCATAATCAATGCCGCGCTTTTCCATTGCGCCGAAGATCCATTTCTCCTCGACGCGCACACGCGAAAACAAAACACCAAGCTTCAATCGTCGTTGCATAAGACCTCAATGAATGCGGAATGATGAATGCAGAATGCGGAATAAAAAACTCTGCACTCTGCATTCTGTCTTCTGCATTTATTCCCCCCAATCTTCCTGTTCCATCGGCGCAAGCTGGATCGTCGCGGGCTCGAGCGCGGTCACTTCCAGATCCACGCCGCAATCCGAGCAGACGATGATCTCACCGACTTCGGTGCCAGCCTCCAACTCGATCTGGGCTTCACATTCAGGGCAGGTAACAGTAGACATTTTTATACTCCTTATAGAAAATGATGAATGAGGAATGATGAATGCAGAATTGCGCACTCGTCATTTTGCAATTTGCATTTTGCATTCAGCAATCTGCATTTTTACTGATTGAGGACTCGTGCCGCCAATCGCATTTCTTTTTTCGACGGATTTCAGCGGGTCGAAGACTTGATACACATCCGCTTCAAACGCTGGACAGAGAGCCTGATACGCTTCGAGTGACAGTTCCTCCAGCCCGATCTTTTTCTCCCCCGCCTCGCGGACAGCTTTTCCCGCTATCGCATGAGTCTCTCGAAACGGGATACCTTTGCTCACCAAATAATCCGCCAGGTCAGTCGCCATCATGAACGAGTCAATTGCGTTCCGCATTCGTTCGGGTTTTGCAGTGATCGTCCGCAATGCGCCAGCGATGACGGGCAGAATCGCGAGCAAAGTATCGGTCGCCGCGAAGACAGGCGCTTTGTCTTCCTGTAAATCTTTATCGTAGGTTGACGGCAATCCTTTGAGTGTTGCCAGCAAACCTGTGAGCAAACCCAACAACGTGCCAGCCTTGCCGCGTGTGAGTTCAAAGACATCGGGATTCTTTTTCTGCGGCATGAGACTCGAACCTGTCGAGAACGCATCCGAGAGTTCGAAGAATCCGAACTCGGCGCTGGTGTACAAAACGATTTGCTCTGAGAGTTTACTTAAGTGGATACCGATCATCGTCGCGCAGAATAAATACTCGGCGGCGAAGTCTCGGTCAGAGACGGCGTCGAGGCTGTTGGATGACGGCTCTGCAAAACCAAGCGACTCAGCCAGCGCAACGCGGTCAACGGGAACGGGCGTGCCAGCCAGCGCGCCAGAACCTAGAGGCAAAATAGAGACGCGGGCAGTTAAATCTGTGAGGCGCTCGCGGTCGCGTTGAAGCGGATGGTAATGACTCAGCCACCAGTGCGCCAACAAAATCGGTTGTGCGCGTTGCAGATGGGTGTAGCCTGGCATGAGAGTCTCACCTGCAAGCTCGGCTTGCTCGACGAGTGCGGATTGCAGAAGGCGGAATGCAGAATGCAGATTGGGAATTGCCTGCAACATCCATAGTCTGAAATCGGTGGCGACCTGATCGTTGCGGCTTCGTCCCGTGTGGAGTTTGCCAGCCGCCGCGCCGATCAACTCGGTGAGGCGGCGCTCGACGGCAGTGTGGATATCCTCGTCGGAGGGGACGAAGAGAAACTTTCCGCTGGCGAATTCTTTTTTAACGGTAGCAAGCCCAAGGGAGATGGAGGCGTGCTCTTCATCCGAAAGAATATTTGCCTTGTGCAAGGCGTCTGCCCACGCGAGACTCCCATCCACATCCTGAATCGCCATGCGCTGATCGACAGGCAGGGAAGCGTTGAGCGCCCATGCGAGGTCATCGAGTTTTTGTGAAAAGCGTCCGCCCCAGAGGGTCATGTGTGCTCCTTGGTGGTGCGTGGTAATTGGTAAGTGGTAATTACCAATCACCAATTACCATTTACCAATTACTAATCTCTCTTAAACTTCGAATAATCAGGCTTCGGCATGTCGAGACCCGAAACGGGAAGACCATTCATCGCGCGGACTTTCATGCTGAGGCCGAAGAGGCGGATGAAACCCTCGGCATGACTCTGATCGTAGACATCCTCCTCGCCGAAGGTGGCGAAGTCTTCGCGGTAGAGACTGAATGGCGACTTGCGACCTGCGGAGATGATGTTGCCCTTGTAAAGTTTGAGGCGCACCGTGCCAGTGACGGGACCCTGCGTGGCGTTGACGAAAGCGTCAAGCGCTTCGCGCAGAGGCGTGAACCACAGACCGTTGTAGGTGAGTTCGGTATATTTGACCGCGACCATTTCCTTGAAGTGCATGGTTTCGCGGTCGAGGATGAGGGACTCGAGTTCGCGATGAGCATAGAGCAGGATCGTGCCGCCTGGAGTCTCGTACACGCCATGCGACTTCATTCCGACGAGGCGATTCTCAACAAGGTCAACACGTCCGATACCGTGCGCGCCGCCGATGGCGTTGAGCGTCGCAACGATCTTCGCAGGTGAAAGTTTTTCGCCATTGACCGCGACAGGGTTGCCGCTTTCAAATTCGATTTCGACATACGCGCCTTCTTCAGGGGCGTTCTCAGGCGACGTGGAAATCTGGTACATGATTTCTTCGGGCTCGTTCCACGGATCTTCGAGCAGACCGCCTTCGTGTGAGAGGTGCCAGAGATTTGAGTCGCGCGAGTAAATGGACTTGATAGTGGCAGTCACAGGGACGTTATGTTTCGCGGCGTAAGCAATCGCGTCTTCGCGCGAGCGGATATCCCATTCACGCCACGGAGCGATAATTTTGAGGCGAGGGTCGAGCGCCATGACGGTGAGTTCGAAGCGCACCTGGTCGTTGCCCTTGCCGGTCGCGCCGTGCGCGATCGCGTCCGCGCCAACTTCGTGAGCCACGTCCACAAGATGTTTGGCGATCAATGGGCGCGCGACGGACGTGCCGAGCAAATATTTATGTTCGTATACCGCGCCCATTTTCAACATCGGAAAAAGATAATCGCGGGCGAATTCCTCTTTCATGTCGTGCAGCACGAACCGGCTCGCGCCGCTCTTGATGGCTTTCTGTTCAAGCCCCGCCATGTCTTCGTCGCCCTGCCCCACGTCCGCGCAAAAACAAACGACTTCACAACCGTAATTTTCTTTCAGCCACGGGACGATCACGGATGTGTCCAGCCCGCCCGAATAGGCGAGGACAACTTTCTTCACTTGCGGTTTTGGTTTGGAATTCATGGTTCTCCTATACAAAAATTAAACACAAAGGACACTAAGGTCACGAAGGAAAATCTCGAAAATCTTTAAACCTTTGT
>Ga0210053_1004715_pt1 | contig 10568 bp, 11 predicted proteins | sample CryGeymeta201512_FD_185467 | JGI IMG/M metagenome (GOLD analysis project Ga0210053, IMG submission 185467) | Groundwater microbial communities from Crystal Geyser aquifers in Utah, USA - Crystal Geyser metaG 2015-12 (SPAdes) (version 2) | ecosystem: Environmental > Aquatic > Deep subsurface >... | reverse complement strand
GCCGGCGTAACCTACAAGCTCGACCGGATGCTGATTGCCCGGCGCGAGGTGCTTCCGCCGGAATACTACGCCTATTCTCCGCTTCTGGTGGGAAAGGAAACCATCCTCTACCTGAAGCTGGTGGTCTCGAACTCAAACCAGATGCAAATATACGCTTCGCCAGCGGGTATGCTGGTACTGGGCGACGGAGAGAAAACGCTGGACGCCTTTCGTTTGCAGGACTACATCGAAGCAGGGGCGAGCCTGCCTCACCCCCAGAGTGAGTTTTTAAATGCTGGTGAACAGTACACCATTGGCTATTGGCTGGGCACAGATGTGCCGCCGGAAGCGATCACCAGCCTGAAATTGGTGCTCAGTTGCCCAACAGCGGAAGGTGAACCCAACTGCCTGGGCATGGAGGTGGGCCTGCGCGACGTGATCCTGGACGCGGACCTGCCAGAGAGCCAGGGGCAGCCGCGGACGCAAGTTGGCGACTACAGCCAGGCGTTGGCGCGGTCGGATCTCGGCACTATTCAGGATGTCTCAGATGGACTGACAATCGAGCTGCTGCGCCTGTTCTCCGCGCCCAGCGAGGCTGTGCCGGAGATTGCCGACCTGCTGCCAGGGGATACCCAGACAGTGGTGCAGGTTGCCTATCGCTTCAACAACACATCTGACAGACCGTTGGTGCTGTATGACCTGGATACGATACACATCTTCTGGCACTTTGTTCCGCCTGCACAACCCCCTGCACAACCCGGTGATGTATCGCTTAGGCCGGGCGAATTTATTGTGCCTGCGGGATCCGACTCCCGGTTCCTCAACGACTTCTTTTGGGCCGGTCTCAGCGTTGGCAAAGAGCCGGATGACTGGGGTCGCCTGCAGATCCAGCCAGGCCAGGCAGTCATCCGCGGCATCTGGTTCGGCCTGCCGGAGCCTATCAGCCAGCCCAAAGATGGTCTATTTTGGGTTGACGGCGGCTGCGTGGTACCAGCCGATGTCGAAGTCGGTCCGGATACAGAATGTAAGGGTGAAATCCGCTATGATACTGCCTTGCCGCGGGACTATCAGCCGTTCCCGGAGACTCAAGAGCCTGCCGTTGCAGAGCTTGTATTGCCGGAAATTCCGGTTTGCCAAAATGAACAGCAAATCCAGACCGTTTTGCAGGCTGCCATCCCGCAAGACCAACGGGGGCTGAAGTTCCAGACGAATGGCAGCAACCCGCCGGAAATGAAGTTCGTTGGCGTCACGAGCGGCCAGGTGAGTAGGTTGACTGTGAGTGGAAGGGGACCTTTTGAACAGGAAACTCTCGACCTGGCCCACCTGTATTTCCTGAGCGCGGATGGATCGCCTGGTAGCCTGTGGGTTGCGGTGGGAATGACCTCGACCACTACCCTACCGGACGCGTCAGGCAGCAGTTACACCAGCTTTAGTAATCAAGACTGGCGTTCTAGCGAGCAGGCGCAGTCTGCTTTCTCACAGCCTGGCGAGGTCTACGATGTCGTGATCAGTGACTGGTACGTCAAGCCGGAGGGGGTGCACTGGGATCGCTGTTACCAGGATGGCCAGAATACCCTTCCGTTCGTCTGCGACCTCGGCCTGCTCCTGGACAAGGACGGCAGCGCGCAGTTCTTCTTGACCGGTATCCCACCGGCTGACTACCTGGCTTATGGCTGGTATGTTTATCCGAATGATGCTATCTCCAAGGTTGCGCTTCCCGGAGGTTGTCCATGAGCGCTAACCGAAAAAAACGTCTCGTCATTTTCGCTGGCATTTTCATCGCAGCCTTCCTGGTTGTGGTGGGTTTCGTCCTGTTCTGGCCTTCTCAGCAGGGATGTGTCGGGGCGGGTTGCGGCGCAGGCAGCCAGTACTGCGCCAGCGGCTGCTGCCTGGGTACGACGGTGGTGGATAAGGTCGTCGGCTGCTCTGTTCGGAGCTGGGGCTGCGCGGCATCATGGAACCAGTCCACATTTTCCTGTGGAAGTGGTTGTGACGGCACATATGACCAAGGGGCCTGCAATGCGAACTGGGCGCAAAGGGCGGTGTACAAATTAGTGACCTGTTCCCGCCAGGATTGCAGTACGGTATGCGAGTGGGAGGATTACGAATCATGTCAGTGGGTGAGACATTGCAATTCCTACTACTGTTGGTGGGAGTATAAATGCTCTACCTCCCGCAGGCGGGTTTGCCATCAAGAGTGTCATACAGTCTACTACGAATGCTGGCGCTTCTGGGGATACGAGTCGTATGTCGACTCGTGCAGCCTGGTGAGCAACCCTGCCTGGACGAATTGCTGTGGATCTGGGCCGCCGCCGACCAACACGCCCCAACCACCGCCGCCGCCGACCAACACGCCCGTACCGCCGCCCCCGACGAACACGCCCGTACCGCCAACAGCTACGCCAATACCGCCCACAGCTACGCCGACCGTCGCGCCGCTGGTGGTCAGCCTCACCCCGCAGTACGGATCGCTTGTGCTGTATGGGCCTAAACTCGGGCTGCCGGCGCAGACCCTGAACGGGACGATCAGCGGTGGAACACAGCCGTATGCGGTCACGCTCTACGTCCAGGCGCCGGATAGCACGATGGCTAGCTACAACCTGTCGCCTTCTGGCAATTTCAGTTTTGGCCCAGCCCAGGCGGGCGATATCTACTTCGGCACGACCCAGGAAGGCACCTGGCGCGCCTGGTTCACCGTGACCGATTCTGGTGGACGCAGCGCGACCAGCAACACGGGAAGCTGGGTAGTTGTCTTCTATCCGGTCCACGGAGAACCCTGAATTGGAGGTGCAAATTGAAATTGAAATTCAAGTGGCTGATTGACAGTTGGTTGGACATCCTCCTCAGCCTGGCGATCCTGCTGACCGGTTTTGCCGGCGGTGTAGTCGCCGAATCGAAGATCGGCGTGTACAACAGGCTCAATGAGAAGAACATCGCTCAGGTGACAACGAATGCTCCGCCCTCGGCCTGCGCCGGCACTGGCTCGTTCGCCCTGAATGTCCCCTGGGACGAATTGCCAACGATTTCCCTTGCCAATGACCATTCGTTGTCACCTGCTTTTATATATGGGCCGGACGGCCCCTTGCGCGTGCAGGTCTTCCTGGACTACGAGTGCCTCTTCTCACAAGAGTGGGTAAAGACGGTGCTGCCCGAATTGCTCAAACGGGATGACGTGCAGGTTGAATTCTATGATTTTCCGCTCCCGTTCCACCCCGACGCGGAGGAAGCTGCCCAGGCTGGGCGCTGTGCGGCGTACCAGGGACACTATACTGAGTTCCTGACCGCTCTGGCAGATTATGGGACGACCAATGAAAAGGCAATCACACTAGCCGCCGGTGCTGCTGGTCTGGACGTGGAGAAGTTGTTGCAATGCCTGCCAACTCAGGAAAGTAACGTCAAAATGAATTTGAGAGCCGCCCAAGAGGCGAACATCGGAGGTACGCCGACCACGTTGATCAACGGCCGCGCGGTAGTCGGCGCGCTGCCCTGGGAGACCTTCGAGCGGTTGATCAAGGAGGCTGAAAAAGGTGCACCATGAACATAGATTCTGTACTGCCCTGGCTTCTGTTTGCCTGGCTGGTCATTGAGACGGTCTGGGACCTGCGCAGCCACGATGTTCCGGTCTGGTTCTCGCTGGTCATGCTCATTCCCGGGCTGGCGCTGGTCGGTCTATTTTCGCCCTGGGGCGCAGTCGTGATTGTCTTGTCCCTGCTCGCGACTGAAGTGGTAAAACGCTCTCCACTGTCGGGTGTAATCGGGGCGTCTTTGTTAGCCATCACCCTTCCGCTCGTTCGTCTCATTGCTCCTGCCTATCTGCCTTTATTTGTTGGCTGGGGAGGGCTGATGGTCATCTGGCTGATAGGTGTTATAGGTGGAGCAGATGCTCTGGCAGGCTTGTCTCTGCTGCTCTTTTTCCCGTCCTGGATAATGCTCGCTTGCATTGTGGCGGGCATCCTGATTTGGTCTGTGGCGTTGCTTATTTTTCGCTACGGCCGATCTGCCGGACTGCGCCTGTGGACAGTGGCCTCCACCCGCGCCGCCGGAACACGGGCAGCCGGTATCGGAGCTTATGCACTGGCCGCGCTGATCTTCGGTGTGCTGGAATGGTTCCATTAGCCTGAACAGCCATAATGGTTGCGCAGTCAGCAACCATAATAAGCTGAGAAAGGATTCCCATGGCAAAACCCGTCATCAAAGAATTCAAAGAGATCGGATTGACAGCCTTGCTGCATGACAACGGAGATGGAACGGAGTATTCAGTGTCACTGCAACTGTTTTCCGAGCACTCCCCGGATAGCAAATATCACACGCCGTCGGAATGGGCAAAGAATGATGTCGACCTGGCGCTGGCAGATTGGGCAGGCCTGGAACTGGCGATGCAGGCAGCAAGCGGAAGGTCCCTGGCATCTGAGACGCTGGGGTTAAGCCGGGATGATTTGCTAACGCTTGCCCACCTGGATCCACAAGGGCGTTCTCTTCAGCATAAGGTTACCTACATCGGTTACGGGGGATGCGATGATGGAAAGATGATGCTGCTTGCAGTAGGTGCTTTCATATCTCTGGCTCTGCTCTGGCGATTCTATCCGCAATGGATGGAACGACTGGCGAATCTGTGGTGGCTGTTCGCCGCGCTGGTGACATTGATCTTGCTGGGTTTGATCCTGACTGTGATCTTCTACAAGCGCAGCCTGAACAAGACTCCCAAAGAGAGGAATCCATGAGCATTCGACTGTTGACTTCTTCCTGGGGACGCTCCATTGGCGCAATGTTCCAGCGCCGACTTTCCAAACCGCTGATCTTTGGCTATCCGTTTGCCGCTTCCAGGCTGTTCCACACCTTTTTCTGTCCGCCCCTGAGGATCGCCGCTTACGCTGCAAAGGGTACTGAGCATGACCTGGTGCATGACCTGGAAAAAGTCTTTGACCGCCTCGTTCCTCCCTGGCGTTTTGTCCGCATTCCAAAAGCACTATATATCGTCGAGGTCAATCCGGGCAATGATCTGCCCGAGGAGTCCGTCAAAGCGATGTACGAGTACGAAAGCGGCCAGGTGCATCTCGCTGGTGTATGTGGTGCATGGGAAGCGACTGTTTCGCTAAACAGCCTGCTCCTTGCCCTGTTTGCCCAGTCAGTAGCAGATATGCGCCGGGTACATAAGGTGTATCAAAAAAGAGGCGTTGTGGAGCTGGATGTGATGAGAGAGCAATTTCCGGTCTGGATGCGCGGCAAGATCGCAGACTCGGCGGGTTTCCTTATGGACTTTGCCGGCGTTTACGACGTCCCGCGCCCGGCTTTCTCGCTTGCCCGCCAGGTCTTGCAGGCTGAAAACCCTTTCTTGGATGAAATCCTGGCAGCGGGCATTGCCGGCGTCCCCTGGCAAAAGGACTTCGCCAACGAATGTTTGCGCTGCGGAAAGCCTGCCTCCTGGCGGCCAGTACTCTCTGCGCCGGACGGGATGCCAGTCGAATCCGCCTGGCGCTATCTGCGCCCGGAGAACACCGTTCCGCTTTGCAACAAGTGCGCTGCCTACCTCGGCTGGAACAAGAGCGAACCCGTGCGCCTGGATGCCGGCTGGGGGCTGTGGGGGATGCGCTTTGAGTCATTCTGGCAATGGCACCGGGGATGGCAGGGGAATAAACTGCCGCAGTGGGATCGCTGCGAATATCCACTCTGGCCACATGAATACGGCGGCAACTCCTGGGCAGACGGCAGTGGAGCGGTGAAGGATGTTGACCCGCGCCCGCCGAAAGGCGTGCGCCGTCTCAAACGCCATAAGGATGCGCTCAGTCGCGTCCTGGGCGCCGCAACCACCAGGACACCAAACAGATACCCCCTGTCAATTCGTGGTTTAATTCCAGTGGAGCAATAGCCATGACTTTTCTAGCTTTCCTCGCTGCTCTCAGCCTGAGCGTCCTGGCGTTCGAACTGGCCTCGGCGCTGCAAACTGCCCTGGGCGTATTTGGCGGTCACGGCCGACTCGCAGGCGCGCGCGTAGAGAACGCAAACCAGCCCGCAGTGCGCCGCCGCTCTACCTGGGAGGCGCTGCTGCTGGCGATTTTTCCAGCCCGCTTCGATGTTTCCAAAGCGAAGGACTCCGCAAAGGTGACCAGCCTGCTGAGGCGGGCAGGATACCCGTATGACACGCCTGGTGAGTTCTACGCGGCAGCCATGCGGATATTCAGTATCTACCTGGCCATTGGCGGCCTGCTGGCGGGTGCGATGGTGTTCTTGAACGCTCCGCTGGCTGCGCCCGTCCTGGTTTTGATCTTCGTCTTTCTGGGCCTGCGCAAGCCCTACGTCCGCCTGCGAATGCTGGCCAAAAAGAGAGCCGAGGCCATGCACGGTAACATGCTGATCGGGCTGGCAACATTGAATTCGCTGCTGTCCGCGGGAATGGGCGCGCAGGAAGCTCTGCGGCGCACAGCGAGTATCGGCGGGCCGTTCTGCAACCTGCTGGGGCTGCTGGTGGCGCGCATGGAGATCGAAGATTTCGGCAAGGCCATAGAGGTTGTCCGGGCGCATCTGCCCGACCTGTCCGATATCGAAAGCGAACTTTTCCTGCGTGACATCGAGGATTTCTTCGTCCATAACCGTCCGCTGGGTTCCGGCATTCGTGCGCTGCAGGAATCCATGCACCGCAGCATTGTAGAAGCCACCCAAGCCCGCGCTGCCCTGGTGCGGCAGCGCAGTGGATTGTTCGGCATCCTGGCTGTCATGGGACTGATCTTTTCGATGATTTCCCCGTTTTTGGGGCAGCTCACCAGTCCATATTAGCTAGTTGGTTAGTTTGGTAGTTACTTATTTTCCGCTACCCTCCACAAGGGGTCTGCGTCAAACGGCTTTTTCAGGCCGAAAAACAGGCGATTGATACAATTTTGCTTGAGACAGCTCGAAGAACATGTTGGAATGCCAGCAATTTTGAGGCAAAACCTGCTTGAATGGCGCAAAAAGTGTCTGTCTAAACCCCAAAATAGGGGTGGCGGAAAATAAGTAGTTAGTAGTTCGGTAGTTCACAACTATCCAACCACCCAACCCAACTATCAAACTACTGAACTAAAACAGGACACTAGCCGGACACCCCCCAAAAAATGTTGTTACAATATTTACACGGTCGCAACCAGTCAGCGACCAATAACCCATTCTTTTTATAGGAGGCAGTAAACATGTCCAAAATACTCTCTTTGGTTGCCAAGAACGCAACCACTTTCGTTCGTGACGAGCGCGGTCAGGACTTTGCGGAATATGCCTTGCTGCTGGGGGCGGTCGGAGTGGTGGCGATTGCGGTGATCGCCGCCTACAAAGGTGTGCTCCGGGCCGCGTTCCAGGCCGGGATCAATGCCTTGAGAGCGGCTGCAGGCGGCTAATGCGATACCGCAAACGCGCGGAGCATTCGCTTGCACTTGCACAAGCGCAAGCGTTGTCACTGGCAGCACGCGCCCAGCGCGGCCTGCCTGCTTGCCTGCGCAGGCAGGCGCAGGCAGGCCAAACGATGGCTGAGTTTGCCCTGGCCATGCCAATCCTGGCGGCGTTGCTAGTGGGGCTCGCACTGGCTGGATTCTATGCCTTCCGCGCCGCCTCCGCCGACTGGGGCGTGTTCATCACCGGCGTCGCGGAAGGCTCGTACCAAAACCCGGCTACTGCGCAGGCTCGTTCCTCGGTCGTCTGGCCGGATATTCGTTCCCGCATAGCAGCGGGACAGTCCGCGCCGCGCCAGGTGCGCTCACTGATTACCATCGAAGACTCGCGCCCCTGGATATTGGGCATCAACCTGATCGAGGCGCATCGCGGCTCCTCTTTTTTCCGTCTATGGCGCTTCTATCCCGGCCCGCCGCCGCCAGGAGGCCCTGAATGAAACTGCCTTTACCTGAAAGTCAGCGCGGTCAGGCTTTGGCTGAAACAGCGTTGTTCTCGACACTGGTGATCATCATGGCTTTCGGGCTGCTGTCCTGGATTCCGTTTCACCGCGCCAGGACAGCAGCCACCTCCGCCGCGTATGCCTGCGCACAATTTCTCTCGCAGTCGCCCAATCCTGACCGCGCAGCCTGGAACGCTTACACAATTGCGCAACAAACGCTGGATGCCGATTGGAGCGCCACGCTGGGCGTGAGCTACCAAGTTCAGGTTGCACCACCCAGTGGAACGGGTGAACCCGGCGGGTGTGCGGTGTCCTATAACGTGCCTGTTTTCTTCAACGGATTGCTGGGACTGAACAGTCCAGGCTGGGCTTCGGAATGGTTCATCTCTCGCTCAGAAACATGGAAGGCAAGATGGCACTAAAGCGTAACAATGTCTCGACAAGCTCGACAACCACAGAATCCGGCCAGGCGGCCGTGCTGTTTGCCATCGTGCTGGCGCTCATGGCGATCTTTACGATTGGTCTCCTGGAGTACATGACTACCAACGCCCAGGTACAGGAAGCAGTTGCCATCGCTGATTTGGCTGCGCACGCCGGGGCGCAGGAAATCGCTGTGTATCCAAACGGCGTCATCTATTCAACCGGGAATGGAGAACAGATTGCGGCAGCATATTTCCACATGCAGGCTCCCTCCCACATTCACTTCGGCGGCGTTTCCTGCGGGCTTTTTCAAGGACGACCTGGCTGCCGCGTGACCGCCATGGTGCAATCCACCGGCTACCTGCTGCCCAGTCAGTGGATCACCGTGAACGCGATTGGTTATATGGCCAATGGTGTAACAAGAGGCGATCAATAATCGCCCAGAGCAAGGTTTTTCTCCTTGAAGCTGGTAAAGGCACGTCTAAATTCCTTTACAAGTTAGCACAATTGTTCTACAATATCATCAAAAGGAGAGAACAAAAATGGATAACAACTTTTTCTACCACGATCTTGCCGGCAAGCGCCACCTGCGCTCGTATCTCAAGGCGGCCATTCTCATCGTGATCTTCATGGGGCTGGTTGTGGCCTACGCCTTCTGGGAGCGGGCGCAGATGATGGCGGTAGTCAACGCCACGCCTCGGCCGGTCGCCTGGCAGCCTTCTGCGACTCCCATCCCCCCGACCGCCACTCCAACCGTCACACCTGAACCCTGCCCGACCAATCCCTCGGACTGGACGTTCAGCTATCCGTACCCCGGCTACAACGGCAACCTGCTCAAGATCGAGCCGGCCTGCGTCTATGAGGGCCTGGAGCGGACGGTTGCCTGGCTGTTGATGTCTTACAGCATGGGCTATGATGGAGACGAGGCGGCGAAGGCGCTTGGCTTCGAAGAGATGCCCTTCAAGCCAGTGACCAAAATGAAAATCATGACAGACTTCAAGGGACCGATGGAAATGAAGATATCTGTTCGTAACACTTTCCCCACTGTCCGGTTTTGGAATGTTGATGAAGATGGCGTGCCATCCGTGAAAATTGTCCTGCGGGGCTGCTACCGCGCCCGCTCTATCGTCGGCCTCCAGGTGGATGAGTGGGGCGATTATCCGGTTTTTTGTACCGCGTCGAGCGATACCGAAGGCCTCTACACTATTGCAGAGCAAGGAACTCATCGTGTTGGGCCTGGGGGGCCACCCCCAGGGAAAACTGATCCCTGGCGAGGTTTCATTATTTTTGGGTACACTGGTTCAGGGCAATGGAACTACATTGGTCTTGAAACACAGTTAATCGTAGAACTCTCTGGCCTGCCGGAGAAGAACCTGCAGGGTGATCGGCAGTTTATGGCGGATTCCCACGGTGTTTCGGTCTGGGATGCTGCCTGGGTAGAGAGTACTTTCGGCATCGCGCCGCGCCCACTGCTTAACGATTGGAAAACTTTTACCGCCAGTGAGGAAGATAAGGCAGCTATTTTGAAAGCTGCGCAAGAATTTTACAAAGGAAGTGTGTCACCATGAAAAAAGTCCTACTCTCTTTTCTTATCGTTTCACTTGCCATCATGACTGCACTCTGGATAGTAGTTCCCGTCCAGGCAGATGATCCACCAGTTTGCACATTCATCCCACCAGATACATGGGATTGTGCTACTGGGGGCGGCGGGGACAGCGGGGGAGGGGGCGGCGGAGGGGAAGAAAATAATGAGTGTGGGCTCACCACGGAGTTCGTGGTTTTTGGCCCCGCTGGGCCTGGAATGTGCGCAGGTGCTTTATGGCAGATAGACACTTGTACTGGCACACGTATGTTGTCAGACGTATTCGTGATATTACCCTGCCCAGAGCAACAGCCGCAATCAGAAAATCCCTGCGACACCTTTACCATAGATAATGGCGGTGTGTACTGCAACTCAAGTAAATGGCGTGTGGAGGCGCAGGTTTCCTTCCCCGAAGTGTTCCTGGACGTGCGTCCTTATCCGGCCTCACTGGTACGCTGGCCCACCGCTATGCGTACTCATCTTCAACCCAATTCCGGCTCCGGCACGCTGGCCTATTACAGCTCCTCTGGAGGCTCGAGCGGCTCCCCTCACGAAGGCGATCTGGCTAATATCACCCTGACGCTCACCCTCCAGCCGGTTGGCAAGACCTACGTTCAAATCCCGCGGATCGGCGTGTATGAAACACGCGGCGGGTCGGCATACTGCATCAGCGTGAACAGGATCATTCTGGCGGGGGGCATCCCGCCAAAGAAATTTTGCTGGGAAGTACCTTCG
>Ga0210053_1004708_pt1 | contig 10574 bp, 9 predicted proteins | sample CryGeymeta201512_FD_185467 | JGI IMG/M metagenome (GOLD analysis project Ga0210053, IMG submission 185467) | Groundwater microbial communities from Crystal Geyser aquifers in Utah, USA - Crystal Geyser metaG 2015-12 (SPAdes) (version 2) | ecosystem: Environmental > Aquatic > Deep subsurface >... | reverse complement strand
TTCCTACGGCTTCCATCTTCTGGGACTGGCGGAGTTGGTCTTCAAGTTTGCGGTGTTCGGTGATATCTCTTGCCACTTCTATAACACTGATTACCTTTCCTTCAGCATCTTTTATGGGAACAGCCCTGAGGTCCCATAATCTGCCGTCTGGAGAGGATATGATTGTATTTTCCATTTCTCCTGTGCAGAAACTCTTTTTCGCAGGACAATCATTACAAGGAGCGTTACGGTTATGCCATAAGTGATAACACGACTGTCCCGTCAGTTCAGAGACGCTCTTACCCAAACCAATTGCCGCGCCGTCATTTACCCATATCACCTTCATATCACGAGACAGCAGAAGCAGCGTATCAGGAATAGCATTCAGAAGCGCATTAAACTCCTGTGAGAGTTTTCTGAATTTATCCTCGCTTTCGCAGAGGGCCGTCTCTCCCTGTTTACGCTCGGTAATGTCTTCTCCTGAGCTTAATGTCCCTGTAATCTTCCCTATCTCATCTCTCAATACGGCATTGTGCCATGCAATAATCCTCTCATTGCCGTCTTTGGTTAAAACGGGATTTTCATAATACTCAAGAAGACAGTCATCTCCAGCAATAAGTTTTGCAAAAACCGTTTTTACCTCATCCCTGATTCTTTCCGGGATAAAATTATCAACCCAGTTTTTACCTTTAATCTCGTTTTCATCGCTGTATCCCAGAATCTCGCACCCCTTTTTATTTATAAGAGTAACTTTCTGACCGGCGTCAATAGCCGCAATCATCACTCCCGCGACATCAAGATATTTTTGAGCCCTGCCCTTTTCCTCTTCTAAAACCTTATCGGTTTTTTCGCGCTGGGCGATTGTTTTTGCCGCCCTTGAAAGTGTTATAACAACAGCGGCAAAAAGAATAACTGCAACTGAAAACAACATGGCAGTAGAAGCAAATACCATTTTATCAATCGCCTTCTTTGTGGCTGTAATGTCGTAATAGATTTCAAAGGCTCCGGCAAACTTATCTTTTTTCATAATCGGCACATACGTCTCTGCCACATCAAGCATTACTGTCTGCCCCTCAAGGGATTTCATGCCCTTGCTTACAATGACCACATGCGTTTTCCCTTTCGCAACAATCTCGTGGAAATACTTTTCCCTGTTTATATTCCCTATCTCTTTGCGCTCAGTGGAATATACAACCTCTCCCGAAGGCAAAAAAACCTTCATCTTCATAAGCCTGAAATTCTCAGCCTGCATGTCCAGCAAGCCGAAGGGAACAGACTCTTTCCTTAACTCCTTTCCCTCTACCATAAGGGCGGACATCAAATGCCTTGCCACATGCACAGCATCGTCTTCCACTTTTGTTATCATTACTGAGGTGATTGAGGGAAATACGAATAAGACGCTTGACATGGGTGTTAGTATCACTATTGCCAGTGATATAAGCAGGATATTTCGTAAAAATTTAATCTTAAACATGGCTATTCACATGACCGAATAAAATATAAAGCCTTCCCATAATTCTCCGCACATTTCATTATTCTGATATCCGCCCTGCCCTGTATTTTTAATATTACCAGAATAGATGATATAATGAAACATGCATGTCTATATAAACGGCAGTCTTGTTTCTGAATCTGAAGCGAAAGTCTCTGTTTTTGACCACGGCTTTCTTTACGGCGACGGGGTCTTTGAGACGATGAGGGCATATAACGGAACTGTCTTTATGCTGGAGGAGCACATTCAAAGGCTTTTCCGCTCAGCATTATTGACAGGGCTTGATATCAAGAGGGATAAAGATTCTATCAGGAGCGCCGTATATGAGACAATAGCTAAAAACTCTCTCAAAGATGCATACATAAGGGTTACTGTTTCAAGAGGGTCCGGGCCTGTCGGGCTTGACCCTGAACTCTGCAAGGAACCGACATTTATAATAATTGCCGAGGAGTTCAGGGAATATCCGAAATTGTACTATGATAACGGCATCAAAACAATAATTACAGAGACGAAAAGAAACATCAAGGAGGCAATCAATCCTCAGATAAAATCACTTAACTTCCTGAACAATATCCTTGCAAAGATTGAGGCAAAGGGAAAAAATGCCTACGAGGCGCTTATGTTGAATTCGCAGGGACATCTTGCCGAAGGAACTATATGCAATGTCTTTTTTGTTATTACCCCCCCTATCCCCCCCTTATCAAGGGGGGGCGGAGGGGGGGTGTTATGCACGCCGTCACTTGACTGCGGGATTCTCGACGGCATTACAAGAAACATAGTATTAGAACTGGCTCAAAAAAACGGCATAGAAACAAAAGAAGACAGGTTTAAGAAAGAAGACATATACCGTGCCTCGGAAGTTTTCATCACCAATACAACGATGGAGATTATGCCTGTTTCTAAGGTTGATTCAGTTAGCTATAAAGTAGGAACTATCACCAAACAACTTCATGAGGTGTATAAAGAAAACGTCAGGGCGTATTTAGCAAAGTCCACTAAAACAAAAAAAGAGGGGTTAGCGAAAATCTCCTAACCCCTTGATTTTAAAGAGTGAGCCGTGCAGGATTCGAACCTGCGACCCTATGAAGTTTTAGCTGACGACTTTTCCTGTTTTACGCGCTCGTGCAGCCAAACCTTTATCAATGCTCCTCTGTCAACACCTATCCGCTGCCGGATTTCATCTATCTCAGCTACGAGAGACTCAGCAACATCCATGGTTAAGCGCACTTTCTTGCCGTGACGGACAACCTTTGCCTTTGACATGTCTATGAGGCCGTGGATGTCTTCTCCTGCATCAAACCGCCTGTCAAATTCCCCTGCGCTCTTAGCCAGCTTTTTCTTTTCCATATAATTCTTCCTCCTTTCCTCTTGAACGTCTTACGGAAATTATCCTGACTGCATTGCTACGCATAGTGTATACAGCAGTCCATAATTTACCTTGAAGTTTGGCAATGATGATGCCTCTATTTTCAACAGGATGCGGGGCATCTATTTCAATCCTGTCTTCATCAAGCCAGAGATCCCTTGCCGTTTCAAAGTCAATGCCGTGTTTATCTCTGTTTGCCCTGCTCTTTACGGCATCCCATTCAAATTTCATGATATATTATACATATTTTGACCATTATTTGTACAAATAGTCATAATGTTTAAAAAGCGTGGAGAAATTAAATAGGGGACACCGACTGGACACTGTAATAAAAAAGGGATTACAGAAAAACACTGTAACCCCTTGATTCTAAAGTGAGCCGTGCAGGATTCGAACCTGCGACCCGCTGATTAAGAGTCAGCTGCTCTACCAACTGAGCTAACGGCCCATTAACGACAGTTTTTAGGGATCAGGGATTAGGGGTTAGTTAACTACAAAAACTATTTTTTCTAATCCCCAACAACTAAAACCTAACAACTGCAAATTTTGCCATAGCAAAATTTGCTTGGCGCGCCTGAGAGGATTCGAACCTCCGACCCTCAGCTCCGGAGGCTGATGCTCTATCCATCTGAGCTACAGGCGCACTTTATAGCTAATAGTTCATCGTTCATGGCTCATTGTCAGCAATCAGCTATGAGCTATTAGCCATGAGCTAAATTGGGGTGAGTGAGGGGTATCGAACCCCCAACCCTTGGAGCCACAGTCCAATGCTCTACCATTGAGCTACACTCACCGATTTACAACAGTGCAAGTGAAAGTGTCAGTTAATAGTAAAACAAAAAAAACATTTTCAGTCAAATTCAACTGCACTGATAACTTACACTTCTCACTGCAAATTTTGCAACGCAAAATTTGCTTGGCGCGCCTGAAGGGATTCGAACCCCTGACCCACTGCTTAGAAGGCAGTTGCTCTATCCGACTGAGCTACAGGCGCACATATGGTCGGGGCGAGAGGATTCGAACCTCCGGCATCCTGCTCCCAAAGCAGGCGCGCTACCAGGCTGCGCTACGCCCCGAAAAATAAAAAAAGTTAGAAGTTAGGAATTAAAAGTTTTTAATTTCTATAATTTTTAACTTTTCACTTTAAACTCTAATACTTCAGAATTTCCAGATAATCAGCGATATCTTTCTCGTCTTCGCCTTTTGCATTCAGCTTTTTCTGTCTCAAGTCATTAACCGCCTTGCTTTTGCTGCCTTTATACAAGGGGTCCATTTCTATCGCCTTTGTTATGGCTAATGAGGCGTCCCCGTATCTGCCTTTCGCATTATAACAGAGCGCAAGCCCGTAATATGAAGGATAGAAATCCGTCATCCTCTTCAGCGCTTCCTTATACGCATTTATTGCCTCATCATATTTTCCAAGCCTGTAATATATCCTCCCAAGATTATTGTATGCCATCTCAGGCGTCCGATATAGGACATTAGAAAGCGCCTTATTATATGAAATAATTGCGTCATTAAACATTTTAGACCTTTCGTATGCAACACCGAGATTATTATGAGCCTCTGCAAAATCAGGGTCAACGCTTACAGCCTTCTGAAAGAAATCTATCGCCTTTGGAAAATCCTCAAATTTCAGCAGGTATATTATCCCGATTGCATTAAGCACTTCCTTGTTCTCGGGATTAAGCTCATAGGCTTTCTGAAACTCAATAAATGCCGGATTAACATTATTTTCATTAAGATATGAAACTCCGAGTTTATAATGTGCAGCCGCCTTCTGTGTGTTCTCTATGCTTGCCGTTGCACAGGAACCGATAAAAACAGCCATAATTAAAATCATCAGTTTTTTCATCGCCGCTATTTTACCATAAAACTCAACATAATTTTTCCAAGGCTTCTTTTGTAAGCTTATATGTTTCATCCCACATAAGATTTTTAACGTCAATCTCAAACCCGTCCTGAAGAAACCTCACCCTCTTGCCGATAATATTATACAGCCCGAGTATCTTTTCTCCCGCAGCCTTTGTATCTTTTGAAAAAATTACACGGACCCTTCCGTTTATCTCCGCAATATCTGTAATCAGCAGTTTCTTCGCCATTATTTTGAGCCTCATTACATCAAAAAGATTTTGAACCTCTGAAGGCATGCGCCCGAAACGGTCATTAAATTCTTCAATCAGGGCATCAAGGCCTTCACGGCTCTTTGCCGATGCTATCTTTCTGTAAATGCCCAACCTCAGCGTAACGTCTTCAATAAACTCCTCGGGAATAAATGCCGAGACTTTAAGGCTTATGCGAGGCTCTATCTCTTCTTCAATCTTTATCCCTCTTAGTTCGGAAACTGCGCTTTCAAGCATTTCTATATACATATCAAATCCCACTGCATGTATATGGCCGGACTGCTCATGGCCCAGCAGATTCCCTGTCCCCCGTATCTCAAGGTCTTTCACCGCAAGCCTGAAGCCTGCGCCGAGATAATTCATATCCTGAATAGCCTGAAGCCTTTTCTTTGCCTCATCCGTCAGGATATCTTCACCGGAGATAAGAAAATATGCGTAGGCCCTGACATTGCTTCTGCCGACCCGGCCCTTCAGTTGATAAAGGTCTGCGAGTCCAATCATGTCTGCCCTGTCTATGATTATCGTGTTTGCATCAGGTATATCAAGCCCGGAGCCTATGATGGTTGTTGAGACAAGGACGTCTATCTCTTTATTTATAAATCTCTGCATTATCCTTTCAAGCTCTTTCTCATGCATCTGCCCGTGCGCAACAGAAACCTTTGCATCCGGCACAAGCTGCCTGACGTGAGCAAAAACCTTTTCCATGTCATTAATCCTGTTATGTACAAAATATACCTGCCCTCCCCTATCAATCTCTCTTTCTATCGCACTCCGTATAAGCCCGTCATTGAATGCTGAGACTACGCCCTTTACCGCAAGCCTTTCCTCCGGCGGCGTCTCAATAAGGCTCATTCCTCTTATGCCTGACAGCGCCATATTAAGCGTCCTCGGTATCGGAGTTGCGCTAAGAGTCAGCACATCAACCCCCTTTTTAAGCTCTTTGATTTTCTCCTTCTGTGCAACGCCAAAACGGTGCTCTTCATCAATTATAAGCAGTCCGAGGTTATGAAAACCGATATCTTTCCTTAGCAGAGTGTGGGTTCCTATCAGGATGTCAATCTCTCCTTTTGCGGCTCTGCGGATAGTCTCTGTCTGCTCTTTTTTTGACTTGAATCTGCTCAGATAATCCACTGCAACAGGAAACGCAGAAAACCTCTGACTGAAGGTCCTGTAATGCTGGTCGCATAAGAGTGTCGTGGGAACGAGAACTGCAACCTGCCTGTTATCATAAACTGCCTTGAATGCCGCTCTCATGGCAACCTCTGTCTTTCCGTAACCTACATCTCCGCACAGAAGCCTGTCCATCGGCTCTTCCGACTCCATGGCAGCCTTAATCTCTTCAATGGCCTTTATCTGGTCGGGCGTTTCATCATAAAGGAAAAAATTATCAAATTCACTGTGCAGTTCTGAATCTGCGCTGAATGAAAACCCTCTTGCAACCTGTCTTTCCGCATAGAGTTTAAGGAGTTTCTCAGCCAGCTCTTTTATCCTCTTGCTTGCCTTCTCCTTAGTCTTCTGCCACGTCTTTCCCCCGAGCCTGTCTATCTTCGGAACAAGGCCCTCTCCAGCATGATACTTGCTTATCTTCTCTATCCCATAAAGCGGAAGATAAAGCCTGTCGCCGCTAGAATACTCCAGAACCATGAGGTCGCCCTCATAGCCTTCTATTGTCTGTCTTACAAGACCCGTGAACCTTCCGATTCCATGGTCCCTGTGCACGATAAAATCTCCGGGAGACAGGTCCTCCAGCGACATAAGAAGCCCCGACACTTTTGATTTTTTTATCGGCCTGAATGCAGGCCTTTCGCCAAAGATTTCTTTTTCGGTAAGGATTAGAAATCCTGAAAGAAAAAATCCTGATGACAGCTCTCCGACAGTTATTGATATATTCCCTTCATATTCAGCGATGTTTTCTTTCGCAACAAGAGGAGCAATAACATCGTTATTCATAAAAATATCTCTCAGTCTCTCAGCCTGCCCTTTTGACGCCGCAACCATAACCACCCTGTTATCCTTTGTTAATGCCTTAACTGCATCAGGAAGCTCATAAATGGATTTTCTCTCATTGTGGTATATGCCGCAGCCTCCCAGCGATAAAAGACCTGCATCAATAACTTTGCCTTCCTTCAAATCCCCCCTTCCCCCCTTTTCTAAAGGGGGGTGAGGGGGGATTACTGAATGTGGTATCGTTGAAAAAGAAAATTTTGAAAGCATAACGGCGCCTTCAGAAAAATCACATGGATGGTGAATGGAATCAGAGTAAAAACAATTTGCATCTTTAAATACTGAGAAGATGTTCCCGGCCTCTGAATGTTCCACTGAAGGCAGGACAGTGAATTCTTCAATCTTTCTTATTGATTTCTGTGTGCTTACATCAAACATCTTTATGGTCTCAATTACATCTCCGAAAAACTCTGCTCTCAGCGGATTTTCTCCTGTTGAAGGGAATATGTCAAAAAGCCACCCCCTGCGGCTGAACTCTCCGTGTTCAACAACTATCGGGACCTGTTTATATCCGAGATAAACTAACTTCTGCTCTAACACGTCTCTGCTGATTTCAAGAGGCTGCTTCAGTATCAGCGCGCTGTTTTCTAACTCGCTCACTCCCCAAAGCGGAGCCTTCGCTGCAGCATTTGACGTTACAACAGAAGCGCCGTATCTGAACCTGTAAACCACATCCGCCCTTTTTCCGCAGGCGTCAGGGCCGTCCGGCTCAGGGAGAAAGAAAAGGCCGTTCGTCTCATTCAGGTGAAGAACAGACCTGAAAAACAATATGTCCTTGTACAAAGCCTCTGCGGTTTCCTCTGTTGCCTCAACCATAATAAACGGCTTCTCCTGCATTGCAAAAAAAAGCGCCATGGAAGAGCCTGTGAGATTATAGATACGGGAGGAAGGAGGAATACTTTTTATTTTATCAGAAAATGATGTAAAGTTGTTAAGCATAGACATTCAGAATTTTATGAATAAACTATGATGGGGTTATAGGCAATGGTTTGTTCACTAAGCTCCCAGAAGCCGTTGATGTAAAAGGTCTTCGCAATTACGGCGCCCGTCAAGAACAGCATGAATGAAAACAGTTTTATCTCTGATTTCATATATAATGCGGTATGGTTTAAAAAATATTTCTCTGAAATCAAATATCCCCCACCGCTGCATTTCCGTCGGGTGATTGCCGCGCATAGGCATTGTTTCCAGAGAAGTCATTGCCTTTTGAATGTTGTCAAGCAGATGCTCTGCTTTCCCCTGCGAATCATTGATTGCAACGTACCTGTAGATTGAGAAGAGGTCATCTTGAGCAACACCTGTGATACGGACTTCGTATTTCACAGCTTCTCAGCAGTGCGCACTTTCTTTTTTAATTCCGCAAACACCAGATGAATTGGTTTATGCCTGCCTTCAAGCATATCCTTTCGTCCCATTGCCAGCAGCTTCAGCATTGCCGTGCTTTCGCGGTCTTTCTCATATTCTTTTATGTCCTGAATTATTGCCCGAGCCTCTCCGTTTACGGTAACAACAACAGGATTGCCGGTTTCGGATATTTCGCTGATTATTTCTGACGCATGAGATTTGATATGGCTTATGGGCTTAACGGCTGTGCTTAGTTTCATCTTTCCCTCCTTATGACCCTAATTGAGTCTTTATTATAGTCTACCAGATTTCTATAAAAAATCAAAGAAGGTTCCGATAATAAATATTCTCTTACAGCTTTTTTATTTTCTCAATTAACTTTGTAGTAGATATGCCCTTGACATAGGGAAGGCTGCGGGTCTCCTTTGCAATGTCAGAGCCTACAATATCTTCTTTTTTCCAGTCTCCGCCCTTGACCAGGACATCGGGTTTGAGCAGTTTAATCAGTTCATAGGGCGTTTCTTCATCAAACAGGGTTACATAATCCACTATCTCAAGCGAAGACAAAATCTCCGCCCTATGGCCTTCTGGATTAATAGGCCTTCCGGGTTTTATCTTAGAAACAGATTTATCCGAATTCAAACCAATGGCAAGCACATCTCCGAGCGCCTTTGCATCCCTGAGATACCTTATATGTCCTATGTGCAGTATGTCAAAACAGCCGTTGGTAAAGACGATTTTTTTGCCGACAGCCTGCGCCTCGTCAACAGCCTTCTTCAATTCATTCCGGTTTAGTATCTTTTTCACCCGAAAATACCTCTATTAAGGATAATCCCGACATGTCGGATTGAAATCCGACCTACAGCCCGCCGCCGGGTTGACCGCCAAAACCAATGCCGTGTGTATCGGTCTCGAAGACGGTGTCGCCGACATTCTCGATCTGGTAACTCCTGCCACGGCGGAATTGTTGAAAGGATAGGAAATTCAAGCGCACAAGTCAAATTAACTTCGCTCCACATCACCTCGCCAATCCGATTTTCATCGTCAGAACCATGACAGATTCCGCGCCTCGCCCGTTCCCATGGCAAGAATTGGCCGCGTCAACGCCAAAAACCGGCACACGCTAAACCCGGCGCACAAGCCTACCCACGGTGAGAAAAAACCCACTCACCAAGCAACCCGCTGATCGAACTCGAACTCCGGTACAGGCTGCGCCGACATATCCCATTGAGGATCGTTGCCCGCCTGATGCCGATGCGCCTGTTCGAGTTCCCACAGCGGCGGCCCGCGCGCCGGGGCGATTCTCGGTGGCTGCGCCGATTCGCCGAGGTGATCCAGAATCTTCCGCACGGTACCTGCATCGGTGATAAAAGCGATGATCCGCATCTGCGCCTGACAAATCGGGCAGACCAGTGGCAGCGTTTCGTAGATGCGCGCCAGCAGCATCGCCCACAGATAGTGCGAAGCGGCACGGCGCGGTGGTGCGTCTGCTTCGGTGGCTTCCACCGGCAGCGGCACGATCACCGGCATCGGCACCGATGCTGTGACGGCGGCACGCATCGGCGAATTGGGTGCCAGCACACCGTAGTAACGATGGCGATGCGCACGGGGTGGTGGGATGAGCGCGGCAATCTTGTCGATCAGTTCCAGCGGCGTGAGCACCAGATCACGCGGGCTATCGGAGCGGGGCTTGGGGTTGTGGTAGATCAGATGCTCGGCATCCAGCGGGTGCAGATGTTCCAGTGCAAAGGGCGGACGGGCGCAGTAGCGCAACAGCCGTTCCAGCCCTCCCGGTCACGGCCTCCGATGCACACCGAGGCATCCAAAGAGAACCCGCCACCGTGTTCCCAACCCATCATCTCGTCCCGATTACCCTTGCCGATCAGGCCGCGCCGGACAAAGGCACGGAGGATGCGCTGGCGCACTTGGGCTTGCACTTGGGCGATGGCGGCGGTATCAAGCTCAGTCGCTGCATGAAAATCCACGCCCGCCACTGCATCAGCCGCGTCGGCAACATCGGCTGTATCGCCAATATTTGCAGCAGGCTGAAACACCCCATCCACGATGCAGCAGTGGAAAGCCGTTAGCTAAAATTCCGCAGTCAAGATAACGGCGAAAGGCTTGCTCAATATAGGCGGGGGTGGATTCATCGCCCGCCCCGCCAGTGAGCGCCAGCCATGTTTCGAAGGTAAGCGCTCCACGAACCCCACGCTATTCAGCGCACCATTTCGATGGTTAAATCCACCGCATGCAAATTCCATGGCAA
>Ga0210053_1004694_pt1 | contig 10597 bp, 10 predicted proteins | sample CryGeymeta201512_FD_185467 | JGI IMG/M metagenome (GOLD analysis project Ga0210053, IMG submission 185467) | Groundwater microbial communities from Crystal Geyser aquifers in Utah, USA - Crystal Geyser metaG 2015-12 (SPAdes) (version 2) | ecosystem: Environmental > Aquatic > Deep subsurface >... | reverse complement strand
TTGCCTACCTTTTTAAGAGATTGACTGAATTTTGATTCGTTATTTTTCATCCCTGCAACCCCTCCCACTCCCTCAACTTCTCATCCATCTCCTTCTGGACGCGTTCGTATTCTTTCCCCAGTTTTGCGACTTCCTTCGGGTTGACGAACGGGCTCTCCAACTGCGCGCCCAGATTCGCCATTACCTGTTCAACAATCCAGATATTTCAAGCACCTGCTTTGACCAATCGGCAGACTGCTCGGCAACCTGTTTTCGCTTGATCGCATCCGACCAGATTACATCCCAAGCCACTTGCCAGCAGGCAAGCTGGATTTGAAGTTCCACTAATTTTTCAGCTGTGTGAATTTCTGCTTGTGCCGCCGTCCATTCGATAAACATCTTACTCTCATCAATTAGGCTGGCGACTGTCTCGCGGCTGGCGTCGTTTGCAGAAAACGACTTGATTCGGCTCAAGTTTGCGGCCAGTCCGCCCAAACGGACAGGCAAGGGATCGCGCATGTAGCGTTCACGGATGAGAGACCAGTCTTTCATTTGTCACCAAGTAATCGGATGGTAATTTCAGCAACCTTGTTGCGAATCTCTGGATCGAGAATTTGCATGGATGGGTTGTTTTGACGCGGGCGAATATTGATCAGCGATTCAAAGGTCACTTGTTGAGCGGCGGGATCCCAATCCGCGCCCCAGATGAATTCCTGCTTGCTTCCATCGTCCAATAAAACCGCTTCGCAATCGGCGTGCATGGCTCCGCCACCAGCGAGAATGCCGCGTTCGATGTCCACAGCCAGTTTGACATAGGTCTGCAACATTTGAAGCATGTCTTTCATTTGTTCGGGCGTGGCACCGTCATGGATGATATGAATCACAGCGACTCCTTTTCGTTCCCATTATAGCAACTCATCACCCCTGCAACCTCTCCCACTCCCTCAACTTCTCATCCATCTCCCTCTGGACGCGCTCGTATTCCTTGCCCAGCACCGCCACTTCCTTCGGGTTGACGAACGGACTCTCCAACTGCGCGCCCAGGTTCGCCAAGTCCGCTTCGAGGGCGGCGATGGCGTTCTCGATTTCCTGCAACTTCGCGATCTTTCGTCTTTCGGCTTTGGCTTCGGATTGCAACGCCTTGCCCTGCGACCAAAGGGAGTGTCAAAGGATCTCCCGACGTTGCTTTTTCTTGCTACTATCCAAAGTCTGGCCCTTACAGGGTGCTTCGCAAAGACTTTGGAGTCCGTTTTCACTATTCTCTACTCTCTGTACTCTTCACTACAACTCCTTCGCCCTTCTCACGATCCGATCCTTCGCCCGCGCCGCGAACTCTGCCAGCGGAATGTTGTTCTGCTGGCTTCCATCGCGCACGCGCAGGGACACCTGTCCCGCGTTCATCTCGTTCTCGCCGACAACGAGCATGTACGGGACCTTCATCATCTGCGCGTTGCGGATCTTGGCGTTCATGCGTTGCGCGCTCACATCCGCGCTGACGCGGATGCCCTGCTCACGCAACTGCTGGACGATGCCCTGGGCGTACTCGTTCTGCCCGTCCGTGATCGGGATGACGCGCGCCTGTTCAGGCGAGAGCCAGACGGGGAAGTTGCCCGCGTAATGCTCGATCAGGAATCCGATCATGCGCTCGTGCGTGGACAGGGGCGCGCGGTGGATGCACAACGGGATTTCATCGTTGCCTTCCTTGTTCGTGAACTTCAGGTCGAAGCGTTCGGGGACAGCAAAGTCCACCTGGTTCGTCATCAGGGAAAACTCCTTGCCGATGGCCGACCAGAGTTGCACGTCGATCTTGGGACCGTAGAAGGCGGCTTCATCTTCGGCTTCCACGTACGGCACGCCGCCATTATCCATGGCGCGGCGCACCATCTCTTCCGTCTTGAGCCACAGGCGTTCGTTGTCCACATACTTCTTGCCCAACCCCGCCTTGCTATGCAGGGACAGGCGCATGACAAACTTCTCGATGCCGAACAGGTCGAAGTACTTGCGATACAGTTCCACTACGCCCATGAACTCCTGCTCGAACAATTCCTCCGAGACGTAAATGTGCGCGTCGTTCATCTGCATCGAGCGGACACGCATCAAGCCAAAGAGTTCGCCTGACTTTTCGTAACGGTAGCACGTGCCATATTCCGCCAAACGGACCGGCAGGTCACGGTACGAACGCTGTTTCGAGCCGAATATCTTGTGGTGCATCGGGCAGTTCATCGGCTTGACGTAATACTTCACGCCTTCCAATTCCATCGGCGGATACATGGACTCGGCGTAGTAGGGCAGGTGTCCCGAACGAATGAACAAATCTTCCTTCGTCAGGTTCGGCGTGCGGACGCGCAGGTAGCCTGCCTTCTCTTCCATTTCCTTGGCAAGTTTTTCCAGTTCTTCGATCATCACGCCACCGTTCGGGAGCCAGAGCGGCAGGCCAGGGCCAACCTCGTCATCGAAGATGAAGATCTCCAGTTCCTTGCCCAGCTTACGATGATCGCGTTTCCTGGCTTCTTCCAACTGCCAGAGATAGTCTTTCAGTTGTCCTGCGTTTTCCCAGGCCGTGCCGTATACGCGCTGGAGCATCTTGTTCTTCTCGTCGCCGCGCCAATACGCGCCCGCCACGTTCATCAGTTTGAACGCGTCCTGCCTGATTTCCTTCGTGCTTTGGACGTGCGGCCCGCGGCACAGGTCCGTGAACGAATCCTGTTGGTAGAGGGAAATCTCGGGCTTCTCTTTCAGCGGATTGCCGTACTCGTCGAGTCCGCCTTTTTCGAGACCTTCGATCAGCTCCAGTTTATACGGCTGGTCCTTGAAAATCTCGCGCGCCTCGTCCGCAGAGACGACTCGCTTCTTGAACTCGTGCTTGCCTTGCGCAATCTGTCGCATCCGCTTTTCGATCTGTTCCAGATCCTCCGGCGTGAGGTTGCGCGGCAGGTCGAAGTCATAATAGAAACCATCCGCGATGGGCGGCCCGATCGTGACCTTGCCATCGGGGAACATCTCCATCACGGCCTGCGCCATGACGTGCGCGGCTGAGTGACGGATCTTGTAAAGTTGGGACTCTTCGTATTTTTCCTGAACTTGTTGTGCCATTCTCGCTTCCTTTCTTGACTTTTAGTTGCTGCCGCTTCGAGGAACATTTCTGCAACCCGGAGAAGCGGCTACCAGCCTCCGGGTCGCTGACGAGTGAAGGTAGTGTCATCTTCAGTCATAGCGACCTCCATACAAAATAAAAAACTCTCGCCCAATCACGGGGCGAGAGTTTTGCTCACGCGGTTCCACCCGATTTGTAGAGCGAGATACTATCTCGCTTTACATCTCTTACAGCCTCTAACGGAGCCAACCGTTCCTCCTACTTGCTAATAGCTGGCAGCTAATCGCTTTCAGATTCACGCTCGCGGGTGGTTTTCGGTGACTGTTTCTGGAAGCGACTCTCAATCTTAGGCCGCTTCTCCCTGTCAGAACATTCGTCACGTACTCGTCCCGGTCATTGCGCTTGGTACGTGTGTACCTGTTTTCTTGTGTACGTTCTCAGTGGGCGGAATAGGGCTCGAACCTACGACCTCACGGATGTCAACCGTGTGCTCTAACCAACTGAGCTACCCGCCCGAACAGACGGCATTATACCGAGATGGCGCGCTTTTGACAATGCTTGGTATAATCCGCCTCGCCATGCCCCGAAGGAAAGCCCCCGAAGACCTGACCGTGGAAGAACTGCGCCGCCTGTTGATCGAAAAACGGCGCGGGGAGCGGCGCGAACGTATCGAACACTTCCGCCGCACGGGACGCGTGGTGGCGGTCGCGCCGGACCTCGCGGCAGACTTCGCCGAGGCGGAAACGGCCGGCCCGGCCGCGGACGCGCGGAACGGGGACCCACCCGAGGTCACGCGCGCGAGGCGGTTCGCAGATCGCCTCCTGCTGGCCGTGGAAGTGCTGGCCGTCGTCGGGCTGGTCGGAATCATCCTGAGCGGAATGGGCATCCTGCGCGACTTGAACGATGAGGTGGCCGCCGCGCTGGCGCCCGCCACCGTCGAGCCGACGCCGCTGGTGATGGCCGTGGTGCTTCCGTCGGGACATACCCCGCCTGACGCGCAGGGCAACACCCGCCCCAACGAGGCCGAGATTCCCGAACACCTGCGCCCGATGGTGCAGTCGCTGGCGAACATCGCGGTGCCCACCGCCGGCCCGGAACAGGCCATTCGCATCCAGATCCCCGCATTGAACGTGGACGCTCCCGTTGTGCAGGGCGATGGCTGGGAACAGTTGAAGAAAGGCGTGGCGCAACACATCGGGTCGGGCGACCCCGGCCAGACCGGCAACGTGGTGCTCTCCGCGCATGACGATGTGTATGGCGAACTCTTCCGCTATCTTGATCGCCTCGTACCTGGCGACCGCGTCATTCTTTACACTCAACAACGCCAATACGTGTACATCGTCACCCAGACGCTGATCGTTGAGCCGACCCAGGTCGAGGTCATGGCTGCCACCGCCGATCCGACCGTCACGCTCATCTCGTGCTATCCCTATCTCGTCAACAAGCAACGCATCGTTGTCTTTGCGAAATTGCAAAATTAGTACCGCAAAATTTATTTTGCTTCCGTACGACGCAAGATAAATCTTGCGGTACAAAACAACACAAGGAGTTTCTCATGGCAAAACCCAAACGCTCGATCACTCGCCGCGCAACATCCACCCCGGTCGCGGTGGAATTCAACCCGGACTACAGCAACGTCAAAAGCGATCTCAAAAAAATCGGCATCCTGGCCGGATCGTTTTTCGCCATCCTCATCGTCCTGTCCTTCTTCCTGCGATAGCAAGACCTGACATGTCTCCACAGGAGTCCGATCATCCGAGACCCGTGTCTGCGCAATCGTCACGATTAACCACGGCGCGGATGAGACATGTCAGGTCTGCGAGGAGATATTATGCCCCACATGTTTGTCCCCGGCCCAGTGGACGTGGCTGACGAAATTTTGCAGGCGCAGGCCGCGCCCATGTTGCCGCATCGCAGCAAGGAGTTCGAGGCCATCTATCGCCGCGTCAGCGAAAAAGCCCAGCAACTGTTCTTCACACAGCGCCGCGTCTTTTTGACGGCATCCTCCGGCACAGGCTTGCAGGAGGCCGCCATCCGCAACTTTGTGGATAAAAAAGCGCTCGCCTGTGTGAACGGCGCGTTCGCGGACCGTTGGTACGAGGTGGCGGTGTCGAACGGCAAGGACGCGGAAAAACTCTCCGAGGAATGGGACCAGCCGCTTCGCCCGGACCGCGTAGCGGATACTGTCAAACGAGGCGGCTTCGAAGCCCTGACCGTCGTCCACAATGAGACGTCCACAGGCTTGCAGAATCCCGTCAAGGAGATCGCCGAGGCCGTCCGCGCCGTCGCGCCGGAAACGTTGATCCTCGTGGACGCGGTCTCCTCGCTGGCGGGCGCGAAAATCGAGATGGACGCCTGGGGGCTGGATATGGTTCTCACTTCCTCGCAGAAATGTCTCGCGCTCCCGCCCGGACTCGCGCTCGGCGCAGTCTCGGACCGGGCGATGAAGCGCGCCGAAAAGATCGAGAACCGCGGCTGGTACTTCGACCTTGTCCGCATGGAGAAGCACCGCCTGAAAGATTCGTCCCCCGCCACGCCCGCCATGTCGCTCATCTTCGCGCTGGACAAGCAACTGGATCGCATCCTCGCCGAGGGACTGGAGAATCGTTTTGCGCGTCACTCCGCGATGGCCAAGCGCGTGCAGGATTGGGCCGACGAACACGACCTGGGTGCGTACGCGCCCGAGGGTTTCCGCTCGCAGACCGTCACCACCCTCAAGAACGAACGCAACTGGGATGTCTCTGCGCTCAACAAGTTCCTGCTAGCGCGCGGGATGCGAATCGCCAACGGCTACGGCGCGTTGAAAAACATCACCTTCCGCATCGCGCACATGGGAGAGACGCAGATGGAAGATGTTGACGAGTTGCTGGAGGCGATGGAGGAGTTTTTGAAGAAGGGGTAAGCCGCGGTTTGGAAGAACATATTCCGTACTGCGTATTGCGTGTTGCGTAAATTACGTAATACTGAGATTTCCAGAGAGCGCATTTCGAGCGTTCCGTGAGCGGACACTTTTCAGGGCGGCGACGGCGACGATTGACAGGCAAACTGCAACGTGTAAACGCCATCTTCGCATGGCATCTGGGCGGCTTTTTGATTCCAGCGCGCACACAACCGTTCCATGGCCGCCTGGATTACCTCATTGTCAAAGGCTTTCAGCGTGACCAACATGATGCGTGTTTCCGGGTCGCGCTTGACCCACCCGCCCTGGTCGAAGATGCGCCGGGTCAACTGGCCCCACGGCAAGCGCGTCACTTGTTGCTGCATCGCCTCACGGATGGCGTCTTGGCGAGCCGCTGAAGCGGGAGGCCGTTGCCGCGCCAGTTCTCGTTCGACGAGCGTCTCCAACACACACGCTTTGATCTCAGCGACGGTATCTTGTTGAGCCTGACGAGCGAAGTCATGCAACTGCGACACAATGGTCATTTTACGAGTATCCACAACCCACCGGACTTGATCGTCGGGTACTTGACCGGTCTTGGTCCAACGCAGCAAGTCTTCGGTTTCACGTTGGTCTGCGACAATCTGCTCACGCCGACGCTGAATGCCTTTGAGCAAGTCGTTGAGTTGCCGCTTGCCGATCTGCCTGGCTTGATATTGAGCTTGCGCCGCTTGCTCTTCCGCCTGATTGGCCTGCCCGCGTTCCTTGAGTTTGACGGCGCGCGCTTTGAGCTGCTCCACCTCGGCGGGCGTCGGCGGTTCACGGCGCAATTGGGGAACAATGTCGCCGCCACAAAAGGCATCCGCCCCTTGGCGTTTGCCCTTTTTGAAATCTTCCTCCACCCACTGCTTGCCGCGCATGAACTCCAGCAACGCTGTTGCCGACAAACGGCGCGCTGGTTGACCCACTGCGAACAACACCGCGCGATGCCCTGTTCGCGCATCCCGCACCACAACGGCGCGATAGGCTTTGCCCTCGGCATTGACCGTCATCCGGGACACATTCGCAACCTGGGTTTTGACTTGTTGAATCTTGCGCCCATCGGCGCGGCGCACGGTTTCAAACTCAGCGTCTACAAATTGGGTCAGGGGGAGGCCGGCCGCGGCTTGGCGGACAGTGGCGGTATCATCGGCCCAGACGACGTAACCGCGCGTTCCGCCTTCAAACGAATCCAACAAATCCCACGACAACGCGCCGCGATCCGCCCCGATCAGCGTCGCCAACTCGCCGGTAGCGGCTTCCACCGCCCGAATCGCCTCGTGCACCAGCCCGATGAACGCCGTCGCGGCTTGTTCATAAGTGAACAGCAAGGGCCGCCCTGCACGCCGGGCGCTAACGGCTCGCAACTTGAGGATGGCTTTGACCGGGTGCGCCATTGAAGCATTCTTCGTTTTATCAATCGCGGCCTGGGAGTAGAGTTTAAGAATGTGCGTGTCCAGGTAAATGGCTTGTCCCACCCCGCGGCCACCCGCCAACGCCAGCGCCTTGCGCGCCAGGCGGGTGAAGCCCTCAATCAAGCGGCGATAACCGGGCACGCGAGCTTCGACCTGGACTTGATCACGTTGCACGATCTCACCCAGATGCGATTGCAACTCACTACGCTTGGGATACGCGCTGACGCCCAAAACCGCCGCCAACTCATCCGACACCAGTTCGCCGGTCTGAAAGACGCGGCTTTTCCCGTACCAGTAGCCCCACACCAACACGTCGCACTGCAACTGATGCGGATACACGGCGCGCGGCCCCGTCACGTCCAACTTGGCGACTGCGGCGCGATACCCCAACTGTTCCAGCGCTGGGACATTCAAGGCCGCCGCCGCATAGCGCGTCGTGTGATCCAATGCCCGCTCTTCACTCGACGCAGGTTGGGACTGCAAGCGATTGCGCATAAAGTCGCTGGCCTGATAAGCTGCCAAGCCCGCGTGCGTCAAATAGGCTTGAATGTCTGCCGCCGTAACTTGCGTGCCGTCTTGCGCTTGCAACTCGGCGGCGATGTCTTCCACCGTCATGCCCGGGCGTGTCACCATCACTTCGACCACCCGCCCAATGAGCGCGGGGGACAAGGCTGGGGGCTGACTCTCTGCCGCCTGCGCTCGGCGGCCCAGCGCCTCCAGCGTCTCGCGCAGACGTTCGTAGAAGCGTGAATGTTGCACGCCCCACACACTTTGACTGTCGGCCGCGCGGCTTCCCATCGCCCACAGGATCATGACCAGGAGATCCTCAAAGGTGGCCGCCCCCAGAATCTCCTGAACTCGCGCCTGGCGCGCCTCCGACCGAACTTGGCTAAAATGGATTTCCGACCAGATGGTTTCCATGTTCCACTCGATGTTGAAGATGTGATAGTATGTCAGCAGTATACACGACCTGTGGTTGGAAAACCACCTGAAAAGTGTCCGGTTGTTAACGTGCAGGATTAGGCCATTTCAGGCTTGTCTGGAAATCTCAGTTGAAGGAATGATGGCAAAAAAGAAATAAGATATTTAAACATTTTTCCTTTTTATTTTCACTAAAGAATATTCATAGTGTGGGCTCTAAAACCCATAACTGAGCATGTTGAGACCTAAAGAGAAAAGGAAACATTAAAGCGTTCCAGCCAGCGGTCGAAAATGAACATTCTAAATAGGGACTGTCCTATTTCGTTCTCCTGATCTTCCATATTCCAAGTTGATTCAGAAAGATTTTGGATATCTTGATGATCAACAAGTGAATAAATTGGGCGGTCCTGCTTCAACCAATTTTCAAGAGTTGGCCTAAGGAAATGGCTCAGCCACTCGTTTTGAGGTATTTCACAGCCTAATTTTGTGCGCCTTTTGAGAACTTTTTCGGGCAACTTATCAGCAAGTCCAGCTCGAATGGGCCACTTAGCCCACCCATTCCAATAAAGAGTTTCTGGAGAGAACGATAAGCATAACTCAATCAACTCATGATCGAGCAAAGGATATCTGCCCTCAACGCCAAAAGCCATGGAATTTCGATCGTCCCATTTGAGAAGCCGCGGCAGGAACATTGTCCGGATTTCATATACTCGACGTTCCTGACCTTGTAAAGAAAGAATATTGTTACTTTAGTTTCCGCTAACTGGTGGTGAAGAAAAAGTTGGTAATGGGTTCAAAACGTGGTAATCTTGTTATGCCAAAAAAGAACCCAGGTCAGGAGACCCATTACCATGTCAAATCATACCATAGCCGTTTTGAGTATATTGCTGGAAAATCTTCCGATCGGTACCAACCTTGCACTTTTACATTTCATGTGGATGCTGGTAAGTGGTGCGCTCTTGCCAAACCGGGGCGCCATGTTCCCGGCCTTGAAATCTACTGGCTTATCGGATGCGGCCACGCGTCGAGACTGGGTGGCTTTCCGCAAAGGGGTCTGGCAGATGCCGGTGATTCTGGCGCTGTGGCGTGAGCATATCAAAGCCCTTCCAGGTTGGCAGGAACGGCGCTACGAAGGCTATCTGCCGGTCACGGTGGATATAACGGCATATTGGCGTCCAGCGCTGAAGAATTGTCCCAGCAAACATTATCATCCGGCCGCCAAGCGCGCCTTGCCAGCGGTGATTTTTGGAATTAGCGGGGAAGTGGGCGAACTGAATGGGCAACGGATCGCTCTGCCGCGGGCCTTTGAACGAGTGCATCCCAAAGACACCAGCGAAAAGCGCTTGTGGCAGGAAACGCTCAAAAACACCAAGAAAAACCTCCAGGATGATGAAATCGCCGTGGTGGATGCCGAGTTGAAGATCGGCGCTCTGCAAAAAGCCGAGATCAAGCAGTATGTCATCCGTTTGGCAACCAATTTCACCGCACGACGCAATTTTTTACCCGAACATCACAAGGGACGCAAGCCGAAGTATGGTGAATTGGTGCGGCCACTGCCACGCAAACACAATGGCAAAATCTTGCCAGCGACTGCGCCAGATGAAACCTATACCTGGGTCGAGCATAAATGCGAATTCCGCGCAGAGATTTGGCGCGATCAGGTGCTGAACAAGATCGAGCCAAATAAGAAAAACGAAACCGTTGACGTATACGCCATCTATGATCCCAAATTCGAGCAACCCTGGCTACTGGCGACACCGCTGAAACTCAAACCTGAAAGTGTGCGCGCCATTTATAATGACCGCTGGCCGGTGGAACAAATTCCGCTCAGCGCCAAACAGATGGTGGGATCCCATCGCCAGTTTGTTCACAACCCAGAGAGTGTCCAGCGCCTGCCTGAATTGACGCTCCTGGCAGGCTCGATCCTGAGTTTCCTGGCAGCCTCTTTCCCGCCAACCCCCACGGGGTTCTGGGATCGCAAACCTAAGAGAACCCCCGGACGTTTCCGTCGCCTGCTGATCGGCAAGCCATTTCCCAAAGATGCCCCCCTTTTGGGGCGACTTCGAGAAAAGAAGTCCACGACAGCCCATTTGCCTAAAGGAAACCTGGCCCGCAACCCAAAAACGGCGGTGCCAGCGCCAACTTAATCGGTTTGTCTCAGAAAATATCTAGTTTTGTAAGGTTCAATCTTGCCGGAAGCGATTCCCGGTATGTGTGCTTGTCAGCTTTTAGCGGAAACTAAAGTTACTAATCACCAATCGTCAATCGAAA
>Ga0210053_1004674_pt1 | contig 10626 bp, 8 predicted proteins | sample CryGeymeta201512_FD_185467 | JGI IMG/M metagenome (GOLD analysis project Ga0210053, IMG submission 185467) | Groundwater microbial communities from Crystal Geyser aquifers in Utah, USA - Crystal Geyser metaG 2015-12 (SPAdes) (version 2) | ecosystem: Environmental > Aquatic > Deep subsurface >... | reverse complement strand
GGGCGGGGATGTCCATGAGATGACGGTAAAAACCGGAGAGGGAACTACGACGATGAAGATGGGCGCCGACACCATCCCCAAGGATTTGGGTGTCCCGGTCTATCCGGGTGTGGAATCGGAAAAAGGGCAGTCGTGGAGCATGACGGGGACAGACAAGGAGAAAAAGAACGACTTTTCTGCAACGGTCCTCTTCTCAAAGGACCCCATCGACAAGGTATCGGCTTTTTACAAGGAAAAGTTGAAAGGGGATGATCCGAAGATGTACGAGATGGCCATGCCCGAAGGGAAGATGGTGAACATCATCATCGATAAAGAGGAGAGTGCCACACAGATTGTCCTGACCGAAAACAAGGAGAAGAAAGGGACCCAGATTCAGATCACGAAATCCAAGGAGGCTAAGGATTAAATTTGATGGACTTGTAAGAAGTTCTAAAATGTGACGGCAAAGAAAAAAGGCCCAGATGCAAGGCGCGCAAGTCCTGAGGAATGAGGCGTACTTGGATGTACGCTGCAATGACGAAGGGCGCAGCGAACCCCAAGATTCATTAATATGTAAGTCGCCAAAGGCGGCATGAATAATGCAAAGCGGGGCATGCGGCGCTTCGAAACGAAGTGAAGAAGCGGCAAGCATAACCAGCAGATGGACTTTTTACGAAGCCGTCAAATCTTATTCCCACTCGATGGTACTCGGCGGTTTGGAGGAGATGTCGTAGGCCACGCGGTTGACCCCTTTGACCTCGTTGATGATCCGATTGGAGATGCGGCCCAGGAGGTCGTAGGGAAGCTGGACCCAGTCGGCGGTCATGCCGTCCTGACTCGTGACCGCACGTACGGCGATCACGTGCTCGTAGGTCCGCTCGTCGCCCATGACCCCCACGGTCCGGATCGGGAGGAGCACGGCAAACGACTGCCAGATCTGCCGGTAGAGCCCTGCGGCCTTGACCTCCTCGATCACGATGGCATCGGCCCTGCGGAGGATCTCGAGCCGATCTCTGGTGACTTCCCCGAGCACGCGCACGGCAAGACCCGGGCCCGGAAAGGGCTGGCGAAAGAGTATCTCATCGGGAATCTGCAGCTCCTTCCCTGCCAGCCGGACCTCGTCCTTGAAGAGTTCCCGCAGGGGTTCGATCAGCTTGAGTTTCATCCGTTCAGGGAGGCCGCCCACGTTGTGGTGGCTCTTGATGGTGGCCGAGGGACCTTTGAAGGAGACGCTCTCGATTACGTCCGGATAGAGGGTCCCCTGCGCCAGGCAATCAACCTTGCCGAGTTTGCCTGCCTCTTCTTCAAAGACCCGGATGAACTCGTTCCCGATGATCTTGCGCTTCTTCTCAGGATCGGTGACCCCGGCCAGTTTTTTAAGGAACCTCTCTGCGGTATCCACAAAGACCAGAGGGATGCGGAACTCGTCACGGAACGTCTTGACCACTTTTTCAGCCTCGTTCAGCCTAAGCAGTCCGTTGTCCACAAAGATGCAGGTCAGGCGGTCTCCGATGGCCCTGTGGAGCAGCACGGCGGCAACCGAGGAATCCACTCCACCGGATAAGGCGCAGATCACCCGGTCTTCTCCCACACGGGCCCGGATATCGGATACAGCCTGCTCCACAAAGGAGTGCATGGTCCAATTGGGCCCGCACCCGCAGATCCGGTAGGCGAAGTTCTTGAGGATTTCCATACCCTGCGGGGTATGGGCCACTTCGGGATGGAACTGCAGGGCATAATAACCCTGTCCTGGATCGGCCATCGCGGCCACCGGGGAGTTTTCCGTGCCGGCTATAGGGGAGAATCCCTGTGGCGGTGTATCAATACGGTCGCCGTGGCTCATCCAGACCCGGAGGCGTTTCCCCAAGCCGGAGAACAGTTCCGATTCAGCGAGCAGGTCCAGGTCCGCCGCGCCGTATTCACGGTGTGCTGCCGGAGCGACCCTGCCGCCCAGCATCTGCGTCATCAACTGCATGCCGTAGCAGATGCCGAGAATGGGGATGCCCATAGAGAAGATTCCCAGATCAGGGAACGGCGCCCCGGGATCTGATACGCTCGAGGGGCCGCCCGAGAGAATCAGGCCCGAAGGCCGAAAGGCCTGGATCCCCTTCAGGGGTTCGGAAAAAGGCCGAATCTCGGAGTAGACCTTGAGCTCTCGGATACGGCGGGCGATGAGCTGGGTGTACTGGGATCCGAAATCGAGGATCAGAATCTTTTTCTGCTGTATGGACATAGCGTATGCACACCCCAAATGATACTGTGAGCCGGCGGAGAAGAAGTTGTGATTTTAGGCATCCAAGAAGGGTTCCAGGGGCCAAGGGTTCGAGGGGTCAAGCGATTCGTTTCCTCTCATTTTCTTCGCCGTTCACTTGAACCCTTGACCCCTGGAATCCTTGGACCCTTTTTGCTTGCAATCTCTATACTTGTTATACGTGTAAAAGACTTTGTATGTATGTCAAGAATGTTGGTTACTCCAGGCGGTAGTTGGGGGCCTCTTTGGTGATGATCACGTCATGGACGTGGCTCTCGCGGAATCCGGCGACCGTGATACGGATGAATTCCGCTTTCTCCTGCAGTTCGGGGATGGTGCGGCACCCGCAGTAGCCCATGCCGGAGCGGAGTCCTCCCACAAGCTGATAGATGCTCTCCGCAAGGGACCCCTTATAGGGGACGCGGCCTTCGATCCCCTCGGGGACCAGTTTCCTCTCCAGGGTCTCGTGTTCCTGAAAATACCGGTCCTTGCTTCCCGAAGACATGGCCCCGATGGAGCCCATGCCGCGATAGACCTTGTAGCTTCGCCCCTGAAAGAGCACGGTCTCTCCGGGGCTCTCTTCCACACCGGCCAGGAGACCGCCGATCATGACCAAATTGGCCCCGGCCACCATGGCCTTGGTAATATCCCCGGAATATTTGATCCCCCCGTCGGCAATGACCGGCACATGAGACTCTCGGGCTACTTTGGCGCAGTCCATGATGGCCGTAATCTGAGGGATTCCGGCCCCGGCGACAACGCGGGTCGTACAGATGGAGCCGGGCCCGATCCCGACCTTTATGGCATCGGCCCCCGCCTCGATCAGGTCCCTGGCCCCCTGGGCCGTGGCCACGTTCCCGGCCACCAGATCTCTGTCCGGATAGGTTTTTTTAATCTGCCGGACGGCCTCGAGCACCCCTTCGGAATGGCCATGGGCCGTGTCCACACAGAGCACGTCCACACCGGAGCGGATCAGGGCCTCTGCGCGCATCAGGGCCTCCTCGCCCACACCGATGGCGGCGCCGACCCGGAGCCTGCCCAGATCGTCCTTGCAGGCATTGGGAAATTTCATCTTCTTCTCGATATCCTTGATGGTAATCAATCCCTTGAGGTTTCCGTCACGATCCACGACCAGGAGCTTTTCGATCCGGTGCTGGTGGAGGATCTCCTTGGCCTCCTCCAGGGTGGTTCCTTCCGGGGCCGTGATCAGATTCTTCTTGGTCATGACCTCGGAGACCTTGAGGTCGAGACGGGTCTCGAATCTGAGATCCCGGTTGGTCAGGATCCCGACCAGACGGTTTCCTCTAGTGACGGGGACTCCGGAGATACGGTACTTATCCATGATGGCCATGGCCTCGTGGATCCTGCGGTCCGGTTCTATGGTAATGGGATCCACGATCATCCCGCTTTCGGATTTTTTGACCTTGTCGATCTCCATGACCTGCCGCTCCAGGGACATGGCCTTATGGATGAAGGCGATCCCCCCCTCCTGGGCCAGGGCGATCCCCAGTCTCGCCTCGGAAACCGTATCCATGGCCGAGCTCACGATGGGAATGTTCAGCCGGATCCGTCCCGTGAGATAGGTTGAGGTGTCCGTATCCTTGGGGAGCACGCTGGAGCGGGCCGGCACCAGGAGCACATCATCGTAGGTCAATCCAAGCCGGATCTGTTCATGGTTCATGTTTTTTTTTATCCTCATCCAAGAGACCGGATGGCACATGGAGACGGGCAGACCGTCCGTCCATCCCTCACTTGAGGCGCCCCCTGCGTTGACCGCGGCTGATGCAAAGAGAGTAAACCACAGGGGAACCCTGCAAGATATGAAATAATAAATTGAATTGAAAAACTAACATACAAGAGTTCATCCGTCAAGAAGGAAATCGCACGTGGGTTTAAGAAGCGGGGCCGCTTGACGGAATCCTCTTTTTCCGTTACAAAAGATCCAATGATTGAAAGACCGAAGACGTTTCCGGTCTTTTTCAGAGGCGCCTCCGGAGTCCGGGGGGTGGGGGGCGGCCATTGTCCGGATCAAGCCGGGATGATGAAAAGGGATACCACAGAGCACACAGAGAACACGGAGAAAAGCAGCGCCTTGTTAAAAGCAAAACCTTTTCACCGCAGAGCACACAGAGAACGCAGAGGAAAGGCCTTTTAGGTAAGAACGAAAACCAAGACCTCTTCACCGCAGAGGCGCGGAGGGCGCTTGGCACAAACAACTGCCGTTTTTTTATGCAGATTCGTGTTCATTCGTGGCAGAAAAATTTTGTTTTCTCTGTTCCCTGTGGTTATCTTCTGACTGACGGAGGCCGATATGGAAAAGAAGATTGGGAAAAGCAGGCTGACTCTGGTGCGCGGGGATATCACGCAGGCGGAGACTGAAGCCATCGTGAATGCGGCCAACTCGTCTCTCATGGGAGGCGGAGGCGTGGACGGGGCCATTCACCGGGCCGGAGGCCCGAAGATCCTGGAGGAGTGCAAGGCCATTGTGGCCAGGCAGGGGAGATGCGGAACCGGCGAAGCGGTCATCACGTCCGGAGGAAACCTAAAGGCCCGGTATGTTATCCATACCGTGGGGCCGGTCTGGTCCGGCGGGGGTCGAAACGAACGGGAACTTCTATCCGATGCCTACAGGAACAGCCTCAGGCTTGCGAAGGAGAATCACATCCGCTCCATCTCATTCCCATCCGTCAGCACCGGGGCCTACCGGTTCCCCATCGAGGAGGCGGCCGGAATCGCCCTTTCAACCGTTCGGGACTTTCTCACGGAGCACCCCATGGACGAGGTCCGGTTTGTGCTCTTTTCTGAAAACGATCTTAAGGTTTATGAGGATGCATTCAGGAAGGCATTCCATTGATTAGAGATCTGCAGCCCTTATTCATCTGTGATTAATATCAATTTCTTCATAGATCCAAATCGGCATTCTGGAATCCATACTCTGATTCTGGTTCGCTGACTATCCAGCGTATATTCTCAGCGGTCATTTTCCCGATCCCTTCAACTTCCTTCAGTTCTTCCAGACGGGCTGAAATTGCATTTTCTACGCTACCAAAGGTTTTCAGTAACCGTCCGGCCTTCGCCGGGCCGATACCCGGTAAGCCCTGTAGAATCTGAAGCTGTGTTCTATGTTTACCCTTGGGTCGTTTCCCCTTGTGAGGTAATGCACCAACGGAAATTCTTCTCATCTGTTTGGCAGCGTAACATATGAGCTGGGCGCTTTCTTTCGGGCTCTGTGAGCGTAGAACTGGAATTCCTAAAAAGAGACTGATTGTAATCAGAGCGCCCTGGATCGCTTCTCGTCGCATTCCGCTTGTGGCCAGATCACCGGCTGTTCCCTCTAAGATAAGGACCGGACGCTTCGGCGAGGAAGCAAGTCTGCATGCTTGATCAAAGAGCCGTCCATTCTGGATGGAAACTGTAAAATCCAACAAGGTCTTCCTCTCAAAAAGGAAGTTACCCTCTACTTCATAATCCCCCAGAGCAAGACGTTGTACAAAAACTTCGACATCCTCCAAAACCTTTAACGCTTCTATTGTGCCGCTTCTTTGTTCGCGATCATCTGCAATGATTCGGATAAGAGGTGTTTGACAGGAGAAACCGGTATCCATATTTTGCATTTTTATCAATTTTTATGGGAATTGTAAATCTAATTTTTTTTGTGGAGGGCGCGCCCGACCATGATACGAAAAAGCCGCCCATGCTCAATTCACAAAAGCGGGGGCGTTGTCCAGTATTTCAAAACCCTGGTCCACGGAGATATCCCGGATCATGTAAACGCTGAAGATCATCTGGTAGACCGAGTCGCCCAGGTTTTCCCATCCCGTGGAGATGAACCCCATATTGCCGAATTGTCCGGGGATGTTATCGGGAGGGTCCATGCGGCTCGCATCATCGAGGATGTATACCCTGTAGTGGACCGGGAGATTCCTTCCAAGATTCATGGAGACCAGGATTTCTCCATCGGGACTGGAAACAACGAGGGCCTTGTCACCGGAGGCATTGATTTTTTCCTTTTCAGCGGACATCTTTCCATTGATGGCGGCGCCAGAGGGCCGTCGTTTCCGTCCATGGTCATCAGGGTCTTAAGGTCCGAGAAAAAGAGGCCGATCCTGAAGGGGATCTCAATGAAGGTATCCAAGAAGAAGGCGTTGGCGTAATGGATATGATAGATGGTGATGGCCGGGGTGCGAAGCCCCATGAAGAGCCTGGCCCTGTTGACCGTGCACCGGATGACCCGCACGGGGCCTTGCTTTACGGCGGTCAGCCTGGATTCGGAATCCTCTTCCGTTCTTACAAAGTCCAGTTTATGAAGAAACTTCCCGCTGTGTCTCGCCTTCATCTTGTCGGCCAGATTCGCGCCGTATTCATGGGGAGAAGCCCCCTTCCAGTTTAATGCATCCATGACAAAAGGGGTTTTCCTGGAGAATCCGACCCGGTAGGTTTGCGACTCGATCACATCGTCCTTGGGACGGTAGGAGACATAATGCGGCATGCCCGCTTGAGAGGTCTCGTGATCCAGGACCCATGCATAGACCCATTTACGGATATTTTTTATCGGATCACGGATTTCTATTTCCACGGCCGAGGAGAAGGTCATTCCCTCCAGCCGGGTCAGGGTCTGCTCTCCGGCATCGGATGCCATAAATACAAGCTCGTCGTTTTTGTCCATGGGCGATCTCCCTTGCCGTTCCTGCTCTTTTTTATCAGCCGGGATCAGAAATCTTCCGTTCATGTCCCTTCGGTCGATCTGGAAGGGGATGGGTTTCAATCCCTCAGGGTCATGGAAGGCATAAAGAGAGATCTTTGCTGCGGGCGCATGCAGCAGGGGCGGGAGTTCTTTGCCCTTGAGGACCACGGGATAATAAGGGGAAGAGATGGGATGGCGGACCGAGACATGCCGGATGGCTGCTGCGGGCGAAAGGGATGAGGCCTCCTGCGGGAAGATTAGGCAAATCCACAGGGCTGCATGGAAGAACAAGACTCTTGCACTGAGCATAGGGATCATATGAACCATCCTGTCCGGTTGTTTCGTCTCTTAGTGGTCCTGTTCGTAAATATGGTAACGTACCGAGAGGGCCTGCCTGTGCCGGCACGGCAGACAGGTCGTAGGGCGGCCTCATCAAGGCGCGCGACTGAGGCGTACCCCTCTGGTACACCGCAAGGAGCGGAACGCCGAGGAGGCCGCCCTACGGCACTCGAATGCAACCGTATTTACGAATAGGACCACTTAGGACAAAGATATACCAGATTCATGAGCATGGCAATCCGCAAGGGCAAAGGCAGAGACTTTTCGGCCGGTCACCCTTCCCGGCACGGGTTTTTGGGAGGATCCATCACAAAGAAAGGCGCATGATTGGAGGTAAAAAGCGGCGGCTCTTTTTTCAGGATGCCTGACACGGCCGGATGGCGCTTGAACTCCTGCTCTAAAAACTGCCGGACCTTTTTTCTGTGCCACCCCTTTGGATGGACGAAGTCCGTGTAGAGGGAAAGGTCGCCTTCATAGAAACCGCTGGTTTTCAGTCCTTCTGCTTCCGGGCTGGAAACCGGCATGTTGAAGATCGCGAGGTTCAGGAAGCTGATTTCATCCTTGTGCCTGACTGTAAATGCAAGGGTCCTTTGCGCTTCAGTCAGGCTCTCCGGCGGCGTGCCGAAAAGAAGATAGACATACGCGGCGATTCCCGAGCGGCTCAGGGTCTTCAGGGCCTTTGATGCCGTGTCAAGATCAATCCCCTTGTCCATCCGGTCGAGCACGTCCTGATCCCCGGATTCCAGACCCAGCTTGAGCATCACGCATCCTGAACGCTTCAGGGCCATGCAGAAATCCATATCGGCCAGGAGCCGGCTGATCCGTGCAAAACCATACCATGGCACACCGGGGGGATGATCCGAAAGGGATTTGAGCAGCGGGGCGCTCATGGCATTGTCCAGGAAATGGATCAGTGCCGGTTTTGTCTCTTTGGTGAGCGTATTCAGTTCGACGGCTATTCTCTCCACCGGCACAGGAACATAGGGATTGGATTCGGCTCTTTCCGGGCAGAAGGCGCATCGGCGGAAATGACATCCGCTCGACCCGCTGTAGGGGAGAACGAAGCCGGGAGAGAGGTAGTCTTGGACCGGGAGCCCTGCATAATCGGGCATACTGTCGCCGTTCTGCATTTCGTTCATGCCGGCGAGAGTAAGCAATGGCGCCTCGCCAGGTCCGGAAATGAGGTGATCCACAAGTCCGCGGAACGGATCCTGCCATCCGGGCCTTTTCATCCATGACGTGACCAGCCCCCCGCCGAGGACCAGGCGCAGACCAGTGCATGCCTCCCTCAGAAACCCGATCATGGCGAATGTGCATAAGGCCTGACTGAGGTAATTCAGGGAGAACCCGATGATGGAGGGCTGATTTTCCTGCAGAAGTCCGAGCAGGCGGCTCCTGAAATAGGGATAGAAAGGATTCAGGTCCGGGCGCTCCGAGGCCCGGATCAGGTCCCGGCTCGACAGAGGTGAGAATTCCTTGTCCTGATAATTTGTGAGGCCGACTGTTGCCGTATATTTATCGGCGGCCTTCTCAAGGACTCGGTTCAAGTCCAGGACTGAGCGTTTATAGCGGTCCGGATTCAGATAGGTACGCCGGTCTTTCAGAGAGGCAAGATGAGCCGAACGATGCCGGACGGCCCGGTTTGTCCAGGTGTCGGATGAGGGCTGCGGGCGGCCGAGCAGATAGAGCAGGCCCTCGAGATTGGCATCCAGGAGTCTGCATGCGACCCCATGGTGTTTCAGCGAGCCTGAAAGCTTGGCCATGCCGGCCGGGGGTTCGGATGCTTTTGCTACAGGCGGATAGATAAGAATCATATTACAGCTCGATTTCCCGTCCTCCTTCCTCGCCGCTAAAATTCCGGGGAATGGGGCTGCCAATGCCGATGGACTTGATGAACAAGATGAAAACCATTATAATCAATTTGAACATGCACAGTAAATGTTCAGCAATATACTTCAGAAGTGAGACAGGGTCAAGATGAATGATTTGGTCAGGAGATTCCTCTCCATGAAACAAGGGCGGGAGGAAGACCGCGAAAAAACCGATCTTCTAACTTCCCTGATCCGGCTCTTTGATTCGTTGGGATCAAAACCTGATTTTCTGAACAGCTATCCTGAATTTTCGCCGCTCTTTTTTAGGTTCCGTCAGGACCTTGATCATGGCGATCCGGAGGTCCTGGAGGATGACCTTGCAGCGATTTATTGTTATCTGCACGGGAGCGGAAGCGCCTATTCCCCTTCCGACCGGAAGGAGATGGATGCCTGCGGCGGTTACTGGTGCCATGCCGGGGGGCTCTCCCCGCTTTTTCGTGCCGGCCCTTTCATTACGGAAAAGACCCGGCTCGCGGACTATGGCGCCGGGAACGGTTTCCAAGGTCTCCTTTTCCAGCATCTCTATCCGCACAAGAAGACTTGTCAGATTGAACTGAGTTCGAGGATGATCCAAAGCGGCAGGAGGCTGCAATCCTTCATGGGTATCCCCGGAGAGAAAGTGGATTGGCTCCATAAGAATGTGATGGATGTCCCGCCGGCCGATTTTGATTTCATCTACATCTATCGTCCGGTGCGGCCCGAGGGCAAGGGGAGGGCATTCTATGAAGGCTTTGCTCGGGAATTGGATCATGTCCGGCGCCCGGTTACGATCTTCAGTATCGCCGATTGCCTGAAAGATTTCTTAGGCCGTGGGTTCAGGATCTTTTATGATGACGGGCATCTGACCTGTTTCACGAATCAAGGTTAATACAGGGGGAAAATATGGGAAGCGGAGCCCATCATACGTTCAGAGAGATCGAACGGCATTTAGGCGGGGATCCATATGGACCATGACCTAAAACGCGAGAACCGTGTGCTGAACGACAAGGTACGGGCGCTCCTCAGGGAGAACCGTTTGTTGAAGGGGATCAAAGGCCATGATGTGGATTCTCTTATGGGGATGCTTTACCGTCGGGGAATGAAGATCTTCAGAATGAACGATTCGGATGATCTTCTCCTTGCGCCTTCGGTTCCGGAATCGATCCGGGATGAGTTCATAGACAGGCTCCATCATTACTCCTTCCGGCTCTTTCTCATGGATCTGATCCGGTACAAGAATGAGGCAAGGGTCTCCGATCTGGTCCGTTATTGCTCGCCCGAAGCCGCATCCGAGTATCTTGGTTTCCTGATCGAGGCCGGCGCCGTGGAGGAGTTCGAACCGGGACGGTTCCGCGCCACGCAGCCGGTCAGAAGTTTCGGAGGAACCCTGGAGTGGTACGTGTACCGCCTCTTCCGGGACGAATTTGCCGTACCCGCCCTTTACGGCGTACGTTTCAAAGGCACGGAAAAGAGCGGGGACTACGATATCCTTGCCGACGTCGAGGGAATGCTTCTTTACATGG
>Ga0210053_1004673_pt1 | contig 10627 bp, 8 predicted proteins | sample CryGeymeta201512_FD_185467 | JGI IMG/M metagenome (GOLD analysis project Ga0210053, IMG submission 185467) | Groundwater microbial communities from Crystal Geyser aquifers in Utah, USA - Crystal Geyser metaG 2015-12 (SPAdes) (version 2) | ecosystem: Environmental > Aquatic > Deep subsurface >... | reverse complement strand
CGAAACTCGGAACTGCCTGATTCAGAGTTAGCCGTCCACGAGGAGCACCCATGATCCAGTCCATACAAGTGATGGCTCTGGCCACCGTGCTGTGCCTGGCTGCCGCCCCGGCCTACGTGCAAGGCGCCGGCATCAAGTGGGCGACGCTCAACCAAGAGGCGACCGATCTCTATCGCGCGGGCCAATACGATCGTGGTGTCGTCGTCGCGAAGAAGGCGCTGGAGGTCGCCGAGAAGAACGTTGGGCCGAACCATCCCGATGTGGTGCAGAGCCTGAACAACCTGGCCGCGCTCTACCGAGCCCAGGGTCAGCACGCCCAGGCCGAGCCGCTTTCCAGGCGCTCCCTGGCGATCGACGAGAAGGCCCTCGGCCCCGACCATCCCGATGTGGCGACGAGCTTCGAGAATCTGGCCGCGCTCTATCGCGCAACCCGGCGGACTGTGGAGGCCGAGAGGCTTGAAGAGCGGGCCGCAGGAATCAGGGCCATCAAGCGGTGAGGAAAACGGCAATCCACCGGTTGTGGCGACCGGCGAGCGATTGCCACCTCATCGTCTGAAGGGGTTGGAGTCAGACTTTGTTTGTTTCATTTAGGGTCGGTTCCAGGGTTCGGGCCGTGGCGTAGACCCCACGGGGGACGTGGAGCCGTGGTCTCCTGGCCATGCGGGGAGCTGCGCCCCCTGCCGTAAGCAATGAAAGAGACGAAGCCTGACCATCCGCGCGGGATCTTCGGCCGGCCTCTCTGCACCCGGCGCGGGCGATGACGCGCGCCCCTTGGCGGCGACCCGAAGGCGCGGATGATCGCACGACCCAGCGCGACCCCGACACCGCCGCGGGCGTCGGCCCGACCAACTTGCCAGTTTGCAGGACTGACCCCCGCGCACGAGGGGGGGCGGGCGCGGGTCAATGTGGGTCCACTTGCCAGAGGCCGAGCGCCGCCCGCTCTACCGCACCCGGCTGCCGGCGGGGGGGCCGGCGGGGGCGGTGATGAGGGTGAGGTGGCCCGAGCCGTCGCCGGCGGCGAGGACCATGCCTTCGGAGCGGACCCCGCGGAGCTTGGCCGGCTTGAGGTTGGCGACCACCACCACCCGGCGGCCGACGAGATCGGCGGCGGTGTAGGACTGGGCGATCCCGGCGACGATGGTGCGCGGCGCGGGCTCGCCGAGGTCGACGGTGAGCGCGAGGAGCTTGTCCGAACCGGCGATCGCCGCGGCCTCCTGCACCACCCCGATGCGCAGCTCTACCCGGGCGAAGTCGTCGAGCGGGATCAGGCCGGGGGCGGCCGGCGGCTCCGCCGGGGGTGGCCCCCCTTGCGCCGCGGCAGCGGGCTTGGCCTTCGCCGGCGGCCGCGCCGTGGAGTGTGGCTTGGCTGGGGTTGGCGGGGGGCCGGTCACGGGCGGCTCGATCTCGATCCGCGGGAAGAGCGGCGTGGTCTCGCCCAGGGGGGTGTTGGCGGGCGGGCCGCCCCACGCGGGTGCAACTAGTTCCGGGGTGCCGAGCTGCGCGAGGAGGGCGCGCCCCTTGCCCGGCATCACCGGGCTGACCATCAAGGCGACGCAGCGCAGCCCCTCGAGGAGGTCGCGCAGCACCCCGTCCAGCCGCGGCCGGTCCGCCGCGACCTTCGCCAGGGCCCACGGCTCGTTCTCCACCACGTATTGGTTGAGGCGGCCGATGAGGTGCCAGACCGCCTTCAGCGCCTCGTGAAAGGCGAGGTGGGCCATGGCGTCGCGCCACTGCTCGAGGGTGGCCGCTACCTCGCCGGCCAGCGCCACCGCCGCCCCCTCCGCCGCGGGCCACCGGCCGCCGCCATAGCGCTGCACCATGGTGAGCACCCGGCTGGCGAGGTTGCCGAGGTCGTTGGCCAGATCCGCGTTGATCCGCCGCACCAGCGCGTGCTCGGAGAAGTCGGCATCCAGCCCGAAGGTCGCCTCGCGCAGGAGGAAGTAGCGGAACGGGTCGGCGCCGTAGCGGTCGATGATCTGGTTCGGGTCGACCACGTTGCCCACCGACTTGCTCATCTTCGCCCCGGCGATCGTCCACCAGCCGTGGGAGAAGAGCTGTTCCGGCAAAGGCAGCCCGGCGGCGAGGAGGAAGCAGGGCCAGTAGACCGCGTGGAAGCGGAGGATGTCCTTGCCGATGATCTGGACGGTGGGGGGCCACTGGCGGGCGAACCGCTCGGCGTCGTCGGGGTAGCCGGCGGCGGTGAGGTAGTTGATCAGGGCGTCGAACCAGACGTAGACGACGTGCTTCGGGTTGTCCGGGACCGGGATCCCCCAGGCGAAGGTGGTGCGCGAGATGGAGAGGTCGCGCAGCCCCCCCTCGACGAAGCGCAGGATCTCGTTGCGCCGGATCTCCGGCTCAATGCAGTGGGGGTGGCTGTGGAGGTGGGCGAGCAGCGCCTCTTGGTAGCGGGACATGCGGAAGAAGTAGCTCTCCTCCGCCAGCTTGCTCACCTCCCGGTGGCAGTCGGGGCAGTGGCCGGCTGTGTCGAGCTGGAGCTCGGTCCAGTACGACTCGCACGGGGTGCAATACCAGTCCTCGTACTGGCCGAGGTAGATGTCGCCCTTCGCCAACAGCGCGCGAAAGAGGTGTTGCACCGCGATCGCGTGGCGCGGCTGGGTGGTGCGGATGAAGTCGTCCGGGGCGACCTCCAGCCGCTCCCACACCCTCTGGAACCGTTTCACCACCCGGTCGGCGAGGTCGATCGGGGCGATCCCCTCGGCGCGGGCCGACGCCTCCACCTTCTGGCCGTGCTCGTCGGTACCGGTGAGCAGGAAGGTCTCCTCGCCCAGCAGGCGGTAGAAGCGGGCGAGGGTGTCCGCCGCCACCGAGGTGTAGGCGTGGCCGATGTGCGGGACGTCGTTGACGTAGTAGATCGGGGTGGTGATGTAGCGCATGTTCTCGGCCTGTGGATCGGTGCTCGGTCGGAGGGCGAGGGGGCGCGGCTGCCACCTACGGCTGCGCCGGCCCCTCGCCTTGGCCGCCGTGGCTGTCGCCTTGGCCGCCACGGCCGTGGCCGCGGCCGCGCCGGCGGCGGCGTTTGTGCTTCGCGGGTACCTCGCCCGCCGCCGCGGTGGTTGGCACAGCCGGTGCAGGCTGGGGGGGCGCCTGCTGCGCGGACCGCGGCGGGTGTGGCGAGCGTTCGGGGTGGGCGGGCCGCGCGCTGCGCGGCGGGCGGTGGGATCGCTCCTGCGGCCGCGGCGGGAACGCCTCACTTCCCAGCGGGGCGGGTGAGGCGACGAGGGGCTGATCGCTGTGCACCGGCTCCACCGCCCCGGCGCGCAGGGCGTCGCTTTGCACGGTGACCCGTTCGCCGTCGCCGCGCGCCACCAGGGTGATGCGGCGGATGTACTGGTGGCTGAGGACCTTGCTCTTCATCCCGTCCACGGTCACCTCGGCGCCGTGGCGCGGCAGCCCCTTGTGAAACGCCTCGTAGCCGTCTTGTTCGTAGCGCAGGCAGCACTTCAGCTTGCCGCAGCAGCCGGAGAGTTTGGGCGGGCTGAGGGAGATCCCCTGGATCTTCGCCATCCGCACGGAGACCGTCTGGAACTCGTGGATGTAGCCGCTACAGCAGAGCTGCCGGCCACACGGCCCGACGCCGTCGAGGAGCTGTGGCGCCTCGCGCTGGCTCACCTGGCGCATCTCCACCCGAATGCGGAGCTGGTAGGCAAGCTCGCGCACCAGATCGCGGAAGTCGATGCGCCGCTCGGCAATGAAATAAAAGGTCGCCTGCATGGCGTCGAAGCGGTGGTGCACGGTCAGCAGGCGCATCTCCATGTTGCGTTCGGTGATCCGCCGCCGGGCATAGAGGAACGCCTTGGCGTCGAGGATCTTCAACTCGGCGATCGTCGCCTTGTCGTCGGCGGTCAACCGGCGTACCACCCGGGCACGGGGTCGCTCCGCCTCCGCCGCCGCCTGCGGTATGGCCACCACCCGCCCGGTCACCAGGCCGTGCTCGGTCTGCGCCACCACCCGCTCGTGGAGGATCAGGTCGAGGTCGCCACAGGTGCACTCCACCTGCTGCGGCTGGTGGTCCACGCTGAGGGTGATCACGCGCGCCATTTCATCCACCTCGTCCCACCGCGACGCGGGTGAGAGGGCCATGGTAGCCGCCCCCTTCGCCCCTCGCGAGGTCTCGCTGAAGGGTGAGGAGGAGATCGCCCACCACCAGCTTTGCCTGACCGTTGGCGGCGAGGCGGCGGTGGGCGGTGAGGAGGAGGTCCGCGCCGTGCTCGAAGAAGGCGCTCGGCGGCAGGCGAGAGGCGGGGAGGCGACGGGCGAGCTCCGGAAAGCAGAGGGCCTCCGCCGGTCGCCCGGCGGCAAGCAGCAGTCCGTCGCGGAGCCACAGACCGAAGGCGGCGAGCCAGAGGTCGAGGTCGTCGTCGCGCCCCTTGACTGCGGTGTCCACCCAGGCGAGGAGCGCTCCCGGGTCACCGGCGGCGAGTAGCGACCACACCGCGCCGCACTCCTCCCACGCGCCACGCAGGCGCGCCGGCTCCAGGGTGGACGCCAAGCCGGTCTGGGCGGTCGCCACCCGCGCCAACAGGCGCGCGTCCGCCGCTGCCAAGTGGTCGTTCGCGCCGCGTGCGGTCAGGGTCGCCTCGTCCAACAGGGGCAGGTGGACCACCTGGCAGCGGCTGGCGATGGTGGCCAGGACCGCGCTCGGATTGCGCACGGTGAGGATCAGGACCGCCGCGCCCGGCGGCTCCTCTAGGGTCTTGAGCAAGGCGTTCGCCGCCGCCGGCTGGAGGAGGTCGACGCCGGGCAGGACCACCACCCGCCGCTGGCCCACGCTCGGCCGGAGGGCGAGGTGGGCGATGAGCCGGCGGATCACCTCGATGGGCCCTTCCTGGCCATCGGTGCGCCTGGCCTCCGCCGGGGCGAAGCGGGCGAGATCCAAGTGGCACCCCGCCGCCACCTGGCGACAGCAGGCGCAGACGCCGCACGGGGGCGAGTTACCGGTGCACAGGATCGCCTTGGCGAGGTAGGCGGCCGCCCCCTCCACGCCGCTTCCCACCGGCCCGGCGAGGAGGTAGGCCGGGGCCCAGGCGCGGTGGGCGACGATCGCCTCCAGACGGCGGCGGGCGCGCGGGTGGAGGCGGAGGTCGGAGGTCATGGGGTGGCGAGCGATGGGCGCGGGAATGGGGGCGGGGGATCGAGGGAGGAGGGGGGTCGGCCCCGCGGGCCGGCGATTGTGGGGCGCGCGATGGGCGCGGGGGTGGGGGGTGAAAGATGGCCGGTGGGCGAAGGCCATCATGCCGAGGATCGCCACCCCGAACAAATCGCGATGCAGGGCGCGCGGCCACCGGGCGGGGCGGCCGGGCGCTTTTCGCGGAGTGGGCGGTGAGGCGGTGCGGCGACGCCGCCGATCTCTTGCGCCTCCAGGCGCGCGGGGGAGGTACGGGCCGCGCCGCTATCACGTTTGAACTTGAGAGTGCGCCTCCATGCGCGCGGGGGAGGTGGAACGTCCACCGCGCTGGGCGACGCCGCCGATCTCTTGCGCCTCCAGGCGCGCGGGGGAGGTACCGGTCGAGCGGCTGGGTGGCGGCGGCGTCGAGACGGGGCGCTATCCCGCCACCTCCGGGAAACGGTCTGCGACCGCCGCCCACACCCGTGCTGCTACGGTTGCCACGTCGCCCTCCGCGGCTACCGTGCGCCAGCGTTCCGGCTCTTTCGCGGCGAGGCGGGCGAAGCAGGTGGCGAGCCGACTTTGGAAGGCGATCCCCTCTTGCTCTAGGCGGTCGGCCAGGCCGCGGTCGGCGCGCCGGCGCGCCGCCTCCGCCGGGTCGAGGGCGAGCCAGAGGGTGAGGTCGGGGGAGAGGTCGCCGGTGGCGAAGCCACTCAGCCCCACGACCTGCGCTTCATCGAGCCCCCGGCCGGCGCCTTGATAGGCGAGGGTGGAGTCGGTGAAGCGGTCGCACACCACCCAGGCGCCGCGCGCCAGGGCTGGACCGATCACCCGCGCCACGTGCTGGGCCCGATCGGCGAGGTAGAGGAGGAGCTCGGCGCGCGCCACCGGCGGATCATCCCCCGGGGTGACGAGTAGCCGCCGGAGCTCCTGTCCCAAGGGCGTTCCCCCCGGCTCGCGGGTCGCCACCACCTGATTGCCGGCGCGCTCTAGCCGCGCGGCGAGGAGGTTGGCCTGGGTCGACTTGCCGGCGCCGTCGCCCCCTTCGAGGGTGATCAGGCGGCCGTGGCTTGGGGGGGGTTCCATCGAGGGCTCCGGGGTGGGCGGGCGGAGCATAGCCGAGGGCGTAGCCCGCCGTTGATGGCGCGGCGCCATGGTGTAAGCATCGGCGACCCGCTGGCTGTGGGTCTGTCGCCATGTCCCTCCTCCGCTCCCTTCGCCGCCACCTGCGGGCCAGCTTCCTCACGGGCCTGGCGGTGGTGGTGCCGCTCTTTCTCACCTTCTTTCTCCTGCGCGGTGCGGTGCGGTTGCTCGATCGGGCGGTGGGCCCGCTGCCGGCCCACTATCTCGGGCGCGAGGTGCCCGGGCTCGGGGTGGTCCTCCTGCTCCTCGGGATCCCCCTGATCGGGATGCTGTCGCGCAACTTCGTGGCCCGTCGCCTCGGGGCGTGGGGCGAGGCGATCCTGGCGAACATCCCGATCGTCCGGCCGGTCTACAGGGGGGCGCGCGAGGTGGTCCACGCGGTGGTCGGGACCCAGGCCCACCAGTTCTCGCACGTGGTGTTGGTGGAGTACCCGAAGGCGGGGAGTTGGGCCCTCGCCTTTGTCACCGGGACGGCGCACGGCGCCCTCGCCGCCGCCGCCGGCCCCGACTACCTGACGGTCTTCGTCCCCACCACCCCGAATCCTACGAGCGGCTTTCTCCTTGTCGTCCCCATCGCCGCCGCCCGCCCGTTGGAGATGTCGGTGGAGGAGGCGATGAAGGTGGTGATCTCCGCGGGACTGGTCGTGCCGGAGGCGGAGGGGGGCGGGGGAGGCAAAGAAATCGCTTAGGCGCGGCGCGGCGGATCGCCTTGGCTGGACCGCGATGGCGATCGCGACGATGAGCAGAATCGGTTTCCGGCCTCCCCCGCGTCCCGCTCTCCCCACCCCCTGACCCTCCGCCGCCGCCTCCCTCCCTCCCGATTTTTCGACCCGCAAGCCGAGCCCAGCCATGCCCACCAGCGTGATCCTTCTCGCCGCCGGCCAGGGGACGCGGATGAAGTCCGCCCTCCCCAAGGTCCTCCATCCGGTCCACGGCCGGCCGATGGTGGACTACGTCCTCGACGCCGCCCGCCTCCTCGCCCCCGAGCGGCTGGTGGCGGTGGTGGGCCACCAGGCGGCGCGGGTGGTGGACCACCTCGCGGCGGTGGTGCCGGCGGTGGTGGTGGTGGAGCAGGTGCCGCAGCTTGGCACCGGCGACGCGGTCGCCCGCGGCCTCACCGCGCTGCCTGCCGCGACCGGCCGGGTGGTGGTGGTGAGCGGCGACTGCCCCCTGGTGCGCGGTGCCGAACTCGTCCGCCTGGTCGCCCACCATCAGGCCCACGCGGCGGCGGTGAGCCTGTTCACCGCGGAGGTGGCCGAGGGAGGCGGCCTGGGCCGGATCGTGCGCGACGGCGGCAGCCGCTTCCTGCGCATCGTCGAGGCGAAGGACGCGAGCCCGGCGGAGCTTGCCCTTGGCGAGATCAACACCGGCCTGTATTGCTTCGATCTCGCCTTCCTCCGCGCCGCCCTGCCGAACCTCTCTCGGGACAACGCCCAGGGCGAGCTCTATCTCACCGACGTGGTGGCGATGGCGGTGGCCAAGGGGTTGGGGGTGGAGGCGCTCGCCTACCCGCGGGCGGCGGAGGTGATGGGGGTGAACTCGCGCGCCGATCTCGCTGCCGCCTCCGCCTACGCCCGGGCGCGGGTGAACGACGCCTTGCTGGCGGCGGGGGTGAGCCTGATCGACCCGGCCACCACCTACGTGGAGGCGGGGGTGGTGGTGGGGCCGGACACGGTGCTCCACCCGGGGGTCTGCCTGCACGGCGCGACGCGCATCGGTAGCGGCTGCGAGATCGGCCCCTACTCGGTCTACCGCGACGCCGACCTCGCGGATGGGGTGGTGGATCGCGGCCACTCCCACCTGGAGGGGTGCGAGGTGGCGGCGGGGGCACAGCTCGGCCCCTTTGCCCGGTTGCGGCCGGGGGCGGTGGTGGGGCGCAACGCGCGGGTGGGGAACTTCGTGGAGATCAAGCAGTCGACGATCGGCGAGGGGTCGAAGGTGAGCCACCTTTCGTACATCGGCGACACGCGGATGGGCGCCGGGGTGAACGTCGGCGCCGGCACCATCACCTGCAACTACGACGGCGCGAACAAGCATGAGACGGTGATCGGTGACGGCGTCTTCATTGGCTCGGATACCCAGCTCGTGGCGCCGGTCACGGTGGGCGCGGGGGCGCTGATCGGCGCCGGCACCACGGTGACCCGCGACGTGCCGGAGGGTGCTTTGACCACCTCGCGCGCCGCCCAGGAGGATCGCCCCGGGGCGGGCGCGCGCTACCTGGCGCGGGTGCGGGCGAGCGCCGCGGAGAAGAAACGGGATGGGGGGTGAGGGGTGGGGGTTGCGGGGAAGGTAGACCCTGGTTCGATGATCGGGCCGCCACCCGGCCCACCACCCCTATCCCCCACCCCCTGTTCCCTGTTCCCGATTCCCTTGAGGAGACCCCATGTGCGGCATCGTCGGCTATATCGGGCCTCGGCCCGCCCTCCCCATCCTCTTGGAGGGGCTCTCCCGCCTCGAGTACCGGGGCTACGACTCGGCGGGGGTGGCGCTTTGGGAGGGGGGCAAGATCGAGATCCGGCGCGCCCAAGGGAAGCTCGCGGTCCTGGTCGAGCGGCTGGCGGAGGAGCGCTTCACCGCCACCCTCGGGATTGGCCACACCCGCTGGGCGACCCACGGGCGACCGTCGGAGCAAAACGCCCACCCGCACGCCTCCGACGGCCTCGCCCTGGTCCACAACGGGATCATCGAGAACTTCGTCGAGCTCCGGGAGCGGCTGGAGGGCGAGGGGTTCCACTTCGCCTCGGAGACCGACACGGAGGTGATCGCCCACCTCATCGCCCACCACCGCCGGCAGGGGTTGGCGGCGAGCGCGGCGATCCGCGCGGCGCTGGCGGAGGTGCGCGGCGCCTACGCGGTGGCGATCGTCTTTGAGGACGAGCCCGCCACCCTGTACGCCGCCCGCCACGGCTCGCCTCTGGTGCTCGCCAAGGGGGAGGGGGAGTCGTTTCTCGCCTCCGACGTCCCCGCCATCCTCGCCCACACTCGGCAGATGGTCTTCATGGAAGACGGCGACGTGGCGGCCTTGACCGCCGATGCGATCACCCTCACCGACCTTGCCGGAAGGGGGGTGACGCGGGCCACCACGACCATCGACTGGAATCCGGTGATGGCGGAGAAGGCCGGTTTCAAGCACTTCATGCTCAAGGAGATCTACGAGCAGCCGCGCGCCATCAACGACACCCTCGCCGGCCGCATCCACCAAGGCGAGCAGCGGGTGGCGCTCGCCGACCTGGGGCTTGATCCGGAGTTTCTCCGCGCCATGCGGCGGGTAGTGATGGTCGCCTGCGGCACCTCGTGGCACGCCGCGTTGGTGGGCAAGTACATGGTGGAGCAGCTCGCCGGGGTGAGCGTGGAGGTGGATATCGCCTCCGAGTTCCGCTACCGCCGGCCGATCATCGGCGAGCGCACCCTGCTGGTGGCGATCTCCCAGTCGGGGGAGACCGCCGACACCCTTGCCGCCTTGCGCCAGGCGAAGCAGCAGGGGGCGAAGACCCTGGCGATCTGCAACGTGGTGGGCTCGACCATGACCCGCGAGGCAGATGCCACCTTCTACACCCACGCCGGGCCGGAGATCGGCGTCGCCTCCACCAAGGCGTTCACCACCCAGCTCACCGTCCTTTACCTCCTGGCCCTGCACCTCGGGCGCGCCAATGGCCGCCTCAACCCCACCGACGAGGCGATCCACCTGCGCGACCTGATCACCCTGCCGACGGTGGTGGAGGAGGCCCTCGCCTGCGCCCCGGCGTGCGAGGCCCTTGCCAAGCAGCTCGCCGAGCGGCGCGACTTCCTCTACCTCGGCCGCGGCATCCACTACCCCCTCGCCCTGGAGGGCGCCCTGAAGCTGAAGGAGATCTCCTACATCCACGCCGAGGGGTACCCGGCAGGCGAGATGAAGCACGGCCCGATCGCCTTGATCGACGAGGTGATGCCGGTGGTCTGCCTCCTGCCCGACGATGAGCTGAAGGAGAAGATGCTCTCCAACATCGCGGAGGTGCGGGCGCGCGACGGCCTGCCGATCGCGATCACCCAGCCGGCGGTGGTCGAGGCCCTGCCCGCGGGGACGCTGGTGATCACCGTGCCCGCGTGTGGTCCCTACGTCTGTCCGGTGGTGATGGCGATACCGCTGCAGCTCCTCGCCTACTATATTGCCGTGCGCCGGGGCAGCGACGTGGATCAGCCGCGCAACCTGGCGAAGTCAGTCACCGTCGAATAGCCCCCCTGCCGAGATGGACACCCCGGACGCCGCGCGCAGCAGACGCCTCCGGGGCGGCAGCCAAGGCGGTGACCCGCGGGAGGTCCGGTGAGGTGGCCGCATGGCCTGGGGCGGGCGTGGCACCACCGGCGCGTGCTCCTCGCCCG
>Ga0210053_1004662_pt1 | contig 10641 bp, 8 predicted proteins | sample CryGeymeta201512_FD_185467 | JGI IMG/M metagenome (GOLD analysis project Ga0210053, IMG submission 185467) | Groundwater microbial communities from Crystal Geyser aquifers in Utah, USA - Crystal Geyser metaG 2015-12 (SPAdes) (version 2) | ecosystem: Environmental > Aquatic > Deep subsurface >... | reverse complement strand
CGCACAGTCGCGCCTTGCGCATAAACGGCCGGGGCAGCGCCTGCGGCCAAAACACCGGCCAAGCCCGCGTGCTTGATGATGGAACGACGATCCATGGGGTTTACTCCTGGTTGATGATCGGTTTTCATTGTAGAAACGAAAACCATCAAACCAAGGGTTAACCCTAGGTTGCAATCTCCTCAACTGACCTTTCTTTGCGATGGATCAAGCAGTAACCCGCATCGCAGCAAAGCGCTGCCGGATCGACGCTTCGATGCCCCGCGCATCCAGTCCCTGCAACGCCAGCAATTTGGCTGGATCGCCGTGCTCGATAAACCGATCGGGCAAGCCCAGCTGCAACACCGGCTTGGCCAGACCGGCTGCAGCCAGCGCCTCCAGCACGGCGCTGCCCGCACCGCCCATGACCGCGCCCTCTTCGAGCGTGACCAATGCCTCGTGGCTGGCCGCCACTTGCAGCAGCAACGCCACGTCAAGCGGCTTGGCCCAACGCATGTTGACCACGGTGGCGCCCAGCTTGTCGGCCACTTGCAGCGCAGGGTAAAGCAAGGTGCCAAACGCCAGAATGGCAACACCCCGGCCCTGGCGACGCAACTCGCCTTTGCCGAACGCCAGCGCATCAAGTGTCTTGCTCACGGCGACGCCAGCACCGGCGCCGCGCGGGTAGCGCACCGCCACAGGTGTGCTTTGCGCGTAGGCGGTGCTGAGCAACTGGCGGCATTCGTTCTCGTCGGCCGGGCAGGCCACGCTGAGGTTGGGGATACAGCGCAGGTAGGGTATGTCATACGCACCGGCGTGGGTGGCGCCGTCGGCACCGACCAGACCCGCGCGGTCCAGCGCGAACACCACCGGCAGGTTCTGAATGGCCACGTCGTGAATCAGTTGGTCGTAAGCGCGCTGCAAAAAGGTGGAATAGATCGCCACCACCGGTTTCAGGCCTTCGCAGGCCAACCCGGCGGCAAAGGTCACGGCGTGCTGTTCGGCAATGCCCACGTCAAAAAACCGTGTCGGGAAGCGTTTTTCAAAGTCCACCATACCCGAGCCTTCGCGCATGGCCGGTGTAATGGCCACCAGCTTGTCGTCGGCTGCGGCCATGTCGCACAGCCAGTCGCCAAACACCTGGGTAAACGTCGGCTTGGCCGCTGTGCCGGATTTCTGCAAGCCCACCGCCGGGTCAAACTTGCCCGGGCCGTGATAGGCAATCGGGTCCGCTTCGGCAAGCTTGTAGCCCTGGCCTTTTTTGGTGACCACGTGCAGGAACTGCGGGCCTTTGAGCTGCTTGATGTTTTCCAGCACGCTCACCAGCGTATCGACGTCGTGCCCATCAATCGGGCCAACATAGTTGAAGCCGAATTTTTCAAACAGCGTGATCGGTTTGACCATGCCTTTGGCCGATTCTTCAAAGCGCTTGGCCAGTTCCCACAAGGGCGGCGCGCCCTTGAGCACAGTTTTGCCAGCGTGCTTCGCAGCGGCGTAAAACTGGCCGCTGAGCAGCTTGGCCAGGTAGCGGTTGAGCGCGCCTACCGGCGGGCTGATCGACATGTCGTTGTCATTGAGGATGACCAGCAGGTTGCAGTCTGACACGCCGGCGTTGTTCATCGCCTCAAACGCCATGCCAGCGGTCATGGCACCGTCACCAATGACGGCAATCGCGTGGCGCTCTTCGCCCTTGAGGCGGCTGGCCAGCGCCATGCCTAGCGCAGCCGAAATCGACGTGCTGGAATGCGCGGTGCCAAAGGCGTCGAATTCGCTCTCGGCGCGCTGTGGAAAGCCGCTCAAGCCACCGAGCTGGCGCAAGCTGGCCATGCGTTCGCGTCGGCCGGTCAAAATCTTGTGCGGATAGGTTTGGTGGCCCACATCCCACACCACGCGATCGTGCGGCGTGTTGAACACGTAATGCAACGCCACCGTGAGTTCCACCGTTCCCAAATTGGAGCTGAGGTGCCCCCCGGTCTTGGCCACACTGTCGAGCAAGTAAGCACGCAGTTCGGTCGACAGCTGCGCCAGTTGCGGCCGCGCCAGCCGCCGCAGGTCATCAGGCGAGGCAATGGTCTGCAACAAGGGATACGGCAAATTCATTAACATACGCTTTACTTTTAATAGCTACTTGCGCTTATTCAATAAGGGCTAGAGGCATTTTTACCATAATTTCCTGAGCCACATCAGTGTGACCGCTCGACGACCATGTCAGCCAGCGCACGCAGGGCGCGCACGTCGCCCAGGCCGCTTTGCGCCAGTGCCGCCAGCGCCTGGGCGTGCAGCTCTTGGGCGTAAGCACGGGCGCGTGGCAAGCCCAACAGCGACACATAGGTGGGCTTGTCGGCATCGGCGTCCTTGCCCGCGGTCTTGCCCAGCGTGGCCGAGTCGGCCGTCACGTCCAGAATATCGTCGACCACCTGGAACGCCAGGCCGATGGCGGCGCCGTAGTCTTGCAACCCCGCCAACGTCGAAACACTGGTTCTGCCGCACGCCGCGCCCATCAGCACGCTGGCCTGCAGCAAGGCACCGGTCTTGAGGCGGTGCATTTCACGCAACTGAGGCTCGGTCAGCTGCAAACCGACGCTGGCCAGGTCAATCGCCTGGCCACCGGCCATGCCCGCGCAACCCGCGGCACGCGCGAGCAAGCCGCACAAGGCCGCCTGTTGCGCATCAGGCACCTCACCACCGGGCGGCGTCAACAACTCAAAAGCCAACGCCTGCAGGGCGTCACCCGCCAGCAAGGCGACCGCCTCGCCGTAACGCACATGGAGCGTGGGCTTACCCCGACGCAGCACGTCGTTGTCCATGCACGGCATGTCGTCGTGCACCAGCGAATAGGCGTGGATCAGCTCAGCCGCACAAGCCGCACGCAAAGCCGCCGGGTAATCGGCGGTGCAACCGGTGGCTTGCGCTGCCGCCAGAACCAGCAGCGGACGCAGGCGCTTGCCGCCGACAAGCACCGCGTAGCGCATGGCCGCGATCAGGTCCACCGGCGCGTGATGCCCTTGCACGGCGGTGGTGTCAACGCTGACCCAGGCGTCGAGCGCCTGCTCAACGGCGTCAAGCTGGCCGGTCATCCAGCGCGTGAAATCGAAGTCAGGGGTCATGCGGCGTCAGGATTCCAGGCTTTGAGCACGCCTTGGTCAAGCACCTGCACCTGCGTCTGCACCGCTTGCAGGCGATCGCGGCAGAAAGCCAACAGTTCGGCACCGCGCTGGTATTGCGTGAGCAACTGCTCCAGCGGCAGGTCGCCAGATTCGAGCTTGGCCACGAGTTGCTCAAGCTCCTGCAGCGCCGCTTCGTAGCTGGCAGGCGGGTTTGGCCCGTGGGGGGTGGCTTTGGCCATGGATTGCAATGCTCCCGAGTGAAAAGCGTGCATTTTAGGCGTGCCTTGCACGACAGACCGGCAGATACAATAGCGACCCTCCGACTGGCCTTGGCCGGTTTCTTTCTCACTGCACCGTGGGTGCATCTCCCTGCGGGGAGTCTTTAGGTCAGGTCACCGATGTCTGATTTAAGTCTTCAACTGCAGCAGGCCACCGGCCAACTACCAGTTACTTCTTATTTTGATGAAGCGCTGCACCAGCGCGAACTGCAAAACCTGTTTCAGCGGGGACCCCGCTACGTGGGTCACACCCTCTGTGTGCCCAACGTGGGTGACTATTGCACCTTGCCGCAAGAGGGCGAGGGCCGCGCCTTGCTGCACACAGAGCGCGGTATTGAACTCGTCTCCAACGTTTGCCGCCACCGCCAGGCGGTGATGCTCAGGGGCCGAGGCACGCTGAACGCTGACGGTACAGCCAGCAATATCGTCTGCCCGATCCACCGCTGGACTTACGCGGCCAACGGTGCGCAGCCCGCAGGGCAGCTCATCGGCGCACCACACTTTGCCCTGGACCCCTGCCTGAACCTGACCAACTACCCGCTGCAAGAATGGAACGGTTTGCTGTTTGAAGCCAACGGCCGCGACGTGGCCGCGGACCTGGCGGGCATGCGCGAGCGTACTGATCTGGATTTCAGCGGCTACGTGCTTGACAAGGTGGAACTGCACGAGTGCAACTACAACTGGAAGACATTCATCGAGGTCTATCTGGAGGACTACCACGTCGGGCCTTTTCACCCTGGATTGGGCAGTTTTGTGACCTGTGATGACCTGAAGTGGGCGTTCAGTGCGCAGTATTCGGTGCAGACCGTTGGCGTCTCGAAGGCCTTCGGCCGGCCCGGATCCAAGGTATACCAGCGCTGGCACGACGCGCTGCTGGCCTACCGGGGCGGCGCGCTGCCACAGCAAGGTGCCATCTGGCTGACCTACTACCCGCACATCATGGTCGAGTGGTACCCGCATGTGTTGACGGTATCGACGCTGCACCCGATGGGCGTGGACAAGACGCTCAACAGGGTCGAGTTTTATTACCCTGAGGAGATCGCCGCCTTTGAGCGCGAATTTGTCGAAGCCCAGCAAGCCGCCTACATGGAAACCTGCCTGGAAGACGACGAGATTGGCGAGCGCATGGACGCCGGGCGCCGCGCCCTGCTGCGCCGCGGTGACAACGAAGTCGGACCGTATCAGAGTCCAATGGAAGACGGCATGCGCCACTTTCACGACTGGTACCGGCGCCAGATGAGTCTTTGAACACTCTTACATTGATAGCTGCTTGCGCTTATAGAACAAGCGCTAGAGGTCAATTTCTTATATAAAAATGCAAGCCTTGTGGATGGTGTTGGCGTCGTTCTTTTTCGCCACCATGGCGGTCGGCATCAAAGTGGCATCGACCAGTTTCAACCTGTTTGAACTGGTGTTTTACCGCGGGCTGGTGAGCATCGTCTTCATGGTGCTGGCCTTGCGCGCCGGTGGCATTCCGCTCAAAACCCCCGTGCCGTGGATGCACGCCTGGCGCACAGTGGTCGGCGTCACCGCCATGGCCGCCTGGTTTTACGCCATTGCCCATCTGCCGCTGGCTACCGCCATGACGCTCAACTACATGAGCGGCATCTGGGTCGCGGCCTTTGTCGTCGGCGGCGCCGTGCTGTACGGCAAGGCCACGCCACATGGACCGCTGCTGGGCGCCGTATTGACCGGATTTGTCGGCGTCGTCGTCATGCTGCGCCCGACGCTGGACCAAAGCCAGTTGTTCGCCGGGCTGATCGGGCTGCTCTCGGGCTTGACCGCGTCACTGGCCTATTTGCAGGTCACCGCGCTGGGCAAGGTTGGTGAGCCCGAGGGACGCACCGTGTTTTACTTTGCCGTGGGCACCGCGCTGATTGGCGTGGCAGGTGCCAGCTGGGTCGGCTGGAGCGATTGGGCGAACGTGCGCTGGCAAGCAGCAGCCTGGCTGGTGCCTCTGGGCGTGCTGGCCTCACTTGGGCAATGGAGCATGACGCGCGCTTACAGCCGCGGTGCCACGCTGCTGGTGGCCAATTTGCAATACTCGGGCATCGTCTTTGCCGCGCTCTACAGCCTGTGGCTGCTGGGCGACCCGATTGACCCACTGGAAGGCGCGGGCATGGCGATCATCATCGGCAGCGGCGTCGCTGCCACCGCGCTGCGCCGCCGGGTGCTGCCTGGCACCGGCGCGGAAGAACATTGACTTTTTGATTGGAGAGCGCGCATGTACACCACCCTGATCTCTGTTGCGCAACTGCAAACACTGCAGCGCGATGGTCAACCACTGATGGTTTTTGACTGCAGTTTTGAACTGAGCCAACCCGCCGCTGGCGACGCGCAATACGCGCAAGCGCACCTTGCCAAGGCGGTGCGCGCCGATCTCGACCGCCACTTGAGCGCGCACGGCGCGCCCGATGCCGCCAGCGGCGGCCGTCACCCGCTGCCCTCGCGCGCGCACTTTGCCGCCTGGGTCGGCAGCATCGGTTTGACCCCGGGCATGCAGGCCGTGGTCTATGACCGCCAGGGTGTCAATTACTGTGGTCGCCTTTGGTGGATGCTGAAATGGCTCGGCCACGAGGCAGTGGCAGTGCTCGACGGTGGCTTTGCCGCCTGGCAAGCAGCCGGCGGGGTGATAGAAACGGGCGCCACCCCACGTCAAGACACATCAAAAAATTCAACATCAAACTACCCTCTAGCCCATGAAAATCAGGCGCTGGTAGCTACAAACACTGTAGCGACCAACCTGGGCAAGCCGTGCCAGACCATCCTTGACGCTCGCGGTGCACCGCGCTTTCGCGGCGAGGTCGAGCCGCTGGACCCGGTGGCCGGGCACATTCCCGGCGCGCTCAACCGGGTGTTCAGCGCCAACCTGGACGCGCAGGGTTTCTTCAAATCGCCAGCGCAATTGCGTGCCGAGTTTGACGACCTGCTGGCCGGCCGCGACCCGACCACTGTGGTGCACCACTGCGGCAGCGGTGTCAGCGCTGTGCCCAACATCATCGCCATGGAAGTGGCCGGTTATGGCCCCACCGCGCTGTACGCTGGCAGTTGGAGCGAGTGGTGCAGCGACCCAAGTCGACCGATGGCGCAAGGCTAACGCGCGCTTAACTGACGTTCTGCACAGTCAATAGCTTGAGCGGCGATCATCGGAGTCAGATAAATTGAGCCCGGCCCCTTTTTTATAAATCGAGCCTGGCCACTTTTTTTATCATCGGAGTCAGATAAATTGAGCCTGGCCCCTTTTTTCCCTTTTTTGCAGGGGTAAGGTAAAAAAACGGCGCCAGGCGGGGTGATCGGGTCATGTGACCGGGCTTTGGGGCGAAAGGCGCGCGCCGACAGTGGCTGGCGTACTGTGCTCTCCGTATCGCGCGTGTTTTCGCGCCAAAACCGCACGCACATGGCCCGGTCGCCGCGCCGGGTTCAAGGCGATATCTCGAATAATCCGAGCACGGCCCCTTTTCTCCTCAAACAATTCAAGCCTGGCCCCTTTTCTGGCCCCTTTTCTCAGACGTTTTCGAGCGCCAGCAACTCAGCCACGGTTTGACGCCGCCGGATCAGGCGCGGCTGGCCGTTCTCCACCAGCACTTCGGCAATCAAAGGGCGGGTGTTGTAGTTGGAAGACATTGACGCGCCATAAGCCCCAGTGTCGTGCAACACCAGCAGGTCGCCCACTTGCGCTGCGGGCAGCGGGCGCTGCAGCACCACACCGCCCTCGCCTTGCGTGAACACGTCGCCCGACTCGCACAGCGGCCCACCCACCACCGTGTCCTGCAGCGCACCGGTGACCGGCGTGCCATCGGCGTGGATCAACGTCATGCTGTGGAAACTGCCGTACATCGACGGGCGCATCAGGTCGCTGAAACCCGCGTCAACCATGATGAACCGGTTGCTTCCCATGTCTTTGGTGGCTCGCACCTCGGTCATCAGCACGCCGCTCTCGGCGACCAAATAACGGCCCGGTTCAATCTCCAGCGTCACAGGGTGACCCAACAGCATTGCAACCTGCTGGCGCGCCGCGTCCCACAGGCTGAAGTAATGCGCTGTATCCACCTCTGGCTGCCCCGGCTGGTACGGAATCGACAAACCGCCCCCAGCAGACACCGCCTGCAAATCCAGACCCTGCGCCTGCACGGTTTTCACCAGATCAACCATCGCGCCGCAAACCTCTTGCAAGTGCGCGTAATCCACGCCCGAGCCAATGTGCATGTGCAGACCCATCAACTGCAGGCCGTTGGCGCGGACGCGCGCGCAGGCTTGCGGCAAGTCGGTATGCCAGATGCCGTGCTTGCTGTGCTCGCCGCCAGTGTTGGTCTTGTTGCTGTGACCATGGCCAAAACCGGGGTTGATGCGCAACCAGACCGGGTGGCCCGGACTCACCGCTCCCAGCTGGTCGAGCATGTCAATGGAGCCCGCATTCACCGACACACCGAGTTCAGCCACGCGTGCCAGCGTGGCGCGGTCAAACAAATCTGCGGTAAATACGATCCCAGCGTGGCCGTTGTGCACACCGGGCGCAAAGCCGCAGGCCAGCGCGCGCTCGATCTCGCCCAGCGACACCGCGTCGACCTGCACGCCATGCTCGCGCATCAAGCGCAGGATGTGGGTATTTGAATTGGCCTTTTGGGCAAAGCGAATGACGTCAAACCGGCGCAGCGCACCAATCTGACGCACGATGGTGGCCGCGTCATAAATCCACAGCGGCGTGCCGTGGGCTTGGGCCAAGGCGGCCAGGGTAGTGGGTGTGAATGGATTCATGGGCGCGGCAAGTTTAGCGGCTCACGCGCTCCCGTGCTGCCCGCGCCGCACTCAGTCGCGGCCAAACTTGGTATCGAACTGGATCCCGATTTTTTGCAGCAAAGGCGTGGGCAACAAACCACCCGCGCAGACGATCACCACGTCGTTGGGGTAGGGCTTGCGCGTGCCCTCACATTCGATATCAACGGTGGTCTCGGCAATGCGCTTGACCCCGGAGTTGAGCAACACGGTCAGCCGCCCGTCCTTTTGCTGCTGTTCAAGCAGCATGCGGTTTTTTTGCTTGACGCGCGAAAACGCCGCACTGCGGTACGACAGAATGACCTCGGTGCCCGGTTGCTCCGACACAGCAATGGCTGCCTCCAATGCACTGTCGCCACCACCCACCACCAGCACCGCCTGGCCGGCAAACTGCGCCGGGTCAATCAAGCGGTAAATCACTTTGGGCAATTCTTCACCCGGCACGTCGAGCTTGCGCGGCGTGCCGCGTCGCCCCATGGTCAGCAACACGTTTTGCGTGGTGTAGCGACCCTGCGGAGTGCACACCACAAAATGGTCGCCCTCTTTTTCGATGGCTTCCATGCGCTCACGAAAGGCAACCGCCAGGCCGGTCTTTGCCACCACGTCCTGCCAGAATTCGAGCAGCTTTTCCTTTTGCACTTCGTTGAATTTGACCTTGCCGATGATGGCCAGGTCCACCGGCGCGGTCATGGCAATTTTTTGCCGCGGATAGTGGTAGACAGCACCGCCGAGCGAGTCTTCCTGCTCCAGAATTTTGTAACGCAACTTGTGCTCAAGCGCCGATAAACCCGCGGAGATACCGGCGGGGCCACAGCCAACGATCACCACGTCGAAATCAGCACCACTGCCCGCCTTCTTGCGAATGGCGTCGATCGCCTGGCGCCCTTGCTCGGCCGCCTTGCGGATCAACCCCATGCCGCCAAGTTCACCGGCAATGAAGATGCCACGCACATTGGTTTCAAACTCGGGACTGATGTTGGGAATGTCAATGCCGCGCTTTTCAGTACCAAACACCAGCTTGATCGCCTCCACCGGGCACGCCGCCAGGCAAGCACCATGGCCGATGCAATGCGCGGCGTTGATCAGCACCATCTTGCCATCGACCACGCCCAGCGCTTTTTCGGGACAGGCCTTGGCGCACGCGCCCGAGCCCATGCAGCGTGATGGGTCAACCACTGGATGCAGCGACGGTGGCTCATTCAGACCAGTCTGAATGGCTTCTCGTAGAACGGCCACCTGCTGCGCCTGCAGGCGCCTTTGCCGCTTCATGTAAAGCAGCACAAAAATGCCGATGGCGATCAGGTACAGGTAAGAATAATTCACAGACGCGAGTTTAAAACTCGTAACGCGCGCCAAAGTAATAGTTTGTGCGCGCGGCCGAGGAAAGCGCGCCAGGCCCGGTAAGAGTGGTTGCGCCACGCGAATCCGAGCGCTCGTACGTCAGCTCGGATTCGAGCGACAACTGATTGCGCACACGGTACGTCGCACGCAGCCCCATGGTCCAGATATCGCTGGCACCGCCATCAGAGCTGCTCTGGGTGTAATACTTGAGCGACGGCTCCAACTGCCACTTGTCACTCAGGCTACTGAGGTTGTTGTACGACAACAGCGTCCCATGGTAGGTGGGGCCCCCAAGCAAACTGATGTTAAACACATGGGTGTCGCGCGCTGAATAGAGGTTGGTGCCGATCAACTGCGAACTCACGCCCCACAGGTTGCCGGTGGCCGCTTGTCCAGCGAAAGCCAGACTGGGTACCGCCTTGACCGCATCAATGCTGGTCAAGCTGAAGTCAGCCCCCGCCTGCCAATTGGCCGATAGCGTGTGGGTGCCACCGACACGAAACTGGTTTTGGTAAGCAGTGATCGCCTTGGCCTGATCTTGCAGCGTTTCAATCGGCGTCACCCCCAGCAGCTCGTCGATGCGCTTTGCTTGTGACAGCGTTGGATCCTGGAAGAACAGCACGTTGCCCAGCGCCACCATCGGCGTGGTACGCCGGTCGAGCATCGCGTTGATAGCGGTGGCTTCGGTAAACTGCCAGTTGCCCTGCACGGCGGCAATGTTCACCGCACGCAAGACCGTGTCGTAGTCAAACTGGCCCGACACCGACACCGGTCCGCTGAAATAACGCAGCTCAGTGCCCAGGCCTCGGCGGTCGGTGGTGCCGTCAATGCGGTTTTCGATCAGGTACAAGCTACCACTGAGCGACTTGGTCAGCGCCTCGGCATCAACCGACACGCCATAAAACATGCGCCGGGTATCGAGTAAGTCGTCGGTCGGCTTGCCCACCACCGCGTTGACTTTCCATTTCGGCGCGAAGGCGTAGCCCGCTTGCACGCCGTCAAAGCGGCTCATCACGCCGCCGCCGGTGGGCGACTGGCGACCGACCCGGACATTGCCACCCAGGGTCAAGGAGCGGTAGTCAAAATACAGCGCGGTCAATCGGTCCTTGTTGGTCGACTTGATGTAGTCCCGGGTAAGCGAGTCGCGCACCACAAAACGCATGTCT
>Ga0210053_1004634_pt1 | contig 10677 bp, 6 predicted proteins | sample CryGeymeta201512_FD_185467 | JGI IMG/M metagenome (GOLD analysis project Ga0210053, IMG submission 185467) | Groundwater microbial communities from Crystal Geyser aquifers in Utah, USA - Crystal Geyser metaG 2015-12 (SPAdes) (version 2) | ecosystem: Environmental > Aquatic > Deep subsurface >... | reverse complement strand
TAATCTACACTGAACGTGTCGATCCCCAGAACGTTCTCCAGCTCGCGCTCAAACTCGGTGAAAACCGGGTGTTGCTGGAACAGTCCTGCAAGTGTTGTGTAAGCGCGGTTTGCCATGTCCGCCTCTGTCTCTCCCTCACCGGGAGCCATTCCGAGAAGCGCCTGCAGCGCCTCGCTCTCGCCTGGGAAGGGAGGCGTAGACTGAATAGTAAACCGGAAATCCTGGTTGGGTTTCCCGGGCGTTACGGGGCCGGTCATGGCGATGCGCATCTGGTACTGGTTCACTTTGGCCTCGGCGCTCGCGTTCACGTTCAATGTGTAGAGAGGCTCCCCGGTATTGTCGTCTGGACGAGTGACGACATCGACCCGCGCGAACAGCAGTCTGGCTTCCGTGCTCGGGAACCGGATTGTCCCGCGCTGTGCCGCAAACGTGCCGTTGAGGTTTAGGTTTGCCGGTGTCTGGGTGACGTGTCCCTCCCCGCTGACGTTGCGCGCTCGGAGGAGTCGGGTATCGACGTCCACCTTCTCCTGAAGACTGAATCGCACGTCGAGAGCTGGGTGGCGCAGCGTCGGGCTGCTCAGCTTTTCCCCTTTTTGTTCGGGAAAGCCGATGAGCGTCGCGTTGGATACGGAAGCGGTTCCCATGAGAGTGACGGGAGACAATCGCTGGTTGTCCTCGTCGCTGTTCACCAGCGCGAGGTCCGCGTCCACGCGGCCGTGGAAGACTTTGGGGAGACGCAATACCAGTCCTTCCGACTTGATGGGGATGTGGAAGCTCGCGTTCTCCCACGGTCCCTTCTTGAGCCAGTTCAGCGGCAGGAATACGGCGGTCTGGGCGTTGCTGTCGCCGGTGTCGACGTACAGGCGGCCGCCGGTACTGCTCTTGACAGTGAGCTCCGCAATCCGGATCTGCTCGGAGCCGTCTTCGGCGGTGTCCAGAGAAACGTTGGTGTCGAGCGAGAAGACTCCCTCCACCTTTGGTTTCATGTCGAAGCTGATTCCACGGCTCTGCAATTTTAGATGATACGCGTACGCTGTGAGGTCCGTGACGTTGGTCGGATCGATGGTGATGCTTCCGTTGGTCTGAAACGTTCCGGTTCCCACGACGCCGCTGACTTTGTGGAAAACGAGTCGGTTCCCTTCATCCGAGAAGGCAATGTTGGCGTCAACGTTTTCGACATTCTCCTTCACTCCCTGAAAGGTAAACGCGCCGTCGTTGACGTACAGCCCTCCAGAGAACCGGGGTGCGTCCAGGGTGCCGCTCACGCCCGCGAGCAGGTCAAATCTTCCGGAGGCAGTTGTCACCTCCGACACAAACTTTGTGATGACTGCGAGGTCTTCATCTCGACTCTGCAGGTGGATGTCCACGGGCTTGTCCCTGGGTACGGATGCGGATCCCCAATCCAGAGGCAAGTGTCCCCAGACCTCAAGCTGGTGACGCCCCTTGAGAAACCGCAAATCTCCCTGCTCAATCGCGATGCCCTCCTCGGAAATAGTTGCGGGCAGTGCGGAAACACGATCAAAGGTTATGTTGCCCAACTTGAGCTGGTCGATGTCTGCTGAAAAGGTGACATGCGGGCTGTCTGCCGGCCCGCTTGCCTGCACGGCGATCTGTTTCGCGATTCCGCTGATACGGGTTTCGCTTTCTATCCAGGGATCGAAGACCGCCAGGTCAACGTTGTAGATGTCAAAGTCCATGGCAAGCATCCTCTGTTTATCCAGGACGACTCCCGGCTGCATCACCATCTCAGCGTCTGCCTGGAGGGCGTGGAAACTCCGCACCGTCAACGCATCGTCCTTCCACAGCATACTCACTTTCGTGTGTGGGAGCGGTTGCTTCCGCAAGGTCGCGTCCGCCAGCTCCATTTCAACATCAATGACCGGTTGGCTGGTACTTCCCTGTGCCGAGACCTTTGCATCGATACTCCCGCTCAGGGGTTGCGGAATGTTCTCACACGCCTCTTGCAGTTTGGCAATAAATTCGCGCAGGTCTCCCTGCAGGCGCTCAGGGATCTCGCTATCCTTTATCAGGGCAAGCAGGTTGCTCAGTTGGGCGCGCTCGACGCTTAGTGAGGTGGAAAGCCCTGCCGCGCCCGATTCCAGCGGGAAGTTGCCGGACACGACAACGCGCGTGTCTCCCTCGCTCAACAGGAGGTCTCGGGCTCTCACGACATTGCCGTCGAAATCCACTCCCCCGTGCAGTGTACCGACCGGGTTTCCCGAGAGGGTAAGCATTGTGGTCTGCACGCGTGACCTGACGCGCGGGTCTTTTGCTGTGCCTTCGACGGTTCCGGAAACGTTTACGGTTCCCGTTATCGGGAGCTCCAGCCCGGCCGGCCGTGCGGCAAAGACCGCAGGTACGTTCTGTCCGGAGAACGCGAGTTGCAGCGCTCCATCCCTGTCGACCCAACCCTCCGCGGTCAACGAGGCTCCGTTGGTGTTCCCCCGAACCTCCGACAGCCGGAGACGATCCTCCGCGTAGGCAAGTTCTGCCGTCGCATGGTTCAGCGGAATACCGTAGACCTCTCCAGAGGCGATAGTCACGCTGCCACTGGCGCGGGGCGACTCCAAACTGCCGGTGACATGCACCTTGCCGTGAACCAGGCCCTGAATGGCGTAGTGGCTCTCATAGTAGTCCATCAGCCGGGACGCGTTCACCGCCTCTGCGAGGAAGTTGGCATCGATGTTGCCTTGCTGCTTCGTCATGTCCATGTCGCTGATTTCGACGCTCCCGCTGTATCTGCTGCCAAACTGGTATGCAATGATCTCCGAGACCTCGAAGTGGCTCGCGTCGCCGTCCATCTGTCCCTCGGCATAGTCGATCGGGAAGCGGTCCAGTTTGGATGCGACAAGTCTTCCGTATCCTTTGAAGTGAGGAAGGTTCAGAGGTCCCGATACGTCGCCCTCCAATATCGCCGTGCCACTGAGGTTCTGGGCGAACCCATGTTTCTCGAGTTGCTGTAGGTCCAATTCCGACCCGATGAGATGTCCTGCAATCGACCGATCCGCCAGACGCAGGTCGCCGGAGAACCTCCAGTCTCCACCGAAAGATTCGGTGGAGACGGACCCCAGGACGAGAAGATCCTTGCTCATCCGGAAGTGGCTGGCGAGACGCTCAAAAGGGATGGAGCGTACATCCGTCCCATTCAGGCTGAGCGTTCCATCTGACGCGCTGGCGTCGACGAGAGTCTGTGCGTCCCACTGCTCACCTTCACGACGCATGTTGGTCTGGAAGTCGGCAGCGAGGTCCCCCAGCGACATCTGCCGCCACTCGGCCGCCGGTGTCTCCTCGTGCGGGCGCAGCACAAGCGCTGGAGTTTGCAGCTTCCCCCGAACGGAAACCTCGCGTTCAGTGCCCTGTAGCTGGAACGGGCCGGATAGCCTGCCGCTGGACTCAATCCCGGCCTCGGCGAGATAGCGATCCGCGGCGCTGCTCGGAGCATCTTTCAACTGCCCGGAGAACGCGAACGCGGGGTAGTCGCCGCGCAAGTCCATCCGTCCTTGTGCCTCCACCGCGCCTCCGTCCACGTTCGCTCGCGCCTGGAGAACTTCGACGACGTTGTCCTGGTACTGCATCTCAATTTGCAGTCCGTCAAACGCGATATCCGCGGCAGTACCTCGAGCCGCCTGGAACTGCGCGAAGACTCTCGGCCGGTGAGGAATTTCGTGGAGGACGAACCGGAGGTGACTGATACCTTCGAGGGAGACGCCTACACCGTATCGAGTGGCCCCACTCCATTGCATGAACGGGAAAGTTGCGGTCCCGTTGAACGTTGGTTTCAGGGCATTTTCCGCCCCGCCATTGACGTTAGCAGAAGCGATCCGGAACCGCCCAAACGCATCACTGTGAACCGAGATGGAGGGAAGCTGTGCCTGCCCGGTCACTGTTACCACCGACATTCCACCTGCGATCTCAAAGGTTCCGCTGGCCGTCGAACCGGTCTGAACCCGGAAGCCTTTTGGCAATGGCCCCGCGAGGCGCATCAATTCATCGAGGTCCAGCCGATTGGACGTGAGCCGGAAGTCAAATACGGGTGACTCGAAACCGGTTGCAGTGCCTTCCGCATCAAACTGCGTTCCGCCAAAGTGGCCGGTAACATGGTTCAGGTACACGCGCTGATTGGAGAAAGCAACAGGACCTCGCAGAGCACAAAAGCCGTATGGCAGTTGCTTGTGGCGAAAGGACGCGTCCGAGACCCAGACCTCCCCGAAGTAGGTGAGAGTATTCGGGCTTCCGAATTTACGCAGAGAATCTACCGGTTTTGCGTAGATCACGGTTGCCTCGCCCCGAACCGTCGCCGTTTCCATGCTCAGACGCGGGTCGCGCACAAAGTAACTAAAAAAGTATGCGGCGTCGGCGTAGTTGAATCGGTTGTGCGCCTCGATGTAGCCGCCGTCCGGAGTGATCTTGCCACGCGATGCGACGCGCCCGAATCGGTGCGCGGCGTCTCGGACCGAACTACTGAACTCGATGGGGCGTTCGCCATTGAACTGCATGTCCATCCCGACATCTCGCAGGTCGATCGAGAATCCCCTGCCGCTGCGATCCCTCAGTTTTTCATCGCCGTAGACGATGCGGGCATTCTGCAGCAGGATTTTGGCGGCGAAAAGGCGGCGCCTCGGCTTGCCCGGTTCAGGAATCATCTTGTCAAAGTTCCATTTGCCGTCCGGATCCCTGCGAACATTGATGACAGCATCCCGAACGGTAACCGACCGAATACCTGCCAGTGGCTCCACCCTTCCCCTCAGCATGTCTCTTCCCGCGTATCGCACACGCACTTGTGGGGCACTGAACAATGCCCCACCGGGGAGGCGCGCGTTGCGGCCCACAACCATATCGTGGAAAGTGATTCCAGACAGCCATTGTCCCGTGATCCTCGACACGGCAACGTCTGTCTTCAGTTCCCTTGACATCTGGGAAACGATCAGCCGCTGAAGCTGAAGAGGAAGTGGCGCGCCGCGTCGAAGCACAGTAAACCCAATCAGCAAGAAACCTGCGAGGGGCAGCAGCAAAATCAGTTTGGGTACAAGCCTCGATATTTTCACTGTCTACACTCGCCGGAACAAACTCAGTTCAGACACAGAGATGAGCGCTCGAAGAATGGTCGATCAAGTTTTGAGTATAGTGATTTCAGAGGGCGTCGTCAAACTGAATCATGCCCGCGGGTGCAAGCAAGATTTGTGACGCCTGGAGGTAATCAGCGCCCTGGGGTCGGCCAGGCATAAACGAACGGTTGGGGGTTCCTTCCCCTGTGCGAACCGTTTCGGTTCGATAACGGGGGAAGGTGCGAACCCTTTGGGTTCGAGGATGGGGGTTGTTGCATGAACTCACTCAGGACCGACGAACCGCGAACTGCGTTACACAATCACTGTCGGTTTCAAGATGATAGGAGCCTATGGTTCCGGCCGGGGTGGATTCTCACAAATCTTACTTACACCCCATGCCCACGGGTGCAAGCCCAATTGGTCGTAGTGTCGTTTGCCGTTCTGTAGCGTAGCGCCTTGTGCGCGTCGCCCAATCGTTCAGGGGGGGCACTGACGCGCACGAGACAGATACAATTCCGGTACTCCAGACCGGTTGCTGTTGACAACCTCGGCATGATTCAGTAGAGCAGCCGTGTTCCTACGGGAGCGAGCGACAACGCTTGGCTGAGGAACCGCTCAGACATGGGGTCTGAGTTGCCTTGTCGGGACGGATTAAACGGGCCGTCACGTCGAAGGCACAATCCAAACTAACTCAAGCAAACCTGCCTGCGGGGAACGGCGATTAGCCGTCATCCGCAGACTGAATGTTATCGGTAACCTGCTATTAGCCACCTGCCGGAGTGGTGTTGGGTTGTGCCTTTTTTGCATTTTGGGGACGCTCAATGTTTCAGGGGCCCGTTCTTCCCTTGGGGCTTGAGCGCTCCGACGGATCGGCGGAGACGGCTGAATGCTGGAATCTGCACGCGGAGGTACACGATGGCCGAGATGAAGCACAGTCTACATATCAACTGCTCTTGCCGCGTGCCCATCTGCCAGATTTGCGAATTTCTCGCCGAGAAGGACTACCACGTCCATTTCGGGCCAAACGCCAACGGGAACCATGATGATGTCGTCGTGCTGCTGGGTAACCTTCTTACCGCGCGGGAGGTGGAAGTGTTGGAATGCGTGGCGAATGGGCATTCCACAACCGTTGCAGCGAAGGACATGGGGTTGTCCGTCTACACCGTTGATCGTCACCTCTGCACCATCCGCAGGAAGCTCGCCGCAGGAAGCACCATTCAGTCCATCACCAAAGCCCTGAGGTACGGGTATCTCAAATGAAGACTTTAGCAACCCGACAACCTTCGACGATCATCCCCCTCGGTGCCTCCGTATGAGATATTCATGCCGCGGGGGAAGTCGGCACAAATTACCACCGGAATTAACTTACGTAAATTCTGGTATGCAAAAACAGCAGAAAAAACGGATTGTACAGTTTGCGTACGTTGACTACACTATGCGACCGGTTGTGGTAACAACTTTCGTCGTTGACCTTGGTCGCCAAGTTCATTCGCTTCCATAGTGCTGAGGTAGACCATGTCAGGAACCAGAAACGCAACCCAGGCAAAACCAGGCGCACGAATCATCTCGTCGTCACCCGACCGCCTGAAGGAAGTCCGCGGCATCATGCAGCAGGCGGGGGTCAATCCTGTCACCGTCACCGTCAAGCCTCCCGCTGCTCGGAGAGCCAAAGCCGGCGCCGGTCCCCATCTCACCGACACTGAAATCAACATCCTGCAAACCATCGCCGATTGCGGCACCATCGGCGCCACGGCCGAGAAGTTGGGCATGAACCGCCGCACCGTCGAAAGCCACCTCGCCCACATCCGCCTCAAAGCCGACGTCTCAACCACCGTCGAAGCCGTCGTGTGGGGATGGAGAAAGGGGTTGGTGGAGTGACGCCGCTCGGTGTTGTGGCACAATGGGCCGTTTCCGACATATACCGACGCTGTGCGGTGGGGCTGCCCCAAGCCTTCGGTCGTTCGGCCGCCCTACGCGGTTATTCTGTTCCGACGCGCGGCTATCTCGCCAATGCCACAGGTTACTTGAGGGGTAGAAGAGGCTCCCCGATATGCGCCAGAGGTGGCTGCGAAGCGGCCCGAAGTGACTTTGTAGCCAGTCGAGGCTATCGCGCGATAGCGAGCGGTTACTCCATAGATGGCAGAGGTTATCGCGAAAGGGATGGAGGTTACCTCTCAGATGGCACAGGTGATCTTGGATGGATGGAGAGGTTACTTCGCAGCCGGCGGAGGTTATCGCGCGGCGGCCAGAGGTGACTTCGTAGCCAGCCGAGGTAGTCGCGATGGATGCCGAGGGCTTATGGAGGTTGTTCCCAGGCGGTTGGCTGGTTCCACGGGGTAGGGCTTGAGAAATGGGAATGGGGATTTCGCGTTTCAGGATTCGGCATATTCCGAAATCCGCACTCCGAATTCCACGTTCAGCAAGGGGAGGTAGATATGATGGCTACAGCGTCTGAGGCAAGGGCAGAGCATCTGGAACGGTTTCAGTTGAGCGATGCTACGATTGTGGAGGTGGGCGGAACGCCCAATCTGCCGCCGGATGTGATTACCGCCTATCGGGCACTGGGGGCGGGACTCACCGCATCAGAGAGATCCTGCGGGGCATCGGAGGCGGCATACATGTCGAAGTCCGTCAACAACGACATCGCCGGTCGAGCCTTGTGGCGGGACCTGTCTTCCTGGTATCTGATCGCTTCGGTGTCGGCACCCGAAGACAACTCCAGGGCCGCGCTCAAGATGATTGATACCTCTACAGGATACAGTGCCCTCAACCTGCGGATACGGGCCGACCAGACTCTGGGCGCTCTCACCGAGTTCCCTGACGATTTCAGCGTCAACGGCAAAACCACGATCCAGTGGGAAGCGGCCATCAACGCCTACTTCGCCTCCGAAGCCGAAGAGCGAGGTCTGGAAGCTGGCCTCACCGCTGCCCGGGAAAGCCTCAAGAAGGCCGACCGCGCGCTGGACAAGGAGAACAAGCGCATCTATAAGATTCTCAAAGCCTCCTTCCCCAAGGGGAGCCGGGAATACGAGATCATCACCCGCATCCCAACCATGAAATACAAAACCCCCGCGGCACCGACCGAAGGCTTGCCGGAGGTGTGAGGAGTAAAGGGAACCACGAAGACACGAACGCGACCTGAGAACCACGAAACACACGAAAGGCACGAAAGGGGGGGGCAGGAACCACGAACGACACGAAATACACGAAAAAGAGATTTGAGAAAAGCTCATGTGAGGAAGGATGAGTTGTGGCGGTTTGTGGGGTGACGATCGGTGGTCTGCACTCCCCAATAATCCCCTTTCGTGTATTTCGTGTGGTTCCTGGTTCATTCTCCGTGTATCTCGTGTGGTTCGTGGTTAGCTTCTAAATACCGATGTGCATGTATGCGGAACATCAACGAGTCTTACTGGTGTGGGGAGCGACCCTGCTGGCAGTCTTCGCGGCGAGTGGTATTGCCCGGTCGGCGGCGACGTTCAGCATTAAGTCCAGAGTGCCGGGTGCAGCGGTGTATGTGAACGGGATAGAGATAGAGCGGAAATATACTCGTTACGGGTGAAAACACCCCCTCACCCCGACCCTCTCCCCCGATGGGGAAAGGGCAGGGTGAGGGGGAAAGATGGATTTTCATCCGTAACGAGTATATGTAACGGAGACGGGAAGCGGCAACAATCTGCATCACAGCCCGTTCACCTACACGGTGACGCTGGGGGATGAGTTCTCCGGGGATTTTGTGATGGTGGGACTGGTCAAGGAGAACTTCAAGGAGAACTGCAGGTTCCCCTTTCCGCAGAAGGTGAACCTTTCTGCCGGGACGACCATCGAGATCAATCCGCTTCCTCTGTCCGAGACGGTGGTGAAATTGTCCAGCAATGTGAACGATGCCACGGTGATGGTCGGCTCCAATCCCATCAACGATTTTGCTTTTGATGGTGAGTCTTCGCCTTTTATCTACTCCGTCTACTGTGTTAAACCGGGAACGCCGGTGCAGATTTCTATGAAGAAAGACGGGTGCACGGAGCACGAACCGAGGACGATCACGCTTGACGCTGGAAAGGTGACGGACCTCTCCAGCAAACCCTTCAATTTTGGGTTCCTCACCAGAATGTGTGGGTGAATATAGGGACAGGTAAGTCGCCCAGAGCATGGTACAAGGCGATTTCCGTGGCTGCGAAGGTGCGAAAACCATAGGCTTTTCTGATAGTCAGTTTCAGTTTGCAGTTGAAACCCTCCACAATCCCGCAGGAGAACTCCTTTCGGGCCCGGAACCAGTTGAGAATCAACTCCCGATGCACTCGCACTGACTTGGCGAATTTCTTCAGCGGATCGATCTGCGAGCGCATCGCCGTCGTGCACCAACGGTCCGGGTAACGCCCGGCCCAGTAAGGCGAGGTGTACTCCCACAACAGTTGAAAGCTCTCCTTGAGTAAGTACGCCCGCACCGTCCGCAGATTTATCTTCAACAACTCCGCCAAGCGTAGCTGTTGCTGCTCCAAAAGGTTCTCAGGTCTTTTCAGTAAGCACCAACGTGACCGGCTCAGCACCGGCTCCAGACCGTCTGCCTTGAGCCGCTTCACTTCTTTCGCCCGCACCTCATCCAACGCCACGTTCAACTTCGCCACCACGTGATACCGATCCGGGATATGCAGGGCCTGCCCAGCCTTCTTGGCAATCACTTTCAGGTAGGGCTGCCACATGTCGCTGCATACAAACCGCAACTGACTGCTGCGTTCCTTTCCCAGCCATCGAAAGAAGCGGAGCACTGTCCTTACCGTTCGATCCTTCCCCACCCACAACAACCGCCGACAACCCGCGTCCAGTTGGTACACCACGGTCAGATAATGATGCCCGATCTGCCACTGCACTTCGTCAATCCCGATGGACTGAATCCCGCTTAAATCCCGGTGTTCCAGCCCATAGGCGACTACCCAGGCCACCGCGCGATACACCTGCTGCCAACTCGTGCGGAACGCCTGTGACGTCTCCTGCCACGACAGCCGCTTCGCCCACTGCGCCAGGTAACACCGATACGGGGGAGTCAGCCGATGCTTCCCGTCCCCAAAGGGAACCCGTTCCACAACCACCCCACACTCCCGGCAGTCCACCCGCCTCATCCGGTACTCCAGATATACATGAAATCCCCAGAACGGGATAAACTCAAACCGCCGCTCCTGACGCAGGTGGTCGTATGTGCTCCCTTTGCGCCCACAACCCGAACAGATCGGCCGACTGTTCTTGCGAGCCTGCACCTCCACCACCAGCGACGATTCTTCTCCCGCGCTCTCCCAGCGCACCTTGCCGTACACGAACGACTTGTGCGAATAGCACCGATTCAATATACTCTTCAGTTGCACCGGCTATGCTCCTCCGCATCGATTGACCGATCAATGCTTTGGACATAGCCCGGTGCTTCTCCTCTTCACCTCCCTACGATATAATCTCTCGTGACCTGGGCGGAGGATAGGGCTCTGCGCGAACTCTGCGAGTTCGAGGCGAGCAACCCGAGCGCCGCCCCAGGGGACCGAGGTGGAGGGATCCCTTCCAAGGGATCCCTCTCTTCCATCCACCTCGGTCACCAATGCGATAAACGCAACCCTGATTTTACCCACACATTTTGGTGAAGAGCCGGAAA
>Ga0210053_1004628_pt1 | contig 10682 bp, 10 predicted proteins | sample CryGeymeta201512_FD_185467 | JGI IMG/M metagenome (GOLD analysis project Ga0210053, IMG submission 185467) | Groundwater microbial communities from Crystal Geyser aquifers in Utah, USA - Crystal Geyser metaG 2015-12 (SPAdes) (version 2) | ecosystem: Environmental > Aquatic > Deep subsurface >... | reverse complement strand
GGGGGCGCAGTTCAGTCATGTTGGGAATCCCACCGCAAGGAGGATGCTTCGATTATACGGCTAACCAGTTCCTGCGGCCACACATCCATACCGCTTCCTGCGCTGATTTTATTCCCCGAACATCCCCCGCTTTCTTTGTCGTAAGACCTGACAGGTTTTCAACGCCAGCGGCGCGCCAGGCAGGCGTACTGTGAAAACACTTCGGCAAGCTCAGTGCGCCGCCTGTCAGATTTCGGATGGCGGGCGCACGAGTGCGGTTGGCGGCAGGCGCTCCCCGCGCCCGGTCGCCAGGCCGATGCCTTGCTCTTTTGCCTCCTCCTCCGTCTTGGGGTCTATGCGGATGCCGTACACATACACCAGATACGGGCCAGGCACACCACGCGCGGCCAAGCGACCCTGCCAGCCGCTCGACCGTATTCGCTGCGCCCAGTCCCGCACCTGGCGGCGTCCCAGCCGCGCTTTGGCCTCGGCCACCAGCCACACCCGTTCCCCTTCAGGCGATCGCATTGGCATGACCACATCCACCTCGCCGTCCACGATCAGGGAAAGCGGCTCGGCCAACAGACGGTAGCCTTTGCGCTCCAGAATTGTTTGGATGACGCTTTCGGCTTCCTCTTCGATGGTGGCGCCAAAAGCGGCGTTGAGTTGACCGACGGCCGTAGCCAGCCCACGTTGGGCATCGCCCAGTTCTGCGATGCTCTGTTCGGTACGTTTTTGGGCCTCGGCCAGCCGTTCGAGCGCGGCTTCGACGCGACTCAGACGCTCTTCGACGCCGCTCAGACGCTCTTCGACGCCGCTCAGACGCTCTTCGCTTCGGCTCTGGGCTTCGGCCAGTTGCCGCACCAAGGCAGGCAGTTCGAGAATCTCATCACTCAATACCAGCCGCCGCATCTCGGCTCGCCAGTCGGGGTGTTCGTAGAGCAGGCGCGTCAGGTCATGGAAGTCGGTTACTGTAAAGGACATGCTGCCTCCGTTACCTCAAGTATAGCCGATTTTTTACCGCCAAATGCAAACGCGCTAAAACGGGTTATCCGCTCACGAAACCAGGCCCTCCGGCCACACATCCATGCCTGCTTTTCGGCCTGCCGTCCACAAGTCGCGGTCAAAGGTGGCAAATGTAACCTGCGCGCCGATTGATTCCTGCCAGAGAAGCGCGGCGGCCAGGTGTAGAGAGTCATAGCCGCGCAGACCATACTCCCAGGCAATACTGCAAGCGCGTTCAATCATCAACGGGGAAACTGCTATTTGACTGAATGCCGCCCAGTCATCCAAAAAATCCTGCCAGGCTTTGGCAGGTGTGGTTGATGCACCGATGGCGCGGATCGCTCTCTGAATGGCAGAGGCCATCTCAACTTGAGTGACGGCCACACTGCCAAAGGAATTTCCTTCATCATCCAACAACGCAAGAACATCGGTAGAGCCTGCTTCCTGAACGTAACCCTTAACCAATGCGCTCGTGTCGAAATAAACGATCATCGCCGATCCTCCACGATGAGATCTGAAATCTGGCGCCCACTTGTATTGATGATCGTCGGTTTATGCGGTTTTAGTTTTTTCCCGCTCCATTCCAGAAAACCCGAAGCGGCCAGCGCTTTCATCCGATCCTCCAGCGTCTCCGGTTTCGGAATGATCCAGGCGACCTCGTTGCCTCGTTCGGTAATAACAATGGTCTCGCCTGCTTTCACGCGGCGCAGGTATTCGCTCAGTTTGTTTTTCAACTCACGAGTGCCGACCGTCATTTCGTTCATAGTTACTCCTTTGCTGTAGCCACATTATACTGCCAAGTGTCCACAAGAAAAGCGAAATATTTGCCTTGACAAAATAGAACATGCGTTCTACAATCCAGCCAATTCACCCACCCAAGGAGGCTGAGATGAACAACTCTTACTCAAAATACAAATCTGGTGACGGGGTTGGCGCACTCTGGCGCAGTCTCACCCACGGACGCAGGTTCAACCGCGGCGCGGCCTGGGGCGTGATGATCATCGGCGCCCTGCTGGCCTTCGAGATCTTCAATTTCAGCACCACCCAGTTCGCCCTGCTGGACGTGCTCGGCGGCCTGACCTTCGCGGGCATGCGCTGGGCGTCCATCCTCGCGGTGGCCTTCTGCGGGATTGACTTTGCCGGCATCGCCCGCATCTTCACCCCCGAACAGGGGCGCGACGAACCCACCGAGGTCTGGTACCTCTTCGGCGCCTGGCTCCTGGCCGCGGGCTTCAACGCCACCCTCACCTGGTGGGGCGTCTCGGTGGCCATCGTCAACCACTCCAGCGCGGCGGCGGGCGCGGTCGTCAGCAACGCCACCCTCACCAAAGTCATCCCGATCTTCGTGGCCGTCATGATCTGGCTGATCCGCGTGCTCATCATCGGCACTTTCTCGCTCGCCGGTGACCGCCTCTTTTCCACCGCCCACGGAACCGCCCCGCGTCCCTACCAGCCCAGCACATCCTCTTCGACATCCGCGTTTCGCCCAGCCTCCAGCCTGGGACGCCCCGCGCCCAAGCCCATGGGACAGGCAGGTTTCTCCTCTGCCAAGCCCGAGCCGACCTATCACTCGCTCGGATTTGACTCGAACAACAACCGACAGCGCGAGCCATAACTTCCCCCGCCTCTCGCGGGACGCGGACCTGGTTCCCGTTTTTCAGCCTCACCCCCCGTAGGGGCCGCGCCCCTACCGCTAAAGACCCATGCCCCGTCCTCGCGCCGACTCCCACCCCGAATCATGGACAACCGCTTCTCCACAGGGAAGCGGTTGCGCAAAGCGGTCTGGGCTGTTGCTTCCTCCGCTGGCCGTTCTGCTCGTCAGTGGATTGCTGGCCCTGTTCGCCTACAGCCCCTTCGTGACGGTCAGCGCCTCGCCGCGCTCCCTTTCGCCATCTTCTCCATCCCTCGTTCTCGATCCTGGCTACGCGCAGATGGTTCTCTCCCCCATCTTCACGCCCGAAGTCCAATATTGGGGGACGCGCATCCTGGCCTGGTCCGCGGAATTCGGCCTCGACCCCAACCTGGCCGCGACCGTCATACAGATCGAATCCTGCGGATACGCGCGCGCCCTCTCCCGTTCCGGCGCGATCGGACTGTTCCAGGTGATGCCCTTCCACTTTTCGGCCAGCGACTCGCCCTTCGATCCCGACACCAACGCGCGGCGCGGACTGGCCTACCTCGCCCAATCCCTCGACCGCGCGCGGGGCGACCCGCGCCTGGCGTTGGCCGGTTATAACGGCGGGATCGGCGTCATCGGCCGCGGCGAATGGGCCTGGCCCGCGCAGACGAATCGCTATGTGTATTATGGGGGGCCGATCTACGCGGACGCGTCCGCGGGGATGGCGAGCAGTGACATGTTGAATGAGTGGTATTTGAAATTTGGGGTGAGTCTCTGCCAGAAGGCGCATGAGAGTCTTGGGCTACCATAATAACTTCCCACCTTGGCGGTTTCAACCGCTGGGATAACGAATAAATTCGTTACTACATGGATTCTTCCTGGCTTGCCATTAATCCTGAAGTAGAACTTCAGGATTCCAGGTCAACCAACGACAAAACTACAAAACTATCCAACTACCAAAACTACTTAACCAACGGAAGCCAGACCGCGAATGTTGTCCCCAAGCCTTCGCGCGAACTGACTTCTATTTTTCCCCCGTGCTGTTCCACGATCCAATGGGCGATGGACAGTCCCAGCCCAAACCCCGCGGTGCCCGAGCGTGTGCGGGATTTTTCGGCGCGGAAGAAACGCTCGAAAATATAGGGCAGGTCTTCCGCCGGGATGCCGGGACCGGTATCGCGCACGATCAATTTTGCATTGTCACCCGAACGGCCCAGGCTGAGGAAGACATCCCCGCCCGCAGGCGTATATTGGATGGCGTTGGCGACCAGGTTGAGCAGCACCTGCTTCAGGCGGTCACGCTCGCCGCTGACCTGCAACTGGTCAATCTCCGTCAGTTTCACCTGCACTTTGTTGGCGGCCAGCACGCGCATCTCGGTAAAGACTTCCATAAGAAGCGTATCCAACTCGACCGCGGATTTCGTCAGCGGGAGGGAACCTGCCTCGGCTTTCGCGAGCAGTAACAGGTCGGTGACGAGGCGGGTGAGGCGTCCCGCCTCCTGGTCAATGCTGTCGAGCGATTCGGCGTCGAAACTCTTCATGCGGCGCATCAAGTCCACGTTGCCTTTGATGACCGTCAACGGGGTGCGGAGTTCATGGCTCACGTCCGCGATGAAGCGGTGCTGGGAGGTGAAAAGGACTTCGAGGCGCTCGAGCGTCTGGTTGATGGCGCCCACCAGCTGGCCGATCTCATCCTCGGGCGGGCCGTCGTAGGGGACGCGGCGCGAGAGGTCGTCGGCGCGGTTGATCTGGTCGGCCGCGCTGGTGATGGTTTCTAGCGGGGACAGGAACTGCTTCACGGAAGCCTGCGAGGCGAGCGCGGCGATTGCCACGCCCAAAACCGTTGAGAAAACCAGCACCGACAGCAGGTTGCGGCGGGCCGAATCCACCACATTCAGATTGGCAGCCACTTGAACCACGCCCACCGGGCGGCGTTCGGAAACCAGCGGCACGCTCAACACCCGCAGGCGAATATCTTCTTCAAAGGTGACATCCCGGTAGGTTGGGAGCGCGGAACGAATGCCCAGGCGATCCAGGGGAATTTTCACGTTGCCCAGGCCGGGGGAATAATCCACCAGTTTGTCTGCGTCCCATACCTGAACCAGAATGTTGGAAGTTAATTTCAAATTGGGAGTGATGATTCCGCCCATTTCGCCCGAGATATCCATGCGCGCCTGCCGGATGAGTTGCTCGGCGGTTTTCTCCAGCGAGTTATCAATCTGGTTGTACAACAGGACCGTGACGACCACATAGGCCACCACGCCAAAGAAGACGAAAAGTCCCCCAAGCAAAACAATATTCAACAGCGTCAGGCGGTCACGAAGGGACAAGGGGGTTAGGAGGTGCGAGTTAGGGTTAGGAGGTGCGAGTTAGGAATTGCGTGGTGCGTGTTCCGTGTTCCGTGTGTACCTGTGTACTTGTCTACCTGTCTACTTCCCTACGGATTCTCCCGCATCACGTAGCCAACGCCGCGCACGGTGTGGATGAGACGCGCTTCGCCGCCTTCCTCCAGCTTCTGGCGCAGGTAGCGGATGTATACCTCGAGCACGTTGCTCTCGCCGCCAAAATCGTAGCCCCAGACGCGGTCGAAGATGACTTCGCGGGTCAGCACCTGTTTGGGATGGCGCAGGAACAGTTCGAGCAATTCGTACTCCTTGGCGGTCAACTGCACGAGACGGTTGACGCGCGCAGCCTGGCGCGAGCCGGTATCGAGAGTCAGGTCGGCAAACTTGAGCACGGGGACGCGGTCGGTTTGGGTGCGGCGCAACAGGGCGCGCACGCGCGCCAGCAACTCGTCCAGGTTGAACGGCTTGACCATGTAATCGTCCGCGCCCGCGTCGAGTCCCTGGATGCGGTCCTGCACAGCGTCCTTGGCGGTCAGCATCAGGATCGGCACGCTACCGCTGGCGGTTCTCATGCGGTGGCAAACTTCGAGGCCGTCCATGCCGGGCAACATCCAGTCCAGGATCACCAGGTCGGGTTGGTGATCGCGCGCCAGCATCAGCCCACTGCGTCCCTCGGTGGCGGTGTCCACGGTATAGCCTTCATAGGCCAGTCCGCGCTGGAGTATCTTCAGGATGGCCTGGTCGTCTTCGATGATCAAAATTCTCTCGTTCATATTGTTCCTCATTTCAAACAGGATGCGCCACAATTAAGGCGCCGGTTCGCACGACATTGGGAACAAAATTCCGCAACGCGATGTACTTGCCGCTCCATGCAAAATATACCACATTTGGTGAAATGTCAGCATGTCAGAGAGAAATGGTTTGTGCGCACACGGCGCCCTTTCGGGAACTTTTGTTGGATGGAATACATCTAACAGTTGCGGAAGTTGATATTTTGATCCGCACCATCAAATCGTTCACTTTCAAAGGAGATTTACGATGACCGAAAAAATCTTTTCACTTTTGGCAAGTTTCCTGTTGATTGCCGTATTGGCTGGTTGCGGTTCTGTGACAGGCGCGAATGCCCCTGAAGCCAATCCCAAAATAGGCGCTTACCCTAACACTTCACCCCCCGGCGGTGTTCCTGTGGCTACACCAGAAAGCGGAATTAGCATGCGCGTCTTGTGGACAGTCTCCGGATACGTTATCGGCAAAGGTTCCGACTGGGGTGAACAGGATGCGAAGGCGCTACTCTTCAAGCCCCTTGACATCAACGACACCGAAATCACCTTCGACGGCCAGGTTTGTAAAAATATAAACTTCCGGAAAGAGACCGTCTATGCGGCTGAATATCTGTCAAGCGCCTGGCAGTCCACACCGCAAACCCTGGGCATCGAAGACCAGGAACTGCAGGTCTTCAAGACCGATTGCGCCCTGCCTGGCTTTCAGGAATATATGCGCCTGGGCGACGGGCGCCTGGTCGTTCCAATCAATGGCGTCTTCTTCTTCTTCGAGCCGGCAGTAACACGCTAGGAAAGACAGTCCACATATCCTTGAACATGGAGCGGCAAACGATCAAACATGGATGAAAAACAAGAGACCAGGTTTCTTTGTGAGAAACCTGGTCTCTTAATCAGATGAAGTGTATCTGGCTTCCGGCTATCGGATGCCGAGCGCTTCGCTCTTGGACAGGTTGTTCAGCGGATTGGGAGCGGATAGAATCAGCGGTTCACTGCCGCTGGTAACGCTGGCCGTAGACGCAAACGAAGCATCGTCCACGAACAGGTTGCTGTTAAGACCGCTGTCCGTCACGACGCGAATTTGCAACGCGACCGATTGTCCCGCGTAAGCGCTTAGATTGACGTTGTGCGTCACCCAGCCGCCAGTGGCTTGTGATGAGCACAAATTATAAGTGTCTACCGCGACACCATTGATGAGCACAAAGGCAAAATCAAAGCCACAACTATCCGCCGACGCAATCCATTGGAAGTAAGTCAGGTAGGGCGCTCCGGCTGAAACGGTAACTTGTTGCTGGATGTAGCTAATATCGCTATAGTCCCCGCCCAGCCAGGCCGCCCAGGCACCGCCATGCGGGGTCACACCGACGTTGCCAAGAGTACCGCTGTTGACAACGATCGGCCAGCCATGGGTGGAAAACTCGCTCCAGCCCACTCCGCTACCCGACTCGAAGTCGCCGTTCACCAGAGAGGACAGCGGAGGCGGGTAATTCTTCAGTACTAGCGGCAGGTAGATTTTATTATTTAGCGCTGGGCCCTGCGCCGCAGTAATAGCGGCCGGGGCGTTGACGATACCGCTGCCACAAGTGGAGATAGCACAGTCAGCGCCGGTTCCGGTCGGAAACGTGGTCACAGTGCTTTGCAGGATGGATGTCACTTGCCCCGAGGTCAGGCCGGGATTAACCGAGTACATCAGCGAGACGACACCGGTGACGTGCGGGGCGGCCATGCTGGTACCCTGATAGTATACATAGGCATCGCTACCGGGAGTGGTTGTACCCGTGTTGAGGGTCGAGAGCACGCCGTTGGGATCATTAGCGACAGACTGCGCTCCGCCCGGAGCAGCCACTTCGACGGCTGTGCCATAATTACTGTAATAGGCTCGCCCGCCATCGCGGTTGGTGGCGGCAATGGTAATCACGTTGGCGCAATTGGATGGAGTATACAGGCTGGCATCAGCATTGCTATTGCCGGCCGCAACAATCAGCGTCGAGCCGGCCGCGACCACATCGCTAGCCGCAGTTTGATAGGCTGCCGGGCAGCCCGAGGGCGAGTAACCACCCAGGCTCATGTTGATCACTTTGGCCGGGTAAGGGTTGGCAGGCACACCGCTCACTGAAAGGCCGGCCGCCCAGCGCATGGCGTCGGCGATGTCGGAAGTGTAGCCGCCGCACTTGCCCAGGACGCGCAGAGGCACAACCTTCGAGACCCAGTTCAGCCCGGCCACACCAACGCCGTTGTTGCTGGCTGCGCCAATCGTGCCGGCTACATGCGTACCGTGCCACGAACTATTTTCGGCAAGGTGGGAGTAGCCGCATTCATTGGCCGTCACCCAGTCGCCCGGATCATGTGGATCGGCGTCACGACCGCCGCCATCATTGGCTGTGGCTGTGTCGCTGATGAAATCGTAACCACCAATCCAGCGTCCGCTCAAATCGGTGTGGTCGAGAATGCCGGTGTCAATCACCGCTGAATAGATGCTGGCTGAACCGGTGGTGATATCCCAGGCGGCCGGGGCATTCACGCCGTAGTGACCCGCTCCGGGCGCAAAATAGTGCCATTGGTTACCATACTGTGGATCGTTGGTGGTGAGGAAAATCCCCTGGGCAGGGTTGCCGATGGGTTGCATCATGTAATCTGGCTCGGCAAATTCCACTTCCGGCAGCGCCGCCAGTTTGGCGGCAATCTCCAGCGCCTGCGGCACAGACATTCGCGCCGGCAGGCGCAACACATGCGCATCACCTGACATCGGGCGGAAATAGGCCAGCGTCACGCCGGCCGCCTCGCTCAGGCGCCGCATCTGCGCTGATGTTTGAGCCGCTTCTGCTTCGACAAGATTTGCTGAAGCTTTGTACTTCACGATGATCTGATCCACCGGAACCGACTGCGCCTCGGCGGTTTGCTCAACCTCGCCTGCCAAGGGTGTGACGCTGTTATAGAGGGTCAGCCCGTCGGCGGATAAAGACGGCTCAAGCGTAGGAGGATGGAAATCCTGCGCCTGAACCCCGCCATTTTCTCCCACCGACGGGAATACGAATAAACTGGCGATCAATAACACGAGGATGACTTTATTGAAGGGCTTATTCATTGTCATTCTCCTTGGATTCGGTATGTTGGCGGATGCTGGCTGAAGCATTTATTCTCAGCCGGACGAACTCAGTATAAACCAACCCCGCCGAATGTTCAAGGTACTGACCGGCGTTACAGGTTTCCTCCAAAACCTTACGATTAAAACTGGTGGGCAGGCTGATCGCGGCCTGCCCACTGTATTTACGCCTGTCGGCTATCTTTGGATCAAAGGCAGGAAAGCGCCGTTGTAGGTGTAGGTCACCTGGATGCCATACACGCACAACTGACCGGGATCGGCGCTATTCTGCGGGCTCACATCAACCCGATACGCGGTTGTCTGATTATTCACTGTCACGCCGCCGCTGGGCGTTATGTTGATGGTCTGGTCGCCGGTGTCGCCTGTAGTAGTGAAGCCCTTCAATGTGACTTGGTCATGACTGTTCCATGGCTCCGATCGGAGGTAGGCCCATAGCGCGCCGGTGCCGTTGAAGTCCGCCACAAACAACGATACTTTTGTGATCGTAGCGCCGTTCGGCAGATGCAAAGGATAGCGCAAGTAATAGTCTCCAAGAGTCGTGCTTGCTATATTGATGTAGCGGCAGTGTCTAAAGCCGTAGTCGCCTACTGCCGGGGCGACGCCATGAGTTCCCGAACTACCGCCCAGCGTGCCGATGCCTTCGTAGCCGAGCAGGTTGTAATAGCCCGTCAAAGCGCTGGCCGCCGCAGGTGAGGCCAGGGCAGGCCCGCTTGCGCTCAAGACGAGGGCCGATAGCGCAATCAGGGAAACGAAAAGAAACAGTTTGCGGTTCATCGTGTAACTCCTTATATTTGAATTGTGAATCGTAAGTCTTGGCTTGCTCCATTTTTCCGGGGATGTATCACGGATGGACTTTTGGAATATCAATGCTCCTCTTGCGCTCCTTTCCAGCCGCCGAACGGGCTGTATTGACCGACATCGCCGCTGGCATCCACAGTTCTGCCCCCAGGAGTTGTTCTGGCACAAATTATTGTTCTTTGATATTCTATATTGTACAACGCTTTCGTTTTTTTCAATCCCCCCAAAGGTCAGGCGCGGCCGGTCGTCGGCCTCCCCCGCCCAATGGTCCGGTTATTGACGCGGGGTCGAATCCAACTTGCGCAGGCGATAGAGAATTTCCTCCAGTATTTTACGGTTGAAGCCGATCAGGTCGGCAAGCAGGCCGATCAACACGATCTGAAAGCCGACGATCAGCAGGACCGCCGAGAGGATCAGCGATTGAACGTGCCCGGCGCTCTGCTCGAGCGCAAAGTAGTATAAGAATCGAACCCCTGGCACGAATCCGATTGCGATCATGCCGATGCCCAGCATAAGAAAAACGCGCAAGGGTTGGTACATGGCATAGGAGCGTACAATCGTCATCGCCGATTGAATCAGGTAATGGGGAATACTGCGCATCAGGCGCGAGGCGCGCGTTTGCGGGCGCGTCCGCACGGGGACGTAGGCCACCTCCAGGTGGCGCGCCCCGGCCTGGATCAGCGTCTCCAACGTGTAGGAATAGTCGCCGAGAACGGTAATTCGCAGCGCCGCCTCGCGGCTAAAAGCGCGGAATCCGCTGGTCGCATCCGGCACATTTAGCCCGGAAGCGCTCTGCACCACCCAACTCCCCACACGCTGTAGCAACCGCTTGGTCAGCGAAAAATGCGCCAGGTCGGCCACGCCGCGATCGCCCACCACAATTTCGGCGCGGCCTTCCAAAATTGGCGCAATCAATTGGGGGATATTGCCGGCGTCATACTGATTGTCCGCATCGGTATTCACGATAATGTCCGCGCCGGCGCGCAAGGCCAGCTCCAACCCGGCGACAAAGGCGCGTCCCAGCCCCTGGTGCTGGGGAAAGCGGCCGACGTGAT